>Ga0265780_10000604_pt1 | contig 54524 bp, 41 predicted proteins | sample P1T30metagenome_FD_192432 | JGI IMG/M metagenome (GOLD analysis project Ga0265780, IMG submission 192432) | Plant litter microbial communities from East Loma Ridge, Irvine, California - P1 T30 | ecosystem: Environmental > Terrestrial > Plant litter > Unclassified | place: USA: California... | reverse complement strand
AGCTGCGCATCGCTGCGCCCAACCGCTTCAAGCTCGACTGGGTCAAGACACAGTTTGCCACCCGCATCACGGAGCTGGCAGCCCAATACTGGGAAGCGCCGGTCGAGGTGCAGTTCGTGCTCGACCCGAAGAACCACCCGACCCGCAATGCGCCCAGCGCAGGCGCGTCCGGCAACACGGCCACGGTCGACTTCAACGCCCCGCGCCCAGCGCCGGGCGCCGAACACCCGAGCCCGAACCAGGGCAATGGCCCGAGCCACACCCAGAACCTGAACATCGCCAACTCGCCCAAGCGCGAGCAGAGCCGCATCAACACCGAGCTGACGTTCGACAGTTTCGTGACCGGTAAGGCCAACCAGCTGGCGCGCGCCGCCGCGATCCAGGTCGCCAACAACCCGGGCGTGTCGTACAACCCGCTGTTCTTCTACGGCGGCGTCGGCCTGGGCAAGACCCACCTGATCCATGCGATCGGCAACCAGGTCATGGCCGACCAGCCCAACGCGCGCATCCGCTACATCCACGCCGAGCAGTACGTGCGCGACGTCGTCACCGCCTATCAACGCAAGGGCTTCGACGATTTCAAGCACTACTATCATTCGCTCGACATGCTGCTGATCGATGATATTCAATTCTTCGGTGGCAAGAGCCGTACGCAGGAAGAGTTCTTCTATGCGTTCGAGGCGCTGATTGCGGCCAAGAAGCAGATCATCATCACGTCGGATACCTATCCGAAAGAGATCACCGGCATGGACGACCGCCTGATCTCGCGCTTCGACTCCGGCCTGACGGTGGCGATCGAGCCGCCAGAACTCGAGATGCGCGTGGCGATCCTGCTCAAGAAGGCGCAGTCCGAAGATGTCACCCTGTCGGACGACGTCGCCTTCTTCGTGGCCAAGCACTTGCGCTCGAACGTGCGCGAGCTCGAGGGCGCGCTGCGCAAGATCCTGGCCTACTCGCGTTTCCACGGCAAGGACATCACCATCGACGTGGTCAAAGAGGCGCTGAAGGATTTGCTGTCGGTGCAGAACCGTCAGATTTCGGTGGAAAACATCCAGAAGACGGTGGCCGATTTCTTCAACATCAAGGTCGCGGACATGTACTCGAAGCGCCGGCCGGCGAACATCGCCCGCCCGCGCCAGATCGCCATGTATCTGGCGAAAGAGTTGACGCAGAAATCCTTGCCCGAGATCGGCGAACTGTTCGGCGGGCGCGACCACACGACCGTGCTGCACGCGGTGCGCAAGATCGCCGGCGACCGCCAGAAGAACCCGGAGTGCAACCACGAGCTGCACGTGCTGGAACAGACCCTCAAGGGTTGATTGCCCATTGCCTGCAGGAGGTTTTTTCTTGTTTTCCTCAGGCAATGGCACAATATCGCTTTAGTAATAATTTCACCTTACAAACGTACTGAGGATAACTATGCAATTGGTCAAAACCACCCGAGACACGCTTCTCCGGCCACTGCAGATCGTGAGCGGTATTGTCGAGCGTCGGCACACCATGCCGATTCTGGCCAATATCCTCATTCGCAAGAACGGCGAGAGCGTGTCTTTCCTGTCGACCGACACCGAAGTGCAGATCACCACGCACGCCAATATCGGCAGCGGCGACGACGTGACCGGCACCACTGTGGCGGCGCGCAAGCTGCTCGACATCCTGCGCGCGCTGCCTGAATCGGGCGACGTCACCATGACCCTGCAGAACAAGCGCCTGGCGGTCCAGAGCGGCAAGTCGCGCTTCGCGCTGCAAACCCTGGCGGCCGAGGAATTCCCGACCGTCTCGGTGGCCGACAGCTACAACGCCTCGGTGACCCTGCCGCAAAAGACCCTGAAGCACCTGTTCAACATGGTGTACTTCTCGATGGCCCAGCAGGACATCCGTTACTACCTGAACGGCCTGCTGCTGGTGCTCGACGGCAGCAACATCATCGCGGTAGCGACCGACGGCCACCGCCTCGCCTTCTGCCAGGTGGAAACCGAGCAGCAGTTCGAGCGCCAGGAAGTGATCATCCCGCGCAAGACCATCATCGAGCTGCAGCGCCTGCTGGAAGAAAGCGATGAAACCGTCCGCCTGGACATCGCCGCCTCGCAGGTCAAGCTGAGCTTTGCCGACATCGAGCTGGTGTCGAAACTGGTCGAGGGTAAATTCCCTGACTACACGCGCGTGATCCCGAAGGGCTACAAGAACGACTTCACGATCAGCCGCGATGAGCTGCTGCGCTCGCTGCAGCGCGCCGCGATCATGACCAGCGACAAATTCAAGGGCGTGCGCTGCATCATCGAGCCGGGCGTCATGAAGATCAGTTCGACCAATGCCGACCAGGAAGAAGCGGTCGAAGAACTCGAGATCGACTACGGCGGTGATTCGATCGACATCGGCTTCAACGTCACCTACCTGCTCGACGTGCTGAACAACCTCAAGTGCGACCAGGTCAACATCGCCCTGGGCGACTCGAATTCGTCGGCCCTGATCTCGATTCCCGACAATGGCGACTTCAAGTATGTCGTCATGCCGATGCGCATCTGACGCGTCGCGCGGGCCGCTTCGGCGGCCCGTATGCATTTGCCTGAACTAGATAGTCTTATAGAAAGCAGTCCATGTCCGAGAATATCCCAGCAGAAAAGCCCGTCGAAGTGGCGGATGAATACGGCGCATCCTCGATCCAGATCCTGGAAGGCCTGGAAGCGGTCCGCAAGCGTCCTGGCATGTATATCGGCGACACGTCGGACGGCACCGGCCTGCACCACCTGGTGTTCGAAGTGCTGGACAACTCGATCGACGAAGCGCTGGCTGGCTACTGCACCGAAATCCACGTCACGATCCACTCGGACAACTCGATCTCGATCACCGACAACGGCCGCGGCATCCCGACCGGCGTCAAGATGGACGACAAGCACGAGCCGAAGCGCTCGGCAACCGAGATCGCCCTGACCGAGCTGCACGCGGGCGGCAAGTTCAACCAGAACGCGTATAAGGTCTCGGGCGGCCTGCACGGCGTGGGTGTCTCGTGCGTCAACGCACTGTCGAAGCTGCTGCGCGTGACCGTACGCCAGAACGGCAAGGTGCACCAGCTCGAGTTCACGCGCGGCGTCCCGGTGGACCGCCTGATCGAGGTGGTCAACGGCGTCGAAGTGTCGCCGATGAAAGTGATCGGCGAAACCGACAAGCGCGGCACCGAGGTGCACTTCTGGGCCGACGAGACCATTTTCACGCTTGTCGAGTTCCACTATGAGATCCTGTCGAAGCGTATCCGCGAACTGTCGTTCCTGAACAATGGCGTGAGCATCAAGCTGACCGACCAGCGCACCGGCAAGGAAGAATTGTTCGCATTCGAAGGCGGCACGCGCGGCTTCGTGGAATACATCAACAAGGCCAAGACCGTGCTGCACCCGACCGTGTTCCAGGCCACGGGCGACCGCATGTCGGACCAGAACACGAATATCTCGGTCGACGTGTCGATGCAGTGGAACGATTCGTTCAACGAGCAGGTGCTGTGCTTCACCAACAACATCCCGCAGCGCGACGGCGGCACCCACCTGACCGGCCTGCGCGCGGCGATGACGCGCGTGATCAACAAGTACATCGACGAGCACGACTTCGCCAAGAAGGCCAAGGTCGAGATCTCGGGCGACGACATGCGCGAAGGTCTGACCTGCGTGCTGTCGGTCAAGGTGCCCGAGCCGAAGTTCTCGTCGCAGACCAAGGACAAGCTGGTGTCGTCCGAAGTGCGCGGCCCGGTCGAGGAAATCGTCGCCAAGACGCTGACCGACTTCCTGATGGAAAAGCCGAACGACGCCAAGATCATCTGCGGCAAGATCGTGGAAGCAGCCCGCGCTCGCGAAGCGGCGCGCAAGGCGCGCGACCTGACCCGCCGCAAGGGCGTGATGGACGGCCTGGGCCTGTCGTCGAAGCTGGCCGACTGCCAGGAACGCGACCCGGCGCTGGCCGAACTGTACATCGTCGAGGGTGACTCGGCAGGCGGCTCGGCCAAGCAGGGCCGCGACCGCAAGTTCCAGGCGATCCTGCCACTGCGCGGCAAGGTGCTGAACGTGGAAAAGGCGCGTTTCGAGAAAATGCTGTCGTCGGAACAGATCACGACCCTGATCGCGACGCTCGGCACCTCGATCGGCCCGGACGAGTTCAACGTCGACAAGCTGCGCTACCACCGCATCATCATCATGACCGATGCGGACGTCGACGGCGCCCACATCCGCACGCTGCTGCTGACGCTGTTCTATCGCCAGATGCCGCAGTTGGTCGAGCGCGGCCACATCTATATCGCGCAACCGCCGCTGTACAAGGTCAAGGCCGGCCGCGACGAACGCTACCTCAAGGATGACATCGAGGAAGCCAGCTACATGATGACGTTCGCGCTCAATACCGCATCGCTGATCCCGCGCGAAGGCGCCGAGCCGGTCACCGGCGACGCGCTGGGCGAACTGGCGCGCAAGTACAACCTGGCCAACGCCATCATGCTGCGCCTGGCGCGCGTGATCGACCGCGCCGCACTGACCGCGATCTACAGCGGCGGCGTGGTGCTGGACCTGACCACGCTCGAGAGCGCGGAAGCCTCGGCCAAGGCGCTGGAAAGCGCGATCAACGATACGGCGGTCAAGGTCAAGGTGCGTTCGGACGAGCTGTCCGAGAAGCACGGCCTGCGCATCGAACGCATCTACCACGGCAACGTCCAGGTCACCGCGATCGACGCCGACTTCGTCGCCGGCGCCGACTATGCGCTGCTGGCCGATTCGGCCGCCACCTTCCAGGGCCTGATGGGCGACGGCGCGATCGTGCGCCGCGGCGAAGGCGAGCGTATGAAGGAATTCGCGGTACGCGACTTCCACCAGGCGATGGGCTGGCTGCGCGAAGAGGCCGAGCGTGGCGTGTCGAAGCAGCGCTACAAGGGTCTGGGCGAGATGAATCCGGAGCAGCTGTGGGAGACCACGATGGATCCGAAGGTGCGCCGCCTGCTCAAGGTGCAGATCGAAGACGCCATCGCGGCCGACCAGATCTTCACCACGCTGATGGGGGATGATGTGGAACCGCGGCGGAACTTCATCGAGAGCAATGCTCTAAGGGCGGGGAATATCGACGTCTGATCGTCCTCCCGCCTCACGTCAAAACGGCCTCTTCGCGAGGCCGTTTTCTATTTGCCGCTCAATCCTGCTCGGGGATCGGCTCCAGCACCAAAAACTGGTACGCCATCGCGCTGACAAAAGCGATGCCGGCGCCAGTGAGCAGCGCCGGCACGAACGACCAGCCCTGCGCGATATAGCCGGTGAAGATGGGCGCCAGCGCGCCGCCGACAAAGCCCCCGAAATTCTGGATCGCGCCGAGCGAGGCCACGCGGCTGCGCGGCGCCACCGCCGTCACCAGCGACCACGAACACGCCGACGCCGCGTTGGCCAGGAAGATCACGACCGAAATACAGGCGATGGCTGCGGTATTGCTCTCGACCAGCGCCGCCGGAATCGTGAACGCCACCATCCCCAGCATCGCCAGCACCACCGCCGTGCGGCGGCCCACTACCACCGATGCCGCGCGGCGCGTGATGCGGTCGGACGCCCAGCCGGCTGACAGTGCGCCCAGGAAGCCGCACAGGAAGGGAATCGTGGCCGCGACGCCGACATAGGCCACGTCCATTTGGCGTTCGGTGCGCAGATAGCCCGGCAGCCAGGTGAGGAACACCCAGTTCAGATAGACCGAGCCGAAGAAGCCCAGCAGCATGCCCCAGGTGGCGCGCTGGCGAAACAGTGCGCGCCAGGCGGCGAAGCCGGCTTGCGGCGCTGCTTCCTGCGTCTGGCCTTCGTCCAGGTAGGCACGCTCGGCGTCGCTGAGCGCCTCGCGCACGGGGTCGCGGTACAGCACGATCCAGACGACGGCGGCGATGATGCCCAATGCGCCCGTGACGAAGAAGGCCCAGTGCCAGCTGGTGGCGGCGATCAGCGGCGACAGGCACAGCGGCGCCAGGGCGAAGCCCAGCGGCGAGGCCGAATTGTAGATGCCGGTCGGCGTGCCGCGCGCGCGCAGCGGGAACCAGTTGCTCACCACCCGCGCCGCGGCCGGGAATTGCGGCGCTTCGCCGATGCCGAGCACAATGCGCGCCAGCACGAACCATCCGAAGGTCGACACCAGCCCGCCTGCGGCCTGGGCCAGCGACCACACCACCAGTCCCGCGCCAAGCAGCCAGCGTGGGCCGATCTTGTCGACCAGGGCGCCGACCGGCAGCTGGCACAGCGCATAGCTCCAGGAAAATGCCGACAGCAGCAAGCCCATCTGGCCGAGCGACAGGCCCAGGTCAGCGCGGATGAATTCGTTGGCGACGGCCAGCGTGGCGCGGTCCAGGTAGTTGATCACGCCGGTGACGACCAGCAGGACCAGCGCCAGGTTCTGGCGGCGGCGGATGCGAGGAGGAGCGGTAACGTTCATGGCGGGATGCTACCAAATGAGCGTTAATTGAAGGAAAGATATTTATTGAAAATGCGATTTCGCAACACGCCAGCATCGCGCGGCATGCGCATGCCGGCGCCCGCCTCCGCGCCTTGCGCAGAAGCGAGTGCCGGCGTGATTGCAATCTTAGTGCCAGTTATAGTTGGCAGGCAGGCGCTCGTAATGCCGGGCTGAAGCCCGCTTGCGTCACCGGGCCGGCTGGCCGGGGTGCACCACCCGGTCGTAGGCCACCAGGTCGAGAAAAGCCGTCACCTCGGTCGCCCGGCCATCCTTCATCCGGAAGATCCACACATAGCTGTTGCGGTACGGCGCGCCGGCCTTGGTCGTCGTCTCGCCATCCCAGTGGATGACGACGTGCTCGCCTTCGGCCCACACGTTGCGCACCGTGGGCCGGATCTGGCTGGCCAGGCGGCTCGAGAGCGGCTTGACGGCGCGCTCGATCAAGTCCTGGCGGCCGCGATGCACGCCGGCGCTGGGGCCGCTGCCCTTGATGGTCCAGACGACGTCCGGCGCCAGCACATCGTCGAAGAACGTCTGGCCGCCGGCGGCCCAGGCGGCAAAGGCCTTGCTGACCGCCTCTTTGTTGCGCTGCGTGTCGCTGTCGGGCGCTGCCTGCGCATGCGGCAGGGCCAGCGCGCCGATCAAGCACCCGATGGCGCGCCAGCGTGACAGGAAAACCGGACCGGATCGAACACCTTGCATTGCACACCTCCAGGATCGTTGAGCGGGACGATCCCACCGGAGACCGTCAACGTCCGGATAGTGTGCCGCGCAAATGGCAGCGGGCTGTAGTCAGATAGTCCGGAAACATTGCACGATCATCCGGCTCGGCGCTGGGATATCACGGCAGCCTGATCCTGACCACCGCATTGCCCGACGTGACATACAGGTTGCCCTTGCCATCGGTGACGATGCCGCGCACATCGGCCAGGCTGCCCGGCAGGTCGCCGATGCGCAGCGCGTTCGTGCGTGCGGTCCCTGCCACGGTGGTGACCACGCCGGCCGGCGTGATCCTGCGCACCAGGTTGTTGATCGCATCCGCCGCATACACATTGCCCTGCGGGTCGACCGTCAGCCCCACCACCTGTTCGAAGCGCGCCGCATTGCCGGTGCCGTTGACGGCGCCGCGCACATTCTGCGCGCCCGCCAGCGTGAACAGGGTGTCCGAGCCGACATTGCCGTTTGGATTCCAGCGGCTGATCTCGCGCTCGAGGTCGAACAGATAGACATTGTTGGCGCTGTCGAGGGCCACGCCGCGCGGTTCGAACGGCCTGGCGCCGGCCAAGTCGTTGACGATCGACTGCCCTTCGAGGATGAGAGTGTTGCCTGCCGAAATGCGGCGCGTGCCATAGCTGTTGGTCAGGAACAGGTTGTCGTTGGCATCGATCGCGATCGCGCCCGGCAGCACGGCGCCCAGGCTGCCATTGGCGATGCCGGTCCCGATCGGGATCTCGGATGTCGTGGTCACGCGGCCGTCGGTGGCGATACGGCGGATGTTGCGGTTATCGGCGACGAACAGCGTGCCGTTCCTGGCGACGGCCAGCGCCACCGGATTGGCGAAGCGGGCATTGCCGGCGCTGCCATTGACGGTGCCGCTGGCGCCCGCCGCGCCGGCCACGGTGGTGACCGCGCCGTTGGGGGTGATCTTGCGGATCACGAAGTTGCCGGTGTCGGCCACGAACAGATTGCCGTCGGTGTCGATCGCCAGGCCCCGCGGCGACTTGAAGCGCGCGCTGGCGCCGGCGCCGTCCATCGTGCCCTCGGCGGTCGGGTCGCCGGCCAGGACCGACAGCGCCGCGACCGGCGGTGGCGGCGGGTCGCCGCCATCGTCTTCATCGTCTTCATCCTGGTCCTTGGGGATGCCGTCGCCGCAGGCGGCGCACAGCAGCATCAGGGCGACGGCGCCGCATAGTTTGAGTCGGGATCGGGCACTAGCGCTCACGGAACGGCGGGTCATGAAACTCTCCAGAAGGGTCCTCGCCGATGCTATCACGCAGCGCGCTGCTGCTCTGCGCTATCGGCCATGACGCTTGCATGAATTGCGCCGCCGCCGTTACCGGATACGCAAGCGGGCGAGGCGGAGCCGGCAAATCTGCCATACTTTCTTTTCCACAAGCGGCAATTGTCCGCTTGACATACGGCGCCCAGTTACTTAAAGTTGAATTTATGTCCCAAATCCTGCATCTGTCGACTTTCCTACCAGCCGCCGGCGAACTATCGCCGGCTGCCCTGCTACTACGCGCGTAAATCATCGCCGTACGTCCCGGCACCCGCCGGCCCCAACAGCAGTAGGAAATTCACGATGTCGACCACGCCATTTTTCGCACCATCGCAGTTCCACACCGGGTTCGTCCTGGCTGCCGGCTTGCGCGCACCGTGCCGTGCGCTGCTAACACTACCGATCGGTTGCCGGGCCTAGCGTCGCGTGGCCCGCCCGGCAGCCTGTCGCCACCGTCCAGGCCCACGAGGCCGCCAAGTAGACCAATCCCATCAGGAGTACCCGATCATGCTGAACAACCCCGCCACCAAATACCGTCCCTTCCCTGCCGTCGACCTGGCCGACCGCCAGTGGCCGAGCCGCGCCATCACCACGCCGCCGATCTGGATGAGTACCGACCTGCGCGACGGGAACCAGGCCCTGATCGAACCGATGAGCCCCGAAAAGAAGCTGCGTTTCTTCAAGATGCTGGTCAAGATCGGCATCAAGGAGATCGAGGTCGGCTTCCCGTCCGCCTCGCAGACCGACTTCGACTTCGTGCGCATGCTGGTCGACGACAAGCACATCCCGGACGACGTCACGATCATCGTGCTGACCCAGGCGCGTGACGAGCTGATCCGCCGCACCGTGGAGTCGGCGGTCGGCGCCAAGCGCGCCATCGTCCACGTCTACAATTCGGTGGCGCCGGTATTTCGCCGCGTCGTGTTCAATATGGAACGCGACGAGATCGTGCAGATCGCCGTCAAAGGCACCCAGCTGATCAAGGAACTCACCAGCCAGCACCCGCAGACCCAGTGGGGCCTGGAGTATTCGCCGGAATCGTTCTCGACCACCGAGCTCGATTTCTCGAAGCAGATCACCGACGCGGTCAGCGCCGTGTGGCAGCCGACCCCAAGCAACAAGATGATCGTCAACCTGCCGTCGACGGTGGAGGCGGCGACGCCGAACGTGTACGCCGACCAGATCGAATGGATGTGCCGTCACCTGAACAACCGCGAGTCGCTCGTCATCAGCGTGCACCCGCACAATGACCGCGGCACCGCGGTCGCCGCGGCCGAGCTGGCGGTGATGGCGGGCGCCGACCGCGTCGAGGGCTGCCTGTTCGGCAACGGCGAGCGCACCGGCAACGTCGACCTGGTCACGCTGGCGATGAACCTGTACACCCAGGGCGTCAACCCGGGCCTGGATTTCTCGGACATCGACGCGGTGCGCCAGCTGGTGGAAGACTGCAACCAGCTGCCGGTGCACCCGCGCCACCCGTATGCGGGCGACCTGGTGTTTACCGCCTTCTCGGGCTCGCACCAGGATGCGATCAAGAAGGGCTTCGCCAAGCAGCAGCCGGACGCGATCTGGGAAGTGCCCTACCTGCCGATCGACCCGGCCGACCTGGGCCGCAGCTACGACGCCGTCATCCGCGTCAACAGCCAGTCGGGCAAGGGCGGCATGGCCTATCTGCTGGAACAGGAATACGGCCTGCAACTGCCGCGTCGCCTGCAGATCGAATTCTCGCGCGCCGTGCAGCGCGTGGCCGACGAGAGCGGCCGCGAGATCAATGCGGGAGACCTGCATGCGCTGTTCGCGCGCGAATACCTGGAGCAGATCGAACCGTACCACTACATCTCGCACCGCATGGTCGAAGACAGCGAACACGAGGTGCAGCTGGACGTGACGGTGGCGCGCCACCACGCGCCGCAGAACTTCGCCGGCACCGGCAACGGGCCGATCGACGCGTTCGTGTCGGCGCTGGGCCTGGAGATCCGCCTGATGGATTACCACGAGCATGCGATCGGCTCGGGCGCGGATGCGCGCGCGGCCTGCTATGTCGAGCTGCGCGTGGGGAACGGGCCGACGTTGTTTGGCGTGGGGATCGACAGCAATATCGTCACCGCCTCGTTCAAGTCGGTGCTGTCGGCGGTGAACCGCCACATGGCGGCGAGCGGCGAAGGCGCGGCGGCGCTGGCGGCATAAAGCCAATGATGGCGGGGCGCGCGGCGCCCGCCATCACGGCTGGAAGGTCAACGGCGGCGCTGCGGCGGGCGGCGCACGCCGGCGGGGCCGCGCGACTCGATGTGGCGGAACACGATGCGGCCCTTGGTCAGGTCGTACGGCGACAATTCAAGCGTGACGCGGTCGCCCATCAGGATCCGGATGTGGTTCTTCTTCATGCGTCCGGCCGTATAGGCAATCATCTTGTGGCCGTTGTCGAGCTCGACGCGGAAACGCAGTTCGGGCAGCACGTCGGACACGATGCCATTCATTTCGATCAGTTCTTCTTTTGCCATGCGGGATACTCCTGGTGCGCCGCCGGAGCAATCCGGGACGTGGTGGTGCGGGTCGTGAGGGCCCGGCATGCCACGCCAGGAGAGGGATAAAAAAAAGCCCGCATCATGCGGGCTTCGTTTCAAAGCATTACCGATTTATCGCCGCTCCCGCCCATGCTATCTGCGTGGTGCCGGAGCTGGTGGTCGCCCGCGCTATCTGCGCGGTGCGTCCGCTGTACAGGCTGACTGACATACCGAAAATACCTCCACCGGAAAGCCGCGCACTGCACAGGCGCGGTCACGAATCGGGGGAGTTCGACGAGGCATTGCCTCATCAAGCAACGAGTATAGCAGCATTCTTTGTGCGCCGCACAAAAATATTATTGCGCCGTCGATTTCCGTGGCGCTGCGTTAACGAAGGCTCATGCGGTCGAGGATGTGCAGCGCCGCGCGTTCGCTCATCACCAGCACCAGTTTCAGACGCGCCCGCGTCATGCCGACGAACAGCTTGCGCAGCGCGCGCTCGTCGAGCTCCTCAAAATCGATCTCGGTGAAGATCAGCGCCGGCGCCGACTGTCCCTTGAAACGGTACACCGATTCGGCCAGCAAGCCGCCCTCCCGGAACACCGGGTTGCCGAACAGGTCGTAGTCGCCCGTGAACGAACGCAGCGTGTGCGCATCGCTCAGCCGGTCGAGCCGTAGGATGGCCGATTTTTCGCGTCCGCGAAACGCGCAGATCGCGATGTCCTGGCGCCCGAAGCCGGCCGCCAGGCACGAGGTCACCGCGCGCCGCGTCTGCGCCAGCATGGCTTCGGTATCGCCTTCCGGATAGGTCAGCTCTTCGATGTCGGCGCCCTTGAACGGGCTGCCCGCCTCCACCGGCTGGTGCGCCGCACCCAACGCCGTCAGCATCTCGACGATCTGGCGCGGACTGCGGTAATTGGTGTGCGAATGCAGCGTCACCCAGCCCGGCAGCGGCACCATGGCGCGGCCATACAGGTTCTGGTCGGGGTCTTCCATCCAGATCGCGCGCCCGCCGGGTTTGAGCATGCGCAGCACGATGTCGCGCCAGGCCACCGAGAAATCCTGGCCCTCGTCGATGATCACCACGTCGAACTGCCAGGTCTCGGGCAGGTCGGCGCCCGCCATCGAATTCTCGATCCGGTCCCAGACGTCGTGCGCGCCGTAGTCGGGCGTGACGTCCTGCGCGCGCAGCCAGGCGTCGGACAGCATGTGGAAGGTCGCCACCCGTCCACCTGCCGGCACCAGGCGTTCGATGTGGTCGGCCAGCGGCCGGTTGAAGCACACGTACAAGGGCCGCAGGCCGGCATCGAGTGCGGCCGTGTACTCGGCCAGCGCCAGCTGGGTCTTGCCGCTGCCGGCGGTGCCGATCACGTGCAGCCGGAACGGCGAGAATTCCAGGCGCCTGGCCCAGGTGGCCAGCCCGCCGGACAACCTGGTGACCATCTGCACCGCGTTGCCGATCATGGCGCTGGGATCGGGCCGCAGGTTCAGCGTGTCGCCCAGGAATCGCGTGACCTTGTCGAAGTCGTCGTTGCGGTCGGTGATCGGCAGCGCTTCGCGGATCACGCGCGCCAGCCTGGGCTTGTTGGTGGCGTCGATGATGTGGTTGGGGTCGATCCCGGCCAGTTGCTGGTCGCGCACGATGTAATCGGGACAGTACAGCAGGTAGTCGACCGACAGCGGGCCATTGAAACGCTTGGTCAGGCCCTCGATGGTCGATATCACGTGGCTGCGGATCTTGCGCGGTTTGCCCTGGAAGCTCTTGACCAGGCCTTCCGGGGTCTCGTTCAGGAAGCCGGCGACCTGCTCGATCACCAGCATGCGCCCGTTCGGCGCCAGCACGATGAAGTCGACGTCGCCATACACCGAGTAGCCCAGCTCGACATTGGTCCAGTGCACGCCGTGGTAGATGACGTAAGGCGTATCCGCCAGGCGCTGCTCGAGGTAGGCCAGGGTTTCGATCTCGCGCGCGGCGGCGCCGGTGACGGCCATCTCGCGCCAGCCTGCAGGTTGGATATGGGCCATGGGGCTCTGGGCTGTGTAGGTAGAAACTATTGTAGAACTGTTTGCAAGATACTCACACACCGTTGTCCGCAGAACGCAAAAGCCACCTTGAATCGGCTGTGGACGTTGCTGGAGTGAAAAACTTATTGTCGCCTGGCGGCAATCCGGTGCACACTTTCGGTCATCTCGCGTCGTGCAGGGTTATTCGTGCAACTTTTCCTCTTCAAACAAGTTAACAGTTTGGCACTGCGCTTGTTGCCGTGGCTGCTGCTGACGTTCGGCCTGTGCGTGGCGCAGAGCGTGCATGCCGCCACGACCTACCGCTACGGCGGAGCCGACGTCAAGTTCTGCAAGCTCAAGGACAAGACCTATACCTGCAATAAATTGCCATTTACCGAGTGGAACGATGGGATGGCGATCGATAGCGGCTATACCGTCGACTTCACTGCCGACGTCGCCTTCGGCTGGGGCAATGGCCTGGCGATGTCGGGCAGCGCGCGCCTTACCAGTAGCGGCAACCTGAATGTCGGCGATATCGCACCAAACAATATCGCGATCTCGGGCGGTTCCCTTCACGCCGGCGGCAAGTTCACGATCGGTAATGTGGACCAGAAGATCACCGCAAATGTCACGGCCGGCTCGATGCAGCTGGGCAGCGGCTCGAAGCTCGAGATCACGGGCAGCGTGGCGGCGACCGGCGCCGTGAACATCGCCGCCAACGCCATCGTCAACGGTTCCGTCACGGGCGGCGACGTCATCACCGGCACGTCGGTGAGAATCAACGGCAACGTGGACGCCAAGGGTGGCCGGGTCGTGCTGAACCATGACACCCAGGTCAAGGGCGCCGTCAACGCGCGCGTCGTCGAGCTGCTCGCGACCCAGGTCGTGGTGACCGGTTCCGTGAAGGCCACCGAATCGCTCAACATGGCCTCGGGCGTCACGGTCGACGGCAATGTCGACACCGGCCTCCTGACGCTGGAAAGCTCGGGAGCGATCGTCAAGGGATCGGCCCTGGTCACGCGCGCCAACCTGTACGACCGTGGCCGCGTTACCGGCCTGATCCAGTGCCGCGCCGGGGCCACCGTCGACGATTGCAGCTGCGTCAACAACCAGAGCGGCTATCCGTTCAATTCGGAGCTCGGCCCCAAGTGCGGCGCGGCCAATCCTCCGCCCGCCAACGCGCTGCACCACTTCCTGCTCGAGCACGACAATAGCGCCGGCACCTGCACTGCGGCGAAGGTAAAAGTCACCGCCTGCGCCGACGCCAGCTGTTTCTCCAGATACACCGGCGGAGCCACGGTGACGCTGCAGCCCGGCGGCGCCAGCGCCACGCTCGATAGCTCGGGCGTGACCAATGCAGCCCAGGTCGCGAGCATCGCCGACGGTACGATCAGGCTGTCGCTCGGCGCAACGAGCCCCGCGCCTTCGTCCGGCCTGGTTTGCCGCAACAATGCCACCGACGCAAGCAGCTGCGACATGACATTCACTGGCGGCGTGAATTTCAACATGACGGTACCCGACCACAAGGCCGGCAACAGCGCCATCGCGCTGATAACGGCCGTAAAGGCGAACGACAACAAGACCGAGTGCGTGCCTGCCGCCGAAGGCGAGAAAAGCGTCGACTTCAGCTGCAGCTACACGTTGCCCGGTAGCGGTACGCTTGCCCTGAGCCTCGACCCGACACCGGGCGGCACGCCGAGCGATACGACGAGCCTGATGTGCGGCGGCGCGAAGAAGGCGCTCGGCGCCGTGTTCGACAGCAGAGGCACGGCCAAGGTCGAGCTCAGTTACCCGGACGTCGGCCGGGTGACGGTGGAGGCGGCCGCGGGCGCAACCCGTGGCAAGACCAGCTTCGTGGTCGCCCCGGACGGATTCAAGCTTGGCGCCCCTTCGCCGCTGCGCGCCGGACTGGATTTCGACCTGACCTTACAAGCCGTCAACAAGCTCGGCGACGTCACGCCCAATTTCGATGCCACCCTGCTCGGCGTGGACGCGCCTGACGTCAAGGTCGCGCACGAATGCATCAAGGGAAATAACCTGGTAGGCAGCCTGACGCTGCCAGCGCCGGTGTTCAAGGCCGGCAGCGCCAGACCCGCGGCCCGCTTCAGCGACGTGGGCTCGATCGATGTGAAGGCGACGCTGGAATCCTTCCTCGGCGTCAAGCAAATTGCCACCGGCTCGACCAACAATGCCGCCAATGGCTGCGCGGGCAATGTCGGGCCCTTCGTGCCGATGTACTACCAGGTGGAGCTGGGCGAGACCGCGCGCCTGCAGACCCGCAAGGACAAGACCTTCAGCTACTACTACTCCGATGAGCCGATCCGCCTGAAGGTCAGCGCAATGAATGCGCAAGGCGGCGTCAGCGCCAACTACCCGATAGGCTACGGTGCGCAGGACAAGTTCGAATTCCTGGCCATGAACGAGAACGGCGTCGCGCTCGCGGCCAATCTTGGCCAGCTGGCAGGGTCGCTTGACGTCGCGGACTTCTCCAGCGGGGTAGCCACCTGGAACGCCACGCGCAAGTCGCCGTACGCGCGCTACCGCTTCACCGCGGCCCAGACCGCCCCTACACAGCTGCGCCTGCGGGTCCAGACCCAGAACAAGGCGGCCGGCTACTTTGTCACGTCAGCCGACGCCGATACCTACAAGGACAAGGAGCCCGAGAAAGTCCGTCCCGTGATCCGCACCGGCCGCCTGCGCATCGGCAGCCGTTTCGGGCCGGCGCGCACCAACCTCGACCTGCTGCTCACGGCCGAGTACTGGTCTGGGAACAGCTGGGTGCGCAACGACGACGACGATTTCACGTTGATCCCGGCCAGCGCGTTCGGGCTCGGTGTCTCGTCAGGAGAAAAGCCCGCCGTCACGCCTGCCCAGCTCACCAAGGGTGCTGGCACGCTCCGGCTGCGCCGCGACAGCGTCGGCTGGATCGACGTGGCGATCAACCTCGGCCTCACCGCCAGCGACAGTTCCTGCCTCGTCAACAAGGCGACCAGCACCGGGGCCGCAATGCCATGGCTGCAGTCGCGCAGCGGCTGCACCGACCCGTCTGGACGCGCCACCTTCGGCGTGCAGTCGACCGAGAACCGCCGCATCATCCACGTGCGCGAGACCTACCGATGAAGCGCCAGAACGGTTTCACGATGGTCGAGCTGATCACCGTCATGGTGCTGCTCGGCGTGCTCGCCGCAATTGGCGTACCGCGCCTGATGGGCGACAACGGCACGGGTGCCGTGGTGTTCGGGGACCAGGTGAAGAGCGCGCTGCGGCTGGCGCACAAGAACGCCGTTGCTCGGCGGCGCGTCGTATGCGTCCAGGCAGCCGGGACGACGGTGAGTATTCGGATCCGCCAGGCACCCGGCCTGGGCGCCTGTGATAATGCCATGCTTGATGGCCTGCCCGACGCCGGCTTCGCCAGCAACAGCAACAAGCTCACGGTCGCGAATGCGCCGGCGACGCTGTTCTTCCGCCCCGACGGCACGGTGTCCGATAGTGCGGCCGGGACGCCGCTGGGGCGCACCGAATTGCACATCCTGGCTTCCGGCGCTATCGAGCGCAGCATCGCCCTGCAGGGGAGCACCGGCCATGTCGAATAGGCGCATGGCCGGCGTGACGCTGGTCGAGCTGATCGTTGCGATCGCAATCATGGGCGTGGCGTTGGCCGGGCTGACGGCAGCCTATAGCCGCGCCAACCGCGCCAGCGCCGATCCGCTGCTCACCCAGCAGATGCTGGCCATTGCCGAAGCCACGATGGAAGAAGTGATGCTCAAGCCCTTCCCCCAGGACGGCGCAACGCGCCAGCCGAACCGCGCCGACTTCGACGACACCGACGACTACCAGGCGTATGGCCCGGCCGTCGTGACCGATGTGAACGGCGATGCGATGGCCGGGATGGATCGCTACCGGGTGCAGGTGCGGGTCGACAGGCCCGGCGCCGACGGCGTCCCGGCGATCGCCGGCGTCCCGGCAGCCGAGGCGCGCCGCGTTCGCGTGACCGTCTCCGGTCCGGGCGAGCCGCTCGAACTGACCGGCTGGAGGACCAAGCCATGACGCGCCAGCGCGGCTTTACGCTCGTTGAACTGATCCTCGTGATCGTACTGGTCGGCATCATCGGCGGCGTGCTCACCATGCAGCTCGCGCCAGCCATCCAGAGCTACCTGCTGGTGAGCCAGCGCGCGGCACTGACCGACCAGGCCGACGGCGCGCTGCGCCGCATCGTCGGCGAAGTACGCAATGCCGTGCCCAACTCGCTGCGGCTCGGCGACAGCAAGTGCCTGGAGCTGGTGCCGACCAAGGATGGCGGGCGTTTTCGCACGGCGCCGCACGTTGGCGATGAGGTGCCTCCGGTGTCTACCGCCTATCTCGACGACGTCGAGGCGCGCACCGGATTCGACGTGCTTTCGCAGATGTCCGACCCGCCCGAGCCCGGCGATGCGATCGTGGTGGGCAACCAGAATCCGGACGATGTCTACAGCCGCGCCAATGTCGGCATCGTCGACACCAGCACCGTGTCGGCCAATCCTTCCGCCGGCGCCTACCGCATCACGCTCTCGCAGGGCAATGTGGCTCCGGGGAGCAAGGACTTCCGCCTGCCGCCGGGCTACGACGGTGGGCGCTTCGTGGTCGTTCCTGCCCAGCAGAAGACCGTGACCTATCTGTGCGTCGACCCCGGCGTGGACCAGGCGACGCAGGATGGCAAGGGCACCCTGTACCGCTTCGCCAGCGCCAACCTCAATCTCGCCCCATCGTGCGCGCTGCCGGCCAGCCCGGCGGTAGTGACCAGAAAGGTCGCGCACTGCGCCTTCCTGTATTCGCCGGGCCAGGGCGCGACCCAGGAGAGCGGTTTCGTCCAGCTCCAGCTCACCCTGCGCGACAAGGGCGAGTCGGTGCCGCTCACCATCGGCGCCCATGTGGACAACGTGCCATGAAGCGCTCCCAATCTGGCTTCGCGTATATCGCGGCGGTGGTGTTCCTGGTCGTGATCGCCGGGATCTCGGTGGCACTGCTGCGCCTGACCGACACCCAGCAATCCACCGTCAACCAGGCGCTGCTTGGCGCGCGCGCCAACCTGGCGGCGCGCGCCGGCATCGAATGGGTCATCCACCAGCCGGCCACGCGCTGCGATGGTTCGGCTGTCGGCGCGCCCAACAGCGTCGAGCCGACCGGAAAGAACAATCACCTGGCCGATTTCCGCGCCCAGACCGGTTTCGCGGTCAGCGTCCGCTGTACCTACCGCTCGTATATCGAGGGCGAGCAACTCGATGCGGATGGCGCGCTGCAGCGGGTCGAAAAACGCATCTACCAGGTCAAGTCCGTTGCCTGCAACGGCGCCACCGATTGCCTGAACCCAGGCAACAGCGTGACCGGCCCCGACTATGTCGAACGCGCGCGCAATGCTTCCTTCTGCCTGCGCAAGGACGGAGCGCCATGCTACGGTTGATTGTTATCCGAAACCGAATAAACGATTCCATCTGACGGTAACGATCTTTTCCCGCCAACCATGCATCATGTAGTCCTTTCTCACTCAGGAGGACAGCATGAACCCATCCAAAGTTGCCATCGTCACCGGCGCCTCGCGCGGCATCGGCGCCGCCGTTGCCCGCCGCCTTGCCGCAGACGGCTACCGCGTCACCATCAACTACGCCAGCAATACGCAAGAAGCGAACGACACCGTCGCCGCCCTGCGCGCCGCCGGCCATACGGCGGTCGCGGTCCAGGCCGACGTGGCCGACCCGGCCCAGGTGCGCGCCCTGTTCGACACCACGGAACGCGAACTGGGCCAGGTCGACGTACTGGTCAACAACGCCGGCATCCTCAAGACCATGCCGCTGGCCGACACCTCGGACGCGCTGTTCGCGCGCACCTTCGCCATCAATGTGCAAGGCACGTTCAACACCATGCGCGAGGCGGCCACGCGCCTGAACGAAGGCGGCGCCATCGTCAATTTCTCGACCAGCGTCGTGGGCCTGAAGCTGCCGGGCTACGCGGTCTACAGCGCCACCAAGGCTGCGGTCGAGAGCATGAGCCAGATCTTCGCCAAGGAGCTGCGCGGGCGCGCCATCCGCGTCAATGTGGTGGCGCCGGGGCCGGTGGCGACCGAGCTGTTCTTCGACGGCAAGACGCCCGAGCAGATCGCCCAGCTAGCGCAGATGCCGCCCCTGGCGCGCCTGGGCGAGCCGGACGATATCGCGAAAGTGGTGGCCTTCCTGGCCGGCCCGGACGCCGGCTGGGTCAATGGCCAGGTCTTGCGCGCCAATGGCGGCGTGGTCTGATCCGGAGGATCGTGCAATCTTCGCGGACCATCGCATCCGTGTTTCGCGGTCTAATAGCCAAGCCCGTACACACTGCCAGGAGACCCGCCATGCAAGCGATCCGTGAACTCGCCGCCCTGATTGCCCGCCACGCCCCTGACGAGGGCATGCACCGGCGCGCCGAGATCCCCGGCATGTGGCTGGTGCGCAGCGACCAGACCACCGAGCCGCTGCACGTGGTGCATGCGCCGGCGCTGTGCATCATCGCGCAAGGCGCCAAGCTGGTGTCGCTGGCCGGCAGCGACTACCGCTACGACCCGGCAAAATGCCTGGTGGTGTCGGTCGACCTGCCGGTGACCGGCTGCGTCACCGAGGCCTCGCCCGAGGCGCCCTACCTGTGCCTGCGGGTGGACCTCGATCCGCAGCTGCTGGCTGCGCTCCAGCTGGAACTGCCGGCGCACCCGGCTGCACGCACGCGCGGCGGTGCGCCCTTGCGCGGCCTGTTCCTGAGCGAAGTCACGTTGGCGCTGGCTGACGTCGCCGCGCGCCTGGTGCGCCTGCTCGATACACCGCAGGACATCCCGGTGCTGGGCCCGCTGCTGCTCAAGGAGCTGCACTACCGCCTGCTCACCGGCGAACACGCCGAGGTGGTGCGCCATATCGCGCGCGGCGAAGGCCGCATGGCGCAGGTCACGCGCGCGATCTGCTGGATCAAGGACAACTTCGACCAGCCCCTGAGCGTGGAGCGCCTGGCCGGCGACGTGGGCATGAGCTCGTCCACGCTGCACGAGCACTTCAAGTCGGTGACCTCGCTGAGCCCCCTGCAGTACCAGAAGCGGCTGCGCCTGCAGGAAGCGCGGCGCCTGATGCTTACCGGCGTCAAGGATGCGGCGCGCGCCGGGCATGCGGTCGGCTACGAAAGCAGCTCGCAATTCTCGCGCGAGTACGCGCGCTTCTTCGGCCTGTCGCCGGGCCGCGATTCGACCCGGCTGCGCCAGTCGCTGCAGGACACCGGCGCAGGCCTGCTGCAGGCGCTGCGCTAGGTCGCCAGGTCGCTAGGTCGCTATGCCCACTGAACTGCCAGGCCGCCAGGTCGCCATGCCCCCGAACCGCTAGGCCGCCAGGTCGGCGCGGCCGCAGGCGCGCGCCACGACGCGCTGCGCGCTGAGTTCCTGGATCAGCAGCGCGCCGCCGTTGGCCTTGATCAGGCTGGACGACAGCGCATGTTCCTCGCCCGTCAATCCGATCGACGTCGACGCCGCCGGGTCGAAGCGCTGCACCGAATGCACATCGTCCACCAGCAGGCCGACCGTGGTGCCGCCATGGCGCACCAGGATCACCTGGCCATCGGCGCGCGGCGCATGGGGGCGGCTGGACACCAGGCGCGCCAGGTCGAACACCCACACGAAATGGCGCCGGCCTTCCGCGACATCGACGTCGAGCATGCCGATGCGCGCGCTGTCGGTCGGCGGGGTGCGCTTGACCTGGGCGAAGGGCAGCGCCTCGATCACGCTGTCCGCCGGCAGCGCCATCAGGGCGCCGTCGACCTGGAACAGCGCATAGTCGCGCCCGTGCTCGTGTTCCGTGCGCACCCGCTCGATGCCCGCCAGCGCCGCCAGTTCGGCGTCCGCGCGCAACTGGCCGAACGATTGCAGCAGCACCGACAGCACCGGCTGCTCGCGGCCGGCGCCGGCGCGGAATTCGCGGTACCCTTCCGCGCGCGCGCAGGCCGCCACGCAGTACTGGCCGCCGTGGGCCACGATGCGGCTGGCGGCGCCGTGCTGGGCGGCCTCGTCCAGCAGCGCGCGCTCGAGCGGCAGCAGCGCGCCCGCCGGCCAGGCCGGATCGGTGCCGCACAGGATGCGGCCGTCCAGGCCGACCAGGAAGGCCTGCATGTGCGGGCGCCCCGCCACGCCGCTGTCGAGCATATTGCGCAGTTCGACCGCGCTGTCGAACACGATGCCGATGCCGCCCACCACGCTGTTCTCGCGCTCGGGGTGGCGGATCGCGGCGTGGTACACGAAGGTCGGCCGGCCGTCGTACAGCGGCGAGGGCCCGAACGGTTCGGGATAGTGGTCCATCTCGCTGCGCAGGCCGCACACCGCGCTCAGGGTGTCGGGCGCGATGCGGCTGCCCAGCACGTCCTTCGAACCGGTGGCGGCCAGGATGCAGCCGCTGCGGTCGTAGACGAACAGGCGGCTGTAGACCGTGTACAGGCCGTTGATATGGGCCAGCAGGCGCGCGATGGTCTCGGCCCGCTGGGCACTGTCGCCATCGGCCAGCGCCTGGCGCAACTGGCCGGCCAGCGCCCACCAGCGGCAGTCGTTGGCGCGCTCGTACAGGCTGCGGTCGAGCATGTCGACCAGCAGCTGGGCGGTGAAGGCGGCCGCCTGCAGGCTCGAGGCCAGCACGGTCTGGTACAGGCCCTGGATCGACTGCGAGAACGCTTCGTCGCTGCGCTCGCCGGTCTCGGTGATCTGGTCGAGCACGGGATTGAGGCGCCCGCTGTCGTTGGCGGCGCCGCTGCTGGTGACCTTGCCGTTCCAGACGATGCGCTTGATCGCCTGGGTTGCCCCGAGCACCGACGACATCAACTGGTGCAGCGCGGGGCTGAAGCTGTGCGCGTGCGACAGCAGTCCCTGCAGCATGCGCGGGGCCAGCCGCGCCGCCGCATCCTGGCGCACTCCGCGAAACGCCAGCTCGAGCGGCGCCATCACCTGGATTTTCCAGCCGGGCGGGCCGGGATAGCCCTGGTAGCCCTGCGACACGCTGGTGGCGACCAGGTATTCGCGGCCGGCGAACATGCGCGGCGCCGGCGTCAGGTCGGGATTGACCGGCACCCGCACGCCGGGCGCGATCCACAGCGGGTCGGCGCTGCCGACCACCCGGTCGTCCCCGTCGAGCAGCAGCATATTGGCGCGCAGGTCGGCCGCGCCATAGGCCTGGCAGATCGCCGCCAGCTCGTGCTCGAAGCGAAAGCTCAGGCACAGCACGCCGACCACGGCGCCGCTGTCCGGGTCGTGCATCGCCTGCGAATACAGCAGCGCGCGCGCCTGGCCGGGCCGCAGGTCGCTGGCGCGGAAGGTCTCGAGGTAACCCGCGGCGGCCTGCGTGGCGGCGACCAGCGGGTCGCTGCTGCGCCCGACAGGCGCGCCGGCATCGGCCTGCACCACCACCTGCCCGTCGGGCGCCAGCAACAGGATGTCGTCGTACACCGTGTACTTGGCGCGGTAGGCCACCAGGCGCCGCCGCACCGCTTCCAGCGCGTCCTGCGGCGCCTGCCCGGCCGCGTGGCGCGCCAGGTAGCGGCACAGGTCGAGGTCGGCCGCCAGGAAGCCGACGTCGGCGGTGCGCTCGAAGAGGTTGCGCACCAGCAGGTCGAGCGCATACTGCGCGCGTGTGGCGGCCTCGTGCATTACCTGGCGCACCTTTTCGGACACCATATTGGCCACCAGGTCGCGCTCCAGCTGCACCAGATCGGTGCGAGTGGCCAGCACGGCCGGCAGCAGCAGGCGCGCCTCCACCGGGCAATTCATCTTGGCGGATGCCTCGATCAGGCGCCAGGTCTGGTGCAGCTCGTGCAGGGCCGCCTGGCGCCGCGCCACGTCTTGCATATACGGCAGGAAGGTCTCCACCAAATCGGTTTCTTGTTGTTTTTTCATGGCACGATTGGATCAAAAATTACTTCTCGTCAAGCAAGACACATGCCAATCGGTTGCGGCCCGCGCGCCCGATTCCGCGCCTCTCCTATAATCAAGGCATGAACCCATCGATTCCTTCCGGCCGCCCATGAGCTACCGCCTGGCGATCTTCGATTTCGACGGCACGCTGGCCGATTCCTGGCCTTTTTTCCTGAGCGTGTTCAACGATATCGCCGACCAGCACGGCTTTCGCCGGATCGATGCCGAACAGGCCGAGCGGCTGCGCCACTACGGGCCGCGCGACGTCATGCGCCACGTCGGCATGCCGCCCTGGAAGCTGCCGTTCGCCTCGCGCTCCTTCATCGACCGCATGCGCGCGGCGACCGGCCGCATCGCCCTGTTCGACGGCATCGGCCACACGCTGCGCGAACTCGACCGCGCCGGCGTGCGGCTGGCGGTGGTGTCGTCGAATGTCGAGGAAAACGTGCGCGAGGTGCTGGGGCCCGAACTGGCGGCGCTGGTGACGCAGTACGAATGCGGCATGTCGATCTTCGGCAAGGCCGCGCGCATCCGCAAGGTCGTCAACGATGCGACGGTGGCGCCGTGCCAGGCCGTGTACGTGGGCGACCAGACCACCGACGCCGACGCCGCGCGCCGCGCCGGCATCGCCTTTGGCGCAGTGAGTTGGGGCTATGCGCCGATCGAAATCCTGCGCCAGGGCGCGCCGCAACGCGAATTCGCTTCGCCCGGCGACCTGCTGTCGCTGGCGGGCGCCCCCATGCCCGAGATCATCCCTTCACGCACACCACCTGCTTGAGCGTGTGCACCACCTCGACCAGGTCGCGCTGGGCGTGCATCACGGCGTCGATGTCCTTGTAGGCCATCGGGATCTCGTCGATCACGCCTTCGTCCTTGCGGCACTCGACGCCGCGCGTGGCGCGTTCGTGGTCGGCCACCGTGAAGCGGCGCTTGGCCTCGGTGCGGCTCATCACGCGCCCGGCGCCATGGCTGCAGCTGTTGAAGCTTTCTGCATTGCCCTTGCCGCGCACGATGAAGCTGCGCGCGCCCATCGAGCCCGGAATGATGCCCAGTTCGCCCTTGCGCGCCGACACGGCGCCCTTGCGCGTGAGCAGTACATCCTTGCCGAAGTGGTGCTCCTGCTGCACATAGTTGTGGTGGCAATTGACCGCTTCGACGTGGGTCTCGAACGGCTTCTTGATCACGCTGCGCACCGCGTGGATGAGGTTGTGCATCATCACTTCGCGGTTGACCAGTGCAAACTTCTGGGCCCAGCCGACCGCCTCGACATAGTCGTCGTAGTGCTGGGTGCCTTGTGTCAGGTAGGCCAGGTCCTGGTCCGGCAGGTTGACCATGTGGCGGCGCATGTCCTGCTTGGCCAGTTCGATGAAATGGGTGCCGATGGCATTGCCCACGCCGCGCGAGCCGGAGTGGAGCATCAGCCAGACGGCGTTGTCCTCGTCCAGGCAGACCTCGACAAAATGGTTGCCGCTGCCCAGCGTGCCCAGGTGCTTGTAGTGGTTGGCATGGCGCAGCTTGGGATACTTGCGGCAGATCTCGTCGAACCCGTCCTTGAGCCCGGCCCAGCCGGCGTCGACGGCGGGCGGCGGAATATTCCACGAACCGGCGTCGCGGCCCTTGGCATTGCGCGTCTTGGGCGACATGCCGTGCGGGACCGCCTGCTCGATGGCGCTGCGCAGCCGGCCCAGGTTGTCGGGCAGGTCGTCGGCGCGCAAGGTGGTCTTGGCCGCCATCATGCCGCAGCCGATGTCGACGCCGACCGCCGCCGGGATCACCGCGCCCAGGGTCGGGATCACGCTGCCGATCGTCGAGCCCTTGCCGACATGGACGTCGGGCATGACCGCGATGTGGTGGTAAACAAAGGGCAGTTGCGCCAGTGTCGACAACTGCGCTTTCGCTGCCGGCTCGACCGGCACGCCGCGGGTCCACATCTTGATGGGCGCCTGGCCCTGTCCGGCGCCGAGTACGTCGTAGTCATTGCGTTCCATGCGGGGCATGATCGCGCAATTCGACAAATCATGCAGCCCGCCTGAATTGCCCCTGTCCTTGCCGCCATTGCTATACTCGGCACAGTACACTGTTGCATTAATGAACAACGGACTTGCCCATGCGCCTTCCCCTCATCCTCCTGGCTCCCTTGCTGCTGACCGGCTGCTTCATCGAAACGTCCACCTATGCCATCGATCCCAATACCGATCATGCGATCACGGTCAGGGTCGAAAAAGGCACCTTCTGGGCCAAGGAAGGAACGCTGCGCGTGGTCATGTCGCGCATGCCGGACTGCCAGCGCCAGCTGGAACTGGGCTCGGTATGGTTGTCGGGGCTGCAGGTCGAGCTGTTCGGCAACGGCAATAACGTCTACACGCTGCGCGCCGACGACCAGGCCTGGAAGATCGACACCACCGACTGCAGCGAACAGCAGGCGCCAGACGCCGATGCCGTCACCGGCCTGCCGCTGGGCATCTTCGAGCTGGGCGACGACAACAAGCTGACGTTCGAGAAGCCTGAAGCCTAAGGAAGGCGCGCAACGCCACTTCGCGCCCCGGGCCCGCCCCGCCGGCCCATAGCAGCACCAGTACGAACGGCGCCAGGAAGATCAGCCATTGGGCAGCGAACACGGCCCCCAGCAATTGCCAGCCAGCGATGTGGGCATGGGCGTTGAGGGCGGAAAACAGGACAAGGTTGACATGTTCGATCATGGAACGGACGCTGGAGATAATGGATTGATAACTATCCAACTAGATATAGCCCATCCATTCCTGCGCACTCCTGGCAATCTGCAACAGAATGTGACAGCGCGGTGACAGTAGCGCCGTCGCCGTTTCAGCGCTTGTGCAACAGCGTGCGCAAGCGGTTCAGTTCCTCATGCCGGTTCGCGCGCTCGAGCACGCTTTCGAGCAGCGACTGGCCGTTCTCGCGCTGCATCGTCCATTGGGTGAAGTACTCATGCACCGTGCGCCACGGCGGAAAACCGGTCGGCAGCGCGCGCCAGGTGGCGCCGGTATTCAAAAAATACAGCACCGCGCAGAACACATCGTATAAATCGTGCTTGCGCGGGCGTGTCTTGCGGCGCGCCGCTTCGAGCATCGGGCGAACGGCGTCGAACTGTTCGCGCGGGATGTCGCTGGGATAGGCTGGACGATCCATATTGGCCTCCAAAACAACTTGGAGGTCCTGATTTGGAACAGGTTCCCCGTTGTATTGACGAACTTAGCCTATTCCTGCGAGATCAGTCGCGCGCCAGCGCGAGGAACTCGGTGCGCAGCCCCAGGTTCGGCTGCAGCTCGCCCAGCAGGGTCGAGGTGATGGTTTCCTCGCCGATGGCGCGGATGCCACGGCTTTCCATGCACATATGGCGGCATTTGACGACCACGCCGACGGCCTTCGGTTCCAGCACTTCCATCAAGGCATTGGCGATCTGCATCGTCATCCTCTCTTGCACCTGCAGCCGCTTGGCGAAGATATCGACCAGGCGGGTCAGCTTCGACAGGCCGACGATCTTGCCGTTCGGCAGATAGCCGATGGTGGCCTTGCCGAAGAATGGCGCCAGATGGTGTTCGCAATGGCTGTAGACCGGGATGCCGCGCACCACGATCAGTTCATTGTATTCCTCGGCGCCGTCCTCGAACGCCTTGAGTACCTCCACCGGGTCCTGGTTGTAGCCGGACGTCCAGTGTTTCCAGGCCTTCGCCACGCGCGCCGGCGTTTCGACCAGGCCCGGGCGGTCCGAATTCTCGCCCAGGCTGGTCAAGAGACGACGCCAGTCGTGTTCGGTGAAAGCTTCTTTGTCAGACATGGTGCACCTTAAAAAAACGATTGCCGCAAGTATATAGAAAACCCCTGTAGCGGGTCAGGGACTGCCCTATTCTTGAGCAAAATTAAGTTCGGGATGACACAGATGACATAGCGTTGAGTGTGGTTCCAGCCTGGGAGGGCATCATGTTCAACAGCACGGTACTCGAGGTCGCCATCGGCCTCGCATTCTGCTACGGCACGCTGGCGCTGGTCGTCACCACCTTGCAGGAAACCCTGGCCGCAGTGTTCCAGCTGCGCGCCGCCATGCTGCAAGACACCATCAAGCGCATGCTGGGCGACGCCGACTTCGACGGCATGGCGCGCGCGCTGTACGCGCATCCGCTGGTCAACCCGCGCGCCGGTCCGCCCGAACCGGGCGCATGGCGGCACGCCAGGCCATCCTACATCGAACCGGCGAATTTCGCGCTCGCCCTGGTCGACGCCCTCCGCAGCGGCGACGGTCCGCTCGAGGCCGACATCGCCGCCGTGCCCGATCCCCATCTGCGGCGCACGCTGCACACGCTGTACCTGCAGGCCGGCGGCGACCGCCAGCGCTTCCAGACGGCGCTCGCGGCCTGGTTCTCCAGCACCATGGAGCGCCTGTCGGGCGTGTACAAGCGGCGCCAGCTCCTGATCTCGTTCCTGGTCTCGCTGCTGCTGTCGATCCTGTTCAATATCGACAGCATCCACCTGTTCCAGACCTTGTGGCAGCATCCGGCGCTGGCGGCGCACATCGTCGCCGTACCACCCGAGCGCATCGACGCCGGCGTGATGGCGCGGCTGTGGGCGCTGCCGATCGGCTGGCAGGCTTTTCCACCAGCGCTCGATGCGCGCTTCGCCCTGCAGGCGTCCGGCTGGCTGGTCAGCGCCAGCACCACGCTGTTCGGCGCGCCGTTCTGGTTCGATATCCTGCAGCGCGCGATCAACCTGCGCAGCACCGGGGCCAAGCCGGCGCCGCTCAAGGCCGAGCCGGCGCCCGCGCCTACGTCTGCCGCTCCCGGCGCCGCGCGCGCCGACGGCGTCACCGTCGTGGCGGCGCCGGTCCAGCCATAGACGCTAGCGCTCGGGCGGGCGGTGGGCGTCCACCAGGACGCTCGAGATCGACATCTGCGGCACCCGCTCCGGCCATTCGTCGTCCGGACCGAACCAGCGCGCCTCGGCGATCTCGCTGGTGTCGACCCGGATTTCGCCGTCCAGGTAGTCGGCGGTGAACGCCAGCATCAGCGAATGCGGGAAAGGCCACGACTGGCTGGCGAAGTAGCGCAGATTGTGCACGCGCAGGCCCACCTCTTCGAACACCTCGCGGTGGATCGCTTCCTCGATCGACTCGCCCGCTTCCAGGAAGCCCGCCAGCGGCACATAGCGCTGGGTCGCGTGCAGCACATGCTTGGCCAGCAAGACCGCATCGCCCTTGCGGATCAACACCATCATCGCCGGCGAGATGCGCGGATAGGCCATATGGCCGCAATTGACGCATTTGAAGCAGCGCTCGCCGGTGGCCAGCACGGTCCCGCTGCCGCATACGCCGCAGAAGCGGTGGGTGCGCGCCCATTCGGCCACCTGGGCGGCGCGGCCGGCCACGCCCACCAGGGCCTCGTCCATCATGCCGAACAGCGCGCGCAGGCCGCTCCAGGCGTATCCCGGCGGCAGCACCGGCTCGAGGTCGAACCAGCCGGCCTGGCAATAGCGGCCCTCGAGCAGGCCCAGCGGCTGCAGCCGTTCGCGCGCCACGCCCATGCGCTCCAGCGTCGCTGCATCGGGCAGCGCGGGACCGTCTTCCCTCACCAATAATTGTCCCTTGTAGAACAGGAAGCTGAGCGGCTCCGGATCGGGCTGCGGAGCGAACAAGGGCGTGAAGGAAGCAGGTGTATGGAGCATGGTCGGTGTGGTCGTGGCTGGATCCGGTGATCATACCGCCTTTCCCGGCATGCTTCAGGCGGCCGCCGGCGCCGCAATTCATCCCGCCGGTGCGAACTAATCCTGAACGGCCGCGCTCAAAGAGAAGCTGGGCGCCACGCATTGCCCCGCTGCCGCAGGCCGTGGCTGTCGCCGCCGCTAACCAGGAGAAAACGATGGACAACATCCCCGTTGTGCTCGGCATTAACCGCACCCGGGCGGCAAGCATTTGCCTCATGCATGGCGCGCGCGTGCAGTGGGCGATCCAGAAAGAACGCCTGACGCGCCAACGCCACGATCCCGGCCGGCCGGGCGACCTCGAGCAGGTCTACCTGCCGCACCTGGCCGGACTCGAGCACCCCATCGACGTGCTGGTCGAATGCTGCGTGGCCGACCAGGTCGATGACCAGGGCGACGACAGCTTCGCGCAGGCGCTCAATTTCGCGCGCGGCGCCCGCCGCGTCCGCATCCCGCAACACCTGGCCCGCGCCTATGCCGCCTTCCATCCGTCACCGTTTCGCGAAGCGGCGGTGATGATCGTCGACGGCCACGGCAATCCACCGGCGGCGTTCTACCGCGCCGATCGCGAGCGCATCACCGGCGTCGGCCAGGCGGCAGGACCGGCCGCCGGCCAGGACGCCGGCCTCGGCATGTTCTACCACCTGCTGACCCAGGCGCTGTTTCCCGGCGCAGACAATGGGGGCAAGGTCATGGACCTGGCGCCCTATGGCGACTCGGACGCGCCGCGATTGCCGCAGCTCACTGTCGAGGGCATGCGGGTCGGCATTCCGCACGCATGGCAGGCATTGTTGGGCGAACCTGAACGCTGGCGCTTCGGCGCGCCGCGCGCCAGCTTCACCGACTGCGCCAACCTGGCGGCGGCCGGCCAGCGCGCCTTCGAACAGGCGCTGCTGGCGCTGGCGCGCTGGCTGCACCTGCATACCGGCCTGGACGACCTGTGCTTCGCCGGCGCCGCCGCCCTCAACTGCCCGGCCAACGACCGCCTGCTGCGCGACGACCCGTTCCGGCGCGTCTTCATCCCGCCGGCCCCCGGCGACGCTGGCGCCGCCATGGGCTGCGCCATCCACGGCCTGGTCGAGGTGGCCGGGCACGGCAGCGATTTCCGCTGGCCGCACGACTACCTCGGGCCGGCGCCGCAACTGGCCGACATCGAGGCCGCCCTCGATGGCGCGAGCGACCTGATCGTCGAGCATCCACGCGGCCGCGACGCCCTGTGCGCGCGCATGCTCGACCTGCTGTGCTCGGGGCGGGTGATCGGCCTGTACCAGGGCCGCAGCGAATTCGGCCCGCGCGCGCTGGGCCACCGCAGCATCCTGGCCGATCCGCGCCGCGAGCGCATGCGCGACTGGATCAATGCCCGCGTCAAGGAACGCGGCTGGTTCCGCCCCTTCGCGGCGGTGGTGGCCCAGGAACACGCGGCCCAGTATTTCGACCTGTGCGCGCCCTCGCCCTTCATGCAGTTCTCGGTCCCGGTGCGCAGCAGCGTCATGCCGCTGCTGGCGGCCGTCACCCACGTCGACGGCAGCGCGCGCGTGCAGACGGTCGGCCCGAACGACGATCCACTGCTGCGCGCCTTGCTGGCCGGCTTCGAGGTGCGCACCGGCGTGCCGGTGCTGCTCAACACGTCCCTCAACGGCAAGGACGAGCCGATCATCGAAACCCCGCAGCAGGCCGTGGATACTTTCCGCCGCCTGCCGCTGCATGGCCTGGCCATGCCGCCCTATCTCGTCATGAAGCGCCACGAACCGGGACTGCCGGCCTGACAAGGCTGCAGAAAACCATGCTTCGGCGACCCTTACTGCAGCGCCAGCAGGTCCAGTCCGTCGTGGTATTCCGCGCGCTGCACCTTGGTGATATGCTGTGTTCGGTACCCGCGCTGCGGGCGCTGCGCAGCGCCGTGCCGAAGGCGCACATCGCCCTGGCCGGCCTGCCGTGGGCGGCGCAATTCGTGCACCGGTTTTCCAGCTACCTGGACGAATTCCTGGCTTTTCCCGGCCATCCGCTGCTGCCCGAGCAGCACGTGCACCACGACGACCTCACACCCTTCTATGCCAAGGTCTGCGCGCGCGAGTTCAGCCTGGCCCTGCAACTGCACGGCAGCGGCGACCTGTCGAACCATATCGTCGCCGGTTTCGGCGCCACCGTCATGGCCGGCCATTGCCGCGGCAAGCCGATCGCCAGCGACAAGACCGTCCTCGCCACCTGTCCCGAGACCGGGGCTGAACCCGAACGCCTGCTGCACCTGGTGGACCAGCTCGGCGCCCCTGCGGTGGGCAAGCATCTCGAGTTTCCGATCCTGCGCGAGGACGAAGACGAACTTGCCGCCAGCGGCCTGGCCGCCGGGCTCGAGCCCGGCCACTACCTGTGCCTGCACGCGGGTGCGCGCGACCGCGCCACCTGCTGGCCGCCGCAGCGCTTCGCCGAGGTAGCCGACCGCCTTGCCGACGAGTTCGGGCTGCGCATCGTGCTCACCGGCTCGGCCGGCGAAGCAGCGCTCGCGCACGAGGTCGCCCGGCATATGCGTGCGCCGGCGCTGGTCGCTGCGGCGCCCGTCTCGATCGGCGCCATGGCTGCGCTGCTGCGCGGCGCGCGCCTGCTGGTGTGCAACGACACCGGGGTATCGCATATCGCGGCCGGGCTCGGCCTGAACAGCGTCGTCATCTTCCGCAAGGCCGACATCGCGCGCTGGGCGCCGCTCGACCGCCAGCGTCATCGCTGCATCTGGGATCCCGGCGCCGAACGCGCCACCGTGGTGCTGCAGCATGCACGCGCCTTGCTGACGGGCGCCGAGCCGAGCGGACAGCGGGCCTCGGGCATGTGGCCCTACTGGTAGCAGATTTTGTGCCGCCAACGCCAGTGTTTCGGCTTCGCCACGATCGAACGGCCTGTGGAGGTGCTGAACTGGCTCTGAACCGATGCCATGCAGCGAAGTCGTGATCCGCGCCGTCAAACCGGGTTATGTTGCACGCTCACAAGAGTTGTCCTCCTATGTCGTTGCAGATTGTGCACGGTGCCCACGCCTCAAAACATCCAGCTGCCGCTGAACCGGTGAAACGGCAGACCGTGTCCGCGGCGTTGTTTTCCTGTCGGGAATCTCACCAATTCCCACGCGGCAAATTTTGTTTTAATTCAGAATAGCTGTACAACGTCGAAACTTCATCGTCATGGATAAATTGTCAATACTCGTCGGCCGCCATTCGTTCAACGCCCGCATCTTTTATAACGGTACGTTCTGCGACGCCAATCAATTCAGTGCGGATGGCGTGACGGGGCAACTGCATGTCGTGCGCGATGGATCGGTCGACTTCGTCCATGCCGACGGCGAGGTGCTCACCATTTCCGAGCCCAGCCTGGTGTTCTATCCGCGTGGCGCCAGCCACCGCCTGCAGGTGCAGCCGGGCCACAGCGCCAACCTGCTGTGCGCTCATATTCGCTTCGAGGACGGCGCGCACAATCCGCTGTCACGCATCCTGCCGGAATACCTGGTCGTGCCCCTGACCGAGATGGCGGGGCTGCGCGCCACCCTCGACCTGCTGTTCAGCGAAGCGGCCAGCACCGGCCCCGGTCGCGAAGTGATCCTGGACCGGCTGTGCGACGTGCTGCTGATCCAGGTGATCCGGCGCGAGTTCGACAGCGGCAGGCTGTCGGTGGGCTTGCTGGCCGGCCTGTCGGATCGCCAGTTGGCGCTGGCGCTGGCCGCCATCCACGAACGTCCGCACGAACCCTGGAGCCTGCAGACGCTGGCCCAGGTCGCCTGCATGTCGCGCGCCGCGTTTACCGAACGCTTCCGCGACGTGATGGGCATGCCGCCGGGCGAGTACCTGACGCGCTGGCGCATCGGCGTCGGCAGCCGCCTGCTGCGCCAGGGCATGCCGGTCAAGCAGGTCAGCAGCCGCGCCGGCTATACCAGCCCCTCCACGTTTACGCGCGCCTTCACGATGATGATGGGCGCTTCGCCACGCGAGTGGCTCAAGGGCGCGAACTGAGCGGCAGCTGAAAACGACAGCGCAGACGCTCCTTGCGGATGCGTCTGCGCCGTGGAATGACAAGCGGCCCGTACGGGCCGCTTTTTTTGAACCTGCCGTAAGCCCTGCTGATTACTTGAGCAGGCGGGTGCGGCACGCCACCGTGGCGATCACCAGCGCCAGGCCGCCGATATAGGCGATGGCTGCCTGCATGCCGACGAAGTGGGCGACGGCGCCGATTGCAGGCGGGCCCATCAGGCTACCGCTGTATGCCATGCTGGCAACGGCTGCCAGGGCGGCCGGGCCCTGGGCGCCAGCGGCGCTGAACACGAACGGGAACACCAGGGCCAGGCCGACGCCGGCGACGGCGAAACCGGCCAGGGCGATGTAGGCGTTCGGAGCCAGCACCGCGAAGAACAGGCCACAAGCACCGACCACGGCGCCCATCGACACCAGGCGCTTGGCGCCATGACGCTCCTTCAGCTTGTCGCCGTACATGCGCGAGATCAGCATCATCACCGAGAAGGCCGACAGGGCCAGTGGCGCCAGGCCGTCCGACGCGCCGAAGTGTTCTTTCAGGAACAGGCCGCCCCAGTCGGCGATGCTGCCTTCGGCCATCGAACCGAAGAAGCCCAGCAGACCAAGCAATACCAGCGGACCGCGTGGCAGCGCAAACTTTTTCTTTTCGACTTCTACGTTCGCCTCGTCGGCTTCCAGCACGCTGTACGCCATCCACAGCACCACGGCCAGGGGACCGGCCAGCATCAGGAAATGGGTGGCAGGTGCAATCTTGAGGCTGGCCATCAGGCTGCCCAGGGTGGCGCCGACCAGGCCGCCGGCGCAGCACAGGCCGTGCAGGCGCGACATTTCCGACTTACCGCTCTGCTTTTCGCGGCGCGCTGCAGTCGAATTCATGGCGACGTCGAAGATGCTGGCGGTAACGCCCAGCATCAGCACCGACAGCATCAGGCGCGGCACGTTCGGCGCCATGCCGATCGACACCAGCACGCTCAGCAGGGCCATGCCGGCGAGCAGGATGGTCTTGCGCGCGCCGAAGCGGCCCATCATGAACGAGGAAACAGGGTACGACAGCACCGCACCCAGGCCACCACACACCAGTACGCCCGACAGCGCGGCGTGCGACACATTGACGCCGGCAGCCAGCGCAGGAATGCGGCCGGCCCACGACCCCATGATCAGGCCGAACAGCGCGAAGACGAGCGGCAGCGAATACTGCTGGGCTTGTACGAGTACGGAAGAAGCGCTACGTGAAACAGGGACAGACAAAGAGGGTTGCATGGAGCAGCGAAATGTTAAATATTTGAGGTGTGAACGAATTGGTGAATGCCGTTGTATACAGTCCGGACGGGTTAAAAATATTTACGTCTGGAAGCTGATGGACGGCAATTCTAAACACCTTTTTTCGCTTTTGTTTTCCGGGCGGAAAAATATTTGAAGGCGTTGTATTGCGTTGACGCATGAATGACAACTTCCTTGTCAGACACTCATCGAAACATGTCGGCTTGGCAGGAAAGCGGGGTGGAGAAGTAAGGAAATAGCGTCAAATGTAAGCATTTATTGCTGAGCTTTTCACTGTGATCGAGTCTGACTATCGATTCCAGTTTTGCTGCAATGCGGTAATTCGGGAGCATTACCGGTGTTGAAAGCACGTGTTCATGATCAATCCGCCCACGGTTTGGTGCGGAAATTAATTGCTTGCCAACACCATCAACATTCCGGGCGAGCTCGACCAAAGCAGATAAGAATCGCGCTCTCGAATTGTTAAATATGGCCAGCAAAAAAGACACTCTGGCCGATATCCGCGCGGACCGCCAAAAAAAGAGCCGCCCTCAGGCGGCTCCGACAAAACAGGCAGGCAATCAGTTGGCCAGATGCTTCTTCAGCTCGGTACCGGCTTGCAGCACTTGCGAGCGCACGCCCGGCACCGTCGCCAGTGGGTTAAGCAGGCCGAAGTCGTGGATCATGCCGTTGTAGCGGGTGACGGTCACGTCCACGCCAGCCTGGTCCAGCTTGCGGCCGTAGGCTTCGCCTTCGTCACGCAGCACGTCGTTCTCGGCCACCTGGATCAGCGCCGGCGGCAGGCCCTTCAGTTGCGGCAGGGTCGCTTGCAGCGGCGACGCATAGACTTCCTTGCGCTTGGCCCCATCCTTCGTATAGCTGTCCCAGAACCATTGCATCATATTGCGGGTCAAAAAATGGCCGTCGGCAAACTGCTTGTACGAGGCGGTCTCGAAGTTGGCATCGGTCACCGGCCACATCAGCACCTGGTAACGCAGCTTCGGTCCGCCCTTGTCCTTGGCCATCAGGGTCAGGGCAGCGGCCATATTGCCGCCGACGCTGTTGCCGGCCACGGCCAGGCGGCTGCCGTCGATATTCAGCTCCTTGCCATGTTCCGCTACCCACTTGGTCGCGGCATAGATCTCATTGATCGCCACGCCGTAGCCGGCTTCCGGCGAACGGGTATAGTCGACGAACACCGCCACCGCACCCGAACTCTCGACCACGTCGCGCACCAGGCGTTCGTGGGTCGGGTAGTCGCCCAGCACCCAGCCGCCGCCATGGATGAACATGAATGCCGGCAGCACACCCTTCACCCCGGCCGGCCGCACGATCTTGAGCTTGATCTGCTTGCCATCCACCGTGATCACCTTGTCCGACACATCGGCCGCAGGCAGCCTGACCTGCACACTCTTCTGGGCGCCTTCCAGCACCTTGCGGGCGTCGGCCGGGGACAATTGCTCGATCGGCTTGCCGGTGCCCGAATTCAGCGCCTTCAGGAAGTCGGCGGTACGACGCTCCACGGTCGGGCTGATGTCGGCGGCGGCGACAGCGCCATAGCTCAGGGCCAGCGATGCGGCGACGAGTGCTTTGCTCAAGGTGTTCATGGTGTTTCCTTTATCTTCGGGTTGGGTGGGATCGGCGGGGATCGTCTGTCACATTAGCAGTGCTGCCTGCGCCGTCATTGCATAAACGAATCATTCTTCAGCGGCGCTACGCCGCCGGAACATTCACGATTAAATCGTGCACTATTTATTTATCAATCTGATCTTGCCAAGGCCATGCCTCCCCGGACCATCCGGGGAAGCAGACCGTCTTACACCAGCTGCAGGGTCACGTCGATATTGCCGCGGGTCGCATTCGAGTAAGGGCACACGATGTGGGCGCGGTCGATCAGCGTCTGGGCTTCGTCGGCTGGCACGCCAGGCAGGCTGATCTTGAGCTGGACTTCGATGCCGAAGCCGGTCGGGATCGGGCCGATGCCGACGGTGCCTTCAACCGACACGTCCGGCGAGATTTTCAGCTTGTCGCGGGCTGCGACAAATTTCATGGCGCCCAGGAAGCAGGCCGAATAGCCGGCCGCGAACAGCTGTTCCGGATTGGTGCCGGCCTGGCCGGCGCCGCCGAGTTCCTTCGGGGTGGTCAGCTTGACGTCCAGCGCGCCGTCCGACGATACGGCGCGGCCTTCGCGGCCACCGCTTGCTTTGGCGTTTGCACGGTAGAGGACTTGTTCGATTGCCATGATGAAGCTCCTTGTATTGGCGGCTGTTCCGCCTGGTTATTTAATCCGCTATTTAGTAGCGCGCTATATGAATGGTTTGCTGCCTTGGCCCGCCGCCCCGTTGTTCTGTCCGTTCGGCGTTGCCATGGAAAGGATATTACATAGCTCGCGATTTAATTGCAAGCTATTTATGTTACGAGATGTAACAGCGCAGGTACAACCAGCAGGCCGACAAGGACTCTGTGACGCGCCCGGCTCTCTTCGTCAGCCCGGCTTACAGCAGCCGCACCGATTCCCTCACCACCAGTCCCAGCTGGGGCACGTCGACCTCGGGCTGCTGATGCGCGAGCATGGCCAGCATCCTGCGTCCGATCCCCGTCCCCACCTCGTACAGCGGCTGGCGCACGGTGGTCAGCGGGGGCGTCGTATACATCGAGCTCTCCAGATCGTCGAACCCTACGAGCGAGATATCTTCAGGCACCCGGATATTGCGCCGGTACAGCGCCAGCCGCGCGCCGTAGGCCGTCAGGTCGTTCGCCGCGAAGATCGCACTGAAGCGCACGTTCGCGCCCAGCAGCTGGTTCAACGCCAGCAGCCCTCCGGATTCGCTGAAGTCGCCTGCCACCACCAGCTGCGGATCGGCCTCGATCCGGTGCCTGGCCAGCGTGTCGTAGTACCCCGCCAAGCGCGCCCGCGCATCGCGATGGTCGACCGGTCCCGCGATATGCGCAATGCGCCGGTGCCCCTGCTGGATCAGGTACTCGACCGCCTCGCAGGCGCCACGGTAGTTGTCGAGGCAAAAACCATGGGTGCGCTCGCCCTGCACCTCGCGGCCGAAGGCGACGATCGGCACCCGCTTCGAGAAATCGAGGATCTGCTGGTCGCTCATATTCCCGGTCAGGATGGCGACGCCGTCGACGCGGCGCCCGATCAGGAGCTCGACCCGCTCCGCCTCTTCGTCGGCATGCCAGTGCCCGCTCATGATCAAGAGCACATAGCCGGCCGCCTTGACCGCATCCTCGATGCCGACCATGGCCTGGTTGAAATAGCCGCTTTCGAGCGACTGGGTCAGCACGCCGATGGTGCGGGTGCTGCCCATCTTGAGGCTCTGCGCCAGCCGGTTCGGCTTGTAGTTCAGCTCGTCGATCACGCGCTCGATGATGCGCCGCTTGTCTTCCGACACCTTGGCGGTGCCGTTCAGGAAGCGCGACACGGTAGCCGGTGAGACGCCGGCCGCGTTGGCGACCTGGTACAGGGTGCTGGTACTGCTTTCGGCGTTTTTCATTGGGCTTCCAGGCGGATCGACAGGCAGATTGTTGCTTGAAGTATATCTCACTCGGTCGCCTTCTCTACCTGAACGGATAGGCCAACCACGCCATGAAAGTCTTTCATGAATCTTGTCGTCGTTGACACACAACACACCTATTACATTGACTAGCAAATATCGTTTGACATTATTTGCGGCCTAAATTTACTATGAAAACGTTTTCAGGATTGATGAAACCGATTTCTTGTCAATCTGACTGTTAGCGCTAGCAACACCCATAAAACAAAATATTGGAGACAAGCATGACAATGAAACAGCCCGTCCGGGCTGCGGCTCGCCGCGCCCCTTCCACGCCCATCCGCCTTGCCATCCTGACGCTGCTGGCCGGTATCGGCAGCGCCCAGGCGCAGACCGCCGCCGACCCGGCTTCGCCCGCCGCGGCCACGCCGGCTCCCGCCGTCGACAATGGCAAGATCGCCGAGGTCGTGGTCACCGCCACCAAGCGCTCGACCTCGCTGCAGCGCACCCCGATCGCCGTCACCGCGCTGAGCGCGGCCACGCTGGCCGACAACCACGTCCAGACCATGCTCGACGTGGTGGCGCTGGTGCCGGGCTTCCAGGCCACGGCCCAGGGCGACCATGGCGTCACCACCATGACGCTGCGCGGCATCGGCAACGACAGCGCCAAGACCGAGTACGCCGACCCGGAAGTCGCGTCCTTTGTCGACAATGTCTATTCGCCGCGTGCCGAGGGCGCCACCTCGCTGATGTTCGACGTCGAAGGCATCGAGGTGCTGCGCGGCCCGCAAGGCACGCTGTGGGGCCGCAACTCCACCGTCGGCGCAGTCAATATCCAGACCGTCAAGCCGGAGCTGGGCAGCCGCTCGGGCTATGTCGAAGGCGGCATCGGCGACTACAACCGCCTGGGCGTGCGCGGTGCGGTCAATATCCCCGTGTCCCAGAACGCCGCGCTGCGTTTCGCCGTGATCCATGAACAGCACGACGGCTACGTCGACTACCAGCGCTTCCAGAATCCGCCGGTCGAACAGCAGCGCGCCGCCTACCTGGCCGCCGGTGGCGACCCGGTCGCATTCCGCCCGATCAATCCGAACCAGTTCGTGTCAGGCGGCGACAAGTACAGCGCCCAGGACCAGAGCGCGGCGCGCCTGTCGCTCCTGTGGCAGCTGGCCCCGAACCTGCGCTGGAACGTGGCGTACGAGAAATTCATCGACCGCGGCACCCCGAGCGCGAACCTGATGCAGACCCCGCGGCCGGGCGAGAAGCATTATTCGACGCTGTCCGACAGCGCGCCGTGGATCAACCGCGACAGCCACAACGTGCGCAGCCGCCTGAGCTGGGACATCAGCCCCGACATCGCGCTGCAATACGTGGCCGGCTGGTCCAAGTTCAGCGGCGACATGCGCTTCGACCAGGATGGCGGCACGCTCGTCCCGACTTCGATCACCTCGCCCGGCATCTTCCAGGAACACACCACGGTCGACTCCAACTACCGCAGCCACAGCCACGAGCTGCTGCTGCAGTCGACCGGACCGCGCACCATCGACTGGCAGGTCGGCGCGTACTACGGCAACGAGAAGAACGACATCCGCTTCGACATCGCCGGCATGAAAGGCACCCAGGATGGCGCCGTCAACTGGCAGGGTTCCTTCATCCAGCCGAAGCAGACCGTCGACACCTCGGCCGTGTTCGGCCAGGCCACCTGGAACATCACCGACGCCTGGCACCTGACCGGCGGCGTGCGCTACACCCACGACAAGCGCGTGCACATCGGTGGCCGCGGCTATACCTGGGGCTACGACGCCAGCGCGCCGCAACTGCCGCTCAACCCGCACATCGACCCGCGCGACCCGGCCAACGGCTATGTCGAGGGCGTGCCCAACGACGGCCGCTACAGCGACAACAAGGCCACCGGCCTGGTGCGCCTGAACTACGACATCGACCGCAACAACATGGTGTATGCAAGCGTCTCGACCGGCTATAAATCGGGCGGCGTGCAGGACCGCGGCCTGCCGTATCAGCCAGAAACGCTGACCAACTACGAACTCGGCTCGAAGAGCACCTTCCTGGACGGCGCGCTGCGCATCAACAACGCGCTGTTCTTCATGGACTTCAAGGACTTCCAGTTCAATTCGCCGGTCAGCTTCCCCGACGGCAGCCGCGGCCTGGCCATCGAAAACGCCGACGGCGCCGAAGTGTACGGCCTGGAAACCGAGATCGCGGCCCGCATCGCCAAGGACGGTCGCCTGTCGGTCGCCCTGGCCGTGCTGGACACCAAGCTCGGTCGCCTGATCGCCGGTTCGAACGACTACGCGCTGCCGCCGTGCACGATCGACACCAGCATCTCGACCTGCCTCGACGTCACCGGCCACAAGCTGCCGCATGCGCCGAAGTTCTCGGCCACGGTGCAGTACCAGCACACCTTCCGCCTGGGCGACGGCGCCACCCTGGTGCCGCGCATCACGGCGCGCTACGAGGACGAGGTCAGCCTGAGCGTGTTCGACCTGGGTCCGGAAGACCGCCAGAAGGCCTACGCCAGCGCCGACATCGGCCTGCGCTACGCGAAGGACAAGTGGTGGGTCGACGCCTTCGTGCGCAACGTGAGCGACAAGAAGATCAAGACCAGCGCCTTCAACGGCTTCGGCCCCTGGCTGGCGCAGTACAAGCCACCGCGCACGGTGGGCATCAATAGCGGCTTCGATTTCTAAAGGCTGCACCACGGCAGGCCCTTGTTCGGGGGCCTGCCTTTTTCTGTTTACCGATTCGAGAGTTCCATGACCAACAGCCCCAATTTCGATTTCAATAACGACTTCCCGCCGGACTTCACCTGGGGCGTGGCCACCAGCTCCTTCCAGATCGAAGGCGCGCACGACGCCGACGGCAAAGGCCCGTCGATCTGGGACACCTTCTGCCAGGACAAGAACAACATCAAGGACGGCAGCGACGGCAAGGTCGCCTGCGACCACTACCACCGCTACCGCGACGACGTCGGCATCATGGCCTCGGTCGGCGTCGACGCCTACCGCTTCTCGTTCGCCTGGGCGCGCGTGCAGCCGGATGGCAAGGGCGCCTGGAACGAGGCCGGCTTCGCCTTCTACGACCGCCTGCTCGACGCACTGGCCGAGAAAGGCATCCGCGCCCATGCCACGCTGTACCACTGGGACCTGCCGCAAGGCCTGCAGGACGATGGCGGCTGGCTCAATCGCGACACCGCCTACCGCTTCGCCGACTACGCGGCCGAGGTGGCGCGCCGCTTCGGCAACCGGCTCGAAGCGATCGCCACCCACAACGAACCCTGGTGCACGGCCAACCTCGGCTACGGCAACGCGCAGTTCGCGCCCGGCGTGGTCGACCTGAAGCAGTCGATCCAGGTCTCGCACCACCTGCTGCTGTCGCACGGCCTGGCGATGCGCGCCATGCGCGAGGTCGGCGGCTCGGCCCAGCTGGGCATCGTATTGAACCAGTGGACCGCCGACCCGGCCACCGATTCGCCCGCCGACATCGCGATGGCCGAATTCGAGTACGCGCGCTCGGTGCAGTGGTTCATGGACCCGATCTTCAAGGGCCGCTACCCCGAGCTGGCCCTGCGCGGCCATGGCGCCAATGCGCCGCAGGTAGCCGAGGGCGACTTCGACATCATCAGGCAGAAGATCGACTTCCTTGGTTCGAACTACTACTTCCGCAGCTGGTGCAGCGCCGCCACGCCGCCCGTGCCGGCGCCGGCGCGCCACGGCGTGACCGACATGGGTTGGGAGATCTTCCCGGAAGGCCTGCCCGAGCTGCTGCTGAAACTCAAGGCCGAGTACCCCGACCTGCCGCCGGTGTACATTACGGAGAACGGCATGGCCAATCCCGACGTCGTCGAGAATGGCCGTGTCCACGATCCGGCGCGCATCGCCTATGTCCGCAGCCACCTGGCGGCGCTCAAGCAGGCGATGGACGCCGGCGTCGACGTGCGCGGCTACTTCCTCTGGAGCCTGCTCGACAATTTCGAGTGGAATTCGGGCTACGCCAAGCGCTTCGGCATCGTGCACGTGGATTACGCGACCCAGCAGCGCACCCTGAAGGACAGCGCGCTGTGGTACCGCGAATTCATCGCCAACCGCATCAAGACTTGAATCGCCGCCAAGAGCGACCAGGAGGAGACAGTCACATGACCCATTACACCGACGGCCCGCGCCTGCTGGCCGACATCGGCGGCACCAACGCGCGCTTCGCGCTCGAAGTCGCGCCCGGCGCGCTGCAGGCCGTGCAGACGCTGGCCTGCGCCGACCATGCGCGCTTCGAAGACGCGGTGCGCTGTTACCTGGCCGCGGCCAACGCGCGCGTGCGCCACGCGGTGATCGCGATCGCCAATCCGGTCGACGGCGACGCGATCCGGATGACCAACCACCACTGGGCGTTCTCGATCGAGGCGGCGCGCCGCGAGCTCGGCCTCGACACGCTGCTGGCGGTGAACGACTTCACCGCGCTGGCGATGTCGCTGCCGTCGCTGCGCGCCCACGACCTGGCGCAGGTCGGCGGCGGCGCGCCGCTGGCGGACAGCGCCCTGGGCCTGGTCGGCGCCGGCACCGGCCTGGGCGTTTCCGGTCTCGTGCCCTGCGGCGAGCGCTGGATCCCCCTGAACAGCGAAGGCGGCCACGTCGCCTTCTCGCCGCTGGACGAACGCGAGGTCACCGTGCTGCGCCACGCCTGGCAGCGCTATGACCACGTCTCGGCCGAGCGCTTCGTCTCCGGCCCCGGCCTGGTGCTGATCCGCGAGGCGCTCGCCGCCAGCCGCGGCGTGGCGGCCGATGCAGCGCTGTCGCCGTCCGACATCGTGGCGCGCGGCCTGGGTGGCGGCGATGCGCTGTCGCTCGAAGCGATCGACTGCCTGTGCGGCATGCTGGGCACCGTGGCCGCCAACCTCGCGGTCACGCTCGGCGCGCGCGGCGGCGTCTATATCGGCGGCGGCGTCGTGCCGCGCCTGGGCGCGTATTTCGCCGCCTCACCGTTTCGCGCCCGCTTCGAGCGCAAGGGGCGCTTCAGCGAATTCACCGCGCGCATCCCGACCTGGGTGATCACGGCGCCCTATCCGGCGCTGCAGGGAGCGTCGGCAATCCTGGCCGACCACCTGGCGCAGGTCCGCGCCGCGGGCCAGCGCTTCGTTGCGGAGGCTGCGCATGCGTCCTGCTAAAACCGTTTCACCACTGCTGTGGGTCCCGACCGGCTACTTCACGATGGCGCTCGGCTACGTGATGCTCACCAGCGTGACCGCCATCATGTTCAAGAACCTCGGCATGGACAACGGCCGCGCCGCCCAGTATTCCAGCCTGCTGATCCTGGCCTATACCGTCAAGCCGCTGTTCGCCCCGTTCGTCGAGATGTACCGCACCAAGAAATTCTTCGTGCTGTGCGCGCAAGTGCTGATCGGCGCCGGCTTCGCCGGGGTCGCGCTGCTGATGGAACTGCCCGGCTACATGACCTTCCTGATGGCGATCTTCTTCGCCCTGTCCTTCATCGGCGCCACGCAGGACATCGCCAGCGACGGCGTCTACGTCACTTCGCTCGATGCGCGCGCGCAGTCGCTGTACTGCGGCATCCAGAGCCTGTCGTGGAATATCGGCCCGATCGTGGCCGCCGGCGGCATGGTCTACCTCTCCGGCTACCTGCACACCAGCGTCTTCGGCCACGATCCGGCGGTGTTCGGCCCGGACTGGATCGACGCCTGGCGCATCATCTTTCTGCTGGTCGGCGGACTGACGCTGCTGATGGCGCTGTGGCACTGGCGCATGATGCCCGAGGGGGCGCGCGCCGCCGACACGCCGTCGTCGGTCAAGGACGCCGGCCGCATCCTGCTCGACGCCTTCGTCACGCTGTTCCAGAAACGCGGCGTGTGGCGCATGATCGCGTTCGCCTTCCTGTTCCGCTTCAGCGTCGGCCTTCTGGAAAAGATCGGCCCCTTCTTCATGGTCGACCCGGCCTCGAAAGGCGGCCTGGGGCTGTCCAACGAGATGCTGGGGCTGATCTACGGCACCTATGGCCTGGCCGCGGTGCTGGTCGGTTCCCTGCTCGGCGGCCTGTACGTCGCCAAGCGCGGCCTGAAGTCGACGCTGCTGGTGCTGTGCTGCGCGATCAACATCCCGAACGTGGCCTTCCTGGTCATGGCGATCTACACGCCTTCAAACCTGATGCTGATCACGCTGGGCGTGGCCATCGAAAAATTCTTCTTCGGCTTCGGCGCGGTCGGCTTCATGATCTACCTGATGCAGCAGCTGGCGCCGGGCAAGTACACGACCACCCACTACGCCTTCGGCACCGGCCTGATGGGCCTGTGCGGCATGGTCACCGGCGTGATCAGCGGCCACCTGCAAGAGATGATGGGCTATGTCGGCTACTTTGGACTGGTAATGGTCGCCACCATCCCGTCGTTCCTGGCCACCTGGTTCGCGCCGTTCTACCATGACGATGGCGGCCAGTCCGATCCACAGGCCGATGCGGACGGCAAGGCGGTGCCGGCATGAAGCGGCTGCTGCTTCCCGCCTTGCTTCCCGCCCTGGCGTTCGCCGCCGGCGGCGCCAGCGCCCAGGCCGTCAAGCTGAACCAGCTCGGCTTCCTGCCGCAGGGGCAGAAGCTGGCTGTGGTGGCGCAGTCGAGCGCCAGCGCGTTCGAGGTCGTCGATGCCGGCGGCAAGACCGTGTTCCAGGGCTCGCTCGGCGCGCCGGGCCGGTGGGAGCCGTCCGGCGAAACGGTGCGCGTGGCCGACTTCAGCGCATTGACGCAGCCCGGCAGCTACCGGCTCAAGCTGGACGGCCAGTGGTCGGATACGTTCAGCGTGGCCGCCGACGCCTATCGCCCACTCAACGGCGCTGCCCTGAAAGCGTTCTACTTCAACCGCAGCGCGATCGCGCTGGCGCCGCACTACGCCGACGCCTGGGCGCGCCCGGCCGGTCATCCGGACAACCAGATTCTGGTGCATTCCTCGGCCGCCTCGGCCACGCGGCCCGAAGGCACCGTCATCGCCAGTCCCAGGGGCTGGTACGACGCCGGCGACTACAACAAGTACGTGGTCAACTCGGGTATCTCTACCTATACCCTGCTGGCGGCGCTGGAGCACTTCCCCGACTACTTCAAGCAGGATACCGGCATCCCGGAATCGGGCAACGGCGTGCCCGACATCCTCGACGAGGCGATGTGGAACCTCGAGTGGATGCTGACCATGCAGGACCCGCACGACGGCGGCGTCTACCACAAGCTCACCAACCTGCGCTTCGACGGGACCGTGATGCCGCATGCCGCATCCACCACGCCACGCTACGTGGTGGCCAAGAGCACCGCGGCGGCGCTGGATTTCGCCGCCACCATGGCCACCGCCAGCCGCGTGCTGGCGCCGTACGAACGCCAATGGCCGGGCATGCCGGCCAGGATGCTGGCGGCCGCACAGGCGGCCTGGCGCTGGGCCGAGGACCATCCACGCGCCGTCTTCAAGAACCCGCAAGACGTCGTCACGGGCGAGTATGGCGACGCTTCATTGGCCGATGAATTCAGCTGGGCCGCGGCCGAGCTGTTCATCGCGACGGGCGATCGGCAGTATGCCCGTGTGCTGCTCGAGCATGATGCGCCACTCGCCACGCCAAGCTGGGGCACTGTGGCGGCGCTGGGCTGGATGTCGCTGGCCCACCACCGCGCGCGCCTGGCGCCGGGCATCGATCCCGCCCTCGTCGAGCGCCGTATCGACGGCCTGGCGGCGCAGCTGGCGGCGGTCTGGCGCAGCAGCGGCTACCGGGTGCCGATGACGGTGCAGGACTTCGTCTGGGGCAGCAATGCGGTGATCCTGAACCAGGGCATGATGCTGCTGCAGGCTTATAGGCTCAAGGCGAATCCGGACTACCTGCAGGCGGCGCAGTCGAGCCTCGATTACGTATTGGGCCGCAACGCCACCGGCTATTCCTTCGTCACCGGCGTCGGCGCCCGGCCATTCATGCATCCGCACCACCGCCCCTCGATGGCCGACGGCGTGGCCGCGCCGGTGCCGGGCTGGCTGTCGGGCGGCCCCAATCCGGGCCAGCAGGATGCCGACAAATGCCCGCCCTACCCGAGCAAGCTGCCCGCCCTGTCGTACATCGACCACGATTGCAGCTACGCCGCCAACGAAGTCGCCATCAACTGGAACGCGCCGCTGGTCTACGTCAGCGCCGCCCTGTCCGTGCTCACTCCCCAGCCCATGAACCCCACTTCGACCATATCGCTCGACGCCCTGCTGCGCGAAGAGCAGCAGCTACAGTTCGAGCGCTTCACCGACGACACCGCGCGCGCCATCGGCGAACGGATGGTCGAGCGCGCGCGCGCCGGCAACCTGAAGGTGACGATCCGCATCAGCCGCGGCGACCAGGTCGTGTTCGCGCACGCGATGCCGGGCGCCTCGCCCGATCACCTGGACTGGATCCGGCGCAAGAACAACCTGGTCGGGCGCACCGGCCACAGTTCGTTCTACACGCACAACGCCGTGCGCCAGGCCGGCGGCGACCACGACCGGCTTCCCGGCCTGGACATGCGCGACTACGCGGCCCACGGCGGGGCGTTTCCGATCGTGGTGCGCGGCGGCGCACCGATCGGCACCATCACGGTCTCGGGCCTGCCGGGAGAACAGGACCATGCGCTGGTGGTGGACACGCTGAAGGACTATCTCGGCGCTGGAGGCCAGCCATGAGCCGCGTGATCCGCTGGGGCATCCTCGGCACCGGGCGCATCGCGCGCGACTTCGCCGAAGGACTGCGCGCCGCGCCCGACGCCGTGCTGGCGGCGGTGGGGTCGCGCAGCATCGAAGGCGCCACGCCATTCGCGCGCGACTTCGATGTGCCGCTGGCGATCGGTTCGTACGAGGAGCTGGTGGCCTCGCCCGAGATCGACATCGTCTATATCGCCACCCCGCACCCGATGCATGCGGCCAACACGATGCTGGCCCTGCGCGCCGGCAAGGCGGTGCTGTGCGAAAAGCCGTTCGCGATGAACCGGCGCGAGGCCGGCGAGATGGTGGCGCTGGCGCGGGCCAGAAAGCTGTTCCTGATGGAGGCGATGTGGACCCGCTTCATGCCGTCGCTGGCGCAGGTGCAGCGCATCGTCGCCTCGGGCGAGATCGGCAGCGTGACCCAGGTGCATGCCGACTTCGGCTTCGTGGCCACGCAAGACCCGGCACACCGCGTCAACGACCCGCTGCTGGGCGGCGGCGCCCTGCTCGACCTGGGCATCTATCCCTTGTCGATCGCCTGCGCGCTGCTGGGGCGGGTCGAGACGGTGCAGGCCCAGGCGATCATGGGCGAGACCGGCGTCGACCTCACCACCGCCTTCACCATGCGCCACGCCAGCGGCGCGCTGTCGGTCTGCAGCTGCTCGCTGCGCGCACGCGGACCGGGCGAATTGGTCGTCTCGGGCACGCTGGGCAGCGTGCGCATGCACCGCATGTTCCACATGACCGAAAGCGTCACGGTCGACCTGCTCGACGGGACCACGCGCAGCATCGCCACGCCCTGGCTCGGCAACGGCTACACGCACGAGGCGATCGAGGCCGGACGCTGCCTGCGCGAAGGATTGCTCGAATCGCCCGTGATGCGTCACGACGACACCCTGGGCATCATGGGCCTGCTCGACACGATCCGCCAGCAGATCGGACTGCGCTACCCGAGCGACCTGTGAACACGAACGGCGCGCGCGTCAGCGTCAAGGCTGCGCCGCGCCGGCGTACCAGCCGTATTCCCAGCGCCACGGCATATCGTTCTCGCCCAGCGCCAGGCGCGCGATGTCGGGGTAGATGCGCTCGGCGCGCACATCGTTGGACAGCATCACCACGCAGCGCCGGCGCGCCTCGAGACAGATCGCCATGTTCCCGGTGCTGTCGTTATGGCCGCCCTTGAACCAGCCAGGCCCGCTGCGGTCCCTGAACACGACCACGCCCAGGCCGGCCGCAAGGTGCGGCACGGGCGCACCCGGCCGCGACACCAGCGTCGGGAACTGCCCCGCGCTCGCGATCGGCAACTGTGGGCGCACCATCTCGGCGCGCAGCGCGGGGCTGAGCGCATCGCCGCGCACGATCGCCGCCCACATGCGCGCCTGGTCGGCGATGGTAGTGTCCATCGAACCGGCCGCCGTCACCGCGCTACGCTCGTCGTGCGGCTCCATCCGGCCGTCCTTGGTATAGCCATCGGCCAGGTTGGCGGCGAAGCCGGGCCGCCACTGCATGCTGGTGTTCGGCATCCCCAGGCGGTCGAATACGCGCAGCTGCATCTCGCGCCCGGCATCCAGCCCCAGGCCCCGCTCGACGATCAGCTGCAGGATGTACATGCCCTCGGCCGAGTATGCATAGCGCTCGCCGGGCGTGAAATGAAAGCGCAAGCGCTGGTCGGGCTCGAGCCAGCGGAAGTTGGCGAAGCCGCTTGAATGCGTGAGCAGGATGCGCGGCGTGAGCCGGCGCCAGCGTTCGTCGCCGGCCAGGTCGCTGAAATCGGTCCGCGCGCCGCTCCGGTACTCTGGCAGCGGCTTGGGCAGCAAGGTGGCGACGGACGCGTCGAGGTCGAGCCGGCCTTCGCTTGCCAGCTGCAGTACCATGTAGGCAAACGCGGTCTTGGTCAGCGAGGCGCCGTACATGACGGTGTCGCTCTGCAGCGGCAAGTCCTTCTCGAGATTGCGCTTGCCGTAGGTGGCCACCTTGACCACCTGGCCATCATCGATCACGGCCAGCGCCAGCCCGACCACCTTGCCGCGCTCCATCAGCGTCTCGATCTCGCGGTCGCTGAAGCCGGGATCAAGCCCACGCGGCGTAGTCGAACAACTCACCAGGAATAACGAGACCATCAGCACCGGCAGCGCTTTCATTGGTTTCTCCTCGATCGGGTGAGCCAGTGTAGCGCAGCTCAGAAAGCGTGGCGCACTCCCAGCACCGCGCCCCGCAGGGTGGCGCCCGGCGCCGCGTCCACGCTGTTGATCGCGAAATCGTAGGCGCCATTCGCCTCGTTGTCGAGATGCGTGACATACGCATACAGCGCGGTGCGCTTCGACAGCGTGTAGTCCCAGCCGAGCGTGACGTGGGTGGCGCCGGTGTCGGCGCCGCCGCGCACGAAGCCGACCCGGTGGCCGACACTGCCCTTGCCGTCGCCGGCACGCGCCAGCCCGAGACGTACGCCGTGCGGTCCCATTTGATGGCTGACCGAGACATACCAGGCATTGCGATCGAGTCTGCCGCCCGCGGTCTCGTACTCCAGGCGCTCGGCCAGCAGCGCCACCCGGGTGGCGCCGAAGCGCCGCGCCAGCGCGAGCTTGGTGCCGCTGTCATCCAGGCCGGCGCCCTGGTATGCATGGTGACGCTCGTGCGCCAGCGTGGCATACCACGGCCCCTGTTCGTAGATCGCTGCTACCGCGGTCAGGGAAGGCTTTGCGCCGCTCGCCGGGCGTTCCTCGGCCACGCCGTGCGTGAGGCGCACGCCCAGGCCTTTCCACGGCCGGCTCCAGTAGTGGAGGGAGTTGGCCTGGCGCCGGTCGAAGGAGTACACGTTGCTGACGTTGTCCACGGCCGCCGCCGCGCCGTTGCCGATGATGCTCATATAGCCGGCGGTGGTCGGATAGAAGGGGTCGAGGCCGGACGTGGCGCCGTTGTAGGCGGTAACCCAGTGGCCGGCGAACAGCGTGCCGAAGCCGCCTTCCAGGCCGACACGGGTATCGCGCCGCGCCAGCTCGCCGGCGCCGGTGTCGACCGCCAGCGTGCCCTCGACCTGGAACATGGCGCTCACGCCCCCGCCCAGGTCTTCGCTGCCGCGAAAGCCCAGCACCGAGCGATTGTTCGAGATGCGGCGCTGGCTCAGGCCAGTGCCGTCGGCTGTCGCGGATGCATTCACGTATTCGGCTGCGACGTTCAGGCGGGCGTAGAGCTGGACATTGGTCTGGGCCTGGGCGCTGCCCAGGACCAGTAACAGAGCGGCGGGCGCGCCGTGGCGCAGGTATGTACACATCGATCAGGCTCCTTTCGGAGCATTGTCGTGCGCACTATCCACGCGCGCCTATCCCTCAGGGGAGGGGCGCACAGTCCCCCGAATGGTGTTGGCTTTACCCCGCTTTACATCGCTGCCCCTGCAGCGTGGCGCCGGCCCGGCCGTTAATCACGTACGACCCGCAACAGGAAAGACCAATATGTTAACCAGCATCGGCAGCACCAGCGCGACCCAGGCGGCTTACGCGCCCGCCACGAACAGAACCACCGAACAGACGGCAGCAAGTACCTCGACGGTGGCCGTCACCGAAGAACAGGCGCCGTCAGCGCCGGTCCTGAGTGCCGAATCGGCCGCCAGCGCCAGGTTGGGCGACCAGTTGAACACCCAGGCCGATGCCGCGCGCGTGCAGCGCGCCGTGGACGAGTCCGGGGTCGCGGCCGAGGCCAGCGAAGAGACGGCCGAGGCCACGACTGGCGCCGACGCGGCGCCCGCCCAGCCTCCGGCCGGCGGCGCGGCCCCACTGGGCGGCGCGGGTGGCGCCGAGTCGAGCTCCAACACCACCGACACCGACTACATTGCCGAAGCCGACACCAATGCGGACAAGACGGTCAGCGACGACGAACGCGCCGTCTACGAAGCGAAACTACGCGAGCAGGCCGAGGAAAGCGCCAGCAAACCGCTTATGTCGCCGAAAAGCCATCCCCTTGACGCTAAAACCGCCGAAGTGCGCGCCGCCTATGGCCAGGACGAGCGCAGCGCCCCGGCGCTCGAGATCACCGCCTGACGCCTGTCCCGATGCCTGAACGCTAACGTGGCGATGCGCGAATATGCTGCGCTGCACCCGAAGTTATACGAAGTAAATTCAAAATAACTGAAGAAACGCGTTGTAGTCAGGTCGTCAACTACGGTAAAGTGTCGCCTCCGAGAAGTCTTTCTACGAGGCGGCGCATGCCAGACCATAGCCCAACTACGCCCCCCGGATGGTTGCTCGCAACGGACCCGAGCGCCCGCTGCAAACGGCCTCTCGAACGCGCCAGGCAACTGGCCGCGGCATGTCCCTTTCCGCTGGCCTGCGCCCTGGTGTTCGACACCGGCCGGGCGGCCGGTGGCATCTCCCATGGCGTGACCGGCGCGCGCTGCGCGTCTCCGGACCACGGACAAGGCGCAAGCTTTTTCCGGCCGGTTCGCCGTGTGATGGATAATGATATCGCCCTGGCCACACGTGGCCTGCACGAACAATCGGCGCCTGAGTGGCGCCTGACGGGGCGCCGCATGCGGCGCCCTGTTGTCGCGTCTTGCCGGCGCGCTGGAGAACAGAATGAAAAAACCTGAAACCGAACTGCGCCTCTGCGCGCGCCGCTACATGTCGCACTGCCCCGAAGGATGATGTCGATGACCTCACTGCCACTGATCCTCCTCGTCCTCCTCCCCTTTGCAGGCGCCTTCGTCTGCACCTGCCTGCCCAATGGCTCGCGCAACCGTCCCGCCATCGCGGCAGGCATTTTCACCTCGATGGCGCTGCTGCTCGCCATCCTCCAGTTCGGCCAGCTCGAAGCCGGCCACGTACTGCAAGAACGCCACGGCTGGCTGCCCATGTTCGGGCTCGACATCATCGTCCGCATGGATGGCCTGGCCTGGCTGTTCTCGATCATGGTGCTCGGCATCGGCCTGCTGGTGATCCTGTACGCACGCTACTACATGTCCAAGCGCGACCCGGTGGCGCGCTTCTACGCCTACATGCTCGCCTTCATGGGTTCGATGATGGGCGTGGTCCTGTCCGGGAACCTGATCCAGCTGGTGGTTTTCTGGGAACTCACCAGCCTTACCTCCTTCCTGCTGATCGGCTACTGGCAAGAGAGTAACGACGCCCGCCGCGGCGCGCGCATGGCGTTCACCGTCACCACCGCCGGCGGCTTGTGCCTGCTGGCTGGCGTGCTGACGCTCGGCCACATCGTCGGCAGCTACGAGCTCGAGACCGTGCTGGCGGCCGGCGACCAGATCCGCGCGCATGCGCTCTACGTCCCGGCGCTGGTGCTGGTCGCGCTGGGCGCGCTGACCAAGAGCGCGCAATTCCCGTTCCACTTCTGGCTGCCGCACGCGATGGCGGCGCCGACCCCGGTATCGGCCTACCTGCACTCGGCCACCATGGTCAAGGCCGGGGTGTTCCTGCTTACGCGCCTGTACCCGGCGCTGGGCGGCACCCCGGAATGGACCTGGCTGATCCTCGGCGCCGGCGTCACCACCCTGGTGCTGGCCTCGTTCTTCGCGATCTTCCAGAACGACATGAAGGGGCTGCTGGCGTATTCGACCATCAGCCACCTGGGCTTGATCACCTGCCTGCTGGGCATCGGCTCCTCGCTGTCGGTGGTGGCGGCGGTGTTCCACATCATGAACCACGCGATCTTCAAGGCCTCGCTGTTCATGGCGGTCGGCATCGTCGACCACGAGACCGGCACGCGCGACATGCGGGTGCTGCGCGGCTTGAGAAAAGCGATGCCGGTGACGGCGGCGCTGGCGATCGTGGCCTCGGCCTCGATGGCCGGGGTGCCGCTGCTGAACGGCTTCCTGTCGAAGGAGATGTTCTTCGCCGAGACCGCCCACGTGGGCGGCAGCGATGACTGGTCGATGTCGTATGCGGCGGTCGCCATGGGTATCTTCAGCGTGGCCTATTCGCTGCGTTTCATCAGCGTGTTCTTCGGCCGCCTGTCGCAAGACCTGCCGCACGAGCCGCACGAACCGGCACGCTGGATGCGCTTCCCGGTCGAATGCCTGGTGGTGCTGTGCATTGCGGTCGGCGTCATGCCCGAGCGGGTGGTCGGCGATGTGCTGGCCGTCGCATCGGGCTCGGTCCTGGGCGCGGCCATGCCCGAATACGACCTGGCGATCTGGCACGGCTTCAACCTGCCCCTCGTGATGAGCGGCGCGGCGCTGCTGCTCGGCGCCCTGCTGTACTGGGTGCTGTGGCGCCGCCACGACCTGCGCGAACGCACGCGGGTGCCGGTGCTGCACCGCCTGAAAGGCGCGCAGGCCTATGAAAGCACCATGCTGGCGCTCAAGCAGGGCGCCACCTGGCTGATCCGCTGGACCGGCACCAGCCGCCTGCAGCCGCAGGTGACGATGCTGATGATCTTCATGATCGCAGCCCCGCTGCTGCTGGTCGATCCGCTGCCCGCGATTCCGGCACTGAGCGTGCATTCGCTCGACCCGCTGTTCGCGCTGCTGTGGATCATCGGCGCCGTCTGCGCCGTGGGCGCGGCCTACAAGGCCAAGTATCACCGCCTGGCCGCGCTGTCCATGGTCGGCGGAGTCGGCATCGTCACCGCGATCACCTTCGTATGGCTGTCGGCGCCCGACCTGGCGCTGACCCAGCTGATGGTGGAAACCGTGACCACGGTGCTGATCCTGCTCGGCCTGCGCTGGCTGCCGCCGCGCTTCGCGCCGAAAGGCCTCAAGGCCAAGGCCCCTGCCAGCACCTGGTTGCGGCGCATGCGCGATGGCTCGATCGCCGTTGGCGGCGGCCTCGGCATCGCCGCCGCCAGCTACGCCATCCTGGTGCGCACCCCGCCGCCGTCGATCGGCGAATTCTTCGTGCTGCGCGCGCTGACCGAAGGGGGCGGCTCGAACGTGGTCAACGTGCTGCTGGTCGACTTCCGCGGCTTCGACACCATGGGCGAGATCACCGTGCTGGCGGCGGTCGCGCTGACCGTGTATGCGCTGCTGCGCCGCTTCCGTCCCGCTGCCGAGTCGATCGCGATCCCGGTGCAGCAGGCCAGCGACGTCGATCCGGCCGTCTCGCAGAACCCGGCCCAGCAGGCCAGCACCGGCTATCTGATGATACCGGCGGTCTACCTGCGCCTCTTGCTGCCGGTGATGGGCGTGATGGCAGCCTACTTCTTCATGCGCGGCCACAACCTGCCGGGCGGCGGCTTCGTCGCCGGCCTGATCTTCGCCACCGCGCTGATCGTGCAGTACATGGTCGCCGGCACTGACTGGGTCGAATCGCACCTGCGCCTGCGCCCGCACCGCTGGATCGCCTGGGGCCTGGCCTGCGCCTGCTTCACCGGCATCGGCGCCTGGTTCCTGGGCTACCCGTTCCTGACCAGCCATACCGCCCACCTGACGCTGCCGCTGCTGGATGAAATCCACGTCCCGAGCGCCTTCGTGTTCGACCTGGGTGTGTTCCTGGTGGTGGTCGGTTCCACCATGCTTACCCTGGTCGCGCTGGCCCACCAGTCGCTGCGCAGCCACCGCGCCGCGGCCGACGCCAGCCGCGTCATCATCCCGCCTGCCAAGGAGATCTTCTGATGGAGCTCGTCATTTCGCTCGCCATCGGCATCGTGTTCGGCTCCGGCATCTGGCTGGTCCTGCGTCCGCGCAGCTTCCAGGTGCTGTCCGGCCTGATGCTGATGTCCTACGCCGTCAACCTGTTCATCTTCGTGATGGGCCGCCTGTGGGTCGATGCGCCGCCATTGACCCCTGCCGGCACGACGCCCAATCCGGCCTTGCTGGCCGACCCGCTGCCGCAGGCGCTGGTGCTGACCGCGATCGTGATCGGCTTCGCCACCACCGCGCTGTACCTGGTGGTGATGATCGGTTCGCGTGGCCTGACCGGCACCGACCACGTGGATGGCAAGGAGCCTGAATTATGAGTCTGCACTGGACCCAGCACCTGATCCTGGTGCCGGTATTGCTGCCGCTGCTTGCGGGCGCCGCGCTCGCGCCGCTGACCCAGGGCTGGCACCGCCTGAAGTACTGGCTCAGCTATGCCTCGCTCCTGGGCCTGCTGGCCACGGCGCTGGCGCTGATCTTCATGACCGACGGCGGCCACTGGCAGGATGGCATGGGCATCTACCTGGCCGCCAACTGGAGCGCACCATTCGGCATCGCCCTGCTGGCCGACCGCCTGAGCGCCGTCATGCTGCTGCTCACCGCGGTGCTCGGCCTAGCCTCGCTGCACTTCACCCGCACCCGCTGGGGGCGGATCGGCGTGCATTACCACACGCTGTTCCAGTTCCTGCTCATGGGGATCAATGGCGCCTTCCTGACGCACGACCTGTTCAACCTGTTCGTGTTCTTCGAGGTGATGCTGGCCGCCTCGTACGGCCTGGTGCTGCACGGGTATAACGCCGAGCGCATCCGCGCCAGCATGCAGTACATCGCGATCAACCTGGCCGCCGCCCTGCTGTTCCTGCTCGGCACC
>Ga0265780_10000603_pt1 | contig 54566 bp, 45 predicted proteins | sample P1T30metagenome_FD_192432 | JGI IMG/M metagenome (GOLD analysis project Ga0265780, IMG submission 192432) | Plant litter microbial communities from East Loma Ridge, Irvine, California - P1 T30 | ecosystem: Environmental > Terrestrial > Plant litter > Unclassified | place: USA: California... | reverse complement strand
GAAAGCGAAAGAACGTTTCTGCGACCCGATCACCTGCGTCAGCACGTCAAGAACTTCCACAAAGCGAAATTAGATGAGACCACCCGCGATCTCTGGAGACGAGAGGGCCTAGGTAATCATGCCGTGGTGAACTGGGTTTGCGGTTTCTGCGCAAAGGTGCTGAAGACTTGGGACGATCGTGAGACGCACATAGCATGCCACTTCAAAGATGGTTTAACAATGGCGGACTGGAAAGGGACCACAAGACAGGATTCTGAGGCGAGTAAGAAGAGGCCGACTTCGAGCGAAGGACGCCCGAAGGTGCTCTCGAAGTTGGCACGGACGCTTACTTTCCGATCATCGCGTGAGCAGCACCACTTTGAGTCGCAAAGTCAGGCAGCCGATGCTTTCGATACTGCACTGGCATTTACTCACGCGCCTGGATTGGATGCACCTCTGTTGCCGGAACTTGTTTTCGACGACTTCATGGCGGGTGTTGGTGATGTCGATTTCAATTACAGCGACAGGATTCTTACTGGCGCGTATGAACACAACCTTGCTTCTACTGGACGGCACGATTCCGCATTTCCAGACGAAGAAAATGCGGTGTTTGACTTTGGCGATCTGGCGGACGGGTTCGTCAACCAGGAGTTTGGGAATGGGGATGCCTTTGGGTTTTGGTATCAATAGGCCAAACCTTGGCTTGCGATGTTCAAAGTGCAAGAACAGGGTTGAAGCTCGGGTGTCTGTTCTACCTACCAGGAGCGCGATAGAGACAATGAATATCTCACAAACACGGCGACATTTATCTGCAAGCGAGATGCGTATATATGAGAATTAAGCCTGTGAAGCGTGTAGGCACTGCAGCCACCTGCCCACACCTTTCCACTAACCATGACGTAGCCTCGAACTTTTTTTGGCCTAGCCAGATTCAGAAAAGTTCCATCTAGCCGCATCGTCCGCACCACCCACGACATCCTCCATCATTAGAGTCAAGAATGTATCATCGCGTCGCGTTCCGCCGAAACACAACTATTGCGACGTGACTGTCCGCGTTTGAGTCACGAGAGATTGTCGTAATCACCTCTGCACAGATCTCCAGTCCTGTACCGGATGCTGTGCTACACTCGTCGACTTCTCTCCAATCGGCAAATCCACGTTGCAAGCTACTCGGGAGATAATACGATTTTACCAACGGCTACCTTCGTGTTACTTGCTGAGCAACGATGATATCGACGAGTCAGTCCCTGAAGAACATGGTTTGGGGTCTCTTAGCGCCCTGACTCCTCGCGCAATGTTGGCACGGCCTGTGGTTCGTTCCCATACTAGAAACGATGAGTCTTCCTAGCATACGAAATGAGGGAAAGCGTGACCTAAATGTAGGTGCAGAAAATGTGAGTAAATACTTATAACAGCAGTATCTCATTCTAGGTACAGCCTCCATGGCTTCTACAACACCAACACCGATGCCGACCTCAAGTGTCGTACCAAAGCGCTATTCCACGCAGCTCCAATCACCACTCTATCGCCTGCCTCGCGAAATCCGGGATCGAATCTATGAGTACTACCTGTCTGAGGAAGATGGATATCACTACGATAGTTCGGTCAAGAAGTTCCTTTATCAGAGTCCTTCCACAACGCCCAAACCACTGGTGGTACGACTCGGTCTCCGTATCACTTGCCGCATCGCCAACGAGGAGATGAGGGATGTCGCATTTCCCCAGCTCAATTTTCATGGAACGGGTTCGATCGTTGATGACATTGGATACCAAGGGCTTCGTTCGCGAGCGGGCCGCTTCGAGTGCTGTATGTATCAGCATGAACTGGTCTGTGTCTTCAGCGCTAACACTTCGCCGTAGTACTCGGCTACGTTGAGAACCAGAAGTGCCGTATGCTTATACTCGTCGCGCAGCTCCTCCATCGAGAAGATTTTGATGTTCTGTTCGCGAGCTATCCTTCGGTGGAGACGTGGTATCGGCGGACTTTGCAAGAAGCAATGGCTGCGCAAAGCAACGGAGAATTTGCCAATCCTAGAGACCGTCGCGAGGATATCCGCAACCTGGATTTCAACGAAGCTCTGCACCACGCACTGATGCTTGTTCAGGCTCGACATCCCTCCAAATTTGAGGCTCTTGCCTCTACCACGTTTGGTATGCGGACATGCCCTATCCGAAATTATGCAATGGGAATGCCACAGCACAACATCTTCACGGAAGGTGCTTTTCCAGAGATACTTCACTGGCTGCCCGAGCTATGGTGCCTTCCAGAGGAGAATGAGTTGGCCAAGATTGAGGCTCTCATATGTCAGCCCACCGACCTGGACAACCCTTTGGTGAAAACGAAAGAGAACGGAACGCGTTGTTTCGATGGCATCACATGTCAGCTAGACGCGTTAGATCATCGGTGGTATTTCTCTGCTGCAGCTGTGGCAATCAACTTCTGTAAGAGAGGCAAAACCTCGATCAACGGCAGCACACTGATATGAACAGTACAACACTCTTCAAAGCAGCAGAGAGACTGTATGCGGACGATCTTCATCGATGAAGAGTTCAAGGCGGTGTCCCGTCCGGTTTCTCATGCGCGCGGTTTCATACCGTTCTGTCTGGAACATCCCAAGCTTCACATCGTCAGGCATATAGGTATCGTGAGAAACCTGCTCCCGGCTCTGATCGTTCAGAGGATAGATATACGAGATACCACAATCATGGGTAGTCATTGTCTAGACGTGATGGTCCCCTGGATCGAAGAAACGCTGTTTTTAGCGTCTTACGGGATGTCAGTACATTCTTTCCAGCTTCGTATCGACGGTCGCGGTACAGAGGCGGCAGAGGCTTGGAAATTACTGAAATACGTGGCGGCTACACAGGAGGCTTTACTCAGGCAGCGCAAAGCAAGCGGTGGTCCGCTCGAGCCTAGACCGGCACCGTTACACTATGCCGATTGTCTTCTTGGCGTCTGGAGTCTCCCAGCAGGGTTTGCACGAATGATTCGAGACATTGCAGAACGTAGATCTATGGTTTACTACGATGGGGAAGTTGGTGAGCTCTGGGATGAGGAAGAGTTCTTTCAGCAGCGAAAAGATTGGACAGATGATGACTGGGAAGAGGATTGGAAAGTGAAGGTCACATTTACGGAGGCTATCGCCACGGATTGCTGGCCTTCTATTTTCAACAAGTACAGTAACCGGTCTGAGGTTTGAGCAAAAACGGTCACCGCGCGCAACCATTAGCTGCCGCGGTGTCTTTCATAAAGTACCTCTTGAACTCATTGTATCCAAAATATTCGTCAGCCCACTTCACACGCATCGTGTATTTTAGATGTCTTGTACACATCATCTCCGTATTGTGGGGCTGCCACCACCACTTCTGCCGTCATATCCTGGATACGTTGAATCGACCCTTTTTTTCGGTCAACGTCAATCATCTGCTGATAAGAAATGATTCAATCATATCAGGCCTCTAATCATGGAACGTTGTGGCTCTCTGGAGCCATTCTCGAGCATGAGTCATGGCGCCATCCTAAACTTTGGTAGGGGTTCGCCGCGATCTTGCCCGAGCCACGGTTTTGATAACCTTACCAGGCAATATCAAGAGGAGTCATGGCCACGTCACAATAATTCCCTTACTCATGTTTGCTAAGAACTTTCCTTTCCTACGCTTCGCAAATCTATCACCATGGCTTTTACACCCGTTGCCAGGCCGTCTAGCAAGTTTGCGCATTGGAATACGTTCCCTTTCATGACCGCCCCAAAAACCAAATACTATTCCGCTCAACTCCAGTCACCACTCTTCCGCCTTCCTCAAGAGATTCGAGATGTCATTTACGAATACTGCCTTCTCGAGCATGACGGTTACCACTACGACAATGAGACCGGCAAGCTGCTATACCAGAACCCGTCAATATCGCCTAAGCAAGTCGTTCGGCTAGGTCTACGAATTACGTGTCGCATCGCTGCAGAAGAAATGAAAGACAGTGCCTTCGGAAGAGTTCACTTCTACCCCAAACGTTCATTAGATGATGGGAAAGAATACATGAACGTTCGTTCAAGGGCAGGGCGCTTTAGGTGCTGTCAGTAATATTCTTGGTTACCCTATCTACAACGACATTCTGACAGAGACGCAGTGTTGAAATATGTCGAGCGACAAAAATTTCGCATGTTAGTCTGCGCTGCCGCATTACTACAACCTGACGACCTGATGGACAAAGACAGCCGATTCCCCACAGTCAAGCACTGGTTCCACACACCTCTGAACCACGCAGTTACACATCGAAAGGACGAGCTTGGTACATCGGATGACAGTTGCAAAGAATTCCTTAGCCAGTCGTTCAGCGATGCTCTCCAACATGCACTGGTACTAGCGAAAAACCGACATCCGTCAAGATTTGCAGAGCTTGCATGTGAGACCTTCGGTCTCGGTGACTGTCCCATCAGATCGACTACGTTAGGTTTCTTGCAGAACAACCTATTCGTACAGGGAGCTCTATCCGACATATATCACTGGCATCCTACACCGTAGTCCATCCCGGGAGATGAAGAGTTGTCAAAACTCGAAAGACTCATTTGTGAGCCTGGCGATTCGGACACTTTGCTTCCAACTACAGAAGAAGGCGTCTTCTACTTCCCCGATATCGCAGAACATTTCCATGCTGCGCGTTATCGTTGGTACTTTTCTGCTGCCGCTGTGGCGATTGAGTTTTGTGAGTTCAATCCAGCATCTATTTCTAGGTCACCTAATCCATTGAGGCTACAGTGGGCGATTGCGAGACGCTTTTACTAACTTGTTGACAGTTCAAAGCATAACCAAACAACGCAGGGCCAACTTCCGATCAGTCGTACTGAATGAAGACGTCAAAGCCGTGTCCAGACCAGAATGCCATGCGCGCGGCCTTGTCCCATTCTGTCATGAGAATCCTCGACTTCGCATTGAGAGACGGATCAGCTTGCTTACAAATCTCCTTCCACCAGGCTCTGATTATGTGTCTGGCTACGAAGACCAGTTCATTTACAGTGAAGACTGTTTCCAAGTGCTGCTTCCATGGATTGAGGAAGCACTTCTGCTACCTTCCTTTGGGATGCCTCTGCCGTCATTTCAACTTGTTGTAGATGACGATGCAAGGGAATCTTCAGAATTCTGGCACATGCTTAAATATGCTGCCGCTACGCAGCAGGCCCGACACAAGCAGTTGCAACTCAGCGGTACAGACCTGCCCACAGGGGAGTTGCGCCCGATGTACGATGGCGATTCTGCAGTTTGGGACTTCCCTTCAGGATTCGCAAGGATGGTTCGCGATATCTGTGAGGGCAATTCGGTCGTATGGTACAACGGAGACGTGGGCGAGGTTTGGGACGAAGACACCTTCTTCTCCGAAAGGAAGGATTGGACAGAATTGCAGTGGGAGACAGACTGGAATGAGACCGTCGACCAGGGCATCGTCTCGAACTTCTGGCCGAAGATTTCAGCGCGTTATCTCAAGGAACGCTTGCCATGTTAGCGCGTGACTTTTCCATAGCAAGCCCGTCGTAAATTCAGCAGTAACCGATAGACCGCGATCGTGAGGTTTGACCGAGTTCTCTTCAACAAGGCAACTGGCCGCTTTGCCCCCACCTCTGTTCTGGGTCGCAACGCACAGAAAAACCTGGCTGTAGTGCGCATGGCATGCGAATTGTAGGTGTGTCATAGTTCATACCGCTTCACTTGAAACGACTCGTAGTGCTGCCTCGTTCGAACGTAGGATAGAAGCCGGTCGCAGTGTGCGCGGACTGATTGCGTACGAAAACGACCTCGGGAGTCACTCTACACAACATCGAGTTCAGGACATCTAGAGCTAGCTATACGGCCACTGCGTGACTGGAAGACGCGGGATGTGAATGTGTGCAGAATTTATTACGCGTGGATAAGGTCCTATCTTCGTCGAAGTTCAAAGGCGGGTCGGACGGCGGCCGCCATCCTGGAACATGCGTCGTCCACGAGGGCGCTTGAGGTGTGGGCATCCGAGAATTCTCAGACCCATCCAGGTAATATTGCGACATGAGATCCAATAGGCGATTGAAGTTACGGTTTCGGAGGGCTGTGAAGCAGGATGCAGCTTGGGTGCCGTTCTGTTCGCCTGGAAGGTGCGACTATGCGCGCCTGGGCGGGTGCGCTTGCCCTCCAGCTTGGGCTGCCCGCGCCAACGTGGCCGCGCAAGACCGACCATCCATCTCTTCGTTCGCGTCGCGTAGAACCAGTAGCACCCACAATTACAGCTCTACTCTTGACGGACATGCCACTCACACTGAGAATACAACCCTACGGCCACCGATGAGTCGTTGCACTGAAGCTGAATGGTGCCCAGGTGATCAGCCAATGAGCACACTTCAACCCGATGAATCTGCTTACGACCAGCAAGCCTTAGTTTGGTTGAGAAAGAATAGAGTGCGCCTTTGACTCAGACTGCGGTCTGGTTCTGGTCCGGGCTGGTCATTGCGAACAACATCTACGCTATCGCAATCATACCGTATACCATAGTTTGGTACCATGGTGCATCCTTCTTGGGAGTCATCGGCAAAAGGCCAGAGGAGGTATGACTGACACTGCGCCATCGCACTATAAGATGCCGGGCAGTCGCAATCGACATCTGCATGGCACCCAATACACCCAAGATGGCTTTCAACAAGAGAGGCTCCAACAACTTCGCGCACTGGAACATGTTTCCCTTCATGACGACACCAAAGACAAAGTACATCCTTGGACAAACACAGTCGCCGTTCTTTCGACTTCCACGAGAAATACGGGATACCATTTACGAGTACTATGCCCAGGGTCGACCACAGTATGTGTACGATAAGGACACGGAAAAGCTACGTTACTCCGATGCTTCAGCACAGGCGGAGGGCATCGGTCTTATAACAACCTGCAAGATCGCTGCAGACGAGATGCAGCACGTCGCTTTCCAGAATGTCGAGTTCACTACGCTTTGCTCCTTGGATGATGGCACAGTGTTCCAGCAACTCCGATCTAGAGTCGCTCGATTTTGCCAGCGTAAGTGTCGAATGTCGTTGAGTGGTTGTGAGCTTAGACTGATGTGCTTTTTAGTATTCGATATGGTTCAGGTCCAGAGGCAACACATTTTGATCTGTGTCGCGAACCTACTTGAGGCGTCAGATCTTGCTGAAATAAAAGCTCGTTATCCAGTCATCGAAGACTGTTTCGAACGACATCTGCAACAGGCAATCGCGCAAAATACTAACACACTCTCCCAATACATGGACATGAGCTTGGACAATCACACATCTCAAGACTTCATAGAAGCTCTCGTGCGGAATTTTCGGAAACAGGATCCGCCGCGTGAACAACCTTCGAGGTATGGGCCAGTATAACATATTTGTGAAAGGGGCGCTGTACGATGTACTCTGTGGGAGGCCAAAGCCTTGGTCTATTCCGACGGATAGCGAACTTGCCAGAATGGAGAGACTCGTTTGCCGGCCTGAAGAAGACGATGAGCTGATCTACAACTGGTGCCATGTGGATGACCCTCGCCGACTACGTAACAGTAAATACTACTTCTCTGCTACAGCAGTAGCGATCGACTTTCGTAAGTGATACCCCATCTCATTGACTTCCCAGGTCCTCCATCATAGCGCTGGGTACTATAACATAGGACTATCCACACGAAACGGGCTTTCTAACACCAGGCGCAGTGCATCAAATCCCCCCAAAAAGGTTGCATAATTTGCGCAAGCTCGTCCTCCACGAAGACTTCAAGTCGATGCCGCGTTCTGTATGCCATGTACGAGGTCTCATTTCTATATGCCAAGCGCATCCACAGCTTCGGATCGAGAGACGCATCGATCTTCTAGCCAATCTCCTACCTTTAGGTCATTCATACAGCGACATCAACGGGCATGACTGGATTGGTGGATCCGACGTTTTAGATGCTGTTATTCCGTGGCTGATGGAGGTTCACCTACTTCATACCCGTGGGATGCCTGAGAGCTCCTTTCGGCTCGTCATCGATGGCCACTCACGCGAATCTCTCGAGGCTTGGGACATTCTCAAGTACGCGGCAGCCATGCAAGAAGCCATGCTACATCAATGCCGAGTCAACAATACGCATCCAACCTCCAGATTGTTCGGCCGTTGCTTTCTAGGCCCTAGTGGCTTGCCTTGGCATCTACCGGACGGGTTTTCCAACACTATCCGCGCCGTGATCAACGGTACGATCAACATAACCTTCACTGGAGAAGTAGGGGACATATGGCATGGGGACGATTTCTTTTTTGAGAGACGACATTGGATAGTAGACGAATGGGCAAAAGAGTGGAAAGACGAGGTTTGGCTCAAAGGGATTCAAACAGACTATTGGAAGCGAACCAACGCTCGGTATCAGGTAGACCCTCAAGGTTATGACCTTGTCCATCGGACAGTCTATAAGGGTGAGGTGATTCGTAGCAGCGAGCGACCCTCGTAGGGGTACTCGCAGACCTAGACAATGTCTGATGGTGGACGGCGGATACCTAGGTAGCGAATGTGGTTCGATGTAGCTTGGAGCAAATGCAATGACGACCACATACTTCGAAAAGAAACCCAGTAAATACAATCTGATCCATGCGACTCTTCTTATGACAATCGCTATGTGCATATGATGATTGACATGCTTTGTCATTCCTACATAGGGCAGCGCGCCACGCCCGTCTCGCTTGCACGGCGCGCGAGCGCCTAGCCAGGAACCAAAGATCTGCCCCTCCAAAACACCAACTTTCTGCCACAACGTCGCATCACCCACGTCTCCTACACCCACTGCAGTCGCTCCTTCTTCCTCGTACCTTCATCCAATGACCGCACCCACGCACCTCGACCCCAGCGAACTGGGCACCAAATCCTACTGGGACGCCGCCTACAACACCGAACGCCAAAACTTTGCCGCAAACGCCGACGACGAAGGCACGATATGGTTCAGCGACGCGGGCGCCGAAGAGCGCATGCTATCCTTCCTTGAAGACCTCAGCGACGAGGGCCACATACACAAAGAGGACGACGGGGACGACCACAACGCGGCGCGGTTCCTGGATCTGGGAACAGGCAATGGGCATTTGCTGTTTGCGCTGCGCGAGGACGAGTGGAACGGCGAGATGGTCGGCGTCGACTACTCTGCGCAGAGCGTCACGCTTGCCACGTCGATTCGCGACGCGAAGGATGACTCTTATAGGGACATCGTGTTCCATGAGTGGGATATTCTGTCGCAAGCACCGGGCGCGTGGCTAGGCGCTGGCTTCGACGTCGTACTGGACAAGGGCACATTCGACGCCATCTGCTTGTCGCAAGAAGAAGACGCGCAAGGCCGTAGGATCTGCGAAGGATACAGGGAAAAGGTTGAGCCCCTCATGAAAAAGGGCGGCAGATTCCTCATCACGAGCTGCAATTGGACAGAAGAAGAGCTCAAGGGCTGGTTTGGAGGCGGAGAGTTGGAGTTCGAGGGCAAAGTGAAGTACCCCAGCTTCACTTTTGGAGGCAAGACGGGTAGCAGTGTGGTTACGCTGTGCTTCAAGAGGGTGTGATTCAGCGCTTCGTCTGCTGAGAAGAAGAATTACTACCATTACTACTGCCGAACAGCCCGCCGTATCCGCGCGAGAACGAGCCACTTCTTCCGCTCTCCCATATTCTCCGTACCACCGTCGCGCTCTTTCGCCCATGACCGCCGCTGCCCGTTTACGTCCATCTCGTATATCTCCTCGATCTCGAGCCCTTGCTCCGATATCACTTCCTCGAAGAAGGGTGCGACTTTGGCGCGTCCTGTATGGAAGCCTGCGATACAATATATACGTGCGGATGGGTCGTCGGATAGAAAGTGCAGCATCGATTTGGCGAGGCTCTCGTGCTCCCATGGCATCCAGAGACAATCTGCAGCGAGAATGCGCGTGTAGCGGTTCGCGTGCGCGGCCTCGAAGGGTGTGCTTGTGGAGCCCCATTGGTGACCTTCGACAGTCACATTGGGCTTGAGATGCGCGGGGACGTTCTTCGCGACGTTCGTTCTGAGGGTATCGAGGATAGGAGCGGCAGGATAGTCGGTGATGGCAACCTGGCGGGTCGTCAGTTGGAGCCTATGCACAATCCGAGTCTGAGCATGGACGTACCTCTTTCGCTCCTGCCAATGTACCCAGAATCCCGCCCAATCCTACGCCTGCAAGCATATATTCCATCAGTACTCTCTTCTGCACCGCTCTTTACTCAGCCCGACCCACCTGCACCCAACTCCAACACCGTCTCGCCCTCCACGCTCCACTTCTTCTCTTCTTCTTTGTCTGTCCACCATGCGCCATCTCTCCAGCCCTCCTCATCCTCGTGCAGACCCTTGCCACTTGCACCCAGATCGCCGCCCTCCACTCGCCCGCTGACTAGTTCTGCCATCATGACGCCGGCATTCCATAGGTAGTGCGCAAACTTTCTTCGTTCTTCTTCACCGTTCACATCCGCGACCCTGATCTCCTGCTCTCCGAACTTGGCGTTGCGATACAGGATGACCGTGCTCGGGTCGTCGCCATGCTGGTTCTGTGTATCGTCGGTGAAGATGCCGCCGAGGGAGGACCCAAAGATGTCTTCAGGCTCGAGTGGCGTGTTGGCTGGGCGGCGGAGGTTGATCAGCGAAGGAAGTAGCATCGTGAGGATCGGTGTACGGAGGTCTGGTCTGGCGCAGGCTAGGATCCTTCCTTAGACGGGCTGAAGGATTGTCGCACGACGCCATGATGCGCAATGGAGGGGCTCGCGAAATCTTTAGCGGGGCAGACACGCCAGGCTCCAGATGGGATAGCGCACGGGTAGCATGCAGGGTCACCGCATGGCTCCGACATGTCGTGAGATCATCATTTGCCGAGGCTGCTGCTCGTGGCGCTCTGAAACGCCGAGTTCCTTGCTCACTCCTACTCTCCTCTTCATTGACAACACGATTGACTGACTGACAAGCCACAATCACCAATATGTCATTCTCCTCATTCAAGAACCCGGCGACATACCATCTACTCAGGTACGAAGCTACTTTACCAGCCCTCAACGCTCAAGATCCTCTAACACAAGCACAGCTATGGCACCCTCCTGGGCTCAACGCTCTTCCAGTCCTTCGTCTCAGGCATCGTAGCCTTCCGCGTCCTCCCTCGCCCTCAATTCTCCACGCTCCAGAAGCACACCTTCCCCGTCTACTTCACACTCCAAACCCTCACTCCCGTTGTCATGCTGCTCACGTACCCACGCGGCGGAGCATCATCCCTACTGCCATTCCTCTCTTCCTCGCCCATCCCGCCGACAGCAACCGATAACCTGAGCTCCTGGCTGCACACCACAATGTTTCTCACCGCGCTGGTCAACTGGGTCTACGTTGGACCCAAGACGACGGAGGTCATGGGTCTGAGGAAGCATCAAGAGACGAGGGATGGGAAGAAGAGCTATGATGCTGGGCCGCATAGCAAGGAGATGCAGGCCTTGAACAAGCAGTTCGGCATTCTGCACGGCGTCAGCAGTCTGGTCAACATGGTGGGATTGGGAGCTATGATCTGGTACGGCGCAGTGCTGGCTGATGGGCTGAGCTTGTAGAGTTTCGAGGACGCTGTACATACTGGACGGAATGGCCTGTGGACGAGACAACGATGTAAATAAGAAGCATGTGCTGCCTATACGTGAAGAGGAGGATGGTGAAGAAACCGAGAAAGTACTATCTACCCCGATACTGAGGCATACGATGGTGCAATCGCATCATTGAATAATGAGCACACGGCGCGTCTAGTTCATCATACCACAAACGCCAATGTTTTGACACCAGCAGCTATATACTCACCCTCTCTCTGCACGACCCCATGTCCTTACTTTACGGTCGTCTATTTCAGACGCTACGTCATGGCGATCACACTCCTAGAACTGAGCTCAGCCAAATCCTCGAACTTGAATACCGACGCCCATACGCGAGTCCGCAAGGACAACACAAATGATGTTCTGGAAACTGTACAATACCGACAACTCATATCCCGAGCTGTAACGCAGCGCCTGCATTCGCCATCCCTCGATGATCTTACTAAGACCCAGGTGGGCGTCGCACCTGTACAGTCCTTAGAAGAATGGGAGCTGCAAGAGCGCTGCATCGCACGGAACAAATCCCGAATTGAGGCCGAAGAATTGGGTATACCATGGTGTAAGAACGCCTGTCTTTTTGCACGCACCGGTCTTCCTCAAATCGACTGTCACACCCATAAACAGGATCTGACAGCCAACAGCACAATTCATCCGCGATGTCGAAAGCGCCGCCCTGCAAGTCCATGTCCTCACCCCAACTCGGTACGAAGTACCGCCGAGAAACATAAACAGGAACCAAGAGGCGACCAAACAGAACGAGGAGATGAAATACAGATTTGGCGACTCCAAAGAATCAGCGCGTGATCAAGAGTGGAAGACAAAAGACGCTGCTGTATACAACATGTTGAAAGCTTTTCGGGGCGCGCGTTCCGGTCGCTGAGTACCTAGGTATGACCGCCCAGCTTCGCTTGATTGGGATTTTGTTGTCCGAACTGGAATGCGACACAGTCTTCTGCCTACCGTGATGGCACTCTAATGTTTTTTAGCACTGATTTGGATTGCTGTTTTCCGTCAAGATGCGCGGTGTGCCCATTCGCCAAGTGGAGGTGCATGGTGGTTGGCCATCATGGTTCGCGGGTAATTGGTATCTTATATTAAGCTTAAACGATTAAGGTATCCCTAACACGGCTTGTCCATCCTTCAGCTTTCAGCTCTTCAAGTCGAAAGTGTTAACAAACGTGGTGGATCCTGCAACGACGATGTTGAGGCTACTCACTATTACATTAGCCTCTACAGGGCTGGTGCTCAGCAACCCCATTTCGAGTCCCAGAACATCTTCAGAGACTAGGGACGTCATTCGCACCAAACCATTGCTACAAGACTTCGACGCCCTTGGAGCATGGTTCGACGGTGTCGCGGCGATCAACACAACCACCTCTGCGGCTTCATCCAAGAAGAATGCGACCATCGCGATAGTCGGCGCCGGAATCTCTGGTCTCGCTACGGCACTGATGCTTGACAGCGTAGGTGTGCACAACTGGGAGATTATCGAGGCAAGCGACCGGGTCGGAGGACGGTTCCGAACCAAGTACGTTGGTGGAACGCAAGAATGGGCGGAGATGGGTCCTATGCGCCTTCCTCACTCGATTACATACAAAGATGGAGAGACAATCGATTACAGCGACCATCAAATGGTCTTCCAATTGGCCGATATGCTCAATGAGATGAACGCAAACGATCCGCATCACAAAGTCGACTTCATCCCATGGGTCCAGCATCATCCCAATGAGATCCTCGGCCTTGGAACTGGCAGACTTCCAAATGGACAACTTCCGACGCGAGCGGAGATCCAAGCAAACTCGTCTCTTGGGCGACCAGCACCACTGAACACGCATGAGTACACCGAAACCAAGCAGCGCATGAACGAGCTTTTGAAGTCAAAGGACAGACTCAAGGCCGTGCAACGCGACGTGTGGCGCGAACACAAGAAAGCCATGGATCAAGGCCTCGACGATTGGAGCGAGCAGGCCATGATGCGCCACGTCTTCGGTGCAAGCGAAAACGTCACAGACGCTATCTGGACAGCGAGCGACTACGACGTCTTCTGGGATGAACTGGTGCACAACTCGAACCTTGCGCAAGATGGCGGACCGGATGCACTGGGCATGACTGAGTGGAAGTGTGTAGACGGCGGCTTCAACAGACTGTCTGATGCATTCCTTCCACATGTCAGCGACCGTCTCACCCTCAACCGTAAGATCAGAAAACTGGAGGCTGTCGAAGATGCCGAAAGTCACACACGCACGAAACTGTCGTGGTATCCTAGTGTCAGCAACAGAACGTACGAGTCGAAAGAATACGACTACACAATCATGGCAGTACCATTCACCATGACACGCTTCATGTCGCTTCCCAAATTCTCCTCCGTACTCGGTCGCGCAATCAGCGAAGCTGGCCTCCGTTTCAAATCCGCCTGCAAAGTTGCGCTGCTCTTCAAAGAACGTTTCTGGGAAAAGGGCGACCGTCCCATCTTCGGTGGATACTCCACGCCTCCTAGTGCGGCCGTCGGCGCTCTTTACTACCCCGTCTACGGCCTCAACGAGTCTCGACCAGGCTTGATCTTGCATTACCGGGGTGGCCACTGGAGTGACGAGTTCACTAGCTTCTCAGACGAAGAGTATGTGCAGACTGTGTTGGATGCTGTTGTCAGTGTGCATGGCGAGCAAGCGAGAGAGCTGTATACGGGCGACTACGAGAAGCTGTGTTGGCTGCAGGACGAGCATACGGGGACTGCTTGGTGCCGTCCGGATGTGATGCAGCATAAGTTGTATATCCCGGCATATCATCAGACGGAGCACAACACCATCTTCATTGGAGAGCATACGGCCCCGACGCATGCTTGGGTCAGTTCGTCGCTGCATTCGGCTGCCAGGGGTTCTGTGCAGCTGTTGCTTGAGTTGGGTTTGGTGGATGAGGCGAAGCGGGTCAATGAGGAGTGGATGGGCAGGTGGATTCAACATACGACCACGTAGGAAGTCAATAATCTGAGCATTAATTACTACGTAGTGGATACAGATATACATGAGAGAATGTGTGTGTGTGCGTGAGAGAGCTGCCAAACACCTGCTCTATCTACCTAGATAAGCTCTGCTCTGCGACACTATTTCTCTAGATAGTCAGCCAATAGCTAGCTGTATCTGGATCCAGAGTGGTCCAACAGTAAGGCATGTCTCCGCACAGGCCGTCCTCCCCAAACCTCCTGTCTCTGATGACCGCACTAAAATTCTTCATCGCGAGTCGAAAATCCTGCTCCGCGTTCTGTAATTCTTTACCCATCCTGGTTAGCATGGTTGTATTGTCGAACATGTGCGATATCGTTTCCTCGCTGTTGACGAACGTAGGCCGGTTGAAATCTACGACTAAACTGATTTGGCCAATAGCCGCTTCAACCTGTGGCATGAAGGGCATGATGTCGGTGACACCTTTCGCAGTTGGCAATGGCGAGTAGAAAGCGAGTGGGTGGAAAGGAAGAACGCCAGTTGAGGCGGCGAGAGCGTTTGTGTTGAGCGTGCCGTGGACTACTGATACCAGGTGGGCCATGTGGGTGAGGATGTCGATGAGGGTTTCTTTGTTCTTTAGAGCAGATGGGAAGTCCACTATTTGAGCTGGTACTGCTTCATGGATCCATGCCTGGAGCTCACTGTCGTTCACAATTGCGCTTGCATCCTTGTAATACGACTCCACGAAAGTGGTCATGAACCGGCGAATGGCAGCATGGATCACCGATGCATCCCGATAGAAAGGAAACACTTTGATCTCGGGACCGAAGTTAGAGTCAATTAAGCCTCGCCTTTTCAAATTGGTTTCGAAATAGTTCGCCTGGAAAGCGCTGGATTCGCCTGAATGATACAGTGAGTCGGTGTAGTTACCGGCTTGACTGCCGGACCATGGAAAGAGTTGATCGATGGGGCCACCGGGGTTTATCAGGCTGTCGCGGCCGATGACTCGGAACGCCCAAGCATCCTTCATCACTACATTACCGCTATGAGTTGGGAATCACAATCGTGGAAGAGGGGATGGAACTTACATCGATGCAGTATGGCCATGACAGGATGCTCCTCGCTCAGAGTCCGGATAGCGCTCAGGTACACGATCTCACTCACCGCGTGCGTGGCTCCTAGATGATACCATTGCGCATACCAAAAGCTGTTGAGATTGAACATCATCTTGACCAGCAACCAATCATTAGCCGAGTCGTGAGGGGTATAGACGAGGTCAGAGCCTTCTACATTCGATTTGATGGCGAGCGGCAGGAAGTTCTGCGACTTGGGGTCGATGTAAAAGTACGCTTGGCAGGCAGCGCCGTATTTGCCAGCGGACTGTGTCTGATACTTCTGGTCCAGATAATCGGCAAGAAAGAGACGGCCAGAGGATTGGAGCGCTTCCAGTGTCTGCCCCGATATCGCGTCGGCGTCGGAGACGGAAAAAGGAAGTTTTGCGTCCTTTGACACCCGCACGATCTTGTACGGATTGTCCGAGAGCTGAGTCATTGAGAAGAGCAGGTCTTCTGTGTAATTAGTCAAGAGTCCTGGATATGGACCTTTGGGCGCGCTTTCTTTCCACAGGCCGTTGTACAGCTTCGCATAGTCATCCAAAGTATGCAAGCCGCCAGCCTAAGGTATGCTAAGCATATATCTCCGGAATCTGTCTTTCAGATGTACTTACTGCCACAATGGCTGCTTGGGCAGCTTTAGCATCCACATCATTCTTGACGCTCAGTTTGTCCTGGAAAGCTTCCAAGCTGTCTCCTTGCGCTTTTGCAACAGGTCCACCGATACTGCCAGCTGGATAAAATGCCGTGTTGCCGGCAATTGAGGGACCATATTCCCAGCCAGCTCGCTTCTCTGCAAGTGCAGATGCACGCTTACTGTTACTGGTACTGGTGCCAATCGAGAAGGACGATATGTCCTGTCCCCGGGGTGGGAGGACTGCTCCATGAGCAGAAATACTCGCGCAGACCAAGAAACAAAGTTGATAACGCATACTTGTGACCGAAAATGGATGAAGAGGTTTTTAGATCCGAGATGTATAGATATGTCAGTTTTCATTCCAAGTGGCTGAGTCGATGCCCAGGTGGTTTTATACTGAATAGGTCCGAAACTCAACGCATCGCAGTCATCCAAACCGCGAGGGCCGAGTTGAACACAGAAGCCGAGACCTCCGTTTCGTACGAGCTGTCTGGGAAATCTATGCGTTGTGTTAGTGAGGTCACAGAGCTGAGGTGAGCACAATCTAGGTAGCCTTGCGCGCTTCCGACCTTAACCGCCTACATTCGAGTGGAATTGCAACAGTCGCGACTTGAAATCAAAAGCGCGAAAGCAAGATTGACTGAATCCAGGCCACTTTTCTACTGACCTGAGATGGTTCCGCCATTCTGCGTAGTGTGAAGGCACTACTTCGCATTCGGGTCTCATGCCATCTCTCACGGATCGGTCGGACTTTTGCACATCTAGATACAATCAAGCGCAAACGATGTACAAGAGCGTCGTCCCCCTTCAACATTGTTAGGAAACTACCTAGGTGATCACGACCCGCGATTCTGGAAGTAGACACGTTGCCAAGCGAGCCGACGGATTAGGTTCGGTCCCGAGACGATAAGCGCTAGTACAAAATGAGCATAGATCCGGAGCTCTCATCTCCAAGTCGTCTCTGACAGCTCGCTCGGAAAAGGTTTCCTGCCTTCCTTGGATTCTCCGGAAGGACGTCTGCGCTCATGGATTCATTGCCTCCTCCAACCAATGTGCAGCTGCGGATCAGCGGCGTCGATTGAGGGTCGACAACTGCCGCTAAGACAGGGTACTCAAGCAGCATAGCCTTCTCGCACAGCTCGAAACGGTCCACGGAAAAGTACATAATCCGGCTGTGCGTGTTTGCACAGCCTGTACATGCTAGCAGGCAGTCGTACTGGTCGGGATAATAGGTGTTTGTGTTGTCAATCGGTGAGGCATCTTCTTCAGTAAGGGGTTCGCTAAACCACCTATCGTTGGGGTACCCCGTGCGCTGCCCTGATGGAGCGAAATCAAGAGATATCTTGCCATCGCAATTCTGATGAAAATTTGAGAATTGTTTTACAACAGACTGCTGTCAAGTCGATACAGAAATCTCTTGACCTCTGCACTTGTCGAGACACGGCCATATCTTGGGAACAACCGCTACACAGATCTCTCATACTCGCTGGACTCAAGCAGTGATGCGGCACAGCTGCAGATCGTAGGAACGCTTTAATATAGGACTGTCGGGTGTTTAGTACCAACATGTTGGTGGTGCAGAGTGAAGATCGTGTACGGCAAGTCAGGTAAACGAGCGATGCCTTAAATCACAAATCTATTCGACGCTATTCTGAACAGTGTCTTCCTGGCGTCATCATCATGCCGATGCTCGAAGATATCAGCTACTCGCGCGAGGCGAGCATCGCCGCGGTCAGCGATTACTACCACTTTCTTACTCGCATGTATATGGAAGAAAGCGTCGTTGTTGAGCCACCCAAAGGAGGCTGGCCCTCTGTCACTTCCGACTCCATGCGAGATGTCAACAAGACGGACGAAGTAATAGCCCTCCTCAAGCATCTTCCGTATATCCTTGGTCCCGGAAGCAGCTTCGAGAACCCCCAAGGAGCCCCAAAATGTGTGTTTTCCGACTGGCACGGGGACTCGGAAGAGCTAGCTCAAGGTGTCTGCACCGGCGAAACGCTGAAGGTCTGTTCAGAAGGCGCCAGCATCTCTGACGAAGTACCGGCCCACGTAGTCGGTTTAACGACTGGCGGAAGAGACAACCCGAACTTCCTGCTCGATACCGATTTGGGCGTCATCTACTGGATCGAATGCCCCAATGAAGTCATGAGCAGTTCTTCGCGCGACATGATCGAAGATGATCCATACGATTACGCGCGGGAAAACGAGGCAGAATGGCGGGCCGAATCAGGATGCTGGGCTATTGCTGATTTCTTCGGCATGCTCAAAGATCAATTCCAACAGCTCACTTTCGTTCCCATCGGTCCGAAGTCAGTCATCGCTAGCGATGCGGCGCTGGGGCATAAAGGCGAGGGTCTTGTGGCTATGGTACAAGAGATCTATCGTGAGCATGATTGGCCGGATATGGTGCGCTATCGAAAGACTGAATGTCTCGCTGCGGTGCAAGCAGCTTTAGAGCAGCGCTATCCCGACTGGATCTATTAGAAGTTTCGCAACTACTATCAAAGACAGTAGTGTCTGCCATGCACCTCTGAGCGGGAGCGTCTAGCGTTTTTAGTAGATAGCAAACATTAAGAACGATACATTTTAGGCTACTAAGGCAAACTAAAAGCGACGGCAAGCAGTGACGAACAACTAACCCTGGAAGAATATCATTCTTTCATTTAGCCGGGTCGAGGTATGTGTGGCACAGCTGCCCTTGGTCATGGCGTGAAACCCCTATCGATCATTATAGTATTTAGCCATTGATACTATAGCGAAGGTGTATGTCTCAAAGTGCTGCGCGGTCACATAACTTCACGGATAACCTCGCTTTAGCATACTAACCCTCAGCAATACTTTACTTGAAATGGCTCTCGTCACGGGCACCCCTCCACTCAAAGCGGCTGTTACAGCACCCGCAGTCCAACTGACGCTCATGCCCATCGCAGAGCCAACGACTACCCGAGATCCTTGGTACTGCGCGACCGAAAGCATTGCGCAATATTTCGATATGCCGAAGCCCACCGGAGCCCTTCTGGATGAGCTTCTAATCTACGGAGACAAACTCATCGAAGACTGCACACTCACTATCACGCCTTCGGCCACGGTTGTACCAACCTGTCCCTTTCCCGAATGGACCAGTTGGTGCGCTTTCACTACCGCTGCACCTCAAGAAGTTCTTCCGGCCTACTCTTCCTATGCTAGTGTAGCATCTTCCTGGTGGGCTGCGCATAGCTCGCGAGCCGTTGAAGTCGTTCAAAGCTGTCCCAATACTTGGCTCAAAGAGATGCGAGAGGCACTATACGGCGAAGTATGGCTGAACAACACCATCGCGTTCGCGGGATGCTACGCCAAGGCGCGTGAGATGGACGAACCCCCGATGACTACGCAATCAAAAGGCGGCTCTGTGCAAACGACTTCTACCGCTTCGACTGCTATTCAGACCCAAGCTATCGCATCGACCGAGACTGGTTTACCGAGCACTGCTAGTGGCAGAGTGAAGAGCGCCAAGATAATGGCAGTTCTGGGCGCGGGGATAGCTGCAGCTGCCATTAACTGTGTGTTGTCAATAGACTGGTCTATATAGGCTCATTGAGCGAAGGCTATTCTTTACGTATATGCGTATGTGCTGCAACATCCTAGAAAGCCGAGCAGCACTCTTCCAATCCCGCTACGACGCAGTGCTATATAACTTGTATACCTCCGTCAAGAAGCATGAGCAAGCCAACTATCCAACTTGCCCCAGTCTATGAATTCTAGTGATGAATCGTCCATGATGTAGTCGGTAGCCAAAGAATCATGCGCACCGTCCAAATCCATGCTGTCGAAAAATGTGCCGTCCGCATGGTTGGAGAAGGTGAAAGAATTAGTGCTGTCAAACACAGTGTTTTGCGTCGGCCCGAACGATGCCTGAAAAGAAGCTTGAGTTGAGTCCATCAACGCATTCGAGTTATCGGCTATTGCTTCGCCGTCGATGCGGTATATGTCAGCCCGGGTCTGATCAGTAGATGCAGCGGCATGACCGCCATTTGCAGTGCGTTTCTGGCGTCGCAACCTGGCGCTATCGCGTTGGTGTCGTAGACGTGCTATGAACCCAGGTGGCGAATGAGAACGGCCATCTTTCGAGCGCATCAGTGCCTCATGATCGTCATAGGCCTTCAAGCATAGGTTGCCAACAGCTGCATGAATAGGCCTTCTCATGTCCTCGAGCATCTCCGGATTATTGTCGTACGTTTCCCCGATGAGTCGCCAAGCTCGATCAGTGTCGATCAGGTTGGGATGAGCGCGAAGAGTATCTAGCAGATGAATTAAGGCGTGCCACTGCCGAAAGTAGGACGCGCTCCACGCAAAGCGCTTGATGACGGGGTTGGTCTGCAACATGATCTGTTGTTCAAGAAGCTTGAGACAGACTTCCCAGATCTTCTTGCGCTCTTCGAGGGGTGTCTTCTCGAATGTGCCCCAGTTCCGTGGATGATGTATCAGAAAGCGAGCTACATTGAGACCATACCGGGCCACCACCATTGCAACAAGGTGCAAGGGCTGAGACGGGTCACAGTAGCGAAGATGTTTCGTTTCGATAGTATCCTCAAGCTCTTGAATTAAGCTTTCACGGGCGGTCTTGCTCTTTGCCGAATGGTCAAGGTTCATCTGCCTGGGGTCCATTCCCTCTTGCCGCAGTGCTGCAATGCGTGGCGCCGCGAACTTTCCCATCTCACATCTTGTTACAACGAAGATAACATCCGTCAGTCCATTGGAGTCTGAGGGCAGCTCAGACATGCCAGGGTACAGCTGATCATCGTTGAGGTTGGTAGGCCATTCAGCTCGCTCAGGGCCGATGTCAGGATCTCGGTACTTCGCGAGACCACACAACTCCGCAGCTCGAGAGTCATGGGCTTTCAACTGGAACCAGATACGGCGGCGCATCTCGGTCTCGAAGGGAGATATTCCTAGATATTTACCATCGCGCTCAAGACCCATGCTTTGAGCGATGCGAACAGCGACGCCGGTAAGCGTCCAGGTCGCGCGTGGCGCATAGATCTCGCGGATGATGATCAGATGTATTACCAAAGCTTGAAGAACAACAAGATTGGAAGTCTCCATCACTCTTGCTCTAGACAATGCCGCTTCTGTCCCCGAGATGTACTGAGAAAGTAGATGGTCGCGCGACTTGGCAAAACGTTGCTCACACTCCTCTTGGCTCAATGACATGATAGCGGAGCCATATATAGCAAACATGAGAGCTTCGAGCGGTCGCGGTATGAGGTCAAAGTTTTTGCCAGCTTTTTCGATCAGGGGCCGTAGACTAGGTACATGTACGACCTTAGTCAACGGATCCACGTTGCTGATGAAGATCTCCCAAAGCTGAATGAGGCGCTCGGGCGGTGGATGACGAGGTTTACTGTTACGACGGGCAGATCTAAGAAGAACAAAACCGGAGTTATCGATCGACTCCTCCCCCTCGCTGATATCGCTTGAATCTTCCAAATCGTTGTCAGGGTCGAGAGACTAAATACTCATTAGCATCGGCGCGATGATGAGATTGTCGTAACAACACACGGCATAGGTCTTCCACTCACCTCCTCGACCACTCTATTCCAAAGACTGTTCTCCACAAACCGGAAGGGTGCCTGGCCACGAACAGTCGAAGTCTGAAGGCCATACGGAGAGGAGCCAGACTCAAGAGACGAAGGCGTCTGTAATTGCACAACATGCTGTTCTTGTTGATCGGACACTCCGTGCATCAAAGGCTGCGACTGCGGCCTACTATCCGTCTGATTCGGAAGGTTTGCCGTTTCGATGCCCTTTTCCTGAAGGAGGGCCTCATACTGTTTCAACCGATCAGTCAGTACTTTGACTTTGACGCGCTTGTTTCTCTGTTTCGGCGGTTGCACGGGGTTGAAGATGCACTCGACGTTGCTCTTGACACAACCAGCACACGGCCTCTGCCTGTCGCACTTGACCTTCCGTTCAGCGCATCGGATGCAGGAGAAAGTGGGTCTTTTGTGGCCGCTTGTGGGTAGGCTTGTGGTTGCCATTGTGGAAGTCAGCTGCGCTGAATAAAAGTAACGGCAGGTGTCGCTATTGTCTCGTTATATGCCATTGGAGTATGCACAAGATGCGAAAGAAGATGACAGGAATTTGGGAGGTGGCGATGCGGGATGATGGCAGATGCGTGAAACCGTATCGGGAATAGTGCGCAGCTCATTATCCCCGAGCCGTTGCCCGAATGCTCGAGACCCGAAGCACCCCAACCCCGAAACCTCAGCTCATGCTTCAATGCGCCCGATCCCGCGAGTTCAACCATAACGATTGCTTTGATTTTATCCTGTATATAATGATGGTCAATCTCGCAACCCTGACAAGATGTCAAACACCGAGCTTATTTGGACAGCCCCCAAATTTCAGCTCCACTGAACAACATCATTGTCTACCATGGATATCTTGATCGTTGGCTCAGGCATCGCTGGCCCAGCCCTAGCCTACTGGCTCTCCCTCAACCCCAAGCACACCATCACCATCCTAGAAAAAGCCGCCTCCCTCCAGCCACACGGCCAGAATGTCGACATCCAAGGCAGCGCCGTGACCTGCATCAAAAAGATGGGTCTAATGCCACAGGTCCAGCAATACAACACCAAAGAACTCGGCACCCGATTCATCGACTCGCAAGGAAGTCCCTTCGCACCCTTCCCCATCAAAGAAGGTGGTTCAGCAAGCCCAACATCAGAATACGAGATCCTGCGCGGCGACCTCGCCAAACTACTACACCAAGCAACAAGTTCCCAATCCAACGTAACATACCTATTCAACACCACAATCAAGCAAATCCTCCAAAACGACTCTTCATGCGTCAAAGTCCTACTTAGCGACGGCACAACACACACCTACGGCCTACTCATCGCAGCAGACGGCCAATGGTCCAAAACACGCAGTCTGGTTTTCCCAGCCCAAGACGTATCCATCGAACACAAAGGCATGTACGCCGCATACTTCACCATACCACGCCTCCCTTCCGACGCACCCTGGTGGGATATTTTCGTCGCAAAAGGATCACGTACCGTTGCCACGCGTCCAGACCCCCACGGTACAACCCGCGCGATGTTTACCTTCATGCCGTCAACCCCCGTCCAGACCCTCGCTTGGGAGAAGGCGAGTAGAGCTGGAAGGAAGGCTCAGGATGAACTTGTTCGCGAGGAATTTGCAGATGCAGGGTGGGTTAGCAAGAGACTTCTTGATGCCATGCCCGGGGCGCCAGACTTCTACTACCACGCTATCAATCAGGTCAAGATGAAGAGGTGGAGTCACAATCGTGTGATTTGTCTGGGTGATGCCGCGTTTTGTCCAAGTCCGTGTACGGGCATGGGGACGTCGCTGGCGGTGCTGGGGGCGTATGTTCTGGCGGGTGAGCTGAGCTGTGTGGACGATCCTGCTTCTTCTACGACGTTTGACAGTCTTACTGAAGCGCTTACCAGCTACGAGGTCAGGTTTCGACCGTTCGTGGTGCAGAGTCAGGTCATGTCGCGTTTTGTACCGGGGTTCATGCATCCGGGCTCGGCTTGGAAAAGGACGGTCTTGCACGGCTTCGTGAGGCTGGTGTCGATGGTTCTGAGGTGGGAGTGGGTTGGTCCGTGGCTTGGAGATACGGAGAGTAGGGATGATGGCTTCAAGCTACCCGAGTATGCGGCTTTTGAAAGGGTGGAGGAGAAAGCAGTGGGAGTGTGATGGGATCAGGCTTCTAGTGTACAAGTATGGGTATCTCAGTTATTAGAACCTTTAATGTAAAACTATCTGATTGGATGGAAAGAAATAATGTGGGTGATTGACCAGTACTGAAAGACGACAATGACCCATAACGCCACGCTACATGCAACATGATGCAAAGCAGTGATGTTTCTATGCACCAACCACCCTAGGCGGCTCATTACCCAGTGGCAAAGCGTCAGTCTTCTGCCTTACAGCTGCCCAGTCGGTGAGATCGCTATCGACCCTTGTCTCATCGGAGCCATCTGCGGAAGGACGATCCGCAACATCCAATCCACCCTTCGTATCTACAGGTCCCAAGTTGTTAGCCTCGGTGATAGGGCTAGCAAGCTCAGGATCAGACTTGTTCTTTGCGTCATCACCTAGATGTGCTGCACCAAGCGAATTTGTGTCATGTTCCTTCAACGTAGCATCATCAGTCGCCTGATATCTTGGAGGAAGCTGCAGCTCTTCTCTTTCAAGGTGTTCGCCATGCTCCAAAGTGGTGGTTGGAGCGGTGCTCATCCGGTGCATTCCTCCACCTCTTGCGTTACCGTCAACGCTTCTTCGAGCTTTTCCAGGGTCCATTACTTTGGATTGGTCTTCTGGAAGGACTCTGCCGGGCTTGTCGTTGGGTGCATGGGTGTTTGGCCTTCCTTTGGACTGCGATCGCCTGGAATCCTTCTTGGCGACCTCAGTAGACTTGCGTCCAACTCGTTGGCCTTCTTTATGATCCCCTCGACCGGTGAGAGAGCCCACAATTCCGTTCCTGTGTTGTTTCTTCTCGTCGGCGATCGTTCTTTGTAGAGCCTTCCATCGAATGACCACGTTCTCTTCTACGGATTCCTTCTTCTCGGAAGGTCGCTTAGCTCCATTTTGAGCTTCCTTGATAGCCGTGATGTGAGCTTTTGACTCCAACATCGTCAGCTCCTTCTGCCCCTCAGCAATGCGTGCACGACGGAGGTAGTTCGTAGGCTGGTACCGCTTCATGTATTCCGCATCAAGCCCCTTCATCGTATACGCCAAAGGGCCAAGAAGAGCTGCGATGTCTTTGAGCACGAAGCCGCCAATACCGAAGCCTACGCCTCGGACTGCACCTATAACACCGTTCTGTTTGGCGCCATTGTAGGGCTGGGTGACAAGCCCCGAAACGCCATCCTTTACGCCGTAAAGAAACTCATCGCGACCAGCGCGGGTGCCTGAGTGGAAACCAGTGACTCGGGGCGGTCTGCGTACAGTTTCATCTCCATAGAGACGTGGAGCGTTGTGAAAACCTTGAGTAATGGCGAGTGTCAAGTCCATGGGGAATCGAGCGATAGCGTGACCAGTCTTTCTGAACCCAAAAGCAGCTTCGCGGCCGAGCTCCTCAGCCAGCTCTTCGTCCGGTTCCGTGATCTTCGAAATGGAAGATTCGTTGCGATTTGCTTGTGGCCTGGATCCGTCTTGTTCACTCTTGTTGTGCTTCATCTTTTCAGCTCCATTTGCGCCGTCGGCGTTTGCTTTGGCTAGCGTAGCCTTCTTGTGCTCGTGGCGTTCATGGTGCTTGCGCTTCTTTTCCTTAATTTGCTCCCGTTTCCTAATGCTCTTCCCCATCTCGACAGGCATGCCTCCTACACCGGCAGCCGCATCAGAGAATGACGACATCAGGCTGCCCCAGACACCAGTAATTGGCTCGCCTGGGCCACCAAAGTCGTTCCACTCGTAGTGTCGTATGAGTCGCAACTCGCTCCACTTGAGCTTCTTCTTCTCTACCAGGATCTCGGCAGCGAGTGCGGACAGCTTGACCTCGGTATTCTTGATCTTCCATACTGCCGCACGGTTGTCGAGGAAATCGCAACGCATGCTGCCTGCGCCGGTAAGGGGTAATGACCTGTGGAAGGAGCGCACGGCGTTGAGCGCTCCATCGCCTTCCTTCGCAATGCTGTCTGCGATCTTCTTCACGTTCTCTTTGGCTTCTTCAGTCAGACATTGCTTGATGCCCTCCGCTAGTCTTTCTGCGTTGAGTTTCTTGTAGGGTATACAATCGTGCGCTCCAGCCTTTGCCTTACTAACCATCGCACCCCAGAATGGCTGATCGCCAAAGAAGGGTACAATCATTGTCGGTATGGCGCACTTGAGGCCAATAGCGGTTGTACCAGCGCCTCCGTGATGGATAACCGCACTGCACTTGGGAAACAACCAATCGTGCGGTGTGTTCTCAAGCATGAAGACATTTTCCGGGCAATCTGCGTTGGAGCCAAAGCCACCCCAACCCTTCGAAACAAGGGCACGGCAGCCAACGGACTTGACCGCTTCGAAGATCAGACTAGTGAATTGGTCTGGGTCATCTACAACAATGGAGCCAAACCCGATGTAGATTGGGGGAGGCCCATCGTCCAGGAATTTCTTCAACTCATCCGGTGGCGTAAATGAGGAAGCAAGATCCAGAAAGACGAAACCGGAAATATCGATCTCTGGGCCCCAATCCTTTGGCTTTGGGATGAGACCGGGTGACCACATGTAGGTATAAGGTACCTTGAGCCGATAGAGTTGGCCTGGCGCCCATATTCTGCTAACTTCCTCAAGATGCAAGACCTGGGTACGGAATCGATTTATAAGGTCGCCGAGACCCTGCCACATCATCATCTCGACGAGCGGATACGACATGAAATTGCTGTAGGTGGCTTCGACGTTACTGGCCTTGATGTTGGCAAGTGGATGAGGAAACTGGCTCGTAGGCGTGTAAGGGAAGCTGTCGAGTGTTAGTACTGACTCGCAAGTCTACATTTCAAGTACTTACGTGAACATCATGTGTAGCGGAATGCCGAGCTTCTCAGCAATATGAGTGGGTGCAAAACTTGGCGGATTGGAAATGATAGCATCTGCAACGAAAGGTGCCTTATCACCCACTACTTGATATTAGTCATGTGTAACACGAATGCATCCGAGGAACTTACTCATTTTCACGTTCGTCTTATCCGTCTCGTCGTCGGTTGCGTTGATGCAAGCACGCCACATGCCCTGGAACATTTCGTACATCTGGCTCCTCCGCCTGCCTATCTCACCCTCCTTGATAGTGTCGATGTTCGGTATTAGCCCAGGATTCTTGACCATGAACGCCATCAGCTCTGCCGGGTTGCCGCCAACAGAGAAAAACTCCAAGCCGGAGTCCTTTTCCACAAAGTCCTTGAAAGCCGGGTGTGTGGCCATGCGAACGCGATGTCCGTAGTCTTCTTTCAGAATCTTGCCTATCCGGATGAAGGGCTGAATATCTCCGCGCGAACCAATGATGATGATAACAATGTTGAGCTTGATTCTTCGTGCAGGATCATGTTCCATCTCGTCATCCTCAGGGCTAATCTTGGTAGCTCCGGCATCGTCGTAACTCGTAGGGCCTTGCTCCTCGTCATTGCCATTCTTCTTGAAAGCTGTGCCCAGAGCCTTTGCGATGTATCCACTGCCAAGGTTCTCCTCGAGTATACTAAGCTTCAGACGTCCGTCCGCCTTGGATACCCTGCCCTTTGTATTGAAATGCTCATTGGCGATCTTGAGACGAGAAAAGGGCCCCGATCGGCGTCCGTGAGGCTGGCGCGTGGCTTGTTTGGTGAGGTCGTCTGCATGGCCGAGGCTCTTGCGAGGGAGTTCTCTCTCATCGTCGGAGGAGTCTGAGGATTCGGATTCGGGGTCGAAAGTGATCGTTGCTGCTCTCTCGGGTGCGGCTGGTCTTGCCTCGCGGGACTTCTGCATCCTTCCTAGCAGAGAGTGTCGCACAGAGGGCTTCGGCCGTTCCGTTGCCCATCTCTGCTGTGTAGGACGCGTCGTCGACGCGAAGTAGTCCTGATCATTCGGGGTAGACTCAGAGGTGTCTCGCGGAGCATCGATGGGCTGGTCTGGCGACGATACGCCTGCTGGTTGAGCCATGTCTGCGGGCGAAGTGTTCTGGACGGGCGTGGGCGTGGTGGGCTCTTGGCCAGGGATATTCGGAAAGGTCGGCTCTTCGATGACCATTCCGATGGGCGAGACGAGACCCTCGCGCTTGGGACTAGGCGTAGGGTTCGCCATAGTGAGTTGTGCGAAGAGCTTTGGCGTCTTGGTGGGTCGGAAGATCTGGGTCAGTGACGGTTCCGCGTTGCCGGTAGTGACGGCGCGATGATGGTGACAGCGCAGAAAGAGCGAAGTCTAAGCCTGAAGGGACGCGCGACACCCGGCTTCACCTGCATGCGCCAACAAAGCTTTTCGTATAGTCGCCTGGATCCGGACAACGGGCGCGCAAAAAGGTGAATATACACACGTGCGAATGGCGTGGGATGGTCGTAGCGGCCGATCCAGGCCACTCGGTGGACAGCAGCACCAGCAGGAACAGGCGGCATGACATCACGTCCAGACATTTGCAGTGTGGATCTAACGGAAGGCGCCAATGCGGGAGTTAACTTGGTTGGGTTAATTCGATGGTCTTGAAATTGTGCCTGGGCGTTCTTGGGCGACTCTTTTTTGCCGAGGTCGCGCGACAGGGATCACATTCCCATGTCTTGAAACATGGCAATCTCCCCCGCCAATGTGCGTGCCGCTCGTACACCACTGGACCCGAGATGCTAACAAGGCACGTAGCATGTGTAGACGTGGCGCCACTGCTGAGATGGTATGGATGTTTCGGCATGTTTTCAAGTGCGATGCATGAAGCCAATACAGCACAGCGATCGTGACCCTATGATGCAGCCCTAAGCGTGTAGCGTCCCGACCTATCCGGGCTGCTCTGCATACTCTCCGAATGCGCTATGGTCGGCCTCTAGCAGCAGCCGGCTGTCGATCCGCAGATGCTTTTGGAAGAGTTCGAGCAGATTTAGCTAGGTCGTTGCCGCTTCTAGTGCATGATGGTGACCGCGTTGTTGTAGGGTCAGATGATGCTTGTGAGAACCGCCGCAGTAGGCCAACGCATCAAGGTGCATTTTCCGAAGAAGAATGTGGTCATGGCAAGAAAAAAAGTGGATTATTCATGTGGAAGCTTTATTGGAAGACCCCGAGCTTCTAGCTCCATCGCAGTTCGCACCGTGCCCGGGGGAAGAGCCGCAAGCTTCACGATGATGCGCATCATCGCCCGAACCCCAGACTGTACAAGGATGCTTTGACAACATCCTGCGCCCACCCAGCCCAGCCCCGTCCAGCCTGAACCATGTTCAAGATCTTGATGAAGGTGCGGTTCCACTGATCTTGGTCCTCCCAATCATCGGCATAAGGCTCGAAGATGGCCGTTTCGATACTGCCAGGTGTGCCGGGGGTAACTAGGTCCCACTCGCCGTTGTCCTTTTGACGAACATGCATCTTGGGCCCTATAACCAGCGCGCGACCAAGGATGCGAGAATCAGCGACAAAGCGCGTACCTGCGTCAACGACATCTTCGACCTTGCCTACGCCGCCTCCCGCGAGTATGAAGCGCGCACTGGCGGGCACGATGGGTGTATCGATGAAGTATGGACAAAGCAGGTTCACGCGGATGCCTTGAAGGCCGCTTGTCACCCTCAAACTCCTGAAAAGACCAAGCACCGCGTGCTTTGCGGCACAATATTGGGGTTGTATGGCAATTGGGCCGAGAGAGGCGATGGAGCCAAGCAGAAGGATATGGCGATCGCGTGGGGAGGTGGTGGAGGGCTTCGAGTTCAAGCTGCAGTCTCTGGAGCCGGGGTTCTTGGGCAGCCAGAAGCAGGCCAGGTGAGTGGTGTATAGCACACCAGTGAGGTTCACGTCCATGATCTTGAAGACGGGTGGGGGTGGTGCAGCCGCATCGAGGTTTGCAGGTTCTTGGAGGACGTCGCGACCTGCTATGCCTGCATTTGCGACGACCGTGTCGATACCCCCGTGCGGGCTCAGCTCGACTGCCTTCTTGAAGAGGTCGACCTGCGACTGCCAGTCCGTCACGTCGCAGTGTACGAAGTGGGCCTTGCCGCCGTTCTTGCTGTCTTTGTTGATGTCACGGCAAAGCGCGTCTCCCTTCTGAACACTGATGTCCCCCACGATGACTGTAGCACCATCGAATACCCATTTCCGCACAAAGCCCGCGCCAAAGCCACTGGCTCCTCCCGTGATGAGTACGACCTTGCCCTTCACCCAAGCCGCATCGTAGGGTACGGTGATGTCGATGGGCGGAGACTGGAGGACATTCGGTTTCTGTGGTTTGTAGTCGTCCATTGCAGTGGTTCTCGCAGTGTGAGGATGATAGAACAAGTACTATGGGGTACTATGAGTGTGAGGCTGGGAATGGCTCTTATATCGTGAGGTACCCGCATGTGCGCCCGTGGAGGTGCAGGAGCTCTCACCTGGCGCACTAAGGAGAGCAGCCTCGGCTCGCGAGCGTAAGGTCGCCCATCCACCTAGTCGAGTGGGAGCCCGCGGTCATGATAGGCTGCCCCAGTGTTGAGCTTGTCGCATTATCCATAGTCTGCAACTAAGGGGAGAAATACGACCGAGAAGTGCACACGCGAATGCGAGGTCGATCAGCCGTCAGACATGGTGTCTTGAGTGTCCACATACGAGCTGGTGGGGTTGTCAGGCTAGCGCAGTTGTGCCTGAACCCCTGCCGAAATTTCCAGTCGCATGCATCCCCGCCTTGCAAACAAGTCATACAGCAGCAGCTCCTCATCCACCTCCGCTCCTCTGGACCACCTGGGTACTAAAGGTCCGAAAGTATCACGACTAAGCTATTCCCGATCCATCGCATCATGGCGGCCAAGCCTCCCGCCCTCGACGTGTCGGCCACGCACATCGTCGCGACGCTCTTCTACAAGGCCGACACGCCCAACTTCTTCCAGCATGCCGATCTGTCCCCCCGAAGTCCCGGTGACCCAATTCCATCCGCTTCCCTCGAGTCGCTGAAGGACGGCGCCGTGCCCACCGAGAACCTCGCAGACTACCCCCTCGAACCGCCCACACCTGGGCCCAACGCCCGCGACAATCTCTACGGAAGCTACGTCAGCCAAAGCTGCCTCACCGAGTTCTTCGTCACCCTCACCAGCATTATAACCGGCTTGGAGCAGAACACCATAACGAGCAAGAGGCTGGAGGCAAGCAAGCTCTGTAGGGTAGTCGAAGTCACGTTCCCCTTGCCAAGCGCCTCGCCCGTCGCGCTTGAGACGTTGCGCAGGCATGAAGCCGTGTCGCGCTTCGAGCGCGAGTGGAACGTTGAGTGCGTCTTCCAGGCAGACACCATACATCGGCGCTACAAGAGGCTTGCCGTCTTCGACATGGACAGCACCCTCATACAGCAAGAGGTCATTGACGAGATCGCTTCGCTGATTGGCGTGGAAAAGGAGGTATCCGCCATCACCGCTGCTGCCATGAACGGTGAGCTCGACTTCGAGGCTAGTCTGCGCGCACGATGCAAGCTGCTCAAGGGCGTGCCAAGCAGTGTATTTGAGACACTGAAGCCAAGAATAACATTGAACGAGGGCGTCAAGGATCTTATCACCGCTCTGAAGCGATTGGGCTTCAAGACAGCAGTACTTAGCGGGGGTTTCACTCCCCTAACAGGATGGATGGGACAGCAACTTGGTCTTGACTACGCCTTTGCTAACCACCTGGTCGTTTCCGACGACGGAGCCACACTCACAGGCGAATTGACCGGTGAGATTGTGCACGCCCAGAAGAAACGCCAACACGTCCTAGGAATTGCCGAGAAGGAGAATATACTCCTGGACCAGGTAATATGCGTCGGCGACGGCGCGAACGATCTTCCTATGATGGGCGTAGCCGGTCTGGGCGTTGCCTTCCACGCGAAGCCAAAGGTGCAGATGCAAGCTCCTGCTCGTCTCAACTCAAAGAGCATGCTGGATGTACTGTATCTCTTCGGTATTTCAAAGGAAGAGCAGGAAACACTATTGCAATAGCACAATCACTCGCCGTACAAAAGGTAACCAGCGAATTCTGTCCCGCTCGCATCATGCATAATAATCCTGTTATTACGTGAACCAACTAGCTATCTCGATTTCTCTGTTGCGTTGCTGCGACAAGGCGCATGTGGTCGTCTGATACATGTCCGGGACTCAGGCATACAGCGTGGCGCAGCTTGCCCCTCCGTGTCTGCCTGCCACCCCAGCCACGGCGCCACAATATGCGATGCGATCACAGCCTCGCGGCATTGTCATAATATAGACGGAAGGCATGCACTTAAGCTCGTTCATATATACTTTAGATTATCTGCGCATCTTCTCTGCACATCGCTACCAAGTATCGCGTATCGTACTCGCCTTTCTCCGTTCCGACTCGTCAGTAATCAACAAACGAAAGATGAAGCTACCCGATTTACCGACAGACATATATCGCCTTCTTCTTGATCAGGTGCGCCTCACCAGCGCAAAATACCTTGACTTACGTTAACATTTGTCTAGCTCTCACTATCAGACCAGATCTCGCTCAGTCTTGTTTCGCATACATGTCGCAATCAATGCGAGCCAATTATCTTCCGCACTATCACAGTGGGTGCTTGCAAAGAGCGAGGCTCAACTATGACGGCACGCATCACCAATGGCCTGGGATGGCCTTTTCGTACTATCACCTCGGGCAGACCCAAGAAAAGCGGACCCGGTTCTCCCACAAGCATCGTGAGCAGTCTAAAACGGAACAGTGGTAGGATGGCGAAAACAGTGCGTCACTTGGTCATCCCATCTTATCCCGACCATAGCTACATCCCCCCCGCGACGATTCTACACATTATAGAATGCACACAAAACCTTGCATCATTTAGTTGGAACGCCAACTACGCCATCCCCATGCGTGTTCTCGAGGCGCTGCACCGCGATCATCCTTCAGCTCAGTTAAAAGTCACGAACCACAATCGCAAGGATTTTGCTCTAGATGAAGCTCTCCTGTCATCACCTCAGCTCCACACACTCGACATTACAGTCTGGTGCTTCCATCGGGGAGCAACACGTCTGCAGGACGAAAACAGCGATCTCTCTAAACTCAAGACACTACTCATGCGGGGCCGCAACCTCAAGGTCCTACGGTTGCGTCTCAGTAAACAGCAACACTTTACCATGGCTGCGAGAAGTCAACGTAACAGCTACACGGCTATGGCCGTTGGCGGATCTCATTTCCGATTCCAGGAAACGGATACATTCCCCACGCTCGAAGAGTTGGTCATCTCCAGAGCTGATGACCTTGCGCATGCCTACGAGTTTAGCCCCAAGCACTGCAGCGATTGGGTCTACGCCATGGACTGGAGTGAGATGCGCATCTTAGACGTGGCCTCCACTCATTCTGAACATCTGCTACGAGAGATCGCTGGTCTAGTACCCAAGCTACACACGCTGAGTTTGAACCCGTCCTCTATCGACTCTGCTACTCTCCAAAGTTTCTTGGGAACTGTGCCACTGTTGTCAGATCTGAAGCTGGTTGCTGGAAGCACGTCGAACATGTATATTGGTAGCTTTGACAAAGCAGTCACGAGGGTTTGTGAAGCCATTGGAACTCAACTCCGCTCTCTCCAGATCGAATCTGCATCTGGTATGGTCATGCCGTGGCAGAATCAGCGGGTTCAGGAGGTGCTGGAGTTATGTCCGCAGCTGAGGTACTTCGAAAGTGTCATCGAGGGGCTGGTTTCGACCGGTAAATGGGATGGAGATGTTGTTGGCAAGTCGGCTTCGTACAAGCGTGCATTGATGTCATCGACTGGCACTAGGAAATCAGGTATGTAATACATTCCTCCTCTCAAATGACGGAAGGCGATACATTGCTAACGTATCTGTGTAGATGATCCGTATGCGTCATGCTGTGGCACGGGTTTGAATGTACCGCCTGAATGCGTCCCCCGGTTCACAGCTTTCCCGCCAACATAACGAACGTCTATACTACACGTATCGTTTCTCTCCTACTCAAGACAATTCCTAGTCTCTTCCGAACACTTTGGCCAGACCTTCTTCCAACTCATGCTCACACGTGCATGGCGGTGGTGATATCTGATGCTCTGTGACCCGAGCCGGCTGAGTTTGAGACAGTCCGACGTTTCTGCAACCCTCGCAATACACCCGTACTACGACCTCTTTCGCTTGCATACGATGTTCACAATATTTTAAAGCATCAAGCACGGCGTCTTTGAAGTCATGAATGCACCGGAAAGTAGGCGGCGATGGTTTTCCACGTGACAAGTAGTACCTCACAAGGTCTACGAATCTTGACCTTGAGATGGAATATTTTCAGATTGGGGAAACGCGTTTGCCAGTTAGTGGAGCGTCGAATTGCTTGTAGAGCAGCTCTGTCATGCGTGACATCTTGGCCTGGTGTCATTTGAGTGGACGCAAGAAGAACTCTCCAAGCTGTATCCATATCGAGGTTCTGGTCATTGCGTCGCGATGTATAGAGATTAAAAGTGACTTCAAATCTCCGGATCCACTTATACGCATCAAGTGGCGGGAATCTAGGCAAGGACATCAAGAAGAGAGGAATTGTGGTGACGAATTTGTTGCTTTTGTAGTCTGCCTCTGTCAGTTGTTGATTTAGATGTGCAGAGCCTAGTTGACCAGAACCCCCGTTTCGCTTACAGCTTTCACGGGCGATCGCGGCCAGCTCTGTGTTGCCACAGCGCAAAACTGGTATCAACAAGCTCACCGCTTGGTAACTAGTATTGTGATCGATAGGCCCGGCAAACGTAAGGGCATGGCCGAGGACTTCTAGTTGAAGTTCAGTAGATAAGTCTGACCATGAATGGAAAGACGCTGTCTCCTGGGGTGCGGTAGCGGTCGCCATTCGTGTGAAGGTCTCGAGGGTTCGCAAGATGAGACAAGTGTTAAGAACTTGGGCGAATGGGTCATTGTTTGTTGATCCTCAGAGCATTTGTTAATCACAAACACCTGTAGATGGTCTGATCGCGAGCCATGTAGCAATAAGGATCGTGTGGAGCGCGTGTAAATCTCACGTAACAAGTGATGTCAGGTTTTTCACCTCCATCTACAATGCGGTTCACTACTACCAGCTTAGCCAGCGACTATGTGAAAACACCCTCCATGTAGCCGTATAGACCATGCCATCCATCAGTATATCAATCGTTCCTTTGCCAACTCACCAAGCTTACCTCACCGATTCTACTCCACAACAACAATGCCCGATCAAGTCATTACAACCACGGGTTCCGCAAACTCACTAGTGCATGCCGACTCGGAAGACTCAATCTTCTTCCAATACTGGCATAAGCTTCCAGCAGAGCTAAGAATAATGGTTCTGGAGCAGCACCTAACCTTCCCAACTCCAATCACTTACACAAAACACTGGGCCCTGATGAAGCTACGCCTCCTTCCCCTACTCCGTACAGATTTCGCGACCATAGCAAAAGCCGCATATTACAATAACAACGTCTTCCAGGTCACAGACTATACGCTACATTACGGACATCGACCATCGCTACGGGTCGGGAGCGAAATCCGCCACTTAGAATTCCGGTGCCAGTCAGTTTCTCGTAATGATTACGGAGGCTTAGGTCTCCTCTGGCAGCCGGCAAACCAGACACCAAGGAGTTGGCAGCAGAACATCCCCAAGCTGAAGACTTTGCGCATCGTCCTTGATGCGCGTGGGTATTGGCGTACCACATTCGATGGATCCCGAGTCTGGGTAGACGCACGGGTTACGGGGGAGATGCTGGTAGAGTGGGAGAGGATTCTGACGGAGAACGTGCTTTACCTTACGCCTGAGGATATTTCTTTTGAGATCGAGGCGGATGGATGCCCGATGGCTAGACCTGAAGATGTGTATCATGACGAAAGCAGCTGCACTTGTAAAGAGGATCTGGAAACGGATATTAAAGGGTTGATGGTAAAGAAGTGATATAGCAATATGAGGGAGAAGAAGCTCTACTGGCCTGGATTTCATGTACTCTTATACTTCTAGCTCTTACTGATAGCCCTGAAACGACTGCTGTGATGACGATGCTGATACGTGACTGATATAGGTGATTGCTACCCAGGAGTAGCCGGAGTGGTAAGCAATTTTGGAAGATACTCTTTTCGGGATATTCACTGTTCCTTGCCGTCTGATATCATGGCCATAGGAGGTCAGAGGAGCGATTGCTTGGGTGATGTTGGGTGCTCCAACGAATATCACCGGATTGCCGAGCTCTAGTGCGGATGAGTCAGCAGCAAGCCCGCACGCGTCATGTCGCGTCGCGTCGCGTCACTTCCAAGGTTCTAAGGTTCGGTCATAACGAACACCTGCGTCATCAGCATGTTGTGGTGGATCTCGCAATGACACCTAGAAGCTGACAAGACAATACATTGGAATATATGTATGTATATAATGACGCAAGTTACTTCACTGACCAGCGCGACGCCAAGCCCCGGTCTGAGTCAAGCCGCATTCCCATCTTCGCTGTGGCAGTCTACTCCTTCACTTCCTCCTTGACGAACTTACTCTTTCCCGCTACCTTGACAGCCAACAGCCAGATACTGATATCACTCATGATATCCACAGTACCAACGTCCGCTCCGGTGGCCTTCGAAAACCAGTTCCGCATCTCCACCGCGACCAACGAGTCCACGCCGTACCGATAGATCGCCTTCTGAGGATCGATGTCGTCCTTGCTGACAACCAAGAGACTGGAAAGCTGGTTCTGGATCGCGTCGACAACGATATCGGTGGCTTGAGCGAGGTTCGTGGCCTCTGAGAGCTTGTACGAAGGGCGATTCTTGGCTTCGGCGGTCGCGGTGTCGGAAGAGAAGCGCGAAGGGAGCGTGTCGAGATAGTGATATAGCGGCCGCGTACTACCGAGAGGTGCCACGATACCCATGGCACGGAGATCAGCCGGCAGGGTCAAGGGTGTGATGATCTGGGACCCGACGGTGCTTGCATCGACGCGTTCGGGGTCACAGCAGAAGCGTAGCAGCTTGTAGATGTCACTCATCGGCACCTCCTCCAGCATACCCCGCACGCGGAGCAAAGCTTGTACCTGCTCGTTCTGAGCGACGTAGCCAACACCGGTGACCATGCTCAGAGCGAGGGTGTGAGCACGTTGGCCGTGACGCATACGATGGGCCGCTAGTTCGTCCTGGTATGTGTTGCCAACGGTGTAATTTGATTGACCGAACGAGCCCATGATACCGGTGGAAGATGACAACATGACGAAGAAGTCGAGATCGGCAGGTAGAAGCTGGTGTAGGTTCCAGGAGCCGTCTACCTTGGGCGCGAGTGACTCATGCCACTTCTCGCTCGACATCTTTGCGAAGGAAGAGTCGCGCATTACCATTGCTGCTTGGACACACCCTTTGATTTGCGGAAGAGCTTGGAAGGACGCAAGGGTCTCCTTAAGCTGGTCATAGTCGGCGACGTCGCATACTGGAGCATACACTGCGGCGCCTTGTGCCATCAGTCCTTGCATGAAGTAATCGCGCTCAGATCCAGTACCCTCGACTGCTGATCGTGACGGCAAGATTAGATGCTTGGCTCCATTGTGTACCATCCACGTAGCAATGCTCTGGCCGATGCCGCCAAATGCGCCAGCGACAAGATAGCTGGCGTCCGAAGAGAACAATGGCTTGTCAGAATCTGGCGAAAGTTCCATTTCCACAATCTCGTCGCCAGCCATCTCGATGACTACTTTTCCAAGCGTCTCTCCATCTTTGAGCGACTGGAAAGCCTGCTGAATACTACGCTGCCTGAACACGGTCGGAGGTAGAGACACGGTGATCTTACCACCTTCCATCAGTGATAGCACATCTGTGAAGATGCCAGCAAACAAATGGCTCTGTGCTAGGTCCTGGAAGTTGACGCTGACGAAAGTAATGTTCTTCGTTGTAGGAGGTACCACAATCTCGTTTGAGCCATTCGCGGTCGAGTTGAAGACGTCCTTTTCTCCAACGCCAACAAAGCGTCCGAACGAAGCGATGCATGGCCAAGAATCTTGCAAGAGTTCTTCAGAGCCCATCACAACATCAACACCTCGTCCTCCTGTCAAACGGAGGATACCATACTGGAAGTCGAGATTGCCAGTGAGGAACACGTTCGACGTCGGAACGTTGAAGTCCTTCTCCAGGAAAGCCGCTTCTTCAGGTGTGCCTACAGTCGCAAAGACTTTCGTATATCCGTGGAGAACGGCGATTTGGATGATCGCTCGGCCGAGCGTGCTAGCAGCCTCGTGGACCAAGATGGACTCGCCACCCTGTATACCGACACACTGCTTCAAGCCGTAGTAGGCCGTACAGAATGCCACTGGATAAACAGCAGCATCGCAGAAGCTCATACCGTCCGGCATCTTGTGCAGTTGTGAGAACTTGCAGCGTGCAATTTGCGCAATGCCATCTCGTGTGACACCGAAAACGCGATCACCAATCTGGAAGCCCCCATCGTGTGATGAACCAGTGCGTACCACGACTCCAGCGATCTCGCTTCCGAAGGTCTCATCATGGACCTGACCGAGTGCTACCGAGACGTCCCGCATATTGAGTCCAACAGCCTTGATTTCAACGACAACATCATCCGGCTCAAGCTCTCCAATGTTGTCGGAAGCCTGCTCGTAATGCAGTGTACTTAGGATGCCTGCCGCGCCGATGGTCAACTTTGGGCTGTCAAGCTCGCTCCAAGGTTTGGTGACAGTAACTAAAGTATCTTCGGTAGGCAGTGCTTGAGCAGTGAGTTCCGGATCGTCGACTACACGTGGAATGCAGAGCTGGCCGTCAATTTCGCAGTACTCGTCCTCCGGGTCGGGTTGTGGATCTAACAGTGTCTTGGTAATCGTCGTAATATTGGCAGCGGCTACGTCAAGTCCGTTATCCGAATTGAGGCTGATGCTTACGAGCCGATAGTCTTCAGATTCCGTCGCTAGCGTGCGCACAAGTCCTGAAACCAGGCCTTCGGTGGGGCTCTGGTCAAGAGCTCGATGCTGGAACGTGACCCACAGCAGGGCATTGACTTTCGATACCAAGGTCTTGATCTTCTCGAGTTCGTCCTCTTGCATGTGTCGAAGTAAATTGCCGTCCAAACCAGGAAGAAACACGCAGGTAGCCTTCTCAAGGTCATGTTCTGATACAGAGCTCCATGCTACCAAGGCAACACCAAGCTCGTCTTGCGCTGACATTGTTCGGCGAAGATTCTGCATCAAGTCCACCTGTGATGAATCCGCTTCATCGTAGATGATGTGAATACAAATCTTAGAAGAGGCTGATGAAGTAGACGAAGTTGTTGGGTGATCGAAGCTAGCTGGCTTCCAATCGATGCGGTATAGGCTGCGCGGCACGTCCTTCTTCTCTGTGGATGGATCGCTGCGACCAATGGTGGTAGTCTCTAGATCGCCGTAGAAGCAAAGTTCTTGCGTATCAGCAAATGCTGCAGTGACGGAGAAGAGCTTGTTGCGGAATCCACGTCCAGAGACCTTCGCATGTACCCTAACATCTTGCGCATCGGAAGATTCGCGCAGCAAGTTTGCAGAGAACCAAGCGTTGCTGAATCCAGTCGGTACAGTGGTGGCTGAAGAGTCCTTGGCGTAAATGGAATACGCTGGAAATGTCATCTGAAGTATGGTATCCAGCGCAGCGGGATGAATGAGGTGCGCATCACTGTAGTCAAACTTTGCGTGCGTCTGCCAGTCTCGAAGTCCAATTGTGCCTGCCGCCTGATTGTTTCGATCCCACTTGACATTGCGCATGCCCCGGAAAGTTGGGCCATAGGTGAGGCCGGCCTCATCGAATGCACCGTAGATGTCAGCGCTGTTGATATCGACGCGGCATTCGTCCAAAGCCGAATGGAAGGCGAGCTTCTTCTGATCCAGCGCCTTTGCATGTTCACTGTAACCTCCTAGGTTCTCGTGGCGTTCGTCGTACTCAATCGAAACAGAACCGGCACAGCACAGGTGCCATCCGCCGTCCTCGTAAACGAAGAGGGAGAATTGGTGCCACATGCAACCAGGCTGCACATCACGTGATTCCAGCATTCCTGGTCGGAGTGTTAGCTGTATCTCTGTACCGCGGGGATCAGCCGAAAGTGTCATAGCCTTCGTAAATTTGACTTCTTCGAGCTTGTAACCCGATGCGCTCTCAGCTCGCTGACCATAGTACTGGCGCATAGCTTCAATGACCATAGCAAGCATGCCCGCCGCAGGCATGAGGCAAAGACCATTGATTTGATGATCTTTGAGATATGGTGACTGATCTAAGAGAATGCGGTTCGTCCAGCGTGCTTCAAGTTCGTTCCAGTCAGGGGTGCGCGAGCCAAGAAGCTCGTGATGAACAAACTGTGTCTGACGATATTGAATGCTCGTCCTGCCTTCAAGCCAGTACTTCTTCTTATCTTCGAATTGATAACGTGGAAGCGACGGCAGGAAGTTGGGGCTGTGACCGCTGTCCATATTCACTGCAGCTATGTCGACAGTGCTACCCATGGTGTGTAGCTTTCCTGCACATTCCATAGCGGTAATGTCGGCGGCCCGATCCCGACGCAAGACAGAGCTGTAATCAGTCGCAATATCCCTTCCGTATTGTTTGAGGATATCGCCTAGAGGCGAGCGCAGAACGGAATGCGGACCAATCTCGAGGAAGAGATAGCTTGAAGCATCTTGCCGTGCGCATACACCCTGTAGCGCAGCGGAGAATTGTACTGACCCAGTGAGATTCCGCTGCCAATAGCTGGAGGACCGCAGCTCATCTAGACATTGGAGATCTTGCCCAGTGACACTTGAGACAAATGACGACTGGCTCTCTAGCGGCTCTCCAGCCTCTATGTTTCGGAGTAGCTTTCCATAGATATCGGCGACTGAATTCATGTGATGTGGCGAGTGATACGCAACGTTGACCTTTAGAACATGTACTTCGATCTGCGCTTCTTTGAGAGCTGCGGCCAGCTGATGAACGATAGCATATGAACCCGAAAGCGTGAAGCTGCTCGCGCTGTTGTAGCAGGCAACATCGATTGGATCATCGGGATTGTCGACATTCGTCTTGTCCATCACATGTTTCCAAGCATCGAGAGGAGCCTGAACTGCGATCATGGCGCCATGAGATGGTTTGAGAGTTTGGGTAATTGCAACGGCCAGCCCTCGGAAATAAGCTACCATCCAGGCAGACTCTCGTGAAACTGCGCCGCTAGCATAGGCGGCAGCGATCTCACCCGAAGAGTGACCTACCGAGATGGAAGCGCGAACGTTCCATGAGGCCAGCAGGTCGAGAATAGCAACTTGTAGCGCGGTGCAGATTGGCTGGCTGAGCTCAGGCTGATGGATAGTGGATTCTTCTTTCGACTTGTGGTATAGTTCTTCGATGAGTGACCAAGAACTACCGAGTGACTTAAAGTATCGATCGGCTTCAAGCATAGCACTTCGAAAGATCTCGTACGCTAAGAGCTCGCGACCCATTCCATGCCACTGCGCACCTTGACCAGTGAAGACGAAACACACGTTTACGTGTTGTTTGACTCGTGTAGGAGCAGGAAAGGTGAGTTGCGACCGCAGATCTGGTGAGGCGACGCAGGCTGTCTTCCATGGGAATGGTGTCCTCTTCTCAGCCAACGTGTATGCAAGATCACTGAGAAGTTGAGTACGATCCTCGTGATCGGCGTGATTGCTCATCCATGTTCCCAGGGCGGAGACCGATCGCTGAGCCGCACGCTCATCGAACGCAGATAGTATCAACAGTTTCGGGACATTCCTGCCAATCTCACCAAGGAGCATGCTGGGATCGTCCGTAGTAGTGAATGGGGTGAGGTCAGCGAGAGGTTCCGATGATACATTGGTACCCGTGCTATGATCGTCGTCATCTCGCTCTTTCTCCATGGTGCCGGAGATATCCGATTGACACGCAGATTGGCTGTCCTGGATGGATTCAGTGCAGTGTCGGCCATTCAGTCCACGGCTGCTAAGAAAGCTCAGCGCATCGTCGATAACGACGTGAGCGTTGGTGCCTCCGTAGCCGAAAGAGTTTACGCTTGCGCGTCGGACGCCGCTTGTAGGCCAGGCTACCGGTACGCGTGGGAACTTGAGGTTAGGGCCAGCCGCTGCGACAGCAGGGTTGATACGCTCGGGATAAACGTTTGGTGGAATGATGCCCTTCTCAAGTACAAGAAGCGACTTGATGACGCCCGCGATACCACTGGCGCCCTCGGGATGTCCCATGTTGCCTTTGAGCGCACCGACGAAGATGGGATCTTCAGGCGTTCGAGAGGAGAAGACGTTGTTGATAGCCGCAGCTTCACAAGGGTCTCCCACAGGTGTACCGGTGCCATGCGCCTCGAAATAGCGAGTGTCACCGAGATCAAGACCTGCGCGCGCATACGTCTCTCGAATGAGGCGCTCTTGAGCGGACTGGCTGGGCGACGTGATGCTTGGGGTATTACCATCCTGGCCACATCCGGTTGATCGTATGACGCCGCGGATGGTGTCTCCATCTGCAATGGCCTTGTCCAGACGCTTGAGAATGAGTACGCCGAAGCCTTCACCGCGGGCGTAACCTGATGCGCGCTCATCGAACGAGTAGCAAACACTATCTTTTGACATCATGTTCAAACTGCTCAAGAGAGCGGTTGAGTCTGGAAGTAAGCATAAGTTGTTACCGCCGACGAGTGACTACAATCGTGTGTTAGTTATGATATCGACCTAGGAAAAGTTTGAACAGGCCTGCAGCCTACATCGACATGGGAATGTGCAACGTGAGTGATCTAACGTCGATGTAGGCTCCAGGAGGTGACATGGCAGATGAGACGAAGAATTGACTTACCATATCGACGCTACCAGCCAACAATTCTTGACACGCCAAGTGGAGCGCAACGAGGCCACCTGAGCAAGCTGTGTCGACGGTCATACTTGGTCCGCTGAAATCGTAGAACCAGCTCAAACGGTTGGCAAGCATGGCCAAGCCGCTGGATCCTACCTAGATATGGGTGTACGAGGTCAGTGTTTGTCTCACATGCAGTACATCGACAATGACTTACGATGCGGTAGTCTCCTGGCATCTGGGCGTCTCGCTGAGAGATTTGGCTGTACTCTTGAAGTAGACAACCAACGTGAACAGATGTTCTAGTGCCTATGGCTGCCTGCATAGGGATACCGGCTGCGTGTAGACGTCAGTGCGGGTAGAGTTAGTTTTCGAGATATGACGTACCGTTCTCGAGAGCATGATAACTTGTCTCAAGCAACAGACGCTGCTGGGGGTCCATGCACTCCGCTTCCGCGGGTTGAATGGAGAAGAAAGGAGCATCAAAGCGAGCGGGGTCGTCTGCGAGGAAGTGGCCGCCTCTATTCTTTACAGTGCCAGGTCGGTGGCCATGCTCCTTGTAGAAACCATCGATATTCCAGCGATTCTTGGGAATCTCGGTCATAGTTGATCGGCGTTCCATGAGTAGCTTCCATAAGCTCTGAGCGTCGGTGATATCCTGGGGAAACTTGAAGCCAAAGCCTACAATGGCAATAGGCTCTGCGCCAGAGGGTTGGCTCGAGGGCGCCATGGATGGCTGTTCAGTATCGGCGGGAGTGTTCATATCGGGAGGTGTCGTCAGTTCAGGTGTTGAGAAAGTAGGGATCAAGTGTGAGTCGCTGGTGTTGGCAAGTGCGACTTTAAGGTACCGGGTAAGAGGTCAGGCACTGCAGTGAGTTATAGTGAGGTGTTGGGGAATGCGGGGCGACGACTTCACTGTACAGGTGAGCGAGCGGCTGCCTGAGCAAGTTAACAAAGCGTCTGCTGAGGCAATTGCGTGCTACAAGTGCCTGCCTGATCTTGATACCGCGTCAGGCAGGCGGTATGCAAACGCGCTCGCTCACCCCCTAGAGGTCAACTGGAACGTGCATTCACATCATGGTTTCCCAACCAGTAGTGATTGCGTTTGGTTTCTAAAGATTGTACTGTGCATGTGGGGGCGCCCTTTCCCAGGCCGCTCCGCATTACCAGGCTACCGGCGCCATGAAAGAAATGACTTCCCGCAAACAGTAGTGATTTGATACTCCAGACTGAGGAACCCACGCTCGAGAGTCGAAAGAGGAAGACCTAGGCGTAGTCTGCCATATGAGGCTAGACTGGTGTAGACGGCACCTGGGTGTCTGACCCGCGCCCGGGCGTATGTCTCGAACCTCACGAAAGATCCGGGCGCGTGCATTGTAATACGGTGACTGGGTTCTTTTGTCTCTTCTCAAGTGACGACGACTACCCATCGCAATAAGGGATATGTTCCTGAACCCCGTCTGAGCCAGACTAAACTGCAAGATCGGAGTGAGGTGTAAGCTGCCCTCGCATGATCGACCGTGTAACAGAACGGCAAGCCGGTGGCTACGGGTAGCCGTTCCCATGGCTATGCAGTAACGGCACGCGCCGTGATCGATTGTGGTGATACGAAGTAGATTTGCACGACTTGGCGCACTCGCTAACGCCACCAGGGGCAATGATAGGCTCCTCGGTGATCGAAATCCTGCATTTTCAAGTACATAGCAGCAATTCTGTTACACAGGCATGTCACAGAGCGTATACTTTGCATGCCGACTTACTTAGGCTGACGCACTATTTAGCCACGTAGACTTCTTGATTAGCGTACCTCGTGCCGACCGACCGTTCAGTCGTCTCGTATATGCCAACAGCAGGTTGCCCTAATCTATTCGTAGGTTGGGTAGCCGGCTGCTCGTATAGTATGACTAGGCTCCGGTACGCCTGACTTGGCTCTTAACGCCATTTGACTGTCTCGTCGCATAGGCTGACAAATGGCCGAAGAGCCTCCGAGGTATCCACACTCCGTCAGCAGTAGAACTCAGGCCGCAACCTCTGAAGCGCCTCTCAGCGATGTTGCAGAAACGTCTCGAGTTCATTCGCTCTCTTTGGCAAAGCGTTAAGTTGCTGAATGCTCGAAACGACGAGTGTGATGCTATGCAGTATAGTGCCAAGACCGGACAGTGCATGTCAGAGCATGCGTCCATGAAGGGGATAAGGCAACAGCTCTCCAGCCCAGAACGTTGTGAATCATCATCATATATGCTCGTTGACCGTTTTGGAGAGGTGCTCGATGCTTCTGCTCATCAAGCCATCCGCAAAACTCGTTATGACATTCGTCCCTCGCAAGGTTTAGTACTGCATCATCAGGGGTATTGAGGTACAGTGTAAGCAAACGGATGGGAAGTTGATGACAGGCGAAGTTCTTGTCGGGCAACTTTCTGGAGGCGTGGGTTTCGGATGGTATGATCATATAGATGGAGCAATGAAACCCTTTCCTTGTACCTGAGCTCTCAAAAGACGTCGTGTGATAAGCAGCCCTGCCATGACGCTATACATATGATGCACGAAAGCTGCCGTGCCGTCTGACGGACAGGATCCAATATTATGGAGTGCTTATTTCGATCGTTGTCCTGTAGGTCGGAGACATGGACGTCATTGATCTGACAAAGACTGGCTAATATATCCTCAGTTGGCAGGTGCTCATCCTTTTGAAGACGAAACATAGCTCCCAGCAGGCAGCACGATTATTCCTTTCATGGTTTCGAGGTAACCGTAGGAGAGTCTGGCGTGCTACTCGCGCGAGTCAAGGTTCTTTGTTGCGTTTATAGCAACAACAAGGGTTGGTCAGGTGCGCTAGCCAATCAACGTAAATGAAGGAGCTACCTTTATTCGCAAGTCGATTCGAGCGGTATTCCCGTTTTGCCATTAGCCGCGATAGCCTTGAGCCAATCTTGAATGTAGACGTCCAGGTTGCCGTGACTGAGGAAGCGAACCTTGGAAGTCTGAACACCCGATTTAAGGAGGAGACATGATTCCGCAGGGCACGTTGAGAAGAAAGTAGCGTATTCCAGCAGGCCCTTGTTCATCGCATCCCTCAAGTTATGTTCGGTAACATTAGTAGAGACGGTGAGCCCTCGGAGCCATGGCTTCCATATACCCGAGACCCTGTTGTTTCATGCCGCCAGGTACATGCAGTCGGGATACGATGAGGTTGTTTGTCTCCGGGCCTGAGGGCGTTCCACGCTACACATCAGCCCTATGTCATGCATGGCTAGGTGGAGGGCCAGCTACGGGCGGAGGGATGCGAGCCCGCTGAGCCTCCACGTGTTGTTTCAGCCAGCAGTCGTCTCCTCGGCGTGGGAAGTGTGCACGTGCAGGGTCGTAAGAGCCGCAAACGCAAGGGTGACAGCCTTCGCGGGTCGAGGTCATGGCGTCGTTGCTGCCTGGGTGAGCTATTCTGGAGTTACACGACCCGACATTTCATCTCCCTGCATCTCGGTGTGCTCGTCTCCTGTCTTTCGGGATTGCGATGTGACCACAGTTGTCGTTAGCGTGGGTATAAGTCGCGTGGTATTGAAGCCAGGGCCCGGTCGTGCCTCTTTATTGCTGGGGATGAGCCAGCAGGACGAGCTATCGTTTCGTGGCACTGCGGGTTGGAGGACCTGTGACCAGATGCTCGGATCTTTGATGGCTAGTGGTGGGTATCGTTTATGGGGGCCGCGGATGGGGGCGATGGATGGGTCGAGGACTGCTCACATCGCGACGCGTTTGGTATTAGGCTGGCTGGCTTGGTTCTGAGCGGAATTAAGCCCGACAACGCGGGACGATAGCGGGGCAGCACATGGCATCGCGCCAGGCTACGGCCAACTCCGACGCTTATCCACGGCCTGCACGCGATAGCTGGGGAACAGTCACTTGTACATAGCTGTCGTTGCAAAATCCTTCATACCACAGTGTATCCGTATTCTAGTTCTTCATCCGGCCATGACTGCGCAAACCGCCGAAGGGCTCACGCCCGAGCAGCTCGCTTTCTTCAATGAGAACGGCTACCTACTGATACCGGATGCTCTGTCGCAAGATACGGTCAAGCAGTTGGTGGAAGACACGAATAAGATGCTCAACGACTTCTCACTCGACGACCATCCTATGACCAAGTTCTCGACTGGTGGCGATGACGGCGCCGATCACGTTGGAGACAGCTACTTCCTAGAATCCGGCGATAAGGTGCGGTTCTTCTTTGAAGAGGGTACGTAGCGCGTTCGGAAACTCAAGACAATGCACTGACATCTGAGCAGACGCCTTCGACAAGTCTGGCTCGCTGACAAAACCCAAACACCGCGCCATCAACAAAATCGGGCACTACCTCCACGAGCTTTCACCCTCCTTCCGCAGCATGTCCCTGTCCGCCCGCAATACCGCCATTGCCTCCTCCCTCGGCTTCCGCGACCCTCGTGTCCTGCAATCCATGGTCATCTGCAAACAGCCAGAGATAGGCGGCGCAGTACCACCACACCAAGATAGCACCTTTTTGTACACGGATCCGCCAAGCGCGGTTGGATGGTGGTATGCGCTCGAGGATGCGACACAGGAGAATGGTTGTCTGAGCTTCGCTGCTGGGAGTCATAAGCGTGCTGCCATTGAGAAGAGGTTTGTAAGAACAGGCAACGGCACGGGCTTCATCGACAATGAGGGCGCCAGATTTCCAAAAAGCTTGAAGCAGGAAACAAACGGCGAGAAGGAGTACGAGATGGTGGAGAAGGAGGAAAGATACGACATGGGTGAGGTCAAGGCCGGGACTCTAGTACTCATCCATGGTAACATACTCCACAAGTCGGAAAAGAATACGAGCAGCAAGAGCCGCAACATCTACACGTTCCACGTCATTGAGGGCGAGGAGAAGTACGACGAGAGGAACTGGTTGCAGCCACCAGAACAAGGGTTTTCGAGATTGTCCAAGGGAGTAACAGCAGCGAACGGGACGGATACGAACAACAGGCTCGCGAGGGACTGGTAACGACCATGTAGAATTCTAGGTAGATTGATCAAGATTTGCTCTGGACGCATAATCCGATCCCGCCGAGTACAAAGGCCATGCCTATCCAGGTGTCTGTTTGGTGTTAGCCCACATTCGTCGTGCATACACGGCCATACAACGTACCCCGACTGATGACCTTCTTCTCTGCCCACCACTCTCCCAACACGGTGAACAGGAACGCAAGACTGTTGGTGATTGGCACCGTGAGGCTCAATTCCGCCTTGCCTATCAATATGAAGAACCACACACTGCCGGTAACGTTCAACAACAGCGGTATCGCATACGCTGGCCTGCTCAAGACGCCAATTACGGCGTAGAGTACGCCCAAGACTTTCTTCTTCAGCCAGGAGTTGTTCGGATCGGTGAGGGCGGGGCGTTGGGGCGGCGTGTAGTTCCTGGCGAATACAAGTTAGCTCTGGACGCGTTCTGGAATGGACCACGACAGGCAGAATATGGTATATGACGGAGCTTGAGACTCACATGGCAGCTTTGCGCATGAACGGTGTTGTAAGCCCCCAGCATGCGCCGACCAGAAGGAAGCCCATGATCCAACGGAAGACTCCTGGCTCCGGCTCATTGGCCACGGGCGCATCGGGATCCATGGCGCTGGTGTAGGATACAGAGGTAGGCAAGAGAATTGCAACAGCAAACACGACAAGAGGAGCGTCGATCTCGTCGGTGCTGTGCTAGTACAGTCGTCACTCCAGAGACTCGCGAGCTGCCCATGTCCGGGGCTGACCCACAGCTGTTCGTACGACGCGCTAAACCGCCCGTGCGCGCCTGGGCAAGCCTCAACACCACGCTGCCATCGTGAACGTGTACTTTCTGCCATCACCTCCTCCATCAGGTTTGTGGCAACCGACGCCGATCAGTCACTCAAAAAGCGCAGTCCGATTCGAAATAGGATGACGAGTCTCTGCATTGGCCATGTGCCCAGGATCAAACCACACACAAGAGACTGGAGACAATGCCGTCACAATTTGGTGAGAACAAAAGCGAGGCCTGGCAGTCTTGTCGCACATCGAAACACTATCATCTCGATCCTAAGATACAGTTTCAAATTGTTTCTAAACCTCGTGAAGTTGGAAGGTCCACCCATACTGAGTCCTTGCGGCTCCCCCAACGTGCACGCCCCGGAGTGCACATCAGATTGACCGTGCTGCAGATCTCACGTTGTTACGCTCAACTGCCTTTGATCCACGGCCCTGGTTCCTGCACTAGCTACATCCTGGCCGATTGGAAATCCCCGTTCCTGCATCTGTTTTTGGCCATCGATCCACTCTTCAGAATCTGCAGACCTAATTCGAAATCGCCGATTCGAAACTGTCTGCGGCATCTGTCTTTGCCGGATACCAGGCTTTCGGTAACTGAACAGGCGAGACCGTCTTGTCGCATTGAAGATATCGTAATCCACGTGGTGTCTACACAATCTGAGCTGTGGCCCTCATGAAGTTGCTCAGGCACCCCTCCGACTTCTACCTCTGAAACAACCCTCAGGTCGCTACCTCTCACTCATATGCAGGTCGAGCTTCTGTATACACAAAGACATTACAACAAAGAACGTCATCTACAACCCGATTGTCGTATTACGGGTACCTGCGGCATGGGCAACGTACCTAGGGAGAATACCCAACGGCTGGTATGTGGCTGCATGGGCACGTACCTACCATCATTACGACATGTTCAATTACCCTAGTCGCGGGCTCGAGAGGTTGTGAGGCACGGGCGGTGCGAACGCCTCAAAGCTACCTGAAACCAAAGGGTTGGGGCTTGGTCCCCCCATGCCAACCCCGGGTCAACCCAATTCGACCTACTACGCTAAGTATAGCTGGAATGTACACCGAGTAGGAAATGGCTGGTAAGGTATTTTGCCATATTTGGATGCAAAATTAAGTCTCTCTAGTCTAGGTTTGTCTAGCATGTTTGTTACGGTGCATCATTGGCACGTTACAGAAGTAGTTCGTGCAGGCCTGTAACCATCACAGCGTATCCATCAGTCAGGTACAAGTACCGTGTTACTTATCGCCTTTACTCGCCACCAATTCTGCTACATCCTTCAACGTCACTCGCTCGCCTATCCATTGTCGGTCAACATAACCAAATACGCTGCAAACCTACTTCCTTTCATCGCTATAACATCGACACTCTACCGACACTATGCCAATACGGCCGACCAGCGACAAAGAGGTCGAAGCAGTCGACCTGGACCGCTTATTCGAACAATATGTCGAGACAGATTTACTCCATCATTTCAATGACCGCACGCCTAAGCAATCCACTTCAGATAACACAACGCATCATTTCGAACCGTCTTTGTCAAATGGAAGCGAATGCTTTGGTCCTGAGCCTATACTCGATCGGGAAACACAAGCTGCTTGGCACAAGGCTCTCGAAAAGTACGCACAAAACGCAACCTCGTTTCGATCTGATGATCCTGCCTCCTCTTTCTATGTTGCATCATCTTCCGGCATTGATTCTCGTAGCGACTCAGAGTTGTTAAACTTCGAAGGTCTCTTTGAGCTGGAGAGAAATCACTCAAGGTCCACCTCTCAGCCTCCTACATCTCGACCCCACCCTTCTGGACGATCTGTCAAAAAGACTCTTTCCTCTCACGGTCAACCGAAATATCGCGGCATTACCAAGTCTACCAAGAGACCACATCCTTCAGTCTCGGCCAAGACGATGCAATCATCTCATTTCCAATCGTCCATCGCTCATGCGTGGACTCGCAAGACGAACAGCCCGACAGAATCTTTCGCGAGAGCCTCGTCACATGGTATCGCTTCGCCCCCGCTTTCTTCCAATCTGGATCAGCAAGAGCGCAGCAATGGCGGTGTTGCCCATAATCACCATCAGGCTTACACTAACGATTATTCGAGCCTGCCCAGCGACAGGTCAAACTATACGAACTACCAGTTGACTCCATCTGCATCGCCAGCAATGGGAAATTCTAGCAATTCTGACAGCGGCTTCAACGCTAACATGGGACTCGCCTATTGCTCTGCTAGCACGTCAAGTGCGGCTCTCTCAGCCTTGCAGACCCCGCCTTCCTCTCTCCAGTTACCCGTGACAACATGGGGCTCTGGCACCTCGCCAGCCCTCGATCTTAGTTTCTCAGCCTCGTGCGACGCTAGTAATAGCCTTGAGACACCAGGTTGGTGGAATGAAAACGATCCCACCGTTCAGCCGCCATATTCCACCAGCTTTAGTCAAAGCAATCTACAATCTACGAGCCACAATGTGAGACTAGAAGGACTAGGGATCTCTTACGACTCAGCCGCATTCGACTTCGGCGCTCTGAACGAGAGCTATTCGGCCCCCAGAGCCTCAGCCTCGTTCGATATGGCTAGCTATGGTGCCATGTACAACAGACCATCACACCATTATGCGCAACCTCAAGTGCCGTCCACCAGTCAACCAGTCTCGCGCTCTCCCTCACCACGCGTCGAACCCCGCTTCCATCGTTCTAAGTCATCAAGTCATCATCGCTCTAGCCAATCGTCAAGACGCAAGTCTAGCCATTCTTCCCAACAGTCCTCACGGCAGACGAGCGTAAATAATGGCGGTGTTGGCTTCGTCAACTTCACGCCAGACGACAGCCGCAAAATCCTCACAGGTGTCGCACCCAGCGGTTCCAGCAAGACAAAGGCACGACGAGAGAAGGAAGCCGCCGATAAGCGCAGGAAGCTTAGTCGAGCGGCTATGAAGGCTGTTATAGAGGCCGGTGGTGATATTGACAGTCTGAGGAGGTTGGAGAGGGAGGGTCTGCTGGTCATGGAAGGGTGATTGGCAGTGTGCCTACCGACTTTCGGAGTTTTGTTCATGTCGAGACTTTTTCTCTCCGCTCGCTTTATACAGGGCCGATGTTTTACATATACGATTTTAGATGGGGTATTATGTGTTCACTGCACAATGAGTAATGTATGATTGACTATCTTTACAATTCTGTTCGGCGTGCGCGATCTGTGTGCGCTCCGTGAGTGCTGTTGCTAGAACACTTCTGGCAAGTGACTACATGTTACAGCGTAATGATTGCTGCAGCTGCTCGTTAGCGACTCGGCGAGTACAACCCGTCAGGACGCATAGATCCGATGCTTGAGCGGCATGACATGCCCATGTCTTTTACTTTTGAATATTTGTGGATGCTTCGAACTTCGTCTATCCTCAGCCGGCGGCCTCCACCTCCATACGTCCAAGCACGGCTTCCACGACACCTTTGGCGCCAATGCCCCTCTCCACACCACCTAGACTTTGCTCTTCTGCCTCAAGCTCAACCGCGCCGTCATATACCTTGACGATCATGTCCTCATCCACCTTCGCGCCACACGCTACTAATCCCCTGATTAATGTGCTGACCCTAGTAATCTCCCGCATAACAGCTGGCTCGATCTCGTCGTTCTGGCTGGAATACAGCGTCTCGGTCACGCTTTCGTCCAGCCTGTTGATACCCACCTCTTTCGGGTCCGCATTCGTCGCGATGTGTTTGCTGATGAAAATGTATCCGTTGACACCAAGTACGATGTCGACTTCCCCTGCCGCGGTGTTCAGCGTGAACACTTGCCGCCTACTCCTCACTACACCACCCTTGCGACTCAGTATGCCACCGCCTGCGCCACTTAGACTGGTAAACAAGCCATTCCGCAGTTTTCCGTATTTGAGCGATCGCGTGTGGAGGGATGCTGTGCCGTCTTGGTGCAGACTCTGCACTTCGGCGACGAGCAAGTCGCCTTCTTGAAAGAATGTCCGGATGTTCAGTTCGTCTACTGTCGTTCTGCGTCGCAACACTCCACCGGGCAAGTTTATACTCGACAAAGGCAGGTTTGCGTGCATTGGCGCTGCGATGTCCACGTTCCACTTCTTCGTTCCGACTGTCATTATGCGTCCTACGACCAAGTCGCCAATCTCGGGTTGGTATCGAGCGCGCAGCGGTTGTACGGAAAGCAGTTTATTGGTCTTGTGCAGGGTACCGGCGACGGTCGATATTATCGTTGTGGAGGAGGGAGGAAGACTTGGGATGTAGGTGCCGTGGCCGCGCATCCATTGAGGGTCTGAGGTTATGTGTTCGCCGGGCGTTACTATCGATTTTGAGCCAGAAGTCGCGAAGTCATCGTCTTCCATTTCCACATCGGAGTCGTCGTATTCGTCGTTCGCATCGCGCCGTGGTGGGAGAGGTGCGCTGGGTGGGAGGATGGAGATTGGCATGGTGAATATGCGCCTGTGTGGACGGCGCGTTCTGTTTCGAGAGTGTGAGGTATATGATCGATGGATCCGGTTACAGCCAATCGTTTTAAGCTAGTCGAGGCTGCGTTCGTATGATACCGCGGGGGTGTTGATGATGTTGTCTACTGCGAAGAGCTTCCGAAATTTTGGCGGGGATTAAAGCTTCCCCAATGATCCCTGCCGAGCTTTCCGGATGGGGCCTAGTCTTGACGCGTCTACCTCATGGCAGTCGCGACAGGTCCGACCCGACGTCATCCATCAACAGTCGAATCTCGCTACCACTCCCTCTCCATCACTGCTGCATCGCTGCTCTGAACGAGGATCTCGCATACAAGGACTATGGCACCGACAACACCATCCCCTGTCGTGTCCAGCTTCAACGAGCCCTTCATCTCAGCCCTTGATGCTGCGGCGCCGGCCAATGCGAACGATGACCCAAGCTACTATGCCCGCTATCCGCGGTCCCTGATCACCACCTCTAATCTCGACACTTTCATGACTGGAACTGGATCTGCAATTTACGACTCATTAGTGCCTCTTCTCGAGTCTACTAGCCGCGAGCTTATTCTGGTCACTTGCTTCTGGGCTAGATCGACGACTCTAGAAACACTTAACGAGGTTCTGAGAAGACTCTCCGACAAGGCTGTCAGGAGAGGGACGGACAAGATCAGAGTTCGACTTTGCTTTTCTTCCAGTTCGGTCTTTCAGAAGCTATTTCACAAGCAGGCCACTTCAGGACAGACGTATCCGCCTTCAGCATGGGTGAAGAAGTTGGGCTTGCCTGACCCGTCTGAGCTCAATGGACTGGACCTCGAGATTAAGTCCATATTCATATTACCATTCAGTGTCATGCATCCCAAGTTCATCATCGTCGATCGGAAGACGGCAGTATTACCAAGTTGCAACATCAGCTGGGAAGAATGGTTCGAGGGTGCCGTCACCCTTACTGGACCTGTTGTCGAACAGTTCCTCAAATTCTATCGGACTTTCTGGGAGCGGCGAGAGGATGTTCCGACGAGTCTCGACGTTCCCGACAGCGCTGTGGTAAAGCTTCACGGTGCGCTGAAATCGTCTGCACTACTGTCGGCTCGCAGTATACATACCGTCTTCCTTCCCAGCCCACACCGTCGTAATCCGCGCTTTAGTTTCGTTGGAGCTCAAGACACCCTTCGAGCTCCGCCAACGCCTCTGAACGTTTTCATACTCACACTCTTCGCAAAGGCTGAGAGAAGCATCCGTATTCAGACGCCAAATGTCACTGCGCCACCTGTCCTGTCCGCCATTCTCAGAGCGCTTGCACGCGGCATCGACGTACGCATTCTGACCTCGGAACGTCTCATGATACTCGAGCAGTTGGTCACAGCAGGAACCACAACGTCACGCTGCATCAAGAAGCTCATCAAACGCTATCAACAGCTGACCCACGACGGTGGCAGTTTGAACGATGAGGAAGCAGCTATGGCGACTCCCAAGCCCGGTCGCCTACATGTATCATACTTCGAGCCGATCGATGGACCCAAGAAGAGGGGCAACGAAGCAGGAGAGCCCCAACAGTCGCATCTCAAGATGACTATTGTAGATGACGAAGTCCTCGTCCTAGGCTCCGGGAATCTAGACCGGGCGAGTTGGTTCACAAGTCAAGAGCTAGGTGTTGCCTTTTTCGACAAAGAAGTGGTCAGAAAGGTTGGAAGTGCGGTTG
>Ga0265780_10000602_pt1 | contig 54644 bp, 39 predicted proteins | sample P1T30metagenome_FD_192432 | JGI IMG/M metagenome (GOLD analysis project Ga0265780, IMG submission 192432) | Plant litter microbial communities from East Loma Ridge, Irvine, California - P1 T30 | ecosystem: Environmental > Terrestrial > Plant litter > Unclassified | place: USA: California... | reverse complement strand
TGCTGACCGGACCGACAACTACGCGTTCAGGCGTAGAGGACGGAACGATCAGTGAGTATTGGGAAGACAACCTCACTGAGCACGCACGAGTCACGTGACACTGATCAGTTGATCAGTACGCTCAGCGTACTGATCACACTGATCACACTGATCACTGTGTCTACAGTACGAATCTCGTTAGTATATAGGGAGACAAGAATGCTTCTGTATTCTTGTGTTCAACTCATTGTTCATAGTGACTGCTTGGTATCCGATAATACCAAACCTTTGCTCTTACACTTCACATTGCCTGTGCCCTCTCCACCGAGTACAAACCCGACCTCTTAGTCACCTGACTTTACACTCACGTGACGGTAGTCACTTAGGACAAGGTCCTAACAAAGCGGTACAGCCTCAGAAACGGAGGCTCACTCAGCCGTCGGAGTAGGCACACAGCACAGCACTGCGCCTTGTACTTTGCCAAGGCTGTGTACGGTATAGCGTTGAGGTAGTACCAGTAGGGAAGCAGAGAACGAGAGCTATGTGGTCCGGGGTTATACAGTAGCAACAACAGCGTGATATGGACTTATCGGACAGCCGATGCCCAAGCTTGGCAGCGCTGAACGAGAGGATAGCTGATCTGAGCTCACGGGCAAGCTCGGCAAACATAAAGCGATCCTGACATCCTTCACTCAAATTGAGTTTTGCTTTGAGCGACACCACTACAGTGCCACCATCGGGATGTTGATCTCCTATACTTCCAGCCTCGCCATATGCATTATCATTTACTACTTGGCTGATCGTTACCGGTCAAAGGTATGGTCCCAGTGACGCATCCACGTTATGCTTGCGTGTCTAACATCGTCGAAGGGAATCTGCCGCCGTATCGTCCAGCGTGAGGGTTGTCAACCATTGAAATGTTTGCCGAACAAATGGTTCCCTCCTTTTGGCCTTGATAAGCTAGTAAAGGTCATCCAAGCCGAGAAGAAGAAACAACACCCACTGTTAATGGTCAGGGACTACGAGAAGCACGGTGATACGTATGCTCAGTGGGGCGGTTTCACGTACACGGTCATAACTCGAGACCCGAGCAACCTTCGCGCAATGCTGTCGTCAAATTCGAAGTGTAATATTGCAAGCTTCTGCGGTTTGAAAGAGGCTAATGTTATTCCAGCTTTCGAAGTCGGTAGTGCCCGGCATGGATGCGTCCGAACATTAATTAGTGATGGCATCTTTACCCAAGATGGCTCGAAATGGAAAGCATCACGCAAGTTGCTGGCTCCAATGATACAACGACCGACTCTGCCGGACCTGAGCCTCTTCGAGCGACATTTCCAGCAACTTCACAAGTCGATGTCTACCAGTGCTGGATCCCTCGATATGGAGCCCGGAATCAATATGAAGGAGCTTTTGCTCGATTCTAGTCTGAAAATGATGACAAAATTCCTGCTTGGCGAGAGCGCGGACCCTGCTGCGACAACCTTGGAAGCCGCAGAATGGAAAAAAGAATTTACAACTGAGTTCAACACTGCTTTCAACTGGATCTCCAAGCGCGAGAGATTCAAGAGCTTCTATTGGCTGATCGATGGCCTTCAGTTCAGGAAATCTTGCAGTGCTGCTAAGATGCTCGTCGACGAACTAGTGTGCCGCGCAATGGAACTCCGTAAAATGGAGAAGCCATACAGTGCGCCTTCAGAGACCTATGTCGCGCTTGAGTCTTCGCTCCTTCATGAACCAGACCCGGAACCCATCCGTGACCAGTTCATGAATCTCCTCCTTGCGGGAAGAGACTCATCTGGATCCTTGCTTTGCTGGATCTTCTACGCTCTTGCCAGAGAACCTCAGCTGGCAGTCGATATAACAGAGGAGCTGGAAAACATCGTAGGACTTGATAAATCGCGAAAACCTGACAAGAAGCAGTTGGACGCCATGCTGAAATTGGACCGGTTCATTTGCGAAGGTGAGGTTTCAAAATCCAGTGATACGATGTCGCTGTGGCAGACAGCTGACATGTTCGTCGTGGAAGTTCTTCGACTCTTCCCGCCTGTGCCGTTGAACGGACGTTTCAGTACATGCGAGACCTATCTCCCACGTGGCGGTGGTGAACATGGTGAGGCTCCTATTTTGATCCCACGCGGAACTCTGGTAGCATTCTCCACATTTGCCACGCAACGAAGTCAGCATTCGTACGGACAAGATGCAAATAAGTTCCGGGCTGAAAGATGGGACGATGACTTTATTGAAGGGAGAATAACGGCCGGTTGGTCGTATCATCCATTCCTAGGAGGACCTCGGAAGTGTTTGGGCGGTGAGTCAACCGCCACATGTCACGTTTCGCATCTGCGGTTACTAATCACCCTTCTTCTGATAGAACGATTCGCGATCACACAAGCGAAGTACTTAACTTGCCGGATGTTACAGCACTATAAGCAGATTATTGCGACAGATGATGCGGGGAACGCGCTCGCGTTTCGGCCCGATGGACTTTGGGTGGACGATGTGAAGTATGATGTTGGTCTGACTATGATGCCCGAAGGAGGGGTTTGGCTCCGCTTCGTACCCAGGACATAGTTATTTGTGACTGCATGCGTTCCTACGCTGCAAATTCACGCACATTTCGTACATCTAGTACCGCAACTGCATCTGCGCTTACCCTGCATTGTCTGACATAATGACTATAGCACGACGTCGACCAAACTTCCGACCACCAAATAGCCTAGAGTATATAGGTCACAGGAAGAACTTTATCACCGCGCTCTCTGTGGAAGAGCAATGAAACCAACAGGATTTGCTGCTTGCATCTTTCGGCCGAACAACATAAGCGACGTTGATAACGAGTCGGCGTTGTCGTGTTGGCCATGCGATCCGGCTCGAAAGTTTCTTGAAGTAGTTATCGGTCTTTCCCATGGAATGCCCGTCATACTCTTGTCACCTTCGGACAATATAATCGTCCGCAAAGTGTGACTGAGGAGGGTTATCGTCGATGTTGGAGTCCTCGTGATCTAGTTTTGTAACAGATAAAAACTATTAGTGTTGAATGTAAGGAGGAACCCGTGCTCCAAAATGTCGATACGCGATGGCATGAAATGATACACAAAATTGCGAGTGAGAGATAGAAGCGAAGCTGGTGGTAGAGAGACCTGCTATGTTCGTTCCTTTGTCAACACAGCATTTATCAACAAGCTTTCTGCCTATGACGAATATTTTGTCGCCAATATTCCAATTGGGCTGTAATCTACAACATTATCCTTGGGGTAGGTTAGCATTGACTCAGCTTCATTTTGGAGCCTGTCTTGCCGAACCTTTTACTAAGTGGTAAGAGTTATGTCAATTTCTGCGTTGGCTTGTGTTCCGTGGGCCTGACACAAGGATACAGCCACTCGGACTCTGTTTCTAGCAACCGTCGTCAGTGGAATTTTTGCACTAATCCCAGCGTAGTATTGTAGAGCGAGCAAGGTATATAATGGTTGCGGCGATCCTCAGAAAACTCTCACACGCAGACCTGCCATGACAAGATTCCCTCCATACAGCGCTGTCTTTTACACCATTCTGACATGTCTCTCTACCTCCTTGGCAGTGCACTCAGCTCTGACTCCCAGCCATAATGCTTCTCTCAACTCCTGTGACTCGACTCAAGTTGAACAGACTGCCGGTGCAGACGAAGCTTCCCAGCGCGTTGGTTATCGCCACGTCGCGTACTACGTTGTGAGTAGCACGATCCCAGAGATGAGGTCTGCATCTGAACTACTAACAAACCCATAGAACTACGCCATCTATGCACGCAATCATACGCCTCAGGACATTCCAGCAGACAAGCTCACTCACCTATTATATGCATTTGCCAACGTCCACCCAGACACAGGGGAGACTTTTCTGACCGACACTTGGGCAGACACCGACATACATTTCTTAAAAGACACGGGCAACGACATCGGTACCAACCTGTTTGGCTGCTTGAAGCAAATCTATATTCTGAAGAAGCGTAATAGAAACCTCAAAGTGCTCTTGTCTATCGGTGGAGGGTCAAGTAAAGCCGCTTTCGCCGTACCAGCCTCGACTCCAGAGGGCAGGCTTAGGTTCGCTCAAAGTGCCGTAGGGATGCTGAAGGATCTTCCATTCGATGGTTTGGACGTCGACTGGGAATACCCAGAGACTCTCCAACAAGGCCACGATCTAGCCGAGTTACTTGCGGCCACCCGTAAAGAACTGGATGACTACGCTGCCTCCCTGCCATCGAAGCCGCATTTTCCCTTGACAATTGCTTCCCCAGCAGGGCCACAAAACTTCCCAAACCTCCCTTTCCGCGAGATAGACAGTCATCTAGACTTCTGGAACTTGATGGCATATGATTATGCGGGCCCGTGGGATAAAGTAGCTGCACACCAAGCCAATGTTTTTCCCTCTAAATCGGCGCCACTGGAGACTCCCTTCAGTACAGACGACGCAATCAATCACTATATAAGCCAGGGTATACCGGCTGACAAGATAGTCATGGGTATGCCGCTATACGGTCGCGCATTCCAAAGAACAGCTGGTCCGGGAGCTTCGTTTAGTGGCGTTGGGAACGGTAGCTTCGTAGGCCAAGATGGGGTTTGGAGTTATAAGGTAAGATCCCGTCGCTTGTTACACTCATCTGATGATTCCTTGCCCATTCCATATCAGTCACCTACCAGGAGAATGAGGCTGAGAGTGTCCTGCGGCACCATCACACATGGCTTTCGGATAGCCAATGCTTTGAGCTTGGTCGCAGCGTTGTTCAACTTTCATGTAGCGTTATGTCTTCATGCGCGCGAAAATGCAAGTACTGACATATCTCAACCAGGACTTACCCGAATTAGGCGCTCGGGTCCTCCTTGACTCTCAAGCTATTGCGTCTTGGTCATATAATAACGCGTCTCAGACGATGATTTCATACGACACTCCTGAAGTCATAGAACAAAAGACTGAGTATATCAAAGCCAGACGTCTGGGAGGAGCGATGTGGTGGGAGACATCGGGCGACAAATCGAGTGCTAGCAATAACAGCCTGATTGACATGGCGGCCAGAACCTTGGGAGGGAAAGGAAACAGCAACATGCAGAAGAGTAATAATTGTCTAGATTACCCGCAAAGCAAGTACGACAATTTGAGGCAGGGTATGCCTGATGACTGAGATCTACATTAATCGACGTTGATCTTTGATGGCATTGAAGGTCATTACATGAGAAGTCGCCCTTCGAAGTTTTCCTGGCGGAAGGTGTTAGATTGTCCTGAGGGTCCCAAGTGTGAGTGACTGCGGACTGACTAGAGAAAGAAATTCAAATAGGTTCAATGAAGCTCAACACAGTCCGAATTACGGCACAACACAGCGAGCAACAGAAGGATAGATCAATGACTCAGTCAATCGCTCGTCTTCTCAGTGTACCTGATCCAGTAGTGACGACTTCTGCTTGATATCGTCACATGTCTCAACCGCGCACCGTTATTCATACTTACTAGGCTGACCAAGAAGGCTTGGTGTGCATAGATCGTTAGTCATAATACTGTGTCTTGTTGTTGTGAAGTTGGTGAAGAGCATTAGCTTTGATGTCTCATGCACTAAAGTACTGTAATGTTAATGAGATAGCGTTATACAAATAGATGTAGCGGATGATCTCTCGCATCGACCCGCAATAATTCCTTGCTTGGTCGAGAATCCAGTCGTAAAGTTAGTAACGTTGAGTTTTCTGCAAAATCCGTTCGTCATCGCCATCGTAAGACGGGGATTATTACAGACAGGATTACTATAGCAGACAACCTGGTTAAGGTAGGGATGACTCCGTTGGGTTTGATCACACCCTTACGTTGATGTTACTCAGAAGACCGTTAGACGGAGTGATCCAGACAGAGAGAGTTCCAATTAACATTCACTAGCCAGTGTCTGGGGCTACCTTACCGCATCAGACCCACCGTTTGGATTCTACAACATACAAAATCACCAAATATTCAGTCGTGTTGTGTATCAAACTTATTCGGTCGACTGCGTCTGTCCACGAAGGCAGGGAATCATCATGATAAGAACCAAAGCCGCTTCTCGTCCAACTATGTTCAGAAGGATATACCATGGTTGTAGTCGGTGCAACCACATCCTGGAGCGGAGTCAGTGGCTACTGGAGCCCAAAGAATGGAAGCTGCAAAAGCTAGGTTCTGGAGGAAATGGAGAAGTCTACAAGGCCAGGTGCCCTGAGACAGGATGCGAGCACGCCGCAAAATTTCTCCCCTACCCGACCGGTAGATGGGAGTGCGATGTGACCGAGCGGGTTCAGAAAGACGCAAGCAGACACATTCTCAGAGCAATTTGTTCCGGGATATCCAAAAATCCTGCGGGAGGTGCGAGCGACAGTGTGCCGAAGATCGTCCTGCTTCTGGAGTTGATGTCTGAGGACCTGTTCGAAGCAGTCTTCACACCGTCTCCAATATCTATCGGTATGCTTGACAAGAATTGTGCATTGAAGCACGTCGCATATCAGCTTCTCGAAGCTGTTCGAGGTCAGTGTCAACCCCAATCTCGAACCCAAGAGGCCTGTCCACTAACGAGGGTGGTCGATAGTCACCCACGAAACCGGCGTCATCCACGGAGATGTGAAGATGGAGAACCTTATGGTGAAGTACTTGCCGGGGTGCGGCATCCTCAAGCTCGGTGACTTTGGCGCTGCCATCCTGAACGAGGGTGATCGTCGCATCGGCGGTACGTTTGCATACACCGCGCCCGAGAACGTGATCGGACTCAGGAACAAAGGTTGCCTCGGTGATGTGTTTTCCAGCGCCATCGTGCTTATGGAGATCGCATGTCGGGCAACTATGATGCCTGAAAGCCTCCTCTCGGCCTACAAAGATCATACACGGGGCAGGATCTCCACGGTAGTGATGAGTCGTGTGCAGTTGTATCACTTGGTCATCCTATCATCCTTGATAGCACAGCGTCCGGTCTATACAGGGTTTGTGGTACGCCGCTACTTCGGAAGCATCCCGAAGCATCGCATTATCGCAATGCTCAAATCGCACTTTCCGAGCTTCGAGGAAGGATTATACAGTACCATCGTAAGACCGAGAAGAGCCTCCCTCTCCAAAAGTTTTGTATGGCTCGACAGAAGCTGACGATCAAGTGTAGGCTAAGATGCGGTGGGTCGAACAGACAAGCCCTGCATTCTTCCGATTCGCACAAGCATTGCTGACAAGGATAGAGCAGAGGCCTACCGCGCAAAAGGCTATGGAGCATTCATGGTTTACCCACTAGTCGCCTGTAGTAGTAGCTCTTTGTGGCCTCAAAATATCCCTGGTGGGAAGAAGGATAACGTAATGGATGGACATCTTATCATAGAGCTGTCGTATCACTGCACGGTACAGTATCGTAAGTTATAGTAAATTCAGGCTCAACGTGCCAAAGACTATCGCTTAATATATCTACTAGTATGTACTTGTTCATGGTAGTTATATACTTGAGTCTGCGGCAATGCTTTTCCTCCATCTGCAGTAATTAAATCATGATAACTCCCCCAGCGCTTTGCGTATCAGGGGAATGTCACGACGTCTCGTCTTACACACGTGTTAGTCGTGTTGAGATCTACACTATTAAGTATCGTACAGTAACGTTGTGTCAAACACTTTGCCGACCACGCCATGTGGAGAGCTGGCTTCATATCAGAATTTTTCCGTGCGATATAGAGCCGAACATGTAAACTAATGTTACCGCAGACATACGTACTCAAGGGCCAACATAGGCTGAGGCCGCCCTCGAAAACCATGTAGGCATTCACACCAGTACTTCTAAGCGCGCGAGACGAATAGTCCCACGATCAAAATAGCTCATTTGGATGACTACTCGCGGCATGAGCCCTGAACTCGCACGCTTCGAAGCACCGACCCGTGCGTTGATATTTTCACAAACAAACTACCCTCCGCCAGATATTGCCACCATCTGAACGGCTGCCAAAAATTCCCCTCGACGTCGCAAACTGCACGCTCTTCCTCCGGAAGCGCTCGACCGCCAAGACAAGAAAGAATGTATTACCAATCGCGCAAGTCGAGCGACGCGATTTACTAGATGGGGATGGTACAGCCAACACAGGCACGATACATAGTTTCATTGTATCCTACAGAGGCGAGGATAGTGTGAGATATTCGATCAATATGCTGTGCCTGGGAGACATACGCGTTGTGCAGTTGTTCGCGATAGAAGTGGGAACACCTTCCAGTGCGTGCACTGAAGTGGGCTTTCCGTAGGTTGAGTTCCAGTGCAGATGACGAGACTTCCTTGGAGCGACTTGGTATGTAAGCTGCGATGCTGTGTCAACAAGCGATGAGCAAGCCGCAAATCATCTTTGAGCGCGCCGTCAGTAGCATTAGAGATACAAACCAATCACACCATATTGGTCGTTTATTCTAATCATGTGCGACTAAAGAGGAATTCGATTTGTTGAGCCCAAGGTACAAATACTGTTTTGATGATCTTCCAGCCTCCACCAGGGCTGTACTCGACTGGTACTCACTTTTCACATCATGGCAACTAACACGCGCTCCACAACACGTAACGGTGGCTCCGAGGCAGACCGCTCAGCGTCTACGACCGAACATATTACGCCTCCACCACCAAAGCGAACACCAGCCAGCACCACAACAAAGTTGCCATCCATTAACAAACTGAAAACTCGAGGAGCTTCCATTGATGTTGGTCGAAACCCGCAGAAGGTCGAGATTGTCTCTGCGAAAGATAGGAAGCGTAAACTCAATGATAGCGAAGAAGAAAGCGCCGAAGATACCACACCTTCCAAGAGTCCCAGAGTTCACATGGTCGCTTCTTACACCAATCACAACAGGAACAAGAGTACCACAGAGGCGATCCCGCCAAGAGATTTGAAGAAAATGGAGTTTCCAAGTGTGGAAGCAATGGCGTTGAAGAATTTCACGGAAATACTGGCTTACAGAAAGGTCAACGTACCCAGGGCGGAGATGCGAGATTTCAGCGATCTGGAGATCGATGTGTCAGAGCATCAGATAGCCGTAGTCTGGAAGGCAATCTCTGGGTCAACGCCTTCCTCAGTCATGATACCTGACACGGCAACATTCGGTGAATGCAGCGTTTTCGCAGTAAAGGCAAATACGAAGGAAAGGTTTGAAGAGAAGGCGAAAAAGTTCCTGGGCCATAACATGGGATCGGAGACGCTGAAGCGCAGTATGGCTCTCGTGCTTCACTACGATGGCGATGGCAAGTTGAGATCAGCAATTGTAAGCTATTCGCTGGGCAGTGATCTCCAATACTCAGACGGTCTCAAAGTAAAGACGGCAAACAATATTGTGATGCAGCTAAACAGAGGGAAGGGCCCCGAGCGTTGGCATCTTGAGTTACCGCGTAAGGGGCGATCAAAAAGGATGAAGTTGGTCGATACAAGCAGAAGTGGCCGTGCGAAGGATGAATCCGACGATTCGAGTGATTGACAAGTGGTGATCCCAGTTGGAGAAACCGCCACTAGGGGTGGAGGACTACACTAGATTGGATGGTCAAGTCAGCGATTGAAGCGTTAAGCATTCCTCGCTGTTGTGTGCTTCCGCATGCGTGTGATTAGTCACCACGCAGATAGTATGCTTGAACGATGCGCAAGGTAATTTAGGAGTTCCACGGTGATCTGGAGTATGTACTCTTCAAATGGCTTAATAACAGGTAGATCGCTGCTGGTGTCGCCCAAAACTATGATGCATCAGCCCTGTATAAGTTACATAACATAACAATTCTGGCATCGCTGTCGTTGGAAATGACGCAACGACCAAGAGTCCTCCAACTCATCATCGTCAATTACAGGCTACAATCAGTCGCTTGTTTGTGTATCTCTACACATAACGACCACGTCAGCCAAGACTGTTCCAGAGAGTTGATCAGTTTCTCGAGTGAAGCGATCTTGTGAGTCTGATCAACCGGGTGAAATTGCTTGTAGCAGATGCGTCTTGCATCAGCCCACTCGGCAAGAACCAGGCAGATTCGTACCAGATGCTCCCCGAAAGTGTCTTGGAAAACGTTCGATTGCCAAGTGGCGTCGTAAAGCATGTGAGCCCTCCACAACTCTATGATCCTAGTATATCTCCATGTGATATCTTCCAAGTGGTGATGGTTGTGCGCTACGTATGATCCACTGTCGATGGGGAATAATCGAGTCCTGCGTTGCGAGCTTCGAAGCAGCGTCTTGAGGTATGTCGAGATGCGACACGCCACTTCTTCCGAGCATGCAAGAGGTGCTACCGGCAAGAGTGACGGGCTTGCCTGTCGCATGAATGGGAATCTTGACTCTCTGCGTTCGGTCATGGCAGACGTTATCGATTCAGTTTTTCGCAGTCCTCGATTTTTGCAAGCGGACGCCTTTGCACCCCTGCGAACTTGTGATATTTCGACGGTATGTACCGTTAGTTGAGACTTCCTGAACTATTCAAGCATACAGAGGCCAATAGTTGATGTAGTCTTATGAATCGTTCCACCTTCAGACACGTTACGAGTAGCCCTCATGATGTTGGTCAAATTGCCGGTTGTCAGCGAGTTGACTCAATGATCTAAAATTGGCGCTACAGTAGCGCTCCTAAAGATAATTACTGCATACAATTCAAATCTCCGCCAGAACTCCAAGACGATGATCGATAAAAAGGCTCACTATTTTAATCATAAGTCGTGTCCTCGACCAATCGCTCTGACGCCTTCCAAGCGATTACCAAGCATTCTACCAGTGACACATTCGCAACGGAAATAGCTCTGTTCAGGTTCACCTTTTTCGGGAAGCACAACCATGATGACGAAGCCAGTACAGTACTCAAACTGTGTCGCATGTCTCCAAAACTACAGTAACGCGCGAGCTTTCTACTCTAGTTGAACGATAAGTCTCGATGACACCAAAGGCTGATTGCGCCCGGGCACGATCTACTTTGCATTCTCATCAACCACCAGGCCGCCCTGACTAGGTTTTTCCTCCGTCTTTTTTGAGATATGTCTTCTAGAAAGGATCGGGGCACTAACGTAGGAGCAAGGAGCTGCTCAAACCCTACGGCATTTGCGTCTGTCAAACCGCGAATGTGAGCTATGGGATGCTGACGTGCACACTGATAGACTCCCCCTTAGCTCAACTAGTCGCTCTCCATACTCAGCACGTACACACACAGGAAGAAGGAAGAGCACTTGTAGCTGAAACTTGCAGTCCGTCCGAGGGCATGCTTGTCATAGGCTCCATTATTGATCTCAGTGGTTGGTTTGTAGCAGACGCATTGGTATTCCCGTTAGTAGCTCCGTCTGAATTGTTCATCGTCGGCTCTTCTGTCCGTAGTGGATCAGCTGTTGGTGGTACGGCACTGAGTGATTCTTGAGGCAGTTGCACGGAAGGAAGATCGTTCTCAGAGCCGGAAGCAGGGTTGCTCGCACCTGTCGTGGAAGGGCCTGCTGCATCACTGGTAGGCGACCCTGGTCGACCCAAAACTAGTGATGTTGGAAGTCTGGAGCCAGGGGCCCCCGCATCGATAGCAGTGCCAGATGGATCCCCCCCAATCAATGTGTTTGATGGGTTGGAGGCCAAGTTGGAGGCCGAGTTCGAGTCTTGTGAGAAGCCGGTCAAAAACCTTGACGATGTCGTCGAAAATGAGGTGGGCATGTCATGGGACCAGTTTCCCCGGTGCCCTGGCAGGATGGGGCCCCCAAATGGACCACCAGTACCTGTACTTCCTCTGTGACTCCCAGCGCTGCTTCCGTTCCGCCGGTCCCCATCAAACCCGTCTTTAACGGATGAAGTATCACCAGAGTCACAGACAGAGTCGAGCACAGTCTTACCTTCCTGCTCAGGCTCGTCGTCGTTAATTATGAAGTTCCAGACCGATGGTTCCTTGCACTGTACTGTCAAGGTAGCATTACCGGGGGCAATTTCGTCTCCGAATCGCAGGCGGAGCGTGGTGGATGCATTACCTGCAAGTGGGGCGCAAGCAAGCTGCGAGTCCAGAACAAAGAATTCTTTCCCTGAAAGAGGATATTGAACCACCGCCCATTGACACAGGGAGCCTACAGCCGGTTGAAAAGTAAAGTTATCTCCGCGTGAGATGGGGAATCTGGCTTCGTCAAATGCGCTCTCATCTAAGTTTGGTCTTTGTGCTTGGACGTTGTGAATACTGGCAAGAACCAGCGATATGGCAGTCGTACCAGGAAGGCCTCTCATGGTATATTATAGCTCTGTGGTACAGACAACGTCACAACTTCCTGAATCATTCGAGCGAGCTACCCATATATGTGTCCAGACGAGTAGTGCACCGACTGATTAGCGACTTAGAGTGTCCCTAAGATCACCAATGCTTACCTGCTGATGGAAAACAAATACATCCGGGTGACTCATCGAGCCAGGCTCTGCAGCCTCTGCGTATCTGTACGGTCTACGACGGCTTCCTATCCTCACAAGTCAGCCGGACGTAAGGCAACATAAGTATGCTGCATCGCTTCTCGTAAGCAATCTGGCACGTGACGTTATTTCTCTTGCAGTCGGACTGGAATACTATGGTGGCACTCGACGTCTCTATTATCCCTGTGCTATTAAACTGAGTTATCCTTGTTAGCCATATTGAAACGGCGCATACTCCGAACTACTCCGGCGTTGGTGGACTTTTCTATCAGCGACTCTGAATCGTGTGAGTGGGAATGTGAGAGAAATTAGATATCGACTCACACGAATTTATGGAATCGCTCAGCTACTGAACAGACCAAACACACATGTTTCTCTGTTGCGTTCTCTGGAAGAAATAATGGAACATTGGGCAATAACACAGTATCGAGTTTCGTAATCGCAGCTGTAATGCTCGGATGTACTATGATCTATCTTAGGCAGGATGATTGAACTGTTATCAAGGATTCAGCGATCGTCCCTGTCAAGGAGCCACACTCATTTACATCCAGGAATGTTATGTCCTCGTTGTCACGATGATTAAAACCCTACAGCCCACAAAGAATTAAATTCAGGATGCTTTGGTAAGCAGAAAAGATATCAAGCTACCTTGTCATCAACCGTCATGGCGATTTTCCTCCACCAGTTTTTCAAAAATCGATGTGCTCAACGAATCGATCGTCATATCACATAAAGTAGGCAGGGCCACGCACCCTCGCGCGACTTTGCTTTTGATCTGATCTGGGAAATAGACGTTGCCGGGCTGTGGTTCGCGGGTCCGAGATTAGTGAAATACTGTAGTGATGGATGGCTGGTGTAAAGAAGAAACACGACTCACTGATGTCAACACGCAGCCTGGTGGATTGTTCGATACATTGGGTTTTTCTATCAAAACTCCAGTGGAAGCAACGATTTCTTGAGAGTCTGCCATCTGATCGAGAGTGAAACTTGGCTTCGTTGGCCATAGATTGCTAGGGCCAGTCGCGTCGCTTCTTGGTGCTTTGAGCCTGACGATGTGAGCTTGATGATGTGATCTGGATGTTGTGAGCTTGGTTTTGTGAGCTTGATTCAGATTTGCGAGAGTGATCTTGACGACAATCGTTTCTGTTTGTGGCACTACTGTACGGTCAGCGAAGCTGACACCAACGAATGGAGCCGGGAGAGTCGTCAGCACGACAGGTCTAACGTTAATGTAACTTATACTATGCAGAGCTAGATAAGTGACAAATCGGGCCCCGCATCGACGCACGCTGATTGGACAGGGGCCTGACATAATTGCACATTTCGAAAAGCTACAGTACTATACGAAAGACTCCAATGATCAGTCTCTGAACACTGTACAGTATTTCATGATGGGAGAAAATTACTGTCAGCTCGTGCGAGTATCTATCTCTTAGATCTGTGACAAAATTACGCCATTTCGATGTGCGGACTCCTGTGCTTGACCCTGCTTTGTGCGGCCATTGTTGAAGCCTAACGTAGAGACCCGAGTCTCTAACTTTGAGAAGATGGTAATCTGTTGAGACGACGGTACCGCTGAACCAACACGCTGTAAGATAGCATATCTCGCGATGATGAAAGCTGTGAGCTTTGCTTGTCGGTCAGGGGGACTCAGTTGACCCTGTAGATTTTCTTGTGCTCTGCTTCAATGCTCACACCCACATATCTTCCCGAAACGACGCTTCGATTGGAGTTGCTAGAGTAAGAAGTGCGTGCTACGATCGCGAACGCCAAAGACCGGACGCATGGCGACGTCAATCGTGCAGTTACGTTCTAGTTAGTGCAGCATACTATACTCTAATGTAATACTGCGTAGGGACAGTAGAATACAGCAGTCCACTGCGATAGCTTGCTGCGTTAAATCGCGCCGACTCGGGCTGCATGAGACCCCTGCAAGTTTTAAGCGCCGTCGAAGCACATACCACCTCTATTTTAAAGTAGCCTAGGCGGCCGATAAGTCTTGAGCGTCGCTCAGAGCGAAGAACTACGCTAGATCCTAGCGTGGAAGCGAAAAAGCTGGGGCACGAACGCCATCATTCAGAAGCGAAACGGGTCATGGGTGTGAACAGCGTTGCCTGGTGGAAAGTACGATGGAAGATTCGGCGCCATGCGTATGAATGTCACGTATCTTGAGTACGGGCGATCGTTTGTCTCTTGGAAGGCGTTTGCATTAGTATGCTGAAATGCGCGCGGGCATAGCGAATCGTTTACGACAGCTATGCTCGGTGCCTTGTCCTCCTCTGCTTGGCAGTGAACGGAGCTGAAAGAGTCGGTCGCGCTGCTGCGCACTGCGGCTCACTTGATTCGTCTGATTTGAGTAAGGGCGCGTGATCCCTGCATCCGATACAGGATACATTAACTGCACACTCTGTAGTGTATCGGAGCATCAGCTAAGCGTAAGCTGACTCGGCAGATACAATTTCACAAACGACGATATACAGTAACTCGAGCAGGTGGGTACTTGTCGTGTAGCACGGCCATCACGACTTCGGCGAAACATCTGGGAAACTAAGATTCGCCACGGACGTGAGCATCAACACCCGAACAGATTGCGCCGGAACGCGACAAGAAGCCTCAACCATGCAGTCGCCAGAAGATGAAGAATCCCTGCAAGAACTTGATGCATGGCTCCGTGGTCGCGCGCATAGCCAGACGGCAATCGATGCGAAGATAGCGGAGTATTCGGACAGAGCCATGCGCAAGATCTTAGAAAGTTACGACTACATCGACTGCTTGGCGGGCATACTCGAAAAGCATGGCTTCGGCCTGGACTCCTCCTATTGGACCCAGGAGGCTGATCTAGCGAAAGACTTCTGGGCCAAAGTGAGCAAGGCACGAGTCGAAAAAGACAGGAGGTTGAACATGGAAGAACAAATCAAATCGGGTTTACCAAAGGGTATGTTCGATCACTACGAATGGTATCGTCTCGCGAATCACTCTTTGTCAGGCTTGAAACGTCTCAGGACAAACTGTTCAAGCTGGGAATCGTGGAGGTATTTGCTCAACTGGGCAATGCTCCATCGTGACAAAGGCTATCGCGACAACTGGCAGAGACTTGGCAACACAGCAGTGTTGATCGGGCAGCATCATCACCTCTCTGCGGTCAAAGCAGCATCTTCTCCGGTAGAGAAGAAAGACATCATATGCGCAAAACTTTGGCTTGACAGGTGCCCCGGGTTTGAGCAAAACAGACGCAATCACTGGGAGTGGGACGGGGCGACCACCGTCAAGTACATGCGCATGTACGACCTCACTTTCGACGAGAACGGTTTCATCGTCCCACAGACGGGAAATTTAAACGAATCTCTGGTGGAACAAGTTCTGTTTCGCCGTTCCCGTGCTGGCTATGGAAAAACCTGCATGTCGCAAGAGAGATACCGTGCGCAAATGCGACCGATGCGTGACCGACCCGTCAACGTTCTACCTCAAACAGATCTGACTCACGCGGTCACTCATCGCCGCCCCATCTGCCCAGATATTCCTTTTGTCCAGCCGTCGTCGTCATCGATCCTACCAGGTGCATATTCTGAGGCGTATAGTCGGTCTCCGGCCTGCGATAGCTCGCCCGGAGTGGAGGGGGACGTGGAAGGGGACGACGCTGAACTTCTCAACGGGATATCAGAAGCGTCGTCGACGCCGCACGACTACATCGAAGCATTGTCTCAGCAGGTACCATTCGATCATCATCCCATGACTCCACCTTCTTCTGCTGGTGGCGTGGTACGCGGAGGCTGGAAACAATATATTAGGATGATCGAAGACATCATAAGCTGCATTACCAGAGACGACGGTCTTCGGCACATTCATGACACGGAAAATGTCCTTGGCCACTTGAGAAATGCCAGGAATCTATGCGCATTGCAAGATCGGGGAGAAAGCTGCGGCGTACAACGCTAACTGGTTTGTCAGCCCGAGGATGCTCTCTGACGAACTCATGGTTAACTATGTACGAGGACAGTCGGCGTCAGAGGACGAACCGAAGGCGATACTTCTCGGATACCTCTCGGATCGTGTCTCACTGGATCGTGGTGCAAGCGGACTCTTGTCTGCTGTAGCTGACGAGAAAGATGCGTTAGGCGTGAGCCGAACTTTGTAGCATGTTGCAGCGGTACCGGGTGTCATCATTGACTCCGTCGTGGTGGTGGCCACCGGTTAGTATTAGCACATGGGGCTCTATGCCTCCGTATTTTGCCATTGACTGGAATTTTGTCAGTTCCACGTCTAAGATCGTATACTACCGCAGCCATATACAGTCCAATCGGACGTGGCTCAATTCGGCGCTTTCCATCACGAACAAGTCCTCATCTACCAGTTTTTCCGGGTCGAAAACAAGTTCTTTCTCACTGCCCACGAGCTGAGTTCGAAAAAGCTCTATCAATAGCTACTTGACCCTTGGTCTCCGAGCAGAAAATCTTCGCGGTGTACTAGCCGTAGTCATCTATACCAGATGGTACGGACACTTCGAAGCTCACCAGACTTCCTGACATCCACCATCTACTCCAGACGCGTGTTACCGGTAAATTTCGTTGGCAGTTTTGCTGTCTGCCCGGTCTCAAGATCTGCAACCAATAGAACATCCGGAAGGCGTTCGGCGATCTCAACGAAAATTTGAACGCTCTATGCTGCCCTCAGGAAAAGTGTTGCATCGAGGCTACGAGAACTCCGACCTGACCTTTCGAAGTCTGGTTTCCAGCTAGACTAGGTTTCATCAGCTTGACGGTCGGTACACTAGTGGTCGCGTAAGATGGCACCCCGATTGCTGTCAAAGCAGAATCATCAGCGCGCCCACCAGTTTACAAGCATCAGTAACTTAGGCAAATCAAGAACAGCGAAGGTAGTCGTGACGATAGACCTATTATGACTCGACATCTTACGAAGGACACTACCAGCTTAATGACAAGCTTGCTTCCAGGGAACATTGCGAACATGTCTCCTACGCTGATGTATGTTGTCGTGATTCTTTGAGGCTGACAACCTCCGTTCTTTACGTCGGAAAAATGCTCGTCTTGTTGTTTCCCGGTTGCTATCGCTCAAACTATCATCCTTGTGATCTCCAGAGGAATGAACGAGGTGAGTGATGCATGTTGTTCCGTGAAATTCAGCTACAGTCAGGTACCGATGTGCCGCAGAAACAGTATACTTCAACTGAGGCACGAGTGTCGTTAGCGGTAGGACTAGTTTCCTGCCACTTTGGCTCCTTGCTTGAGTGATTCGAAAACATTGTTGCTATGTCGCTGACTGTCGGTAGTCTAAGCCGATCCACGTCGGTCCAGGAGCGCGAATGTCCTTAAATATGGTGGTTCCGGACACCCCGCCCAATTCAAACCTTCAGTGCCTACTGACAAAGACAGAGGATGAACGTTGGAAATGGAGCACAACTCCTACCGACAGGACTTGAGACCCTCGAATACTGGTCCCATATCATCATAGTCGTTGATGCCTCGATAGAGATGGAATTGCGAACGGAATTATCAGCGGCGGACCTGCCTACACAGCTGACGATCTCAATCTATCCTATGGTGCCTGAGAAGACTTCAATCTCCTCTGCTGAAGAAGAGGTATTTTCGCAGAAGGCCGATCACCTGATGACAGATGCGGTGTTCTTTATCAGTCGGACGGTGTCGGACGCGTCGCAGTGGTACAGCTGGTGGCTGCGCCGTTGTGACACTCGAGTCACCGTGGGTCAGCTGCGACCAACAGCACACGTACACTGCGTAGCGAGTTGTGTGAGCTTGGAACAATTCAAGGACGCTTTTTCACGGCGACTCGGTGCTGAAGTGATCGAGAACAATCAGTTGGGCTTGCGAGCCTTCCGTCACCTGACAATGTGCGCTGGAACGAGTGTCGTCCCTCTCATTGACATCAAGAGTGTCGCGCGCACAGCGCCGGGGACCAGGAGATCATTCAATATAGCATGGTCCACAAATCAAGCACGTAAAATCAGAGAAGCCTACATGGAGCACTTGAGAGCTGGGAAGCACACAATGTTCAGGGTCAAGCCTGCTTTGTCTTGGTCTCGATTCCACCGAGATAAGAAAAGGTCCATCATGCACCTACTGTTTGCGAGTAACCAACACAGGCTTAGTGACCCGGACTTTGCACAAGTCCTGACAAGCTATTTAGGCCTGAACGATAAGATCGTGGCAGTTTCTGGGCAGGGCTTCCGATCAGGCAATCAGTCACGGTGGCGACGGCCGAAAGTCATTGGCAGAGAGGCACACCAGTATCTGCATCAAAAACTACAGGCGATGATGCCTTCTATGGACTCACTCACTGGCTCGGTTGGAAAGAAACTCATTTCCGACGTTGTTCAAGGATTGCTTTCTTGGGAGCGGGTCACTAACGCCTCGGCCGGGACACGAGCGAGCTTTCAGGATCGACATATCAGCAACCTGGCAAAATACAGCAGCTTCTTACGAACGCAAGAATACGGAGCAATGTGCTTGGTCTGCCTGACTCGACCGTGGCAGCTTCCATTGCAATGCGGTTGTCACGGTACTTGCTATCAGTGTCGAAATCCGTTACGCAGGAGCCACGGCCAGATGTGCTTTGTGTGCGACTCTCCAGAGCACAAGCTTAGACTGAGCACAGAACAGGGACGTGGTAGAGGAAGAGTACTAGCCCTCGATGGTGGTGGTGTCAGAGGACACATACAACTCGAGATCCTCGCATTACTCGAGCGCGAGATCGGCTTGGATCTACCCTTGCGGTACTTTTTTGATTTGATTGTCGGCACAAGCATAGGTGAGTAGTACCTCATTTACAAAAGACATCGCTGACACCTCCGCAGGCGGCATTGTTGCTCTTGGTCTTGGCGTAAAACAATGGTCCATAGCAGAGTGTCAGACAAAGTTGACAGATCTGTCACGTAAGATCTTCAAGCAGAGATCAAAGATCACTTCAAGCCTCGCGCAAGTCACTAGAGGATGGTCCGAGACATTTGTCAAAGCTGCAAAGGTGTACTGGTACGACAGCATATATGACTGGAGGTTGTTGGAAAGCGTCCTTCGTGACGCCTTCGGTGCAGATGACTTACTTGCCGAAACCGGAGTTGATTCCGTGAAAGTCGCCGTGACTGCGACGACCGGATCAGATCCACCTTGCACGATCTTCACGAACTACGATAAGAGCCGACACCCAAAGGTGCGCGCTTACAATTGGCCCGATGAGACGGTGGCATCTGGGATTAAGATTTGGGAAGCGTGAGTCACGATAGTAATGACTGGAATGCACAGACTGACAATGAGACAGAGCGCGGTGTACTTCGGCAGCGCCAGTGTAGGCTACCATTCGACTTGACTTCCCACCCGGAGATTGACGAATACTAACCTCATCCAGATATTTTTCGACAAAACTCCTTTTCGGGGCGGCTTTCTATGATGGTGGCATGTTTCACAATAATCCCAACCACTTAGCTCGGCATGAGGCCAGTATCGTCTTTGGATGTGAGGCCGAGGAGAACCTGGTAGTCTCCGTGGGCTGTGGTGACTTACGTATAGAGCCAGGAGGCAGCAGTAGCCTCTCGCGCCTGTGGGGTACGTTTGCCCACAAACTCAGGCCTGCAAAAGAAGAAGAAATACGAGCTTTATGGGGCGCCGATAGTCGCAACTATGAAAGACTCGACCCGAAGTTGGACATGGCAGAGATTCCTCTGGATAATTTACAGATGATGCTGGACGCTATGCCACAGATACGCACTTCTTTGTCTCGATCCGAGGTCCTGCAAGAGGGAATTAGGCGCACAGCCTGGAAGCTGGTCGCGACAACGTTTCACGCGGCCTTGGTTGATATCAAGGGCGATGGTGCGCGTACACGGGTCCAACTCAAGATCAAATGTCGATTAGATGAAAAGGTTTGCCGCATCTGGAGCAGGTGGCCAAACGCGTATTTTACCGTCAACGGGAAACATGTACGTCACAATAGACAAGACGCTCAATTCTCAATACAAACGTCTTTTGTCCCTGTGGGCCACCATCTGGATGTCAGGTTCAACGCATGCGGGCGCAGTGCGTCTATCAGTGGGTTTCCCATACCTATTCATGTTACACATGGAAGCCACACTGTGAAAGATAGACCACCCGTACTCGGGAAACGTAAAAGAAGTTAGAATATGGACTTCACTATGTTGAAGACTGCATCGTGTTGCATCGGCGTTGTAGCCATCTGTTCGTTAGAGAAACCATCTCGGATAACTATCTTTCTCCGTGTGAGTGTGTGACGGACCTGCCTTCTCGAAGATCATCGATACAGAAGTGATCTTGACAAAGCGCCAAATGTTCCACTCGTTGTTACACTAAGACGTTGTACCCGAAACCTCGCCCGTCTTGCTACCCTGCCACAAAGCGCGAAGTGAGTCCAAGTAGTCAAACAGGTGGCTGTGGAGCCAGTCACCGATCCGCTAATCTTGATAATCACCTTCAATCAGTCTCTGGAAGTTCAAATGCACAAGATCACAGTAGCGTCATCATAAAGTATGTGTCATCCAAATGAATTAAGATCAATCCACATACAGTACCTAATATTACATGAGTTCGACGCTCGTCGACCCAGCTGTTCTCTATCAGCCGAAGCCCCAATGTTGATTCGCGCAGGAAGTTCCGAACTTGCTTTGAGGACAGAAAGGAAGATCCTTGGGACTTCAATTCAGACCAGAGTGTGTGGTCGCGACCAGAAAACGGCGTCTAGTGTGTTGAATCGATGCACGGTTCGCTATGCGTGTAAGCTTGAGAAATACTTTAAGATGATTCAGCACATGTAGGAAAACTGTAGTGCTTCCAGCAAACGGTACGAAGTCCACTAAACTAAATCCAATGCCTTTTGTAAAGTGTAGGGAAGTGAGCGGTCTCAGACTCGCTAGACTTTGATTCAATGTTCCCGCGGTTTTGTTGAGAGGCGAACGTTCTTATCCTTGGGTTTCACGCTGGCGGCCACACGGAGGAAATTACAAATGGGTTCCAAGAATGTGTGTCCATTCCATCCAAGACAAAACTGCCACTCAACATCTCAGAGATGTAATTCTAACGTTCTTGGGAGCATATGAAATAACACCACGGTGTCGTATAAGAACATGTTACAGGCTGTAACTTCGTAACGGCCGAACACAGTCCGTACTGGGTGTCCACCTTAGACAGAAGAGTGAGATCAAGTTTTTTATACAGTACATTCAAAGTGCCAGTGTTTTAGAGGCAATACTTCTCAACTGTGCCCATGAAACCACTAATATCATCCATCTTTCGTGCTAGCTCCCTTCGCGTGATTCTACCTTGCTCTATCATCTTTTCAATCTCTTCATCTTCAAGCCTCATGCGATTGAGATCTTCTCTCGCGGCTGCTAGAGATTTCTCAGCATAGTTTCCTTCCTCGCTTGCTTTTTTCGCAGCATGAGATACTGCAGGTTGCTCGGGCTCGGCTTCACTCCCCTTGTAAGGGTTGCCTGGATCATATCCACGTGCGAGCTCTTTCGCCCCCAAATTTGGCTTAGTTGACTTCTGGCTCAAGAGGAGCGAACCGTTCGTGTCCGATTCACTGTTATCCGATGATATTAACGACGGTATATTATTCCGAATATCGCCCTGGCCCTCATGTTTGCTTTCAGAAACACATCCATCGCTCGAGTCCGAGTCCGAGATAGTTGTTGGTCTGGTTCCGATAATTCTTTGGGCAAAGCTGTTGCCGTTCGAGCCTACCATCCGGGGGCGTTTTCCACGACGCAAGTGGCCATTTGGGCTCCGAGTTCTTTTGCTCATATCTGCGGGATGATAGATTGGAATGCTTTATTGAAAGACAGACGACAGGGCTTCGATTTAAGAAATAATCTCATACTGTCCTACTAACCTTATAAGCAGGGGACTTGGTGGAGCTCACGCCGCTCAGATGTGATGACTAACTGCGATGCTCGATTTGACTCTAGGACTAAGTCTCAACCAAGCTCGAGTTCTGGAAGACAGAAATTGCTCGAACCGGGTGGCTATTGTCATGTACAGCCATGAGCAAAGTCCAGGAACCATCTCTATCGGCGCTGAGATTTGCCATGGAAGCGAAGTCATAGGATTTTTTTTTAAGCCGGCTAAGCATACTGCCACTGTGATTGATGTTACCTGGTAGGTAACCGTCGATACTTCATGGCCATGGTGGTTTTATTCACAGTCAGGTACCAGGAACAACAAACAATCCGTCTTGCAAATATGGGCCTTGTTGTTGGTGTTGCTACCCATTCAGATGTTCGCTGTTTGATGAAACGAATGTCATCATGTGCACGATGCACAGACTCCTTCGAACACGTGCGTCCCATGGACCAATTCTGATAACAGTGGCGTTATCGCCTGACTATAGGCTCACTTGTTGACTCCCAGGCTTACAATAGCAGACTGAACGCAAGTAACAAACAATTGGACGTGTCGCACGTTTATGGACATCGCACGATCGGCGCTCCAACAGCAACTGACCTGGAAACGACGCCTGCCATTCCGGCATGAGAGCTTTGAGACCGGATCTGCCCATACTCTCGTTGTTCATATATTCTGGCTCAAGGTGCTGCAGGAATCTTATGGTGATAGCTCGGCATCCAGATAGTCTGCATTTGGGGATCTTGTCCCGACAAAGCCTTCCAGAACAATATGAGCTGGTCGAGATTTGTCCTTGTGTTCGTTCTGAGGCACTGACGTAGCACGGCGCTGATCTCTAAACCAATGCTGTTACCATCATCTCAGTTTGACGCGCGTATCCAAGACTTCGGGAAGCATGAAAGTAGGATGTCAACCGTCATCCAGAAAGCCCTTACATAGTTCATGACGTTAGACTGTCCACAGAGTCGGCGGAACGAATGTCTGCGTAGTAAGATCCTCCAGCGACGAAGGAGAAGTGCTTACAGTACCATGGCCTATCGGAATATTGGCCGTGCGGATCGACGCTTGAGTATCAGTCAGCTCATAGTCAGTCCAGTCAGCAGTATGTATTAAATAGCCTCGTTGTCGTTTCTCTGACTAGACATCGAATTTCGTTGGTCCAACAAAACCATTTCGCCATGCGGAGTACAGCAGTAAAGTTTAGCGCTGTTTGCTTAGCAATGTTGTCCGTCCCCAGTATGTTTGCAAAAGCAACCCCTTTAGTACCAAAACTGTGTATCAGTGATATGATAGGTGCGCAACGAGAGACTGATCGATCTTTCGAAAACACGACACACGGGGATAATGGACCGATGTATAGCGTCTCGATCGAAAACAAGTGCGGGACTGGAAGCAGTCCAACAAACATGCACTTCATGGTGGTGAACGAAGACAAAAGGATGGCATACAATAACGGCAGCAATCTAACCGCGAGTATAACTGATCATGTCGCCACGACAATGGCTTCAGACACGATCCAAGAGTTCGGTTTTCGCTTGTCTCAATCAGCCACGCATCTAGAATCTGGTTGGCGCCTATGGTGGGATACCGAAAATGTTGAGTTTTCCAGGAACCAAACATTGGTTGAAGTACATTGTTCCATGCAACAGCTAAATTCGAGTACACAGGACTGCAACATCGACGTGAGCAATGTCGATGGTCTCACCAGTGGTGTAAAAGTGGAGTTCCAAGATACTTCCTTCCCTCATATCACGTTAGACCCTCCAGCCGACTGGCAATGCCCGAAGGCAAATCGTATAGAATTTGGGGGAACTGCGGACGTGCCAACCAACTTTTTACCAGAGGGGCAAGCTTGCTTGTCGAATTGCTCACTTTTGCACACAGATGCGACTTGTTGCCCGCCACCGTACACTCCAGAAAACTGCACAAATGCTAATCCCGCCTTGGTCGTAGCCGGGCCCGAGGCTTACACATTTGCTTACGACGATCAAAGTGTTCGTTGCAATGACAAGGTGTGCGTGATGCCTCTCCGTGCACACAGCTTCTTGAAAAATAGTCGCATCATGCACATAACTACATGCTTTACTTCTCAGTAGTCATGAAACAGAAACGGAGATTGCGAAAACACATAGAGACACTGTATATATTGATGCCATAAACTGTTACTGTACTGTACCGCATAGAGACAGAACTAAGCTGCAAACCACGCGTGCGACTAACCGTTTCGTGACATCCTAGCAGCAGTCACCGTGGTACTGTAATGTGATATAGTGGTATCACAGCACTTTGACGAGCAGGTTTTGAAATCACCCGGCAGAGCTGACAGAAACTTACTCTGATTTGCAACATCCGTGACGGTCATCTACAAGAAGCTCGTCCTTTGCTTACTCCAAAGATCGTATTATATCGCTCGAGATGCTCGGAGTCGTCGAAAAACTTCCCGCAGCAACGAATGCGAGTCCTTTAGGGCAGCTTAAGTTACTCTCATACATTTAGTATCTTAAGCAAGGCCAATATCATCTTATAATGATGTCTAAGCCGCGTAAAAAGTATAGCTAAATGCAGGTATCACAAGAAACAGGACTATTCCGATGAAGTAACGCATCCATGTATAGTGTTATTATTGTCAAGCCACGGTCTCTCGTGCCTCAGTATAACGATGAGCTTACCAACGAGTGCTGTACAAAAATAGCTGTTATGGTTCGCAGATACTACCGCTAAAAATATTGATCGTACGGTTTGTATTCTTTTTTTATTCAATAGTCTCGATGTCGTATCGTCTCGAGTACATCTTTTCTACTACAGTGATATTACGAAACGAATCAGGTTCGTCAATGGAAAGTTTTCCTGGCCCTTCGCGCCATGTATAGCGATTGCAGGCAGCACATTGCTAACAGGTTCGGGCATCTTCGTTATCTAGCAAGCATGCTTGGTAGATCTGTTCCCGTACATGAGTCCCTTGATCGCTTATACGACCGAAGCCGACAGTACTAGGCCTAGTAAAAAGCCAGAATAGAATTCTGGATTTTTACGAAAAGCAGGCCAAAAATAGACCAAGCGAGGTCTTATGAGATGTTTCCATCAAGGTTTAGTCGTAGGAAAAGTCCTGGTACTTTCACTTGCGAGGCACGCATCTGGTTCTTCTATCACATAACTCTCTACTCTCTTGGTGTTGGTCAAGAGAAAACGAGGTGATCCTGTACCAGCTTGTGCCATGACATAGAACATGTCATATTACTTTCTTCATGGCGCCTTCACAAATCGTATGTTCCATGTCAACGAATTGAAATCAGTTTCTTCACAAGCATCATAACGCTAGACGATGATGAAGAGCCGCGCGTCTGGAAAAAAACCTCAGCCCACCGACTTCTTTTCGTATGGTTCTTTCTCAAAGTTTTCGAACTGGCAACCCAGTTTTGTACAAGGAGACTTGTACTCCCCAGATTGACACACGAAGTCAATAATCTTGCCGAAGTTGAAGTTGAACATGCCGTTGGCCCTGACAAGAAAGAGCATGCCGTGTAGTACGTTTGGAGTCGTGCACGCGGCAATTTCGGAATATTGGGGGCTTCTTGTACTTACCTCCAGAAATGAAGTGCAAAGGTATCGTTTACGTAATTTAGTCACTCGCGCACACGATGATGGCGTGAGTCAGCTGGAGCTGGGCAGTCAGAAATCTGGCAGTCTGTCAGGATATTGTGCGGAAATACCTAAAGTCATTTGAGCTGGAGTGGTGATGCAAGGTCAGTGTTGGGGACAAGGCCAGCCAAAATGGGGGCATCGCATTAACCCTGTCTGTCATTTCTTCCCCACTCGGAGCAAGCCAGCGGGTCATTCACCTTAGGATCCACCGATCTACATCGGCCGAAGCTTGTCGCATGCGATAGCGAACAGACTCTGAGGCAAGGTCGATGTGGCTGCACAATCGTATAAATTACTTTCACCACGTAGTCAGGGCAAGTCATAACCACAGTCGCGACTTGCATCCAAACTACCCGACGAGTTTCGCAGACTTGCTAATCAATGGATACACCACAAGATGTCGCAGCTCGGGACGAGTGCAAGCCGCTGAGCGAAGAGGACCGTCAGCGTAAAGTACGCTTCTTGCGAGATCAATTGCTGGAGTACGAAACGCCACATGAGCAACTATGGGAGATGGTTGTGGGTCAGCCGTCACTCATCGCTGCTGTCAAGATCGGATTGGACGTGAATTTGTTCAATTTATGGGCAGAGGTCTGTGGGGGTACTCTCGCTAAAGAGCAGCTGACACTCACGGAGCTAAGCTGGCTTGTGGACATCGAGCTGGCAACAATGAGTAAGTGATTTGTAGATGTATGCAATTCCAGGCTAATACCACCAGGACGCGTGCTCCGGCACCTTGCATCCTACAGAGTCATACAGGAAGTCGGCACTGGGACTGAGACTTACACACAAACGAATCTGTCCAGAGCGTTGTGCGACAAATCCACGCGCGCTGGGATCCTGTATTAGTAAGATCGAATGTTTGTCATTGGCGGGTCACGCTGACGCCAATCTAGCTACGCAGTTTGCGGTCAGCTCTATCTACAACTCCCCGATTTTTTACGAGCAGCGGAATATCAAGCCAAGAGCGATCCACGTGATGGCCTGTTCCAGCGGCACAAAGGCTGCAAGGATACTGTGTTTGAATATCATGAGAAACGCGAGAACGAAACAGAAGCAGCCATCTTCAACGGCTTCGTGGCTTCTTATCGCACTACAAGGATTCCCTGGACATCGATCTACAAGACCGAACAAATCATCGAAGGTCATCAACAGGGGCCTCTGCTGGTAGATATCGGCGGCAGCCAAGGCGATGACTTGGAGAGTTTCAGGCTTGCACACCCGGGCAGTGGGACACAGTTGTTCCTGGAGGACATGCCTGCGGTTCTCGAGAAAGCAACATGTAACGCGGAGATCGGACGGATCCCACACAACTTTTTCGAACCGCAGCCGATCAGAGGTGCTCGCGCTTACTATTTACACAGCATTCTACACGACTGGAACGACGACGATGCGCTCACCATCCTCCGCCATGTCAAAGACGCTATGACACCCGGTTACAGTAAGCTTCTCGTCAACGACATGATGATGCCAAGTTCTGGCGCGACCCGTCTCCAAACGTCTGTAGACATGCAAATGTGGGTGATGGCCTCGGCAAGGGAAAGGACGGAAGACGAATTCGGTCAGATTTTCGCGAAAGCGGGGCTTGAGACCGTGAAGATCTGGAGAGACCCTTCGTCAGTCACGAGCATAGTCGAGTTGGTTGTTCCCAACCTTTGATCGAAAAAAGCGACTATCAGATCTTCGCTTCGGCCACAACCTTCAAAGAGTTCACCACTCCGTCTTATGTAGCCATGTAGTGACAAGAGCCGGCACTAAGGGTGGTCAAGGCATCAACAACATGGTCAGCAAAGGACGACGACGTGCACGCATCACACTCAGAGCGGTTTACCATGCCTTCGAGATGTCGTGCAAGGAGGGGGTCAGCGTTACTGGGCGTGGAGCCTCTGTACTTTCATCCTGGATAAATTTATACCACTACCTTTCCCATCGTACCATCTCATAGTAAGTTAACTCTAAAGACCACCGAACTGTCACTACCATAGTTGTCATTCTCGAAGGCTCTTCCAACGACGTTCTACGAAACTTCTTTCTGTCGTGAACAATGATCTACCACTCTGACCTCAAGCCCTTGCCCGGCACGGACCGTAGAGAACAATCATGTGGATTGCCTGCTGTAACTAACAAGCATTGGAGAACCCTCAGAGCTTACTATTTCTCTTCGATATAGTTTCCTGCAGCTCTTAGTCGATTTCGTTTTCTGCTGCGACCAACGTGGTACCTTGAAAGCATTAGTGTTTATTCTGGCCTTTTTGTTGTAAAAATTACATGAGCTGCAGAAGGAGCGATGGTAGTGCGTAAGCTGCTCAGGTCTAGATTCACCCTTTGCTACGACCTCTCGTCGGGCTGTTACTGCGACCGGCGGCCGGAAAAAATCCTTCAAAGTGGTACCAAGAGAAGCGACGATCGATCGAAAATCAGGAAGAATGCTGCGTGCCATGGATACTCGAGGCGTGAAGTTTTGTGATTAAACAGTTGCACCGCACTGCCCACAGTATGGTTTTCCTCAAGATTAAACGCTATATACTGACTGAGCTGCCACGGCGTATTATATCTATCTATAGCTCGCCGTGACGATTTACACACGCGATATCGCGCACAAAGGGCCATATGTGAGCTAGTCATCGAGAGAATAGTTTGTGTTACCGTAAGACTGACACGCACAAGAATAGAACTCAGTGGTTCAATATGATCAGTCCATCTGCACCGCTCTGTTCTCAAAATTAGACAAGTACAGAATGCGATACGATGGTTCGTCACCGAGTCCGGGACCTCTCCATACGGCATCGCCCTCTCTCAGCTGACGAAATCTGGTCTGCTTCTACTAAATATATGTTGCGTAGACGGACCTGATGTCTCATTGCGGCTCACACAGCGCTATAAAAGACCTTCACATTCATCATGATAAGGGGCGCTCTGTAGTGGGGCTATGGATATAGTGAATGTACGTATACTGCAATTTTTCAAGCCAGGTTTGAGTAGCAGGCTGTGAATACATCGTCGAATATGCTCAAGTCGCGCAGAATGATCGCGGTACTGGGTATCGGAGTCGCAGGGACAGCCGTCAAAGGCCATTTCCGCATCCTTGACCTTGATGCACTGCCCCTATTTCCTATTGTCAAGCTCCAATCGCGTCTTCAAGCGTGTCTAAAGACGTATCTCATGGCGCTCTTTGTTTCAGCTTAATATAGATCTGCCTCTATGAGTGAGCAAGTTTGGGGGCTGTGTAATTAGCTTGGACTTACGTTTTCTCGTCAGTGGAAGACTATCTGCCACCATGGATAATAGTAGATAAGGGGCGAGTCGCTCACACTGCCTGGCACGTCTATCGTCAGCATCCTCCAAATCATGACGAAACGTACTGAAGCAACGAAGACCGCAATTTCCAAGAAGGACAGGCGGGAGCAGAACCGCATCAACCAGCAGAGTTTTCGGGAGAGGAAACGTAAGGAGTTCGAAGACCTGCGTGCCGAGCTTGACTCAATCAAAGCCTCACAATCAAAAACGTCAGATGACCAGTCGTTCGGCGCAAACATCGACACAAATAGACTGGGTCATCTTGCTCGGCCCGACACACCTTCAGGTGCTGCCCGCTTTGGGACCCCAGCCGAATCCAAAGTCGAACGCCGAGTTGAACCAATAGACGAATTTTTGAGTGATACGACTCTTGACCCTTCTCTGCTTGCAATCTCTGCGCCGACAAATATCGGGCCCTGCAACGCTCCGTATCCGTATCGATCCGACATGTCGAAGTCCAACGATTGGGACGCAGCGTTTGGCGGGCCACCATCGACAGGGATTGACCCTGGATACACCTACGTCCCACGACACGATGTTGGGAATGCCTTGCACGATCAACCACCGTCATTTGAGCTAGCAGGTGATGGCATTCCGTCGGCCTCTTACAACAATTCAAGTGATACAATTTACGCGCAGAACGTATCTCTGAGCGCCGACCCTCTTACGAATATCACAGCGGATTACATGAACGCGCAATTGCTCGCGTTCAAATCCGCAGAATGGTACGCCAGAGCTGCAGAGGTCGGTATCAAAATTGCAACGACCCGCGAGAACGCATGGCTGGGAAATTCCACACTTTGGCCCCAATGGTCGCTTGGTGACGTAGACCGAGGCTCATCATTGTCCGATACAGGAGGAGCAGTTGGGCGAGACTGTATGAATACCGATAATTCGACTCACGTCGTTGCACCTCAACCGACGAATCTCTCAGATCCCTGGTATTCAATGACGCCTCAAGATTGGCAGCAGGCCTCTTTCGATATGCGAAATGTTGCATCTTGAGAAAAGCATGAGCTATGATGTAGATCTCCAGGACTATAACCATGGCTCTGGCTGACGAGAGGGGTCAATCCGACACTGGATGCTATGATCTCAGCACACTCACACCAAATCAACCGTGTAAATATCACTGGCGACAAAACTACTGTCTTGTTCCAGGGAAAGCATCACCCTTACCATCCCGGGAGCATCGGCTGGTCTAGAGATGTGCAACTGCGAGCAGAATGAATGCGTTAACTCATACGCTACTCCCTCTCGTGCCAAAGGTGCGTCGATCTTGCTCGGTGCAGCGCGATCGACGCGAATGGGATGCCACCCAATGTCATTTGCCATACACCGTATCGATCCGATGGCATCGTGCGCATTGACGGAGGAGGTTGGCCTGTTTGAAGTATCCTCGCAAACGGCACACAGGAGCCTCAACGATGATGGAGCCGCTGGACCGATCCGACGTGAGTTTAAATGATTTTCGGAGCACAATGATAGCACGATAGGTTTCATGGGCTGATTAGCAGCTGATTAAGAACTTCCGTTGGAACTTGTTCAGATGTTTCGGCGATGGTGTGCTCTTACCTTTATGTTCACGTCAGTGATTGAACCCTGAACTTTCTACTCAGTTTCTAGCAATGCCAACACTTGTCCCAAGTGAGCCCGTAAGTAGCGCTATGGACAGGCCGATACCGCTGGCATCCCCAGGATAGCGATAATTCTACCATCCATTACAATATGGAGACTATGGAATAGAAGGTGGAATAGATGAAGCGATCCATATGCTTCCATCCATTGACAATGCTACTCGACGAGCCAATGCAGCAACCAGTATCGGTTTTAATGGCCTGGAACTGAAGTTATATCTCGCGTTAGGCTGCTGAACGGACCGAGTCCGTTGACTGAGCTTCTCTCCAGCCGTGCTCTGCCATATCTGCCGCGGCATGCTACGTGATTCCTAAAAAGCGGCGGAACTATACAACAACGGGATAAGTTGGCCTGGCATGCAGGTAGAGGACACTATTGTCTCCCGACTATGGTTTCCGCTGCTTGTCGTTTTGCTTTCCCGCCCGTAACAATGGCAGCTCACTCTGCGGTACTAAGTTCAAAGTTGACAAAGAATAGCAGCCCCGTAACAAGATTGGCTGACGCTACCGTCGCTTACATCCAGTATCGGGGTCATGTAGATTTCGGTCGCTACGTTTTCTATTTCTAGAAGCTCGTTTGTAGAGGTTGGTGCAGGGACTGTGATGTAAGCTGCACCCGGTCACAGCCAACGCCGGGCGCTCCGGGATGTCCACACATGTCATCTGTCTCTGCAACTCGAACCGATCGATCTTGACAAATACTGAATCGGTCTGATCAAAGCGTTGCACGGCCAAATCCACAACCTGGATCTTGGTAATAGACGTTGTGGCGTATGTGCGACACAGTTACAGTACAGTATATCTTGATCGTCGCCACAAAAGTATGGGAGGGCAACGGCCGCATAATGCACCGTAGCGCTAAGCTCAGGCAGACCTGGGAACAGTGGCCAAAGGGTCTCGATGACGGCAGTCCGCTACGGTCAGTCTCCAATTGTCCCTGATGCAGGTTATATCAAATACGATGCCCGCGCAGTGCGTGCAGTAGTTTCTGCGAGCAGCCGAAACAAGTCTACGACTTGTTGTGAACAAAGATGCAGAGCTCGACATATGATGACACCAACAGTCACAATGAGCTTCTCAAGTTTCAACAAGGTCTCCTGAGGTTAGAACAAGAACATGACAGGTTGCAGAAGAGCGGACAGCCACTAGCGATATATACGAAAATTCCCATCCAAAAGCTGCTCAATCATGGGCCGACCACAACGAGGAGCAGTTCGGGAGAAAGAGATGAAGAGTAAGTGATATGCATCCAGCGGCTATCTGTCCTCTTTCGATGTTGCAACTGACTTCTAAAGGCACGGCGCAGCATCGAAACGACTCTCTTAGCGGCGTCCGTCGAGAATCTCGCATGTTCGCTCGGATGATCACAATCACTTCCTCGCGACTTACGGTACTTTACGTCAGATTGACGGTCGTCGATATAGTGGAAGGAAGTGCGACATGTTGGCTGCAGTACAGATGATACTCGCAAGTGATCTGATCATCGATGTCGTAGCGCGCTGAAATTAGATATACTCCTAGTCACTGCTTGGAAAGCATTTCATACATCAGTCTCATCGCAGCGTACCGCTGTGCTCACGGTTACCGATCTAATACCTCTTGTACTTCATCCCAGTTTCCCCCCTTGCGTCACCTTATCGCGAAAGTGTTTCCCAACCGAGCGAACAGAGATTGATAGCTGCTGTGATCGCAGCCATTGCCAAACTTCCTGCGACGACAAGTAGAAGCATTAGAATCGCTTCCAGTGGCCTTCTTACCCATGGCATCTCCAAACGTCCATATCTTTCTACAAATGGACGGCGCTTCTTCTGCGGAGAGGCTGCGGGATACTTGAAATCCGTCAATGGCTGATCGAAAGAAGATTGACGCTGAGAGAGTATCAAATCTACTTTGGTTCTGAGGTACTTGGTTCTTTGTTAACCTATCTGTAACGGATGTATGGGAGTTGCCCGAGAACTTACTTTTTGCAATGCCGCATCGAGGAGCGGAACCCTTTTTTGAGTGGCCGTCAACAAAGCCACGGATGCTTTAAGCGATATGAATGTCAAACGATGCGCGATACCAGCTTCTGGAATCTTCAAATTATCGCATGTCGATGTGAGGTTCATCGTTCGAATTCCGGCCCGAAGGAAACCTCGAGAAAGGTTGTACGGCGCCTGGTCGGCGAAAGCATCGAGAAATGCGTGGGTGATTTGTCGCGACGCCTCACGCTGCACTTTTTCCTCTCGATCAAGCGTATCCATGGTCTGCTTTGCGATATCGGCCGACGCAAAGTGTTCGCTTGGGAGGCCAAGTAGGTTTGCAAGGTATCGGTAAAGCGCGACAAAATCCTCGATCTCATTACCGCGCGGATAAACCCATAGTTGTGGCAGCTGTACCCAGATAGGTTTGCAGCAAAAAAATGCTAGGGTAAGGATTGTGTCGTGCGTATTGATTGGGATACCATGGCGGTCGAAGTCGTAATACTCAGGTTGCGATCGTGCGGCTTTGAAAATCCGACGACGGACTCTGGCATGTAGCAGGCGAACTCGGATGGTTGAAGCGTGCCCCTTCCCGCCTGGCTGGATGGAAGCTACCGATTCTGTCACCTCCATCAACCATTGCAAGGTCTGTGCGACCCGTTGGTGGATGTTCCTGCTAGACAATCCTCCAGCGCGAACGAGAACTTCTGCTGGGCCCACGGCGGCTGCAATCTCTCCAGCGAAACCTTGGAAGGCGAAACCTAGCGCTATTGGAATGATGTAGCGATTGAAGACAATCTGACCACGTCTCAATTGAGCCCAATCAACCCATGGTGGTACTGATGTTGCTTGGTCCCACAGTTCTTTCAGGTTCGGGTCTGACTCGTTTTGCTGTGCGAGGTGTGTGTATAAATCATGACTGGCTGTGCCAGATTTGAGCAACTGCTCGAAAGCTTTCGAAGCCAGAGTGTCGTAATCGAATTTCAACCTTTCAAAGTCCTGCTGTCGTGACGGAGCCCCGTTGTGTTCAACAATCGAGGAGATCATCTGAGCCGAGTGTGGATTTATCAGGGGAGAAGTTACGCAGTTTGGTGCGCTGGTGGAGAACATAGGCTGTATCGCAAGCTGAAGAATTATAATTTGACGCACACGACTCCAGGGCGAAGACGGTATCTCGCAAAGATATTTCCTATGGGTCTCCTTCGAGACATTCAGAGCGACCGACCACTAAGTCTCTACCGGCTTTCGGGCACCATCTGCGCGATCGCCTTCGCACGGGGTGCACGCAAACCCAGACTATTGCCCGTGCGATCGGTGGCGGCTTAGGACCGAGTGGCCGTCGGCTCGTATCTCAGTATCATCCATACGATCCGACTGATTAGTTGCAACTTGCCTTACACAAGACGAGAGCATGGAAATAGAATGGTGCTTTGAAATACTTTGTTGCCAGCGGCAGGATGGTCACAGTAGCTTGCGAACACTTACGGTACACACGTCTAATGAGCCGCTCAGAAGATCAAGCATCAGGTAAATATCAATGAGTCTTCTGTTCAGGATAGCAGCAGGTACGTATACAACTACCTCAGTGTGGACGCCGCACTATCGTCAATGTTGATCCTTTCATTGTGGTAGAGACCATGACGGTGAAGAAACCATACGACCTCGATGCAGCTTCCATTTTCTCGAAAAGGAAAACTCTAGTTGGTCTCATCTCCCCATGGGTTAGTCGGCGTCGGTCGAGCCACATTCGGAGACAAACATGCCACTTGATTCAAGCATGTTTTGAGATGAAATCAGCAATGTCCTCAGTAAGCATGTGCACAGTGGCTTTTGGCTGTCCTGGACAAAGAAATGTAGCACTGGAGAGATCAATTATTTTCAAGTCATTCTAAGAACTTTGGCCTTGCTATCTATAACAGCAGTATCATCCTCTTGTCCGTTGATCTTGCACGCCTCAGTTGCGATAAGATGGTCGAAGCTGCGTTCGAATCGTTTTCAAGATCTTCAAGTCTTCTAAGTTAAGGTCAACTGTCGTCAAAGCATCTCTATGGTCCGGACTAGTCCCCAGCACGAAGCGTATCGCTCTCGTCTCGATGAACTGCTGCGTTTTACTTTCTGCACCGATGGCGACCTCGAAACCGGTGGGATGTGTGAGCCATCCAACATCAATCGCTGGTAGTCGTATCCCAGCACCACGCTATGGTTGCCGCCCTCTTGGACAAAAATAGGTCCAGCTTCGATGACGTCCACAGTGAAGCTCTTAGCTTGCGCCAGGCGACTAGCCACCGTGAGGCCGGCGGTATCACCGCCTACGATAACGTAGTCATTAGTTGCTTCGCCTGGGGCGCGAAAGAGGGAACCATGGAGTGCTGAAGCTGGTATCGATCTGGTAGATAGGAGTAACCACGCAAGCGTCTTGAGCAATCAGTCGGCCATGTTGAGATCTTCTTGCGATGATAAACTCGTCACTTACTTTTCCATACCGCTGATGCACAGTTCTCTATCTAATAGTCACGGTGACTCATTTCACACGGGTCCAGATCACAGATGTCAGTAGGCCGCATGGGCAGTCTAGGGAGCATCACCTGGACTTGGTCATGTACTGTAAATTCGCGCACTTGCGAGTTGATCGCTCACGGCAGCAAGATAGCTTGCCGCCGCAGACCCTCACCACCCGAAATTTGTCTTCGCTGAGCATGTGCTTTAAGGGCGTTTCATCGCGTAGATTCTATACTGTAATGCACTGTACTGCAGTGTTGTCTCCTATGGACGACTCAAAAACAGGGGCCATGCAACCAGTGAACAACGTATTTGTCATCTTTCTTATGATCCCATTCGAGATGGTGGATCGTGGTACCGTACTACTTCAAACCGAGAGCTTGTCTTGTATTGGCAGAGAACGGTTCAGATCTCTTCATCCGTTCGATATCCCTGCGAGAAGCTTTGGGATGGAGTAGAAATGAAGCCGTGCGTGTTACATGCGCCGAAGTTAGTGAGTGTACCCTATCGGCCGACGCTACTCAAGCGGAGCGAACGCAGACAGGGGATTTTCTTTGCACCCCATCGGCCGACGCTAACGAAGCGAAGCGGACGCAGACAGGGGACTTACTTGGCGTAGATAATCTGCCATCAACCCGATGCGGCATGACACAATGTTCGACCCGGCGCGATCTATAGTATCCGTGCGAATTGCAGATCTTCGCAGAGTATATCGCTTCCGATGCGAAATTCAGTCTATACCACAATCCTACGCTGGCCCTGATCCCTGACCATGGAACTGATATGCGATGGCCGAAGGGGCGATCTTCTCAGGACTCGCAAAGAAAAGATTCCTCTACCTAGAAACGGGAAGGCGCCGCCGCTTCATGAATACATAAAGAGAGCTGACGTAGAATTTACTCATGCGCATTGACGTCTTTTTGTATCTCGCCTAGTCTGTAGACATTGCTATCGCTATCAATGAACAGTGCTGTCCGACGCATACATACTCACCCCGCTACCAACTACCTTCATACAGACCGACAGCCTTGTCTCCATGCAATCTAGCTGCTCAGCATCCACTCTCTTCGGCGTTAGCTCGCTGCCTGATATTCAACCATACACTCATCAACGATACATCGCTCTGTCCCGCCACAAGAGCACTAGGCTGCTCAACCTACAGGACGATGGTAGATGATATCAGCTCAGATCAGTGTATGCCTCCGATGGAGAGCAAAAAACGGAAGGGTACGTCGAAGTCCAAACAACTCACCGCACAGAATGCCACCATGTTGATCCAGCAGCAAGCCGAAACCGAGATGCATGGGGACTCGCAGCGGTTACGGACGAATGTGACTCCGCCTGCCTCGTCAGCCGAGATTCTCCAAGGAGCAGGGCAATCTAGTACTCCGAAGGGAGCCTCCCCTTCGAGAGCGAACTGTCGACCTCGTCCACAGATAAGCACGGTTTCCTCGTCGTCGAAAGACGTGTTGAAAAACGCTATCTGGAACATCCTTCCTTCGGTTTATCCCGGTCTCTCAGCAACAGAGGTGCATGATCGTCTCAGAAAACAGCCACAAAAAATGCTCGAACATCAATTCAACCTCAAGGGCTTCCAGAGCGCTGTCTACACCGCTTTGAACGAGATGACGCCTGTGTATGTCGATAGACGCCGACTCAAGGGCGCTCGAAACCAGTATATCGCTCTGCAACGTACACAGGGAGATAAAGCACAAGGAAAAGAGTGCACCAACTTTCCAGAATCACCTGCCCCGATGGAAGACAAAGTGCTCCATGCGCAACTTCCAACCGTTCTGGAGCCACAGGAGACCAAGAGGTCGCCAGGATGCCGATTGGTGGAGACTCAGACAGCACCAGAGCGTACGGTACCTCCACAGCCACTTACAGACGGGCTTTCAAAGAGACAAACTGCGATCGCTACTGAAACGTGTCAAGACCCTAATACATCCTACGCCTCGGCCGAGCAAGCCCCATTACGAGGTTCGACAGAAGAAACACGAAATGACGTGGTGCACACACAAAGCCAAAGCCTTGCTGTATCATTAAACAAGAGGCACGACGACGAAAACCCACCGTCAACTCCCGCGATTGCACCATCAACAAATACAGACAATCGCCCAGAGAACACAGACACTATGCGACACCGTACTGCCTCAGACAGCTGTCCCGCAGAGACACCGAGTAACACTTTGGTTGCAGGATCGCCGACAGTATCCCTCTCCAACAACGGCTTGTTACAAAAGACAAGAAGACCAGCGAGCTCTCCTTCGGTTGAGGATCAGGGTGAACAGCCGAAAGCGGCACGTCGAGTGATGCAGCAAAATTCGAACCAAGATTCCCTGGTTACCAAGTCATCCAAGACAGTAGGGGCGCTATGCCGAGAGGGCAGCAAGATCTTGGAGGGATGCAAGGCCCAGAGTCACGTACAAGGTGAATTGTTGGGAAGAGTAACTGCATCGCCTCTTCCAACCGGCATTCCAGCACAGCAAAAAAAGGCCTCTGACGATGGCGTACGAGTCGATGAAGATCACACTGCACAAGTATCTTGTAGTGTACAGACTGATAATACTGAAGATGTCGACAGTGAGGTATTGATGAACCTGGGAAAGAGGGTGAGGCAAGCTCATAAACTCAGATTTCAGTGTGAAACATACAAGCGGAAAAAGATGGGTTTGCAAGCAATATCACAAGCAAAGCAGGCTGCATTGACGGAGTCTATTAATCGTGCGAATGCGGACATAGCATATTTCAACAAGCTCAACTCGCGGCACCAGAATCTGCAAGCGCAGTTGTCTGATTCCGAGCGCAAGCTTGCTGACGCACGACACCAGACAACTCTGAGTCGAGACGCAGCAAGGCATGAGGACATGGAATATCAGACGCACACAGCTTCGATAGCAGAACTCACGGACGAGTATGCCTCAGCGGACAGGGACTACCAGAACGAACTGCGATCCCTGGGTTTTGGGGATGACATGGCACTTTCTTCGAGTTAGCGCTTCCGTTCCTTCGCGTGACGGAATTTCACGAAGACGCGACGCCGACAGAGCTTGAATGAAATTACAAGTTTGGAACTGTGGCAACTATATCGTATGTATGCGTTTATATGCGACATCTCCACTGATCTTGTGCACATGCCCGTGTTATCTACCGTCTTGACCCCGAATTTGAGTCCGATTGAAGGTCCGCTCAGCGGAATCCACAAGAGGTCCAATCAAATTAGACAAGCAAGGCTTGATACTTTGGTGCACTCGGTGGAACGGCTTCTTGACGACAGTAGGTTCTTTGGCAGACAAGTATTTGTGTAATTCCCTGATCTTTATAATGTGACGACCACACATTATCTCAGCAGACGCCCGCTAGCTGTCGATGGCCCGACATAGCTCGGACGAAAGCTGGGAAATCTCTCTGATACTTGCTGGCTGACATATTTGGCCAGAGCCACAGATGTGCCACTCAAGCGTAGTGAAGTAACAGATACAAGGTATCACCTCTGCAAGCGGGGAATCTTCATCAGTGTTCTTCCACCTCACCGCATCTGACACCGGTTTAGTATACCATACCCACTACTGTGCAAGCAATCATGCCGTAGCAGAGCTTACCTCTTCCAAATTCTATCAGCAATTCTCGGAGGCTAAACCATAGAGCAGCGATTTCAGGTCTGTCCTCGTTCTCGGACCTGGATCGCAAAGCACAGAGAGACATGTACTGATCCTCGAGTAGTCGACTATCGTGCACGTCTACTCGAGCGTGCTGCTGCGCAATATGCCAGAGTAATGCTATCGTCGTTTCGCGAATTACAGTCTGGTTCTGAGTGTCCATGACCTAAATGCCAATTGTCGAAATCGTCCAATGTTGGTTGTTGCACAACCAGCTTCTTTCAAGAGAGATACATATTCTTGACGAGCAGTTGCAAACATGACTAACACATATAATTTAGAGGTTCCGCGTCAGCAGAGTTAGCAAGCATATACACGACACACACCTATCGTTCCACAGCTCCAAATACCGCACCAAGGGTATGTGTATCCACTATCGTCTCGTCAGAGCTTGAGCTTTAGAAAATGCTGTGTCATTGTCTCTTTGTGAAAATCGCCGATTCTATTTCCTGCGATCCATACGACTAGAGATAAGATTACCATTCACGCCAGCTCAATGTCTTCATTGTAAGGCCACAGTCGCCCCATTGGTGAATCGGTACTGCAGGACTTGAGCAAAACCCAGACCAACTGAATCACCGCCATTAACGTTGCGTAAACCCGCCATACGGCTCGAATACAGCTGGCGTGCACAAAGACCCACTCACCATCACGACTGCTTTCCACATTGCGAACCGACTGCGACGCCGAACGTCCGAGACAATGTTGGCTTACGCTCCATTTCTTCCTCCAAGGGATGATCAGACATCGTGTCTGCTATCGATGAAGACTCAACCTGCCAGTCTGGACACATGGCATTGTTTTTTAGTGAGTCAGCAACACATTCGCCGCCGACGTATCGCTTTCGCCTTACGAAAATAGCTTTGAACCCTCGTTTAGTTGTTCATCCCAACTTTTCGTCAATCAAAGCGCTGCCATTGTGAAAGGCAAGAGTAGGTTTGGGAGTTTGCTAGACAAAATTCAAGAATTAAAGGTGATTGGGTTGCCTGGACAAGCAGTCGCACGTGAAAAGTTCAACTTCATGCGTCCTGCATCCCACGAGGAAGATCAAGTCCTGAAGCCGTGCTGTAAGCAAGTATGCTGATCTCATTGTTGACACTGTCGTCGAGCAGCAGCTGTACAAGTTCTTTGTCGCCTCAAGCGAAGCAGCTTGAAGAGGAGTGCCATGCTCTCTACCCACTGCGTCGACCTTCGCCCCGTTATCGAGCAGCAGCCGTCCAATTCATGTAAAAGCTTCCCATCGCGCGGCGAACAAGCATGGTGTTCGTTGCTCTACGGTAACACACGTCGTGTGATCGGAACGAAGTGAACCAATTCTTAGGTAAGTAGGTGAAAGCCAAAAAGCAGAACTCACAAGACTTGCGTTGTCGTAAGTGTTTCCACATTGTCTTGTCCTTCTGGCCTATGCCTCTGTGCGGTTTAAAACTCTTTCTCTTCCGCTTGAGAAGCAGCGCTCCACTTAAAAGCAGCGGGTGTAATTGGGGTGAAAGGTGCAGATGTGGACAGAGGTACGATACATAGGCTATTTACTGTCGAATTGCCGCTATCGTTGAGGAATGCAGCAGCTGTCTCCTCAATATTGGGGTAGCTATCTACTTTTGAGGGCTCATACTTCTGTTCCAACTGTTCGACAAACGCTGGAGGATTGCAGACTTCGTCGTCATATGTCTTCTTCAGAGGGGACGGCGAATGTCTGAGTCAGGCCGCTTCGTCGTAGGTGTTTAGTCCAACAATCAGAGTGTAAGTGCCTATTAATAGTAGTGAGCTACAGTAATTACAAAGTCATAGTTAAATTAGTAATCTCGAAGATGACTAGATTGACTCTCAAGTCAGAGCCCAAAAATTATGCGGTCAGACATCTCTGCCAACATATTGACCTGGGATGTAACTCAGACGATGAATGACCAAATATCCCCCATTCACACGAGCTAAAGTCATCTCTTGAAGACCGAATACCTGCATTAGTCCAATGTCGATTTTCAATTACGTGAATCGTCAAGTGGTGAGACTACCTGGCAGTTTTGCGCAGTTTAAAACCATTGTATAAATCGTAGCAACGATGAAAGATCATATATTCAGCTTGCGCAGAGTGGAAGCGACGAGGACGCGTACGTTACATTGCCGCAAATTGCCTGCAAGTACGAACGCACCAGGTAATTTCGACATGGATTCCATTGACCAAGAATCATTACAGATTGATATACACCACCCTCGCTAAGTGCCATGCGAACAGAAGCGGCTTCACTTGCGAAGATGTGGCCTTTCAGATGATCAATTCCCGTCGTTACGCTTTCGCTTGAGACGATGTTGGTGGCCTTTTGGCTTCGACGCGGATTTTCCTTGCGAGCCAACGCTTGTGCCATGTGAATGCGGCACAGGCTCACGGTCTGCGTTCCCTGACATAAATTCTGGCCGTGCAACTTGTCCGAGCCGCACCACGTCCAGCCCCACACCGCCATGAGACCTCCAGCTGCTCAATAACGAGCTGTCTTGCAGGACTGAGTTGATGCTTTGGTTCTCAAGCGTCGGTATCTTGTGCCCGTCCTTAGCAAAGACTGCAAACAGTGTTACACCAATTCTGGTGATCCTCGAGAACACGTAGGCATGATATATACCGTCGGCTCGCTCGCTTTGCATTGGAAGCTCCTCGCAAAAATCCCCGAAACGCGTGAGCTTATCGGGTTGTGAAAAGACAAGGCATTCATGCGCCTTTCCGCCTCCTTCGGAATCGCCTCTGCGCACGGTTACGTCTTCGTCGGCCAACCCAGGCGGCGTGCCGAACACTGAGAGATCAATCTCAGGTCGACCAAGCTTGCAGGAGAGCTCAAAGTGGATGGCATGGGAAGGGTTGCGATCAAACCTTCCCACTTTCTTTGGGCTGAGTGCTTGTCCCTGTCGACATATGCGTACTGCTTCTTGTTGCCGTTCACTCTCGTCTTGGCCTCCATCTTTCTCGTTGCCTTCATTGCCCTCTTCTGAAGTATCGCGATCACTCCTCATCCAAAGTGACATTGGTGCTTCATCTACGAACAAGTTGTTCGAGTCGTCGGCCATGCAGGCAAGCCCCCATTGCACATATGTCCTAGACAAAATAAGCTGATACTCAAAAACAATGTGGCTCCGCTCACTCACCTCTCTTCCACGTTGTGAAGAAGTTTGACATCGGGAAAATGACGTTTCAGGGCAGCCTCGAGTCTTGCGACGAATGTGCGACTGAGTGAAGCCCTTCCAGTGAGTAAGAGCTGGTTGTCTGCGCCCACAACGTAAGTTTTCCTGATGAGCTCTAGAATTAGATCGACCCGTTCCTCATTAAGTCTGTCATCAGCCTTTCTTGCGACACGCATCACTCTTCGCCAGGCAATATCTGTGAAGCCTGTCCGAGCGGGAAAGTCGGTACTCATGTCAGGTTTGACATGCTCGTTGATATACTGCAAGGTGTCCCAGACCCCCTTGTTTGTGTCTTCCTCCTCAGCTTCTTCATTCATGGCGCGCAGCTCGTCCGTGACAGCCATGTCAATGACCGCAGCGCCCCACTCCATGCATTCCCACGATCCGTCGTGAATGACGTAGCGCGGCTCTTCGGGATTCACTGTGACGGCGCAACGTTCCTGTTGACTCTCATCAGCCTAGGTGCATCTTGCAGAAATCTGCGCGAACTGACCATCGTCGAATGACCACAATCCACGTATACAAGATGAACGGGATGTGCGGCTGTCACGGACTCCCTTGACAGAGCACCTACAAGGCTACTGAGACACTCGTTGACACCGTGAACCTCGGCGCCAGGTAGCACTTTCCGAAAGCCACGAACAAGGCGCTGAGCAACCTCATTCGGCCATGTATCGTTGATGTTGAAGAATAATATTACAGGCTCAGCGCCTTCTTCCACAGCTTTGCTTAGTATGTCGTAGAAATACTGGTCTGCCAGATCTTCAATATCCCAGCCTCTTTCGCGTGCCACCTCTCGCTGATTCTTCAGGATCCGCTCGACCTCTTCAGTGGGCGGTTTGTTGATGTAAGCATGCTTCAGATATTCGAAAAAGGTCCAGGACCGGCTGTCGCTGATGCGCGCGTTCAACGCCAAGATACCGTGTCGGACGTCTACAGACTCGTCTTGAGACCTGATCGCAGTCATCGTTGGAACGATGTCCACACCGCCGATGTTACTGGCGCCCACCCCTTTCCCAAGCTTGACATATTCCCAGCCTCCTCCAGGCCGTTTCCTCATGACCGAACTGTGTGATGCACCCATTTCCAGTACAATCTTGCATCGTTCCGGCGGCGTCGGCTCAGGTATTGCGGGTTTGCGAGGTATTTTTGGAAAATTGGGACGTGTGGCACCGGGGGCCTTTGGTTTGGGTATTTGCTTAATTCTCGCCATATGTCGGGTAGTTATGTCGTTGTTAGTATTCGTGACACGGGTGCTCACTCGCGACGCGTCCGCATGTTGCGAAGCTGGCGGGCTGGGGTCTTGCGGACCGCTTTCTTGGCGCCTCAAGCCACTGTCATTCCAAAGTCTTCCCACGCCGCCGCAAGCCGGGCGCTGACAGACTGAACGGTTTTGATATGGTCAGAAGTTTGGAAAAGAAACCTGAGCTCTGTCAGGAAATCGTCACACACGGAAACATGAAACGACAAACCGGCAAACGCCACGCTGAACAGCTTTCGAAGTCTGCGCCGACAGCGCTAGCTACGGGCCTCGAACGTAAGGGCACGCTCAGCGATGTCCTTGAAAGCTGCAGTATGTAGTAAGAGCTATGGCCGGCGAAGTGTGATGTGTCTGACTGTCTGCAGGATCACCGTCTATTGAAAGTTCGCACGACGTCGTTCAATATGCCGGTGGAACCTAGGCTACAGGTATTCGACGACACAATCCTGTGACAAGCGTTGCCCCTCTCGAAGAGCTAGTCGTCCAAGTGGCAGTCGTTATGGGCAACAGCGTTACTCAGCTTCGAGGAGTCATCGGGGATCTGGTAGTACGTGTCATGACCACTAATAGATTTGACAAGGTAAGTTACTGTTTTTTAGTGCGAGTTCTAGGTCGACGGAAAACAACATTCGTTACCTTACGCAGAATACGTATCGCTATAGCTCAGCAGAATTCTTCACATCCATGATGGGACACACACGGCAAAGATCTTCAGCTTGAATCCACTGGTCGTATTTACTCTCGGTAAGCTCGACTTTTGTTCCGAAGCGAAGAAACCCTTACACCACGGACTCGAGATCGTCCCACTTCTCGATAAGATCATAAAGAGATGAACATCACGTGTGCAATTTCTGTCGTTCACTGCGACGACGGCCTTATCATCTCCACCGCCCGAACGATCGCGCCCCACACACGACCAGCTTCAGAAGGACAATTGCCGAGCTCTAGATCGTATGGCCTCCCCATCACATGCACTAGCATTCTCGATGCAGTCCACGTACAACATACGTGGACACTGCTCAAGGTTGGTACAATGATGACGGCTCGGTTTAGTTCAGACAAAGAAACGTAGAGACAGTCGTGCTTCCTAAAGATCTGGCGATCTCGACTTTTACAACTCAGTCAAGTTACCTGCTGACTTCGAGCTGCCCCAGTGTGTCGCTTGCGAGAGTACCACTAATCTACTCTGACTTTGCTGCTGGAACTACTAAGTTTCATGCTGTAACACGCCTTGTTTATGTAGTAGAGGTGTCATGAGCCCGATCGTGGCCAAAGTCGAGCAGCAAAGACTAATCACGGTCATGCTAACTCTTCAGTACGCACTCAAACGCGATAATGTGATCGGTATAGTTTCATGCGCCTTGTACAGCTACAGTACGTCCCAAACATGGACAAAGTCAGTCTGGCCCTGGTACAAAACCTGCTTACCGGCATCCCCAAATCATATCGTGCAGTCGTAGATCATAGCGGAGTCCCCTGCTCAACCTTCCACCATGGCACTTGCGGTCGACAGTTATCGAAGCGAAGGCTCCAGCCCAGCAGTAGCTAGCAAGAGCGCCTCTTGTGACTTCTATGTCAGCCGCGATTGGTTTGGACTGACTTCGATGCTTCAATGATAGGGCCTTTGCGGCTGTCGCGAGTAATCTCATGAGACCCCACCGATAGTACTGTATTATGGGAGAAAGACAGTAACAGAGTTTTAGTACCGCAGCCCTTAAGCGTAGCAGGCAGGTGCTCCCACCGGTGTCCCAGATCTTGATCGTGCTGTCCCAAGACACCAACGCAAGCCGGGTCGAGTCGTGTGAGAAGGTGACTACCAGACCACGTTGCGATGGCCCTCCAGTTCTTGCAAACAGACGCCACTGTCGACGTCTCAGATCTCGTTTGCACCACTGTCAGACACAGACGCGAGCCAGGTCGAGTTGTGTGAGAACACCGCCTAGATGACACGATCACTGTGGCTCTCGAACTTCTGCTGACACGCGTCTCGCCGAGGGCCCGATGACGATAAGATTCTTATACCTTCTGACTCTATGATGTTCTGCTTTAGAGAAAGTGAAAGTGCAAAGACGTAAATTTGGAGAGGAAATCTCTTTGTCGCCAGCTTGCAGTACATAACGGATGATAATGTTTTCGCAACGCCCGGATGCAGGTTAGGTCTGTCTGTAAACCCGTGTCTTACATCGTTCCTGCAAGATCGATGACCGTACATAGCACGCTACAGCCTTGTAGAGGGTGGGCAAAGACTCACCCTCATAGTATGGACGTTTGAGCGACATCTGTTCAGATCACACGTTCACGCTTGCTCGTTCTACTACTGATATAGTTGTGATATAAATAATGTGTAGTATTGTACTTGTTTGACCAGAGATATCAATTTAGAGGCGTAGAAGTCGACGTATTTGGAATATCAATGAGGGACTTCATTACTGTAGTAACGTCAGTCGTGGAAACTTGATGTTTGGAGTCGTGCAAGACACATTGCCTGTACTACTGTACAGTATGACTGTAAAGAGAGCCTTGATTGGGGTTCCACGGCACCCTTGCCGTGTCGCTGCATCAGGAGCTAAAGATAGACTTACATTTTTGTCATCGGATGCAGCCCAAATATAGCACCACCTTTTTTGAATCGCGGGAAATGATAGCGTCGTGGAGCGGCCGACGACGTCTCTTCGAGATGGTTTCCCCACGATCGCACATTCGCACCATAAATCTGAGACAACCATCTTTACACTAGAATCCACTCATCGAACAAGTGATCTTCCTTCGCCGGTCTTGAATGCTCTAGTCAATCTTCATCAATCTCTTACTCCGATATCCGATGAAGCTCCAACCTAAAGCCACCCTTGAGGTGTCACGCTCAGCCGCGAGCGAATCTCATTCAGTCCGACGCAAACAATACCCGCAGCTGGTAGACAAAATTTATCTAGATCATGGTGGAACAACGGTAAGAACATACAGAGCACCAAACCATCCAAAATGTCATCGAATAACGTGGGATAGGTATACGCAGCCACCTTGCTGCATCGGATCACAGCGGACCTTGAACACAACCTCTACGGAAATCCACATTCAGACTCCCTACCTTCACTGCATACCAGCAAGTGTATCGAGTCTGTCAGACTCAAAGCGCTGCATTTCTTCAAAGCCGATCCGAAGGACTTTGACATCGTCTTCACAGCCAATGCAACTTCCGCTATCAAGCTCCTGCTCGAGTGCTTGAAGGACTACACAAAGTCAGAGTGCGAGGACCTATGGTACGGCTATCACCAGGACTCCCATACGTCACTAGTTGGTGGTCGTGAACTGGCGGATATTCACGATTGCTTCGAGGATGACCGCAAAGTGGATGAGTGGGTAGATTGCGGCAGGCGTTCCGAAAACAATGATGCAAAGCTGCATCTCTTAGCATACCCTGGGCAGTCCAACATGACGGGCCGCAGATTGCCTTTACGTTGGTGAGTATAAGAGTCTTCAACAGAAGCCGGCCAGACATAGGATATGCTGATGTTTTCGTGCAAAGGCCAGGTCGGCTCCGTGGCCGTCAGGGGAACGAAAGAGTGCTCACTCTCATGGATGCCGCAAGTCTTGCGAGCACAACAGCGTTGGAACTCTCCCACGCAGACTCCAGCCCCGACTTTGTGACCATCTCATTCTACAAGATATTCGGCCTTCCCGACCTGGGCGCGCTCTTGGTGCAAAAACGACATTTCCCACTCTTACAGCGCCGCAGGTACTTTGGGGGCGGCACTGTAGAGATGGTCACTTCAAAGCCATACGCATGGCACGCCTTGAAACAAGGTCGAATCCACGAAGCATTGGAAGATGGGACGCTGCCTTTTCACTCGATCATTGCCCTTGGTCATGCCATCGATGTGCACAAGGAGATCTATGGTCCCGACCCGATGCAGGTAATCTCCAGGAACACCACGGCCCTTTCCAGTGAGCTTCGAAGATCACTGCTCGAACTGAGACACGACAACGGATTGCCTGTTGTGAAGCTATACGGTGACAACGACATTCAGCGCACTCATGGTGACAACCAAGGCGCTGTGCTCGCGCTCAACATATTACGAGCTGATGGCGAGCTTGTTGGTCACAAAGAGGTAGAGCGTTGTGCCAGTGAGCATAGCATTTACGTTCGCAGCGGCTCGCTTTGCAATCCTGGAGGTGTCGCAACGCACCTGGGATGGGACAGCAAAGATTTGCGTCAGGCATACGATGCTGGACATCGATGCAGCAATCCATCGCAATTCGCTTTGGGAAGACCAACGGGAGTCGTACGCGTTAGCCTCGGCGCTGCCAGTACAGTCTCCGACATACATGCATTTGTTCACTTCGTGCAGCAGATGTACGTGAGATCGGAGGACCTGGGGCTCTCGAACTTTGCTGTCCCATCTCTCATATTCTCTGACTTTGATGGAGTGGGTAGCCATGAGTAATCTTACACCACTCCTCATCATCAATCTGCTTTAACTGGTCACTTTTGTATATTAGGTAGAAATGGAGCTTTGTCATGTGTTTGACGCACGTGTTCAGTATTTGACGGGCCACATCGGCGAATCGCACGACACCGCTGACGACCGTCATCCTAAGTCATCGACAGATGACATGCTCGATAGTAATACGACAAGTGCATCACCTGCTGTGTTGTGCCACGTTTAACCAGCATCCCAAGGACTACGTAATTGAACGTCCCTTTGAAGACTTAGTAAGCCCATGCGATGATTAAAACACCTCCAAACATAGTGGATGACCAATATTTGAAGGGCATCCGTCAGCAAGAACACTTACTTTAGTGCAACGGTTCGAGCGATAAACATGTTTTCGGCTGTGACTGGGCAATACTGAAGCCGAACATAGAAGAACATCATGGGTGTAGTCAGACAAACCGATAAGATGTTGACAGACAGTCCCCAACGGCCTACCGACGACCTCCTGGGTGGAAGAGCCGCACCGTAAAGCCGACGCCAGATAAAACATGACACTGATGGTATAGGAGAAGAGAACTTGAAACAGTTCCGAACGAGTCGAAGGCGTTGAAGGCAGTTGTAGAAGCTCTTGCACAGCATAAAAATCAGCTTCATATCATCCTTTACAAAACGTGAATGTATGCAACCCGATATTGATGATTTTCGTATTGGCTACGGCAGTCTCGCCGAACTATGCGTCTTTCATTACTTTCCGCACACTGCAAGGATTTGTCAACACACCGCCGCAAGTCATTGGATTGAGCATAGTCCATGGTCTCGGCGACTACGGCAGTCTCGGCTTACTGCCTTGATAGCTTCTCGAATCATGCTTCGCTCGTTGCAGCAACTAGAAACTTGTGGCGATAAGATGATATGGTACTGTGTCATCTCGACGAAATTGCGCTGACCCACTCACTCTAGTACGACTGGTGGATTCTGCGTGATCTATTTCCAGCTGAAATGGATTCGGACGACCAGCCCTGGTGTGAACTTCGGCTGTCAGGCGATGGTGCTGGCAATAGCCTTCATCGCCGGTGTAGTGACAACCAAATATTGGGGAAGAAGATGGCGATGTGCGTACTGTACCCGGCTCCGGTGATAGTAGGAAATTGAGCGAAACTCGATCCATGGTGGAATTTTATCTTCTTGTATTCGGAAATCATAATGCATGGAAGCTGTCTGGTTCACAACGTCCCCTAGCTATTTACTAGAAGACTTCTTGTTCCCACTTATGCACTTGCTTCGTCCTATCCTTCATGCTCCTGCTTGCCGTCTCGACATTTTCTAGCCGCCGCAGCTTTCGGGCTCAATGCGTTCCTACTGTTCTATCTTTGTTTTGTTGCACTTCCATCCGCCACCTCGTACCACTCCCTCTCCACCCGTCCTATCGTCCTCTCGTGCCTGTTGGGGCGGCCCACTTCCCATTCTTCTGTAGTTCTTGGTTTCTTATTCTCCTTCCCCTTTTCCATCGTTGTGTAGTCAGGGAATCGGAGCACTGCTTCTGCGGCGCTTTCGCCGATAAAGTAGTTGAATGTCTAACGTGTCTTTTCGCATTGAAATTCCGATCTCCTTATGATGCATATCTTTTAGCACTCCATCATGATTGCTTCTCATTTTTGGCCGGGCTCCGCGATGAGCAAGCGGATGGAGAGGATCTAACCAATGGAATTGATGATAATCTCTGTCAACTAAGCGCTTAATGAATGCTCATCATCATCAGTTGGTATGTAACACAATACTAATCAACTAAGCGCTTGATCAGGGCTTGATTTGGTGTTGTTTTGGATAATGGCGTAAAATGATGTAGGCAATAGAGCAACCCCAACCTCAACCCTAACCCTGGAGATTTAAATCAATGCGACAAACTCGCAGAAGCAAGCGCACGATCAACTCGGTAGCGCCTAGGTCTACTTTTCCGAGCAGATCATCTCCAATGTATAAGGAGTGAAACTACAAAGTCTAGCAAAGTACACTCCCCTTTGCGCCGTCATAACTTAGCCAGGTCTCGGCTCCTCAACGGCGGCGATCATCAACGCCAACCACTAGTCTGTTCTACAATATAAAGGATGCCTTTGAGGCTCCGGAGCTTGCAAGACACGATCTCATGGCATTACAACGCGATGATTGAGCGCCAAGACTCTCATACCATGACAATGTCATCAAGACTCAATCAAGCCGCTTGATTGATAATACTAGGGCCTTATCAACCAAAATCTGGCATGAGTGAAGGAGATCATCTTCAATCAAGATCTTGCTTATTACGGAGACTGCTTCCAACACTCTGTCGGTAAGTGTGGGACAGCCTGTCTGCTGTCGTTGCGCCACCAGTAACGTGGATCTTGTGCCTGCTCGGTTCTCAGTATATATAATCCGGTTACGGCATGTCCTGATTCGAGCTGTAGATATTTTGCCGTCACTGAACTCTTGCCATTACTGTCGGCTTTGCTGATCTTCGATAAAAGCCCGCCTTCGGGCCCTGTGTCACTGCAAGCCTTACTGCAGCCTTCACGGGTTCCATCCGTTCTACACCATCATCTGCAAGCAGCTGCGAGACTGTTACCTGGTAGCACCGTTCTTTGATGAGTACGATCTGGAGTTTGATGTCTTGAATCACCAGCGTGGTTCAGTAGCTTACTTTGCATATGGCAGACAAGGCCTAATAAGCGCGACAGCATCTCAGCACGTCGCGTTGCGGTTTCTGGCAGTGAGGACTGGCATATATGAACAGCCATGCGGATCGTGTATAACTCAGTGTCAAGCATCGCGAGGTGTTTGCCAAGCGCGCCCGACTCGCCTTGTTTCTGTTCCTTGCACCCCAGCCGACAGCCACTCCCAAGCTGGTGTCGTTGGCTGGGCACACAAAAAGGTGGTCTTGCCGGGGTCGTAGCGGTATTCACCTGATGGTGTTTGCGGCAATCCACCAACAACAATTTCGACCGCGGTGCTTGCTGTTTCGACTCACCCAAAAAGGCCGAAACCGTGTTTTGTATCGTATGTTACATGTTTTGACGCTTGTTGGGTCGGTCCACCTCCGGAACAATGGTGCATCTTGTCCAACCTGGTCCGGCCAACATTTGATAGAAGCCCAGCCGGTGCCTTGTGCCAACACACCTCGCGGAAGCGGAAGTTAGCAGGCAATAGCTGGTGCGTAGGGTGGCCTTAGGCTGCGCTGAGCGTACGCACCATGAAGCGCGATTGCGTCTGGTCCAAAAGATTCACGGCGCATGGTAAGCACGTCGTTCGCTGATTGACATATTGTTCCAATGTCAAAGTCTGAAACTCTAGAGCTCCGAACCTTACAACCTGACGACGGTGCCCATCAGTCCGCCGAACCAATACAAGATCATAGCGGGTGGCTCGCTACGAGAATACCGGGGGACGCTCCAAACCTGAGATAGACTAAACATTTCGCATGCTGTACAGTATGAATGGAAGGGTGATAAGAGTCTGTCAATCACTGCCGACCACTGCCAGATCACTGCCAGATCACTGCCATTACTACCAACCATCATGGTCGTGAAACATGCATCCTGCTTACTACGTGCTGCAGAAAGTCAACGTCATGCGGTTCCCCTGCCACGGCGATGAAGTGGCAGTCAGACACAGCTCCAACAGCTTGTTCTGTGGTCGTTGCCATCTTTACCGAGATTCCTGTGATTATAGTCACACACAACCCATTTGACAATAACCTGTACCTCCGCGCTCCGATGCCTTTCACAGTGGTAGCTTATCCACTGAGGTGAAGTCTTGGTTGCAGCACAACTGCAGTGACTTCCTTGGAATTGCAGCGCAGAAAATTAGTAGAATCTCTAACGGCATTGCAATAATACCAGAATCATGTTCATTTTCCTTGGTTCGGCCAGCCAGCTTCTGTTTTTCCCTACACTCCTGCCCCACGCAGTTCCAGATGAGTGCCCGCTCTCCTGACCGCCCGCCTTGGCCAAGCTGAAACATGCGGAGCTCTCAACCGGATGGCACGTACGTATACGCGAAGCGACGCCTAGCGATCAGCGAAGCCCACCACAAAGAGCACCAAGAGCGGAAAACATACTGGGGCACTCCAACGAACACGCCTCCTCATCGTACATCTGTGTTAGGGAGCCTTACTTGCGGCCCGTCAGTCGTAAGTCAGCGCTCCTGATGTGCACTTTGCGCCGCCTAATCACCTCACGCCGACGATACTCGATCCAGCTCTTGCCCATCCAAGATCCACAGCCGCACATTCAGGCATAGCCAAGAAGCCGACGTCAAGCTTTTCATCCCTAGGGCGCGCGACTGAGGCGATCGCACAATTTTCGGGCTTGGGGCGCCCTTGAGACCATAGCCGGACGAGAAGGAGCAAGGCGGAGAAGCTTGCAACAACATTTCGCCCATGCCTTCGCCACTCGAAAGGCTGCCGGCCGAGATCCTGCACCGGATAATGGAGGACGAGGTGCAGACTACTCACGCTATCATACAAGATCAAGGCGGATGCATAGAATTCAAGTTGAACCCTTCGGTACTGCTGACGTCCAAAACGGTGTTCGACAAGTGCGTTGAGCCTTGGAGATGCAATCGACTGATCAGGGTAACGTATAGAGGCGATGCACGTTACAGACCAACTGCTTTTGTGCCGGTCGCTGCAAACAATGCGTACAGAATCCTGACAATGTCGCCTGAACTAGTGGGCACTACTTTTACCGCCGACTTGAATGTATACAGCGAGCCGTTTAGCGACGAAGTCAGTAGCGCAATCCCGACGGAGAATGTTTGCGTTATCACAGTGGACGCTGCCTGCACATGGTTAGCGATCTTGGGCTGTCAACAATTTGCTGAACATCTTTACCATGAAAGACCACCGGCGTTCAGAATCGAACTGATCGTGCATAAGAGCAGCAAGATCTCTAGTCCCATAGGCGGTGATCTATATCATGTCATGGCGTTGATGCTTCAGAGCGCCACTGATCTAAACGCCAACGCGGTGGCAAACATAAGCAGTGAAGTGCCTCAACGACAAGAAAGAATCTGGTCTTCGCGATTCCATGCGATGGTGGCTAGTGGCTTCATCTACAGCACATGGGTGGCATCTTTGAAGACCTATGACAGTGCACTCCCTGCATTGCGAAGTTACGAAGCCCGACTCGATTACTGCGCGTGCGTCTGCAAACAACTTATCGGCATCAACCGCCTCGAGCCCAGACCCGATGTGGGAAGTCTTCAGCCGTTCGAGAGGTCACTCATCGCTCAGCACTCGTGTGCAGCGCTTCTGAACTGGACTTACGAGTATCACCGTCATCCCCGGGACGAAGGGTCACTCGGAAGACTTAGGGAAAGCTGGAAAAACGATGACAACAATACTTGTGACATACAAGGCTGCCCTTGCCTACTATGGACTGGACTGGACCTCGGGAGTGGGAGAGTAGTACCGCGTGATGATGCCGAGGGGAATGGAATCCATTTCTTACCGTGGCTCGAGGTCCATCGCTGGACTGTTGCGCTCCATTGTCGGAGGCGTATGGCTGAGGGAGACTATGACGGGTTAGTGGATGCAAGGAACCAAATGCTGGAAATCAAGGCGTACCTGCAGCCTGGAGAGCTGCAAAGCGATTTCGACCAAGATTTGGAATCGTTTCAAATTGCTGCGAATATGGGCATCCGCAGTCTGGCAAATCACCGCGAAATCGCGATGGTGGATGAAGACGACGACGCTCAGATTGATGGGTTGCGGCACAGCTTGAGGTTGGAAAGAGAACGAATTGCTAGGCCAATGAAGTGGCGGGTTCGAGAACGCGATATCGTGTTGGAGGCTGCTGAAAGTACTCCATCTCACAGAGTTTTTGAGGGTGACATCGTCCCAACACAGTTGCTGGCCTCCCTTTTTGACGTCGAGAGGAAGTGAGACTGTATGTCCTCATCAGCTGGGCACTGAAACAGTTGGTGCGCTTCTGATCGGAGATCCACGGGCAGACCGGCGTCGTGTAGATATTTGAGGTAGTGGTCATAGATTGCATGGGCGAAAACTAGCGCAACTAGGAGGTTGTGAATCGGTCACTTGAAGTCCCACTAAGCATCCTGTAGCACATGCTCTACTGCAGATGAAAGGTCTTCGCGGTCCCGTATTCAAGTTACGATGAAGTGATCTAACGCAGGTAGGTTTCGGGTGATTGGGACCGAGTGAAGCCGCGTCTGTGACCACAATCCATGTATACAGGATGAATACGCTCTGCAGACGTCGCTATCTCCATTGACATCGCGTCTATCAGGCTGCTACGACACTCGCTGACCCCGTGAACTTCGGCACCAGGCAGGACTTTCTGGTAACCGCAAATAAGCCGCTGAGCGACTTTGTTCGGCCATACATCACCTGTGTTAGTGAAAAGTATCTGAGATCCTGCAGCTCGCAGCCGTCGTAGGCCACGCCAGAGCTGAAGATGAAAGACTTTCGGATGGTTTGATTGTACGTGTCGTCATAGCCTGAACGGCTTGACAGTGAGCTGACATCTCCAGGGCGAGTTTTGGGTAGACGATACACACCATCCATCGCCCCGTGCGGAAGATGTGCTGCGATGGCTGTGCAGCATCAACCAAGCTCATTGCGATACGGGTCTGGCAAAGGTTCTGAATTTGAGTCCACACGTCGTTTTCCAGCGCAGTAGACTCGAAGCGTATCTCGAAGCAAAGAGGCTCTTACTCTATCGACTTAACAGTGGAGGCAGCGTTGCAAACTCCGTTCGATAACAGCCGTCAATTTATGCGGGAATTTTGGAACGAGAGCGCTTACAATATACCAACACTTCGCCGGAACAAACCTGCATACGACCGTCTCATCAATATACTT
>Ga0265780_10000601_pt1 | contig 54668 bp, 44 predicted proteins | sample P1T30metagenome_FD_192432 | JGI IMG/M metagenome (GOLD analysis project Ga0265780, IMG submission 192432) | Plant litter microbial communities from East Loma Ridge, Irvine, California - P1 T30 | ecosystem: Environmental > Terrestrial > Plant litter > Unclassified | place: USA: California... | reverse complement strand
GTAGTCTGGCACGCCGATCATTTCGATGATGCCGCAGTGTAGAGAGAGGAGCGTGGGTGTGGGGCACGTGTAGAGTGTGTGGAGGAAGGCGTAGCGTGCGTGCATGGCGAGGAGGTAGGGTGGGGTAAGGTGGGTGAGGAGGGCGTGGGCGAGGGATGTGCGGGCGTGGGTGGGTGTGGGACTTGGTAGGGAGTCGATTACGAGGTGGGTGGGTGGGTCGTCGTGTGGTATTGTGTTTGGTTCGTGATGGTGGTGGAAGCGGAGGTGGATCGGTGCGGGGGTGTGGTCGAGGAGTGCGAGTGGGGGTGTGAAGGTGTATGTGTTTGAGAGGTAGATATCTGGGAGGAGAAATTCGAGGAGGGAGACTGTGGGTGTTTGTTAGTAGGTTGGATGGGTAGGGTTTGTGTGTGAGTGGGTGGGAGATGTGTACGTAGATTCTCGTTTGTCCACTCGATAGGAGCTGGAAGAACGTGCGAGGCGCAGCTCTCTAGGGAGGTGCTGCTGGACTGTGGTCTGAGACGAGTAGGCGAATCGAAAACGACGCCTTTCCTCTTGCTTGCGACGTCGCTGCCAGACGTGCTCGCGGAGTCGTAGTGCCCAGCGTCATCGGCGTCGATGGCGAAGGAATCATTGAAAGGGTTGGCGGAGGGCGTGACGTCGCTCATGGTGCTGTCACTGTTCATCGCTGGGAATGCGTGTATGACTGTGTCTGGTGATTGAAATGACTTTGTGGCAGATTGTGAGGAGAGTGAGCAAAGCAGTAGCGCAGGTGTCAAGTCGGCAAACTGCTTGGGTCATCACGTTGGGCAAACAATGTCGGACGACTGCAAAGATGCTGAACCATGCAGACTGTGTGAATTGTCGCCATAGCTCTGTGACTTCCATTGCTCTTGCTCCTAAATATACAAATCTCAGTGGGTCGCAAAGATGTTGCGTGTCCGCAGATGGACGGGCGTCTCGCCCTTGGGTGTGTCGGGTATCTTTTTCTCTAGGTTCTGGATACGTTAGCACAGCAGCCATAGCAGATCTGTGTGTTGGGACGGACCAGCTTCTCGAACACACAGCCGTTCAGCCTCCTCTCCTCCGACCGGCAGTTCCAAAGCTGCTGGTTGTGGTTCTCAAGGCACTGCCAGTGTGTCCGGAACTGGGCGAGGCAGCTCTCGTTGATGTCCTTGATTCTGCAGCATTCATCAGCCGTCTGTCTTCCTCCTGTGAGGTTCAGATATTGCGTACACGCTAGCTGCACACCTGGTGACCTTGCGGCCCTCCTTCATGCACTCGAGCTCGCCCCGGCCGTTGCTCTCGGTCTTGCACATCATGTAGTCATCGTTGTAGTCCTTGCACCGCGCACCAATGAAGTACGAAGCGCTGAGGAGGGGCGCAGAGCTGGCTCCGAGCTCCTGGACCTTGGGGATGTCGTCCGGGAGAGGGGTGGTGTCGATGAGGGCTTTCTGGTTGAACCTGGGCGCTGTCAACACGTGACTCTTCTCCAATTGACGGCATCGACTGCATACCTGGGCTGACGTGAAGACATGATGCGTCCGGAGAGCTCGCGCAGTTGCGTCGCAATGGAGCACTTGGGCAGGGGACGAGGTCGGAGATATCTGCGTGGAAATTGCCGATATCTTGGCGGCTAGCATTCACGTCGACAAAGGCTCCATATGCAGCAGCAACACCCTTGCTGTTTATTGTGCGCCGACACCCTCGCACACATTTCCACGGTCGCTTCAAGCCTTCATTCACTTCCAGCGTGTGCGGCGACTAATCTCTTAGCCCGTGATATATTGAGTTCCCAACTTCGATTCTCTCCTGCGCGCATCCCGACGCGTCCCACAACAACCCGTCGAAGCTCTGCTGTTCTGCAACCACATCACCTGTCACTCGCTCAAAACCCTCTCAACCTAGTCGCGATCTATATACAACCACACAGCCATGTCTTTCAGCTTCGGAAATGCTGCAGGCGGTGAGAAGAAGACAGGGACGCTGTTTGGAAGCACAACGGCACCGCCTGGGGGTCTTTTCGGCCAGTCGCTACAACCACCACCGGCAAACACCACCCAGCCGAGTCTTTTCGGAGCGGCGCCTACGCAGAGCAACAGCTTGTTCGGCAGCACGAATCAGCAAAACACAGGAGGCTCAGGTCTGTTCGGTCAGCAGCAGCAAAACACAACCCCCAGCCTCTTTGGACAGTCACAACAACAGCAGCAGAATACCACCTCGAGTCTCTGGGGACAGTCACAACAGCCTCAGCAACCAGCACAACAGCAACCAACCTTCAACAACAGCCTGTTCGGGTCGTCACTGCAGCCTCCACCGCAGCTGAGCCATAGCCAGTCGCAGATCAATCAGCAGCAGTCTGGTCGCCTTCCTCAGCTACGGCAATCCTCTGCGCAGCCGTTTCACACCGCCTCCACCAGTGGTCAAAGTACGTGTCCCTGATCTTTCATATCGATCGCGCTAACGTCTCGCAGGGGAGAAGTCGGTCGTCGAGCAAATACGCATCCTGAACGAGAAATGGGATCCCCAGAACCCCAACTGCGTCTTCCAATACCACTTCTACAACAACATGGACCAGCACCAAACCATGTACTACGGGCCACAACCTGGCGAAGACGAGAAGAAGTGGGAAGAAGCACTCGCCAAGAAGCCCAGCTCCAACTCTGTTCCACATCTCGCCTGCGGCTTCGAAGGTATCGCCGAACGCATACAAAAGCAAGTCGGCGCCGTGAACAATCTACGCGTTCGCATACATGAGGTCAACAACTGCCTCATGGTGATCAAGGACTCACACGAGCTGAGTGTCGCATCGCGCATCAGCGAAGCGAAGCGCAAGCATGTCGCCTTCACACAGCGCACACTTGCCCTGGCGACCAAGGTGCAGATACTGCGGAACCGGGGCTATGTCATGGACCAGCAGGAGGAGGAGCTGAAGAAGAAGCTCGCAGAGCTGGAGAGGAAGACATTCGACCCCGTTCTGGGAGGCAGGCAAGAAGAGATCTGGGCGCGCATGTCCGGTGTGCGCGAGCGCACGCGGATACTGCAGGAAGAGACAGAGAAGCTGGGCAAGAAGATCGAGAGCCAGCAGAACGGAGAGCTCCTTTCTGAGGAGGATCAGAAGGCGCTGGAGAAGGTACGTCACGCACGGCTGGAACAGCCGATGCACAAGCTAATTCGTACCACAGATTCTGCAAGACTACGACCGTCAACTCGAGCACCTCAAGAAGTGGGTCGTGGACACGCAAGAAGAGTACACCACATGGGAGGCTGAACAGCAGGCGCGGCCGAACAAGCGATGAGTCCTGCGGGTCTAAGGTGCATAGACGTGTACGATTATCATACAAGATCGGGAGCTATTTTTCTTCGTTGAAAAAGTTTGGCATTGCGGGATACCAGCGTTGGGCGCATTGAAGGCGCAAATTGATTCGGCTAGCAGCAGTTCGGCTGTGCCACAATTACACACCTCGTTCATGCTCATCTATATGTACTCGTTGTGTTGCATTCGATGTACATGTCTCTTTGTGCCTCCTGTGCCTCCATGATATGTTCATCCATGCCAGCCTCCTCTCATGTTGTTACAATATGTACATCCATTCGTCATCGAAGCGAACCAGGCGTGCCCAGTCATTGTGTCCGTTCCTCGTCGGTAATTCGTCGTCTAAAACAGCTTCGACACATACTCGACCAAATGCGGCGCTACCCCAATAATCAGTCAAGTCCTAATCTCCCCTCCTTCCCTGCGCACTTACAAAAGTACAGCACCACAGCACTCGCAGCCGTCCACTTGATATCCGTGAGCGTTTGCGCCTCGGCGGCGGCGAGTTCTTGCTTTGAGGGTTGGGGTGGTGCTGGGTGGAGTGTTAGTTGCAGTTTCGATTATGGCGGTGGGGGAGACGGACCGCCGAACATATTGTGTGTGTGGAAAAGGGGGCTTGTGGGGTGTGGTGGTGGTGATTTTGGGGTGTGGATGTTGAAGATGACGTGAGTGCTGGGTGGTGTTGGATTGGGAAAATGTTTGGGATGTCGGAGGTTGGGGCGGGAAGGGCCGATGGGGCGTAGGGCTTTCACGTCGGTACGACACACGGCCGAGTCTTCTACCTAATGATTCGGCTGCGAAGAACATCGATACAACGCACGAAAGACAAATGACGGCTGCCTTACTGCGACCATGATTACTATCGCATTAAGGTGTTCGCAAGCGCCAGAGTCGCAACGATGGACATTCGCACGTTTGTTTTGCGCATAATGGACGCGACAGATGTCCATCTTTACGCGTGCAATTGATCTACAGGCTATAGCAGTCTCTCTTGAGATGTCTGATTATTTTTTTGGTCGAGAGAACGCGAGGGCTATTTCATATTCGAACTGCGCGTCTAGTCACGTCGTGTCTTCCAATTGCGACTTGAAAGCACACATGGAGCACATAAAAGAGCATGGATATACGAGCAGTCTCAAAGCTGAGGAGTTGATTTTGGGGCGTCAAACGAACCTCTGTCCTCACGAGGCGCGGGCTCGTTTGACTTGGCAAGCTTAAGGTATAGATCCAAGGCTGCAAAGGGTACTCCCTGTTCGAAAGAGTGATACGGGCTTCTACACCACGTGATCGGTATGCGTGGGCGCTCTCTCTCTCCTTATGTCATCAGGTCTGCTCATAACAGACTTTACAGGCTCACGTTCTCTCAACACCTAGCTTTGGCGGAGCATTCAACTTCTCACTCGACCTAGCGGTCACCATTGTGACTTCTGGCCAGAACGATGGCGACTCTCCTTCACCTACCTAACGAGCTTCTACTAGTCATATCCCACTGTCTGGACAACAACGGTCTTTGCAGCTTGGCCCTTGTATGCCGCCAGACACTCGACGCTGCACAGGAGGTTCTGTACACTAAGCCCAAAGTACCTAGTCCCTATTTTTGGAGCGAGGTCTGCCGCCCAGGACCAAGATTTCGGCTCTTTCGGTTGGCTCGAACACTTCTCGAGCGACCGGCGCTCGCATTACGGGTCAAGTGGCTATCTCTCACTGCTGGCTACAACATATCAGACCCACGAGAGGAAGAAAGCTGGGAGCAGACTTATGGCCTTGCCGTCACGGTCATCAATGGCCTCGAAAGTGCATCGCCGGGATTCGGATACCGTCCTCAAATCTTGCCTACCGCCACATCAACCACCATAGACACATGGACACTGCGCTCAGCTCGCTGGATGGAGGCTCTCAAGGATGGTACTGACACAGCCTGGTGCGGCGTTATACTCGCCTTATGTTCCAACCTCGAGACCCTCGGCCTTGAAGTCCTGAGTGAGTTGGGCATACAAGAAGGGACCCACTACCTCAACCACAGAGCCTTCCATTCGGAACCAATCGAGGCTTTATTCGGCACTGGACCTGCGTATAGTCCACGGACTACGCTCACTATCCACCCTCAACTTTTGTGGTTCGAGTTTGAATTGGGCTTTTTGCACGCTGCCTCGTCTGAAGACGCTAGAAATCTCGCCCGACCCGAAGGTCCAAGATATCGAAGCACTGCGTACAACCGATCCTTACTTCTATCGACCATCTGGAGTGGACTTCATCCATATTGATTGCAAAACCTTTGCGTTTCAGCCATCTAACAATGATTGGATGTCACCGCCTTCTACGCTGAAGTCGAATATCTTGAGGACGACGAATTTCCCAGCCCTAAAAGGCCTCTCGCTAAAGTTTGAGGATCTGACTTGTGACCGAGTCGTTGGACTGGACCATGAATCGAACAATTCCTACTACATCGTCGGTAGCTTCGGGCATTCTGCCTGTGACTCTATGCTCAACAGACTAGCTGGTGTCGCAAGCCAACTCGAGACACTATGTATCAGGGCAGACGACAGAACCGACCCGTCCTGGATGCGCTACGTCGATAAAATCATGACACTGGCTCAGTTCCAGAACCTGAAGCATCTGAGCATTCCGCAAGACCTCCTACTCGGCTATGGCTATGGCATCGGGTCAAAGTACCGGTACTGGGCTCCCAATCCCATTCTAAATGTCTTTCCGTCAAGCCTCGAGACCCTCGATATCAGCTCCCCTACTCTGGAGATCCGAGGCTGGCTGCAGAAGCTACTGGAGCATAGGTCCTCCTTTCCATGGCTTCGTGAACTCTGCTTCAGCCGCGTTACAGGCTACGGCGCTTCTTTCCCCGACATGTACTACGACGATGACGACATCTGGGACAGATTGCTCCCAGTTGGCATCTGGCGACAGCTTACATACCGCCCTGAGGATGAGGAGTACTACTGGTGGGGCATGGACGTGGCGAAGAACGTGGACAAGGTCGTTCAGTTGATCGACGACTTGGATCCTGGAGCCTCGCCGGAGACTTGGGCTGCTTCATTCTTCGGCTTAGTGGAGGATTCTTGAGCGCGGATGTGTACGTCGTTCTGTAGATCCTAGCCCGTGTGGCAGTCTGTTTGGACAATGACAACAAGGTTATTGGGAATGGAGATGTACGCGAAACGGTAATGCAACGTGGAGAGAAATTCATAGCATATTACGCCTTCATTCGATGCACGGAAAAGATTGTGTCTCTTAGTCTTTGTAATCATTCGTTTTGGCCGAAAATCTACAGATCGTGCTTACTGAACCCAAGCTCATAAACGTATCCAAGAATTAGTTTACCGTGCTCTAACACATGCTCCGGGTCGATCTTCTCAATCGTATCGTTAGCCGTATGAATGTACGGGTTCCGGTACTCGAAAGCAGCTTCGAACACAAATGCTGCAGGGAATCCGTTACGCGTTGCTGAGCCATGGTCAGAGCAGGCGTAGCCACATTGGCTCTCGACGTAGGTGATGCCAGTGTACTATTGTGCGTTAGCCCTGTGGCGTGAGCGGAATTCGGCAGAGCTTACAGTTTTGACGACACGAGTCAAGTACTCGTTCAAGTTGGCGTCCGTGAAGTCAGTGATCAAGCCGAAGCTCTCCGGCTTGCCCGCGTCGAGAGTGGCCTTGGTATAGCCAACCATATCTTGCTGCAACATAGCCCAAACGTCGCGTCCCGCAGCCGCATACTGAGTGAAAATGTCCTGCGAGCCCCGCAGACCGCCTTCCTCAGCCGCATACCAGTGGAACTCGATGGTGTTCTGGAGCTTGCTTGGGCCGAAATCCTTGTCGGACAGAAGGACGCGCATAGCCTCCAGGATGACGAAGGTGCCGCTAGCATTGTCGTCGACACCAGGTGCGCGCGCACCAGTCCTGTTAGCAGAGTTGACGCTATCTAAATGACCGCCAATAATGACAGTCCTGTTGCTGCGACCCGGCACACGCACAATGACAGAGTCCTGGGGAAAGAGCGTATGCGGGAACATCTCTACAGTAACGCCATTCTTCCTGGAGTTCTTCACGGTCTCCGCGACTTGAGTAAAGAGCCACTCAGCCGCCTGCTCTCCAGTTCCCGTTTCAGAGAAGCGTGTGTGGAAGGTAGAGTAGTACTCGAGATTCTTCTTGATGTTCTCCCAGTTGAGCTTGGGGATGAGGCGCTTGATGTTCTCTTCGTACTTGAACTTTTTTGGATAGGGGGGTTGCGCTTTGACGGCACGCACTTCGGCGTTGAAATCGGTGATGTCGAAGAAATGTGATCCACAGCCGCCGTTCTGTTATGTTGTTAATGATGTTGCAGTGCCGGTGTTGGAGTGTGATGACATACAGCCGAGATCTCCCATCGCTCGTCTTCGGTAATCTGGCGTGTGACTCCAGGCGCAACCTCGATGGTCAGAAGAGCTCTGGGCCCGACCTCCTTTGGCTTCGCAAGTACAGCAGTGGCACAAATGGCAACGAATATCGCGGATATCTTCATAGTGGTGATATGAAGCCTTGTTATTTGCAGAGAGGCACTCGACTGAAGGTTCAATGAATTCTCGCTGTATAGCGATTCTTTATGTACTCCTAGGCCGAAGAAGCCTCGGAGCCATCACGACGCTTGTAGGGAGGCCCTTGATATTCTAATGTGCGCAAATCGAGACTGTTTGACGTGATACCAAGCGATACGAAGCACAAGATCGTGGTAGAAAGGCCAATGGGAACAGTTTCGTCATCTGGATCACGGTAGAATTGTCTTGTCGCTGCAGCAGCTTTCCTTGTCGGCTTCCTGATGTGGGGTAGCGTAACTAGGCGGCTTGTCCGGGTGACGAAGACGCGCTCGTAAGATCAGGCTGTACATCTTCATTGTGGAAACGATATCTGCGTGCAATCCTTGACCTGCCATTTGTGTAGAGTGTGGGCGGTTGGCGCAAAGTGAGCTTGGAGAGCAGACAGGAGGGCGCGCTAAGGAAACCGATTCAGGTCAAGAGTCGACCTCCTTCCTTCCACAGACTACTGTCTTTCGAAAACCACATCGTGAGAAATTGTCGGATTAATCACGACAATGTGTGGTGTTAATTACTGTGGCAGGTTGTGGGGGTGGTGATCGATACGCGCTAGCCAGCGTCCCGCTTCCCGAGGTCTACAACGCGACTTCGTCACGACTCCACTGCTGCTTACTTTTCACCATGTAGCTACCTCCAGCTTCAGACACCACCATGGTGCTGCTATCTACTCTATTCTTCGCCGCCGCGGTCAGCGCCAAATGTTATGAGACCTCAATCGCTCATCCACTGCCTGATTTAGACCCCCAGGATGCGGTTCTGAAGCACGCATTCGCGACAATCGACAAAGCTCTCAAACGCGTGATCGATGTCCCCGAGTTTGCCTCCACGTCCTTCTCTGTAGAGATCACCTCGTCGAAAGAGACTCTATGGTCCCGCTATCACACAGCTCGCGAGCGCAATGCCTCACGTCCAGATATTCCCGAGGTGAACGGCGACGCTCTGTTTAGAATTGCATCAATTAGCAAGACATTTACTGTTCTCGGCATACTCTTTCAACATGAAGCGGGCAATCTGAGTCTCGATGACCCGGTAGACAAGTACATAAAGGAGCTACGAGAATCAGACCCTATCCCTTGGAAGGACATCACTTTGAGAAGCTTGGCAAGCCAACTAAGCGGCATACCCAGAGAATGTAGGACAGGTGAAATCCTCGGTTGTATCACCGAGCTCGGTACGTAGGCTGATTCCTTTCCGCAGTTGCACAAGGCGATTTCATCAATTTTGGGAATCCACTCGAAATGGGCCTACCACCAGTATCTCGTGAAGGTCTGCCCGATTGCGATGAGTACTCGCCGAATTATGAGAAGCCGTGTACTGCCAATGGTAGGGTGGAAAGCCGTACCCAGAACTACGACTGACATACTACAGATCTGCTGAAAGTAGTGAGGAAGAAGCACCCATTGTTTGCGCCGAACATGAAATCCACTTACAGTAACGTCGCCTTCGAACTGCTGGGCTTGGTACTTGAGAGAGTCACGAAGCAGACATTCAAGGATTACATCAACGAAGCAATTTTGCAGCCCTTGAACATGTCCAAAAGCACCTTGTCGCTGCCTCCTGACAGCGCCGGGGTAATTCCGAAAGGTTCACACTATTGGGATGTAGACGAAGGTATTCAGAATCCCACGGGCGGCATCTACAGCTCATCCACCGATCTGTCCAAGTACCTTCGGTACATATTGACGCATTACAACACAATCGCTGGTTTAAACTGGCTGCACCCCGTCTCCCCATCCGGCGGCCTCAATTCCTTCTATGGGATGCCTTGGGAGATACTGCACTCGGATCGCGCACTCAAGGACTCGAAGCGCACAGTTCGCTTCATCACCAAGGGCGGTGGCTTACCTGGCTATACATCCATCATTGTGATAATTCCCGACTTTGGAATTGGCTTTAACCTCCTCATAGCTGGTGGGGCAGGCGCGTTCAGCAAGCTCAGAGATGCCATCAGCGCAACAATAGTGCAGGCCGCTGAAGAAATATCGATCCGACAACTTCAAGAACGCTACGTGGGCACATACGTCTCTACAAATCACACTCTCAACTCTTCTATCTCTCTCGTAGCAGATCACCGAGGCTTGGTCGTCGAGCGCTTCGTCTCGAACGGTACCGACGTACTCAGCGCAATTGCGGGTATTACAGAGGCGTCGGACACCTCGTACAGAGTACTTTCACCCACGCTCCTTTTCCGGGACGAGAAGAAGCAGCAAGGCGAGCTGTGGCGCTCAGTCACCGGGAATGAGAGATCAGAGGATGATTTGGGCATTTGGGAGGATGAATGCATAGCGGACATGGACTCCGGACTGTATGCTGGCAAGGGATTCAATGAGCTTGTGTTCTGGGATAAAGAAAAGAATGGGAAATATGGGACGCTGGAGTTGAGCGCTTTTAGGATCAATTTAACGAGGTCGGATGAGCAAGACGTCAACTGGAATGAGCAAGAGGTTTTGGAGCTTTGAGCGACGAATACACTATTGTTTCGACAGCAAAGCTGCCAAATCTATTGGTGCCCAATCCACTCCCTTCTTTTCACTGCACGCCTCCCACAAGCTTTCTAGTCGCTGATACTCAGTCCGACTCATCGAGTCATATTGCGACAATGTCTTCTCAACCCATCCTTCCCTCTCATCTGCGACCATAACTATCCCTTCTGCTCCAGTCTGATACTCACTCCAGGGTGCGTTACCGCATGCAAACTTGATCCACAGCTCAGCATGCCGATCACTCACATCCTTGAGCCACTGATGGGAATATCGAAATTGCATCGCGCGGAACAAGAAGTACACATCAACCCAATGATGTGCTTGTTGATAGAACGGCGCATTCGGGAAGGGATTGCGGGTGTCGAAGATGTAGCGATAGATACGCTTAGATGTGTTCGTAGTAATGTGATTAGCAAAAGCATGTATTGGCGCTATCACAATGTGTTAGCCGCTTACACACAGAATACTGGGGTTTGCACGGGAGCATACCATCGAAAAAGACATCGCCACCCCAACGCATAGCTGGAGTAAGGAACGTATTCTGATCCATATCCTGGAGAACTCCGTATGCATTCAATATCTTATCAGTCGCCTCTTCGCTCAATTCCCGGGTAAGGTAGCTCCGGAAACTCTCAGGCGCCAGACCCTTCAGGATACCAGCATGCGTCTGGCCCTCGAAGCCAGTGTTTCCAACAACAAGCTCGTCGATCCACTCGCATTGCCCGAGAAGCTCAGGAACCCGGTCCCAAGTGAAGTCCGACCGGAAGAACGACATGTCACATTGAGGACGCCACATAATTCCTTGGACTGTGAATGTATCGCTTGCCTTCACCAAAGCATCCACGTCCAGAGCGCGTAGTTTCTCGATGGCAGCTTCGCCGCTTTCCTTGATATTGAGTGTCTCACAGATCTTACCAAACATTTCACTTGCTTTCTCTTCCGAAATGGGCGTCGTACTTGGACCTAGAATGCCGCTCATGATAATAGCGCGACTGAACAACGGTCCAGAAGGGGGTGGGTGCGACATCATGTGGCAACAAATTGACATTCCGCCAGCACTTTCGCCAAAGACAGTCACACGCTCTTTGTCGCCTCCAAAGCCGTCGATGAATTTCTGTATCCAGAGTAGTGCGTTACGTTGATCTTTCAGCGCGAAGTTCCTCTGGCCATCGGGTGTGGCTAAGAAGCCAAATGCGCCAAGACGGTATTGAATTGCTGTGGCAATGACTGGTGTAGAGAGGGCGACGGAGTGCTGGGCCATGTATGCGGTGTTGTGCTGCTCATCAATCTTGCCTAGCATAAAACCGCCACCATGAATGTATGTCATTACTGGTAGCTTCTTCCCTCCATTTCGGCTCTCGATATGTGACCGTGGTACATTGACATCCAGAATCAAGCATTCAAACTCGCTGGCCTCGATAGGTTCCTGGAGCGGGTGTGCGCCACCGCTGTGGGGATCATCCAGGCTGAAGGTATGCGGGCATGCGTAGCCTTGCCTTGTGAAGTCTCGGGAATGTCCGTCGAGGTTTTCTCGGAGTGTAGATTGCTTGAAACGACCTGAAGTCGAAGCGTACGGTACTGCGCGAAAACGAACGACATCTGGAGTCTCTGGAGAGATCAGGCCGGTCATAGAGCCCAGTGTCGGGTGCTCGAACGAGTACTTCTCAGTTGTCCTTGTTGGAGTCGCCATGTTGTTCGTCGAACTTGAAAGCTACAAGGGAGGCTGGTAGCTCGGTGTGCTCTGCCTCACGCGCTTTCGTTGGTGATGCGAATCGTGGCAGGAGTGACTGTAAGTGTATTGTGTGAGATGGTCGCTATCAATCGGCGCCGTCTCTTCCTTGCCACGCGCGTATGGTTCTGAGAAGTTCAATGAGCATACAGTTATGACGAGGAATGGGAATCGTAATCAAGGGCGTATTGCATCCTCCACATGTTGTGGGGTAGGCATCAGGCCCGTACAGCCGGTGGCTGCCCACACTCCCCGCTCAAAACAGCACCTCTTGCGAACGTTTCTGTCTTTGTGAATGTTTCGCGCATCGCAATACATGAGCGATCATGATCAAGCGAGCCTGATCAAACTAGGTTGTCTGAATATACGCCATGGCTCCCGATCATTCTCGGCGAACAATATTCGTGTGACAGTGTGGGTTACAGACAATGATCATAGATGCTTTGTACACGGAGGGGAGAACGCGTTGGTTGAAGTGCAGGCGCAGTGGGTGGTGCATCGTAGGAGTTCATGTGCCTCAGTCGAATCTTCTTGTCCTGCTCCGTTGCGACCCCAGAATTACTTCAGCGGATTCTCATTGGCTTGGACTACACACCAAATGTATCGTCTGCGCTATAGCGGTAGCTCCCACTCACCATCCTTCAAGGGCTTTGCCAAACTACTTGTGTCTCGTTTGATAAATTTTCCGTACCCTTTTTCGCCCAGCAGACCTCCATTGTCTCTGTCCCACACCACCTTTCCTCTCAACAGCGTCCACCGTGGCCATTGCTTTAGGACCCTGCCTTCGAACGGCGTATAATCAACATCGTGATGCAGCATACTATTCGTCAAAGCGAACGGTTCCATTTCACCATCCGGATACCAAATATTCAGATCAGCGTCGCTCACTCCCTCCACCAAGCCGCCTTTCCTTGGGTAGAGTCCGTATAGTTTACTCGGATTCGTACTTGTTACTTCCACGAACTTGGTCAATTTGAGTCTGTTGGCGGACAGCGTGAGCGACAGTCTCGTCTCGATACCCGGACAGCCGTTCGGAATATACTTGAAATGGCCCACAGGATACTCTGCGTTGATGCTTGTCTTCTTTCCCGTCTCTGCATCGTCGTATCGGAACGGGCAGTGATCAGAGCTCAGTATCGTGAATGTGCCATCAGCCAGCCCATCCCAGATAGCGTCGCAGTCTGCCTCAGAGGAACGTGGAGGTGGGCTGCACACGCACTTCGCGCCCTCGAAGTCTGGCTTGTCGAGGTCCATTTTCGTGAGGAAGAGGTACTGCGGGCAAGTCTCTGCGAATATAGGCAGGCCGCGGTCTTTTGCTGCTTTGATGTGTGCGGCTGCTTGAGGCGTGGAGACGTGTACGATGAGGATGGGTGTATCCATGAATTCGCTGAGGCTGATAGCGCGGTACGTTGCTTCTATCTCGGCCACTGGAGGATGTGATGGTCCGTGGTACTTTGGTGCGAAGAGCTTGCGCTTCTCGAGTTGAACGGTCATCCAGTCGATTACGTGGTTGTTCTCTGCGTGGATCATGGTGGTAATGCCTTGCTTTCTTGCCTCCATGAGCACGTCGAGGATCTGGCCATCGTGGAGCTGGAGGGCCTCGTATGTCATGTAGATCTTCAGACTTGAGATTCCTTCTTCCCGCAGCGTTTTGAATTCTGACAGTGCTTTCTCGGAAGGATTGCCGACAAGCAAATGGAATGCGTAGTCATTGTAGCAGTTGTCGCGAGCACGAGCGTGGGTTGCAGACAGGGTGTCGAGTAGTGTGTCTTCGGTCTTCTTTTGTGGCGCAAAGGTCACCATGGTGGTTGTACCGCCACATATCGCTGAGCGTGATCCTGTCTCGTAATTGTCTGCTGTCGAGCCCTTGCCGAAGAGGGGTGGTTCCTGAAGATGCACATGAGCATCGACGCCACCAGTCATGACCCAGCCGTCCTGGACATCTATAGTTCTCGTAGCGTGTGCATCCTTGAGATCTCCTCTGGGGACGACCTTTGCGATCTTCTCATCTTTGATGGCGATATCCCACTCTTGAATTTCGCTGTCTGTGACGACGATTCCGTTGACGACGAGCAGGTCATATTCTGCCGCCATATCTTGCTAGACTTTGTCTACTTGTCAAAAATGGGACCTTGGTCCTGCAAGTCACGCGGAAGTAGAAAACGAGAGCCGTGAAGTTCGTGATGCCGGCCGCCATGATACTGATGTGGAGGTGGTAAGAGCGACTAGACTCTGTTGGTGGTCTGCCTATCGCGACCCCGCCGTCCAAGACTTGACAACGCGTCGGATGCTTATCAATGGGAGCATCATTTCGCGCAAAGCATCGTCGGAAGTATGCGAGCGTTTCGCGCCGTCAGTACCTGCTGTAATGCTGAGCTACTGGTTGACGCGTCCAGTTGCCCGACGGAACGCGTCTTGCACTAATCCCCACGACCGCCAACCTCGTACATGTGTCTATCTTCAGGACACATTGAACGCCAGAGCTACTGATTCGGACAATACGGAGCCCTTCGCGTCGGCATAGGGAGCTTCAATGAGCTGGACAGGCTAACACCGTGACGACAGTGGCTTCGTCGCAGCTGAAAATTAACGGTGATAGATTGAACAGCACGCTCCAGAGCACCAGCTCACAATGGGGTGCACTAGGGACCAGCACAGGCATGTGTCGTCTAACACTGACACAGGAAGACAAGCAAGTACGCGACTGGTTGGTAGCGGAGTGCAAAAGCTTGGGATGCGAAGTCAATGTAGATCAGATGGGCAACATATTCGCCGTACGACCAGGCACAGCGAAAGACCGAAAACCGATTGCTATGGGCAGCCACATGGACACACAGCCATCCGGGGGGCGGTACGTACTACCAGACTCCTTCTGTAGAATCTTCTGACGTCTTACTAGATATGACGGCATCCTCGGTATCCAAGCAGCCCTCGAAGTCCTTCGCACCCTTCACGAAAACAATATCGATACTTATTGTCCTATCGATCTTATTGACTGGACGAATGAAGAAGGGGCAAGATTCCCTGGCGCTATGATGGCTTCTGGGGTATGGAGTACGCACAGCAGTACACCGCTCGAAGCCTGCTGGGGGATCCAAGACCGCGAGGGCGTGCAGATGAAGGACGCCCTTCAGGAGATTGGATACCGGGGCGAGACGCCGTGCGACTACCACGAAAATGGCCTGGAATGTCATTTTGAGCTGCATATCGAGCAAGGACCGATACTGGAGAAGGAAAGCAAGAGCGTGAGCGTGGTTACGTCGGTACAGAGCATGAAGTGGTTTTCGATACGCGTCGGGGGCATAGAAGGGCACTCGGGAACGACTCCGATGCCCGCTCGCGCAGATGCTCTCGTCACAGCATCGCGCCTTATTACAGCCGTGCGCGATTGTGCTCTTAACACCGAGCTTGGAGTAGCGATCGTGGGTGTCATCAGTAGCGATACGTCCAGCCAAGCCACCATACCTGCTGGAGTCAAGTTCATCATTGATGTGCGTTGCTCTACGGACGACATGGTGGAGCAGCACGCAGCACATATATTCACAGCCTTCGACAGCACTATCGCCAGTGAGAATAACGGCACATCATACCATATCGAGCGATCATGGGGCTTGCCGGAGTTCATCTTTCATCCACATTGTATTGAGGCTGTGCGCGCCTCAGCCTTCAGCCAAATTGGTGAAGATCAAGTCATGGAAATGAAAAGTCGGGCAGGTCATGACAGTGCATGGACAAGCAGAGTGTGTCCGACAGGCATGATTTTTGTTCCAAGCAAAGATGGAATCAGTCATAAGCCGCATGAGTACACAAGTCCGGAGCACTGCGCTTTGGGTGCGCAGGTTTTATTGGACGCTGTGCTGCACTATGATACCAAAGTCAAGACTGCGGGCTTCGAGGTCTCGGTGTAAGGTGGTTGTTCGACTCCCACGCTGAAAGCTGGACTTCTCGCAATCAAGCTATTCGATGTTTGTTCTTTCGGCTTCTAGCTCCCAAAAGCCGGTCTGACTTAGCAGCGGCAAACGTGAGCGGTGCAAGCATATCGACGATGCGCATTACCACCTGCCGGATGTGGCGCGAGTGCAACCCGGGTATTGGGTGCCAGACTCACGCAAAGGATCAGAGTAGATGAGGCTCAATATACTTAAGTCGACTAGGAGGTGAGCCTCACCGATGGATGACGTCCTCCTGCATCATGTTAATACGCCAGAGCCGCAGTGGGTGCACTACTGTCCGACCGTGCTTGAGACTCGCGCTTCCCTTGCCACGATGCCAGAAAAATACACCGCGTGGTCTCTGGTTTCGTTTATCGTAGTTTCATGGCTTTTTCGGTTGACAGCATATGTGCGATTCGCTACCAACCAGGATGCCGGATGATGTAAGATTCGCAACAACCAAATGGAAAAATTCCCACAGAACCATTACCTGATTTCGACATGAACTCCTCTGAGTTGTTCAATTCGTCGGCCAATCTCATGCACCATGAGCAACGACTCATTGGGATCCAAAGCGCATGGCTTACAGGCAAAAGCCAGACCTCCAGCGTGACAGCCCGCCCTCATATAACAAGGCAGCAGTGCATTCGAAACAACGCCATGTGACACCCGACCCACAACCGACCCCGGCCACGACTGCCGTGCCTGAACAGGTAAAATCTGGGGTATGCATATCAACTCTCCGCGAATGGTGGCGATGTACGCAAATTGTCCACCTGCGACCACTTATTCGCCAAGAATGCTTAATCGTTTACATGCAATCTATCCAAAGGAAAAGTGCGACTAGTGACACCACCCTACCTGGGAGCGATAATTGGAAATGCTGATCCGTGGTGGTTGTACGGGCCGGAAGCGCACAGTTCGACTTTAGATTGAGCGGACAGCCACTGGCCAGGATACGAAGAGTATAAGACTCAGATGGAAGCAGTCTCTGGAGGACATTGTTGTAGGACGCACATTCACTTCGACGACACTTTCACTACTCTTCGATTCTCACATTAGCTAGCCAACATGAAGTCGACATTCGCAATCCTCGCCGCTGTGGCTTCGGTCTCTGCCCACTCCACATGGCAGCAACTCTGGGTCGGCAGCACGGATATGACCACCACATGCGCCCGTACCGTCAAGGACAACAGCCCAGTCGCTAGCCTTTCATCGTCCGACATGTTCTGTGGCCGTGGCCCAGCTACCTCTTCCGGAGTCTGCTCGGTTGCTGGTACGTCCTAATACAATTTTTTTACAACGGTATTCGAACTGACATACCACAGCTGGAGGTGCCCTTACCGTTGAGATGCACGCTCAGCCTGGTGATCGCAAGTGCAGCCAACCTGCGATCGGTGGCAACCACTACGGCCCCGTCAACGTCTACATGGCGAAGGTTTCTGATGCGAAGACTGCTACTTCTGGATCCTTCTTCAAGGTGGCTGAGGACGGCTACACCGGCACTACCGCTTCCTGGGGTACTGAGATCCTCAATGCCAACTGCGGAAAGAAGGCCTTCACCGTTCCCAAGTCTATCGCTTCTGGAGATTACCTTGTTCGTGCCGAGGTTCTTGCCCTCCACGCTGGTGCAGGAAACCCGCAGCCATACATTACATGCTTCCAGGTCAAGGTCACTGGTGGGGGCAGCGCAAACCCGGCCGGAGTTTCTTTCCCTGGCGCATACAGCCTTAGCGACCCCATCTTCAGCAAGGCCATCTATGACTCGAGCTTCAAGTACGTCTCGCCCGGCCCAGCTGTCTACTCTGGTTAAGGGAACGACGACTCGATTGTGTGGCCGCGAAAATAAGACAGCGCCTGTGGATGCTTTTGCACCTGGCAAGGACTTGAAAGGATTCTTTGTACATACTTTACACCCTTTGAAGCACAGCATTAGCATTTAGCATTATTCTCCCAATATCATACCTGTCTATACCTTCGTGCTCTTACGAAAATAATTTGCTAATGTGTTCTTCTGCACGCCTTTTTGCTCTTTCTTTGCTTTGTCCACCATCTTCTTCTTCTCTGCTTCCCCGATGCCCATCAACTTCTTGAGCTCTTCCCACTCTTGCTTGCCAACGATGCCACCACTTGCCTCTTTGTGCCCTCTAGCAAAGCTCTCACCTAACCTTTCCCTCAGATCCGCGTCTCCTTCAACAATTCCTTCGAGCTTCTTGATTATATCCACCTTTTCCACGCCTTTTCTTGCTTTCGCAACCTTGGCAACACGACATGAGAAGTTTACCAGATCTGGCAGGTATCCTTCATTTGCGCACATTACAATCTCCAACTTCCCGCTCTTCAAATGACCGGCCCATCTGGTTGCGATCACTGGATGTATTTGAGCTTCGCTGCTGATCGTCAAGAGCGCGATGCTGCCGTCCGCTGAGAACTTCGGCGGCGTGTGCGTACAGCGTTCTGTTTCGCGCCGCACTTCAAGACTCGCATCCTTGAGCTTCTCGTTTTCGAGTGTGGAAGAAGGTGATGAGGCGGACAGTACAGCATCCCAAGCGTCGCTGACGTTGTAGGCTGCAGAACGGCGAGGCGCATTGACAAGGGCCACAGCGTCATTTATCGTTTTCTTGGGGTACTGCTTGAATGTCTGTGTCATGTCTGGGAATGGAGGTTGCCATTTGATCGTCGAACCGAGGTCACCATGGGTCCCCAAGGCGCAGAGCCACGATATCTTTTCCTCAAGATCTGGATGCAGTGGTAGGCAAATGTTGTATGTCAGGAGTGCACTGGTGGCTACGGGTGGACAATCGTATGCTGTGACGTAATCTGCGTTCTCAGGAAAGCCGCCTTCAGATGCAAAGTGATGGTCGATGACAAGGCAAGTGTGCTCATGCGAGGCAAGTGGTGGAGATTTCCGACTCCCTTGGTCCAGGACAAAGATGTAAGAAGGAGCAGTAGCGGTTATGACATTCTCAGTACTTTTGTCAAAGATATTAGAGCCTTTCGGAGGAAAGTATACAGAGATCTGGGAAGATGGAAGACCGAGCGTAGTTAAGGTGTGGTGTAGTATAGATCCAGAGCTCAAGCCGTCAGCGTCCTTATCAGGTAATATGAGAGTCGGCTTTTGTGACCGAGCACTATCTTGTGTAAGCCAAGCGTAAGGAGAAGCGGTAGGACGAGAACACTTACCACTCCTCAATGATGTCTCTCGCGCGTTCGATTTGTTCCCCTCGAGCCGGCCAAATGGATCCGCCCGACTCGTCTTGTCTCGATGGCGTAAGGTGGTACTCTGGAACATCGATCTTCGCCTTCTTCGTCTTTGGAGGCGATATTGCCTTGTCGGCTTTGCGCTTCGACAAACTCATTGTTGCATAAGAAGGATGCAAGTGGCGATTCGGGGAGCCGGCGACGATGAATCCGGGTCTATGTGTTTCAAAGCGCCTCGTAAGCAGTAACCTGGCTTGTGATCTGGATGCACGTGCTATCACTGACATTACTCCACGCAAGGCTTGTTGTTATATTTCGACAAAGACGCGAAGATGTGCACTGGTGGCACAGACAAATCGATGACGTCGTGCAACGCTAAAGGCGCTCGACGTCTGCTACACACTACAGTTTAATCAAGACTACCAGTTGCGAGTCCTTATGTGCATAGCACAAACATACCTCAATTTGAATAGAATTCTACTGAGGCCGAGATGGGCGATGGCTTCAGTAGCTGAGAATGTACCGGTACCCAGCGTTGCAACTTCCTCTTGGCAGGCCTGTCAGCTTAAGCGCTGCTAAGGTTCTTTCTTTAACCCCATCATGACTATTGGGACTTCTTCGACATGGCCACAGACCTCATGGGTCACCGTTTTGCTCGATGAAGCAGAAACTAGAGCAATGGCTCAGGGCCCATGGTACCAATCGTAACTTTGCTCAGCCGCACCTCCACTCTCACCACCGTTAGCTTCGCTGATCCTCTAGTATACGATGGTTGATCACATATCGAAAGTTCCCTGAGGAACCAGTTTTCGGTCTCTCAGACACAGATACAGTTGCGGATGTAGATATGGAACATCCGCAAATCATTTCGGACTACAACATACCGTCCGCAGACGTATTTGTCGACCTTTATCACCTTAAACTGAAGATCGTGGGACCTATCGCCACCATTATTCGACCGTGGAGCATTCAATGACCACCACCCACAATATGGACATCAGAAGAGTATCGCAGCTCTGCATCCACCTTCTTGACCGGACCACCTGGCGAAACGCAGCTTGTTTGCTCGCGTCATCTTAGGTCAAAAACAGCAGTCCTTTTTGACGGCGGCAATCTTGTGCTTGTGGAAGGATGTACCTTCCAAGGTTCGATCAAATGAAGGACGAGATCAGATGGATGAAGTCAGGATTGCTGCAATTCTGTCCCACTTCTGCCTGGCCGTCTCAAAGAAACAAGTCTTACAACTTCGTTTTCCTCGTCAAAGTCTGACGCACGCACATAGATATGTATCGCGTAAAATTGCAGCATGCCTATCGTGCTGCCAAAAATCAGCGAGGGCCAGGTCCTTGTCGGCGCTTGCTACTCCTTTGGTCAGGTGAATGCAGTGTCGACTGAACCAACGCTGTCTGGTCGTATCTCAACATATATTGCCTCCTGGGTCAAGCGAGTAAAGCTGAGATAGTTTCCATCAATTAAAAGCAGCCAGTGATGGCACCAGGTGCAGTAATAATTCGTGAACGATAGAGACAGTAGTATCAGTAGCTACTGACTTTAGGTGTAAGTTAAGGGTTATGATGATATCTGCAATTTAAAACAATAGCGTGTCTATCTTCAACAACTCGCCTATAAGTAAGTAGGAAGTCTTTACGAAACATATTAAGGATACACAGGCTATACTTTTGTTGGTCTCTGGGTAGAGCTTCGCTAAGCTAATCGATCACGAATTCTTGCCGCACCTGGTGATGGCTGCATCTAGGTATGGTAAGCATAGTCTCAGCGTTATAATACGACAGCGTACTGCTTACTCCTTAGAGACGATTTGAGTGCTCCTCATGTACCACAATATATAGGTAGAAATATTTGAGGGATGTCTGTTTGATCATACAGACATGACCAGCGCTTAGTCCTTGGACTCGAAATGTGCTAATCTCGTATCCCAAAGCAAGCACGGCATTGTTTTAGCACCAAATGAACCGGATGTCAGATCCCGCAAAGCCCAGCTTTTATCGTGGCGGCAAAATGTTGACAGATCCATCAATGCTTGATTCAAATTGCCTTTTCCTCCCAAGAGTTGCTTGAGCGTAGTATCATCTCGATTTTCGATCTATTGAAGCTGCAAATGTGACGTCTAATCTTCCATCCGCGGCCACTCCCATGCCCAACATCCCAGCTATCGCTTATTTCCCAGATCCTACCGGAACCACTGTCCATTTCCGTCAAGCTCAACGGCTATGACATCCACCGCGAAAGGAGGTGGAAGCTTGTCATGGACCAGGCGCGCAACACGCGACCATCGCGATCGGACGTCACCAAAAGAATCCTACGCGAGACTATCACCACGGGCGGCGTCACCAATACATGAAGCTCCCCCATCTCATATGACATAATTAGGTATATTACGCGACACGGCTTTCTCGCCCACCCTATCGTGAAATCCATAAACCATCACAAACGTCTCTCGCCTAATCCATCCCAGCCTCCCCAATCCCCTGTCCATATCACGACACGTGCAAAGCGCCCACAAGCACCACCAAGACTCGCAATGTCACTGTTCCGCATCACGCTTGTCGCACTCCCAAGTCAGACAAGCGGGCTAACCAAGACTGAATCTGCAGCCCGCAAATAATGTCTCGCTCATCGTAATCCCGGTATCGAAACGTTGTGCATTCCCCACTTGGCACGCAGAACAATCTGCGAACCTAACAAGCTCTTGATGCCTTTTCCCCCCACGAAAATAAAGCCAGCGCGTCAATAAGCATGCATGCATATGCACGAGCTACTACTGCTCCCCTCCTTCGTGGTTGATCACACAACGTGCTTGCCTGATGCGTGACAAGATGACTTGATCTTTCGTAACGATCAGTGCATTGCTTATTATCCGTATCTTGCACGTCAACGCGATCAGCGGCCCAAGCCGGCCACTTCGCGGCCAATTTTGTTCGTCATCGGCATGCATGTTCAATCCCAGCAGCACTCCACTACACCTGTCATGATTCGTCAATTGCAGCTTCACTCGCTACCTCGCTGTTCGCCAATTAACACCTCATGCAATCCAGCCTATCTACCCCGCTCATCGTCAACATCATCACGCAGCTTTGACCGGAGATATCGAGCATGTTGCTTCGTTAGCTGCAGCTCACCAATCAACGCCTGCTAGCTGTCAGCCAGCCCGCGGGTCAGCACTGCTATCTAGGGTAAATGATGGCGCCGGGATACGAACGCGCTAGGTAAACTAGCTACGCGATAGCTTCGGGGGGATTTGCGGTGCGTGCGGCTGGACGGAATTGGAGAAGGAGGACTGAGAGTCGGTGAGATTGATGATTCTGAATTGAGGGCTGGAAGGATGGAGATGGCTCAATTGAATTCGTTCCAGATCCAGCCTCACTGTGGTGTGAAAGACTTCAAATCATTCTCTGCAAGGGTGTGGAGATACCGAGCAGTTGTACGAGAAAATTTGACATACAAGAGAGTCAATCAATTGGAGTAGTGAAAGGGTCAAAGGCATTGCGAAGAGCGGTCAATATCACGATAGTCACAGATGCACACGATGGTCCAGTTACAATAATGAAATTTATCCCCCGTGGTATACATTGAAGACTAGCAAGACAGCGATTAGAAATTAGCTCTCCGCAATGGCAGAGAGCGTGTGGGCTCGCGACACCCTATATCCAACTACACATAGCCTTATGCGACATACATCTATTCGTCATCCTCCTCCTCGATAGCGCGGGGCGCAAGGACGTAGCGGGTAGTGCCGTGCTTGTCAACACCGTGCTCAAGAGACAGCTTGCTGAGGGCAGCAATCATATTCTCAATGGCGGGGTTCTTCCTGTTGCGGTCCTTGCGGCCAAGGGTGTCAAGCCATGGGATGCGGTTGAGGAGATAGTAGACAATGGCGATAATGATGGTGACACCAATGGAGTATGCCCAGATGATGACAACTGTGACAATGTCGACCCATCCGTTCTCACGGAACTTGCTGTTGTTGGTCTTGGGGTTTGTCTGGTAGTCGGTTCCGGACATCCAGCCGAAGACGGTGAAGATGGTTGCGAGAGCGTCGACACCGAGAATGGCGATGATCAGCTGGAACGAGGGGAAAGTCTTGCCACCACGAGTAACGAAGATGAGCCAATTCTCAGTGAGCGCAACCTCGAGAAAGAGGATGGGCTGGATAGCACCGAAGTTGGCGATGATACCACCGTTGGGCAGGAAGAGAGTACCACGAACGACCCATGTACCGAGAGCGAGCAGGAGACCAAGAACGACGGAGATGAGCCAGATCTTGGGCAATTGCCATTCGACGGGGCGAGGGTCCGAGTGAGCGTTGTCGTAGGCAACGGCAACGGTAGCCAAATCAGCGAAGAGAGCAAGGAAGACAATGAGCTCAGCGCGGATAGTCTCGTTCAGGATGATCATCGAAGTGACAAGGTAGACCTCGAGATGCAGACAGAGCGCAATACGGTACTGGATGTAGGCCTTCATACGCTGGAAAATCTGACGGGCAGTCTTGATGGCCAAGACAATGGTGGACAGACCAGGGGCAAGGAAGACGATATCAGCGGCAGCCTGGGCAGCCTCAGTAGAACCCTCGACAGCAATACCACAGTCAGACTTCTTGAGCGAAGGGGCGTCATTGACACCGTCTCCAGTCATAGCAGTCAAGTGACCACGCTGCTGCAGCATCTCTACGACCTGGTATTTGTGTTCGGGGAAGACTTCGGCGAAACCGTCGGCGCGCTCGACGAGGTCGTGCTGGGTAGTGCCGGTGAGACCGCCGTGGATGAGCTTGGTAGAGTTGTAGACCTTGGTACCGAGAGCAAGCATCTTGCAAGTCTCCTTCGCGATGGCGATAGCGTCACCACTGTTTGCTGTTAGTAAGGATCGGATGGTGGAGGGATATAGCACTTACGTCAACATCTTGACTGGGACACCGAGCTGCTGAGCCTCGATGATGGTCTGAGCGGTATCCTCACGGGGAGGGTCGAACATGGACATGAGACCGAGGAGGATCCAGTCACCATCGTTCTTCTGGTAAGCGACACCAAGGGAACGGAAACCGCGGCGGGCGAACTCGGCAGCCTTCTCCTTGTAGAGGCGGGCAGTTTCCTCGTCGCAGTTGGCAAGGTTCACAATGGCCTTGGGGGCACCCTTGGCGCAGACGTACTTGTCACCACCCATGTGGCAGACGGCGGTGATACGCTTGGAGACGGGGTCGAAGGGTGTGAATTTCTCGGTCTTCCATCCCATGTTGAGGATCTCACGTGCCTTGGGGTAACGGCGAATAGTGAGGATGGTAACCTTGTCAATGGGGTCGAGAGACTTGAGGTTGTGGGAAGACGCAAGCGCGGCGACGGCCATCATCCAGTTAACATCTTGGCCCTCAGCGACGTAAGGCTCACGGAGAGACAGTTGGTTGGCGGTGAGGGTTCCGGTCTTGTCAGAGCAGAGAACGTCGACACCGGCAAGAGACTCAATGGCGGTGAGCTTCTGAACAATAGCCTTCTGCTCGGCGAGGTAGGCAGCACCGACAGCGAGAGTGGTGGTGGTGACAACGGGAAGACCGACAGGGACACCGACGATGAACATGATCAAGGCGTAGTGGAGAAGAGTGACGGACTTGTCAGTTCCCTCGCGGTGAGTGGCGATCGGGATGTTGCGGTAGAAACCACCAATCCAGGCGAGAAGGATGAAGAACATGACCAAGACGAGGAGCGCCGTGCCGATGGAGTTCATGATAGCCTTAAAGTGACCTTGGTCCTGAGCGCCCTGCACGAGAGAAGCAGTGCGACCGACGAAGGAGTGCTTTGCGGTGGCGATGACGATACCGTAGGCCTTGCCACGCTTGCAACCAGTGGTGTAGTATGCGATTTCGCCCATATACTTCTCGACAGCGAGAGATTCGCCGGTGATGGAAGACTGATCGCAAGCAACGAGAGCGTGACCTTGGGTGATGGGGTTCTCCTCATCGAACTTCTCCTCATCGCCGTCGTCCTTCTCGTCTTCTGGGTCACCGTCATGGAACTTGTCCTCTTCCTTGAGCTTCATGTACAGTTCGAAGTCTTCCGGGTGGTCATAGTCGCAGATGAGGCGGACATCACCAGGGACGGAGCTACCCTCCTCGACGACCACGATATCACCGGGAACGAGCTCTCGTGCGAGGATGGTCTGCTGCTGGTTGTCACGGACGACAATCGCCTTCATGGCAATGTCACCCTTGAGCGACGCGACAACATCGGCGGCCTGCTTCTCCTGGTACCAACCGACAAGGGCGTTGAGGAGCAGGATACCGCAAATGACACCGAAATCAACCCAATCCTGGAGACCAGCGGCAAGAAGAGCAGCGAGCTCCATGACTAGTTTGCGTTAGCTTCGCGCTTGCGAAATTTGTGCAGGGATATGCATACCGTAGAGGATGGGACCAGTGAAGTAACCGAGGAACTGCTTGAGAAGATTCGTCTTCTCAGACGAGATCTCGTTCCAGCCATAACGCTTACGACGGCTTTCGACATCGTGAGCGGTCAAACCGGCGCGAAGCTGGGTGTTGACGACTGCAATTCAAGTTAGTATTTTGTTCTGAAGGATCGTGATGACCATCTCGGATGCTGCACGGCGGGCTGCAGTTCGGTGGGGGCGGTGGTGCATGTGTGTGGGTCGCCCCTGATTCGCTCCACAGCGGCTGCAGCGCAAGCTCTGAAGCTAGCAGCTTGAGCTCGGACGCCGAAATGCAGCCACCGAATGAGCACAACAAAGGTTGCATGCGCGAGCAGCTGATCCGCTGTGGGGTGAGGTAATGCATCTGCAGCATGCGATTGTGCAATCGCAAAACTGCAGGTGAGAGGAGTAGATGACGACTTACGCTCATCTGGGACGGCACCAGCATCCTCAATGGGCTCGGCGGCGGTGGCAGAGCCTGACTTCCAGAACTGCCACCAAGCCTTCTTCTTCTGCGACTTCTCGGCGTGCGGGTTGGTGCGTGTGTCGCGGTAGAAGAGGATGTACTTCTGCAGCGCAGTGTACTCGTCCATGCCCTCAAACTCCGTCATCGAAACAATACTCTTCTGACTGTGGGAGACGTCAGATACCCTCGCAAGCAGTCAGTAGGCAGATCTCTTACCGTTCGGCCGCTGAGCTGGCGCGAGGCCGCTCAACATCGTCGGTTGGCGCCATGTCGGCGTATGTCTTGTAAGGAATGCAGGTATTAGTGACGATGGGGTATGGTGAGATAAGTTGACGATGTTCTCTGGCACAGAGGAGCTCCACGCGACCGGGGGGCTTTTGGTGTTGTTGTCGAAAGCGAGCGAGCTGCGAAAGTAACTGCGAGCAAGGCCTCCTCTGTGAGAAACTTTAAGAGAAGGCGCGACTGGCAGATATATAGCGCGCGGGACACTGGCGCACGATTGAACCAGGGAAAAATCTGAGTGAGCACCGACCTTCTGTAAATCGCGCAAAGAAGCTATCTCTGGTTGGGGCCCTTGGGGGAAGTCCGAGCGAGCCGGAGCGTCGAGTTGTTTGGATTGGTACCGCACGGACCAGCGCGTTGACGTAGCGGCGTTTTGAGCCCACGGTGATTCGTGGGATGCCTGACTAAGGGCCTCGTACCGTGGCGGCCGACGAATTTATGACGCTTTGCTCTCTCTTTCACCGGCCGAGATAGTAGCGCGTGCCTAGCACTCTCACCCACGCAACGGCGGATGCTCACAATTGCGCTCACTTGCAGGTGAAGTTTTTGGAAACGTGCGCACCGCAATCGTGGTATGCTATCCCAACGGTCTTCAAGAACTCTGGTAGATCGTAGCGCGAACAACAAGCGGCGAACAGAAGATTAAGCAGCGGGATAGCGCGAAACCTCGCTGATAGCGACAGGGATTCTGTTTCACTGTTTTTTATCTGCGTCGACAGTGGCCGCCGTGTACCAAGCTTCACATTTACAAAAGCTTCGCACCTTGGTCCTTGGCTGTACTTTGCATTCTTGCCCAGGGCTACGAGGCATTTTTGTCCAGGTGAGCACTCTGGATGCGGCGCCTGAGCTTCCTTTCGGCTTCTGCTCTCGTGCGAGCTCCCCACGCTTGAGCGAGATACAATTTTAACAGTTCCCACAATTTGACCCACGAACACACAGACTTGATATTCATCATGGCCAACACATGCACCGTAAGCGATCACAATGTAGAAACGAGAATGCCCCTGGCACTGTTGATGCCCCCGAGAGAGCCTGCCTCTTAATCAGCGAGTGCATCCACCCATGGGGAATCATTTCGGGTGAAGCCTCTGCTTAGGGAGCAGTGTCACCTCATTAGGAAGCGGAGCCGCCAAGTTGCTTGGGCGACAGAGCCCGCCAATAACACCCGATGAAGAGCCTCATCGTCAATCGTGACTATGCTTGATAACTTAATACTAATAACGCGCCGTTCAGTGCGACGGACACTTAATCACGCAATTCCTGCGCTGCAACCCTGAACCTGTGCGTTCAGTCTTGATTTTCTAGCCTTGAGTTGCATCTGCTAGCATGCCCAGGTGTCCAGAATCTCTTGTGAAAGCAAGGCGCGACCGGCAGTCCTCCAGACCGTGGGAGGCGCTCCCAACACGGCAGCCGCGAAGATGGGTAGCGACCACGTGACGCCCCCCACAAGGACTTCCAAGGTTCGGTTTTAGACTGCCGATGCATCGCCGGCGGCCTTAGCATGAAACAACATTTCGCGGAGACCCGTCAATACCTCCAAAATTAATGGCCACTACTGAGTCGCAGCCATCTACCGGTGTCGGACCGCACGCCTCATTTGTTTCAATGCCGCTCGAGGCCCTGCCACCAGAACTGTGGTTCAATATCATTACCTATTTCGACGACGATTTTGCATGGCATGCTTTACGAAGAGTATCACCATTCTTGAGACATGTGACTGAGGATGTCTTCGCAAGTCTCCTGCTGCGCACCTGCAGCTTGCGGTTTGCGGGAGAGCCTGCGAAGAACCTTCTGTAAGCTACCGTCTTAGCTGCTACAAGATCGTTGTTCGCTGACCGGACAGACCACCTGACCTGCGGGCAACGCTTCGCTGCGATCGCCCTCACTTTCACAAACCTTACACATCGGCAATCCGCCGTGAAGGCCTCTGTCCAGTCCAGCTCCCGTCTTTCCGCTTTCGACCTTGTTCATTCGTTCCGGCAAACACCAAGGCCATGGTTGTTCTGAAGCTTTGCGACCCAGCATCTGACTACAACCAAGCGAATCTAGCCGCACATCGGCCTCAACTTCCACCCAGTGATGTGTTCGCAAACGTCTTCTTTGACCCGGGCGCCGAAGCACAAAAAAATCGGATGCATTTGACCAACATGGCTGTCTTCATTCGATTCACTGGGCGACTGAAGAGCATGCGCATACCTTCTATGGTGATCGACACCTCATCGCGCGAAATCAGAATTGATTGGCGACAGCTGTGTCAAGATTTCCTTCTTGATGAACTCAAGACAAACTTAAGCTCCCTAGGACGCTGAGGCTTTCATCGAAGCTATGGAAGAACGCAATCACCTTGGCAGCAACTCTGTCGCATTTCTCTCGTCCAAAAAGAAGTCTTAGGGTTGCGTGGAGTACTACGGACCTGTAGATCACTTGGCGCCAAGCTCACTATCCGCCCTTCACACTCCGCGCTGTGTCACAAGAAACTGCGATCGATAGTGTCCGCTCATTATTGCGACTGGGCGCTGCGTTTCTCTTGATTGCTGGCGTTGCGCCCTGGGTGCATCCGTTGATACACAAACTCTCTCCGTGCATTGCTACCAAGACGCCAAGCTCCCTCTTCTCCGATACCAGGCGGTGGTGCATTTGAACGACTTGGGGTCCTCTCGAGTGCGCGGCCTGATGGTGCGTGTGCCAAGCATTTGATTAAGAGACGGTGTACGGCAGGGGCGTCTCCGGCTCGGATGTCTTGCATCTTTTCACACAGCATAACTACCGGTTCTAGTTTGGAGCGATTGCTGAAAGCATGTTGCTTTTCGAAGGCGGTCATTTGCACAGTCACAGATTTCTGTCATTGCGATATTACTGATCTACAGCACCAAACATTGGCATCATAGCGTTTTGCAGATCGTCTTGTGCGCCGTCCCACATCACGCCCACGTTACTTTTAGGTTATGGTGTTATACGATTGCAGACGCTGATTGCCGTGGTACATCGCACACTGGGCAATTTGCACGCACGACCAAGTCGTTCTTGGCAGGTTGTGCATTGCCAGCGCAACGGTCGTTTGTACCACGCCAATCCCTCGTCCCGTTATTACACGACTATTCATTTGTGGCTGCCAAGATACTCCGCCAAATCAGCACAGAATCAATCTACAGGCGCAACATGTTCGCACCGGAACCGGGCGCATCATCAATCGAATATTGCAGGCTATGGACAAGGCGCTGCGCTGGCTGCAGCATTGCACAAGTCGTATTTTATGTTCACGAGCATGATGGTGTCTGTCTTCCAAGAGTTACGTGTATACTCGCATCCATCTCTCCAACTGTGTGCTCCTACCCACATCTTGCTGTACGCCGGGTGTCTGGCGCAATTGGAACATCGTTCTTACACCAACAGAAGTTGCTGGATCTCTACCACCGCCCCACCATTCGCGCTGGAACGTCATGTTCCATTGCTCAGCTAAAAGTTCAACGCCCCTAGACTTACTATGTAACGTTCCGATCATCTAGCATTTCTTCAAGTTCTGTCGATTGAGATCATTTCAGCATCGCTAGTTGAGACGAGCACACGCGATGCGAATGCGCTTTCTGCTATTGGCAGTCGAGATACTTCACAACGAGCCCTTCTTGTAGCTTCCAACCCTGAGGTCCCAACGCACGTCTCTTGTCCTCGATTGATCTGCGCAACTTCTTGCAGAGCTATGAGTACGATGAAACCACGCGAGTGTTCAGATGAGACGATGCCTAAGAGTTCCTGGCTTGGAAATTCTTCCACTCAACATGCACATCTAATTCATCGCGGCACTTTGGGTCCTGCTCGTGTACTTTGCTATATAAGAAAGCTGACTTTGTGGTAGCTGCTCGATAGGAAGGCTAAGCAAATTTCTTCTCATCTGCGATCTGCGAGCGAGCTCGTTGTTGGAGGTATTCTCATACTCGTTTCCAGGATCTTCGTTTGACATTAGGCACGTCGTTGAGATCGAAGGAGACTTGTCAATCGGATATCGCAATACTAGAGAAGTACGCACGGCTCACAAATGACAGACTGCCGTTGACCCTACGTAGCAACACCATGTTACGGCGTCAAAAAAATGCCCGTTGAAAAGGTGACAGTATAGCATCGTATCTCCCTTCAGCCACTGCATCTCATCCACTTTGAAGGCTATGTTGATAACCCGGCATGATGGAGAACAAATTAGAGCATTCGGACTTGCAGGGCTAGTGGCGAAGATCATGTTCAACCGGATTACCAATTTAGGGCAGATGCTGGACACTATGCTCCAGGAACAGTAACGTGGGTCGCTAGTAATACGCTACGACTCCTCAAGCAAATGCTTCCCAACACATAGCGCGTCCGAGCCTCTTTCCTACGCGACGAATGGCCAAATGAGAGCGTCTGAGCGGCCGCTATCACATGCAGCTGGGTCACCGCAGCCTCACGTATCACATCAGAAGGTGTTTCGGTTTACGCTTTCGAGCAAGCGTTACGCAAAAAAGAGTCTCTTGCGCACATCATTATCGTGGACGATGCGCGGGAAGGCTACAGAATGAGGTCTAAATTAAGAAAACTTTAGGGTTTCAACACTGTGGGCGGAAAGCTGCCGACCAATCAGTCCTTCGCAAGCACTCGAGTTACTTGAAGCGGCGAATAAGGATACAGCAACGACAGTAGATGGCCCCTGGTATCCGGGACAGGAACATCGGGAGTATACCGAGATCATCAAAGTCTAACAGCCCTATGACATGCCTTCGTGTGGCGCAACACGAGGCGATTCAATATGGGAAAAGCTGCTCGCCTTATCGCTGGCGTCTTGTTGATGTCCTATAAAGGAGCGCAGTACTGAGCTTGAAGTAATGACACAAACATACACACACAAGGTTTTAATCATGCGAGCCTTCACGACTCTTGTATTTGCGGCGAGGTTAGTACACTATGCGATGGCCAAATCGAGACAACGACTGACCACTATCCTTCCCCTTCGTAGTGCTGCAGCACAGATTCTCAACACATACCCTCGATTGAGTTCGGAGGATAAGGCTTACCAGCCTCTATCAATCCTCTCGAAGCGAGCAACATCCTCGCCATGTGGAGAAGTTGGTAAGTATTGGGCCACAAAAAAGATGCAGTATTGAAACTGACCTGGATATCCAAGCTGAACGATGGGCCGCCTCGAAAGCCAATCTCAAGCCGGGTGCGAAACCATCAATCGTACGTGTGCCGGCACAGGCTGCCTATGACTGCCTGATGAGCGTCCCCGTCGATGTCGAAGGAGACGTCTTGGAGATCGATGAGCTGAAAGCTTTCTTGCAATGGCAGTCAACTCTTGCTTGGCTCAAGACAGGTAAAGTGCTCATGTTGCTTGTACTTCCTAGGCTCAAACTGATCTGGCGATTTGCGCTTAGGTGTGAAAGACATTATCGAACCTCAGGACATTATGAAAAACCTCGATTCGCTCGCATCAGCTGTGAAGAGCAACACTACCTACAAGAGCGACTACGAAGTTCAGCTAAGCATCCGCAAGATGCTGGATGGTGAGTGACCTTTCCCGAGAGCGAGTGCATTAGTCTTATGGAACTCATGCTAACGAGATAATATCCAGCTGTTGGTGATTTCCATCTGCAATACTTACCAGACATCACAAATGTCTTCCTATTTGCAAGGCCGGGCGGAGAGCTCGTGTCTCTCTCTAATAACGGAATGTCGATACCCGGGGTGTACTTCACATCGGATCTCCCGAAACAGATCGACCCGAGGCTGGAAAGCTCAGAGCTGAGAAAGATGAATGGCTCTGAGGTGAGGAAGATAAATGGCAGGGACGCAACACTTGTGCTTGAAGAGTACTCCAACGGGACCATTTATCACGATGCCGATACTCGGTACAACACCGTAAGTGCGCACGAAACGTAGCAATCAACACATGGACTGACTTCATACTAGGTTTTCGCCAATCCTGCCCTCAGCGCCGCACAGACCGGCACAGCGCCTCTGAGTGTTGCACACTACATCTACCCAGGGCCGACGACCAACTATACATTCGCAAACGGTACTGTTCTGACTCTAGAAAATATCGCCATTATCGCACCATCGTACGATTTCACAAACGTTACCGATGGCCTGAGCTTCTTCGAGGCATTCTGCACTGGTTTTGACCAGCCGGCCGTGCTACCTGCACCATCGCCAACATCCAATACTACGGCGCCAGCAAACTCGTCTGCCATCGCCAGCGCGACACCAAAAGCGTCACCCAGTCTAGTCGGCTATCCAAAGCCTGAGGCCATACACCCGTCGAAATTCTTCTCTGCCTATTACCTAGATGGCAACGACTACAATGATACAGCAGTGATCTCCCTCCCCTCTTTCAACATCCAGTCAACAGACCCCAAGTTCGCTCTTCCACTATTGGGCGGCTTTGTTGAGGTGCAGGCTTTGCTCCGCAAGTTCTTGACCCATGCTACGAAGAAAAACAAGAAGAAGCTGATCATCGACTTGCGAGGTAACGGAGGTGGTACCATTGACTTGGCTTTCGAACTTTTCAAGCAGCTGTTTCCCACCATCGAGCCTTATGGCGCATCACGATTCCGCGCCAGCGAGGCTTTCCACTACATCAGTGCGCTTGTCGCTGATGTCGCGGTCGACGGTGTCGATAAGGATGGCAAGATTGATAACATTGATAACTGGGCCGACGCAGACTATGGTCTCCAGAGTACCTTCTTGTGGTCTAACATCCTGGACAATAATAACACAGGTTACAAAACCTACAGGGACTACTATGGACCTGAAACCATCAACGGCGATCAATTCTCAAGCATACGTCGCTACAATGTAGGTGATAGTTCAAATCAGTGACCGCCGCCAGCAGCTTACCAGATCCTCAGTTCTCAAACAATGTCGGCGGGCACACTCTCCCCGCTAATATCACAGGATATAACGGGCTCACAAATGTCACAGCTCAGCCGTTCCAAGCCGATAACATCGTTCTGCTTCAAGATGGACTATGCGGCAGTGCATGCGCCATATTTTCCGAGCTTATGAAAGAACAAGGCAAGGTTCAAACAGTGGTCATTGGTGGGCGTCCGCTCAACGCCCCCATGCAGGTAACTTTTGACAAAACCTACGAGAAATTATGCAGCATACTAACATGTATCAGGGTGTCGGTGGTACCAAAGGCTCGCAACTCATTCCTTTCGACAGTCTGGTCATTCTAGCGCAGCAAACCATCGAGACAGCCGAAGACCTCAACGGAGCTGCCGTCGCGCAGCAACTCAACGAAACCAGCGTTGGTACGATTTACCAGGCAACGCAAATGTACCAGCGCACAGCTCCGAATCCAGAGGGTAAGCTCTCTGGTGGTGTTAATAGCCAGAACAACCAGCGCCGTAACGACAGCTCGAACACGCCGCTCCAGTTCTACTACGAGGCTGCGGACTGCAGGCTATTCTACTCGCTGGCTACGTACCTGGATCCGGTCAACTTGTGGAAGAGAACTGCGGACTCGAAATGGCTGAACAAGGCATGCGTGCCTGGTAGCATGGCGGAGGGCTTCGGACCGAAGAATAACGGTACTGAACCGCTGCAGAGTCCTACCAGTGCAGCTTCGTCGCTCAAGTCGAGGACTGCTCTGGTGTTGGCGGCTGTCGTCGCGATTGCGATGATATTGTAGAGTATGTGTAGCGCTTTCTTGTGTCAACATAATGTAATATAGGTTTTTCAAACATACAACGAACTCATCACATGACAATGATTTCATATTCGTCAACCGGGCGAGTTCGGTTCTTCGGGAATGCTCGTGAACGTTTTCCCAAGTATTGCAATCCTTACTTAAGATACACACCATTCGCTCGCCGTGATCACAGCCTGCACTACCGGAGGCTGGTATGAATAACGGTCATCCAATCTTGACGCTCCCATGGGGTTGCCGAACCTTATACCCTATCATTCCAGCACTATAGAACATCTTGACAGCCTCCTCGCTGGCGAAAGATCGACACCCAGAATACATGCCACAGCGACATCGTCCCCTGCGCACGCCTCTCAGAGTTTTGGAAACTCGAAGACACGGCCGTATGACAGGTCATTTTGGAAAATGTCATCGTTACTAATGGTGATGGCCACTTCGTTCAGGACGATCTTCTCGATGACGCAACACGTATCTGCGAGTCGCGCAGCGTCGCAGTAGTCCCGATACAATCGAGCGGCAAGAGTCTCGAAAGAGTCCTTTGTTGGTCCTGTGCTGCCTAGACGATTCTTCGGCAGCTTCAGAACCGGCTCCATGTTGATACACAGCGTCTCTAAAGTGGGCAACATAGCAAGCAGATCAGCAACAGCAGTGGCCTTCGGCTCGAAATCGGTATGCCATCTGCCGATGGTGACAGGAAGGGCTAAGGTTTGATCGCGAAATTTAAGTTCCTTGAGCTTTGGCTTGTTCACCACCAGGTCCTGTAGCTGATGGATCTTGAGAGTCTCAGCGAGATCCAGATAGCATAGTCGCAGATCTGAGTGACCTTGCAGACAGCTCAAGTCCTCAGCGTGCAAACCTTGATATTGAGAATTTCGACAGTGTTGAAGCGGCGGAGAAACGTATTCAGGCAGTACGTATGGCGGATCATGTTGTTGTACTCGTGGTCGTAGATGTGGATCATGAGCTCGACAATGGCCAGTGGTCTCGGTGAGGTGATCAAGGACTCCCAGAGCGATGTTAGCCCAGTGCACTGGATGATACGAAATGTTCTGAGCGCTGCCCAGTCGATCATCGAAAACAGTGATCCTGGGAGACAATTACAGTTGAAGTTGATGAAAACGAAGTTCGTAATACGAGCCGGGAAACAGTCAATAGCAAGCTGAAGCTCAGACAATGGGTTGAGGTATTCCTACAGAACATCATCCAGTCGTTTCATGTGAACGCCACCCAGCGTCAGATCTCTGATGTCGGGAGTGATGCCAGAGTCATCGAGGAAGCCTTGGACGGCGTCTATCGGGGTACCATTCGCAAGAACGTTGACTGTCTTGGGATAGCCTCGTGCAACAACTTTGACAGGCCGAGCGGGATGCAACTTAGTCTCAGGAGCGTCAAACCCAATAATGATGTTACTGTCTAGGAGATGTAGGCTTCTATCGGGATCTTTGCTCCTCTCCGCGCATTCGATCACCTTCATGTAGTCATACAGAGGGATGGTGATGTTTGTGAGATTCGACCGGAATGTGGCGTATTCGGAAGAGTTCAGCATCTTGTAAAGTATCCTCCCAGAACTCTCGCTCAAGGTGGATACCATCATCTGTTGCTCATCCTGGACCACGTAGTTTGGGGCCGTTGGCTTCAGCCTCCGTCGGGTCTTTCCCTCGTCGAAGATGAATGACTCTAGGGGTGTTTTGTGCAGACAAGCCATGAGTTTTGTGAAGTATATTTGCCCGCGATCGTCTTGTTGTACGATAAGCGAGAGGTGACGCGAAAAGTCTGCGACCCTCTCTTTCAGACTCTCGAAGACCGTGACATAGCAGGGATTGCTGTTCCCTAGGTGTAGAAACAGGATACGATGCAGGGGCTGTATACAGATACGCCACAGCTTGCGGCACACTTTGGAGGCTTCGGCCATGGATTGGTGGTCCAACTATTGTCGATTAGGTCCGTTGAACTCTTCACCACTCCAGGTAGATTGCTTACCATCTTCAAAATGTCATCGAGGAGCTCTTCAGGTAGTTTTCGGAGGAACATAGATTGCGTATGGTTGTGCTTTTGAGCCTTGAACGCAAGATTGGCTCGACTTGACTACTCAATGTCAGTGGGTGGTCTTGTACATGGCTGCAATGATCCTGCGGATGAGGGCCCAAATTATGAGTGAGCATGTGAATAAAATGGTGTGAGTTTAGAGTGACACGAGCTTTTAGAGAATGGATGCAGCTTTGTGCGAGCAACAGCGGATGCAATGGGAGCTTATTCACTTGATCTACAGTAGCTGGAATAACTACAGCCTTCGTCCCCGCGCTCAATGCGTCACCTTTTGTGTTGGCGCTTGGTTTGTATCGGTCCTTCAAATCGTTGGCTGCTTCCTGGGGGCCTCTTTTGCGTCTCTTCGTCGCAGTTTGGTCGACAGCCGCAGCATGTGCCGGGCGTTTGGCGTGTTTACCCATGTGAAGTGCGAAAGTTTTGCTGATTGTGCTAAAAAGATGCGAGCGTAGTTGAGTGTAAAGATGCCGGCGAGCGATCGATTAGCGTGATTGCGAGCTTGTGACCGAGGTCATGGCTGGGCCGGGCGTTTGGCCCGAAGTTGTCCCGGGGAGGGATGTGAATGCTAACGCGAGACTTGACCGTTTGGGCTTCGTGCTACCGACTATTGTAAAGCAGGGACCTCCCGAAGCTTTGCCGCTCCCCCTCCACACATAAGTCTTTCTCACGCCCTAGAACATGTTCCCTTCTCCAGAAACAATATCGACTGTCACCGAGGCACATGGCTCCCTCTTTGCTAACAAGCTCTTCTCCACCTCTTTACACGCAGCTTTCTTCTCCTCTTTGCCCCACCAGAGACCTCACCAGTACAGGTGTTACGCATATGTTGCTGCGACGGATTTAGCACGCCTGTGGCGGCTCGCGCTTACACTCGAGACGTCTTAGGCCTGCGGTCCAGAAGTGCGTGGATGGTACACACTCCCAAGGGCGACCAACACCAAGGAAGGATTACCGGTAATGCAACTGGGCACTTTAACTCGAGACGATCGTGAGCGTCCGGTCCTATACCCGGAGATCTTACACATCTAGTTGGAAGCTTGGCTGGTGGGCTTCCAATGACGGCCGATCCCAGTGCTCTGCCTTCCTGTTCATGCTGCTCCGCGCACAAGCTATCCTCAACGACAAATGTCGCATCCAGGAGGAAGGGTTCAGCTAAGTGTCTACTGCTTTTTGCCTTCTCCTTCTTTTCGACTCGGTCGTCAGAAGTCCAGTTCACATTCGCTCTTTCCTTGGTGCCCCCACCACAGCATCGCCTTCGCTTTCATTCCTCACCCGTCGCAGCTTGCACACAAATATCGTAGAGTCCAGCCTGTGAGGCTCTGCGAGCGCTGACGCCTACGTTGTAGTTCTGATCCCCAGGGCTTTGGCTTGCGTGGTGGATTTTTTTTCTTCGTTGACATGGCTACTGTTAGTGGTGCGTTGAAGAAGGAGCAACTAAGGCAATGGCAATCGTATACGGTACTCATGTGCAGGAATCACGAACGAGTGAGGTTGGTTTAGCGTAGCAGGGTAGTTTTGTGTCATTATGTTGAGCAGTGTGAATCGTAAAAGCACTTTCATTCTGCCACGGTGAGATTGACGGTGACTAGGGCCTAATGCCGTTGCCATCTATCACTTGAGACTGCTGATCAAGTCTCGCTACGCTTCAGTAAAGGGCCAACATCTTTCAGGAACCAAAGTCATATATGAAACTCTTCCCCACTTGTCCACGATCGAGCTCGCGTTGCTTCAAAAACGCGTTCCGAATCCTTAGGCTGATTTTGTTGATCTTGCAGGGCCCCTTACTAGCCTCAACGAGATAACCATGTATCTTCCTCGCGAACACCTTGACGAACTGATATTTCAAGCGCTTTTTGCAAGTGTCGTTGCAGATGATCTCCAAATGCTCCAGCATCTTGAACTCGACGGCCTCTTCCGCAAACATCGTGAAGGCCCGAGTGGTCTCAGCGGTCCAACGTGAGTCAAGAGCGTCAACCATCTCATCCCACCGGAAACTAAGAGACTTTAAGTCCGCATGATTCCGTCTCAATGTGGCTATGCAGGCAGCGGTTTCATACGGGCGCTCGAACTCAAGTGCCTTGCGCCAGCCCCAATCGACACGTCCAAGGCTGAGCAAGCAGGTTTCTAACTGCTTATGTGATTGCAGACAGCTGACATCAAACTTATCCTCCCAACGTTCGCAAATCTCTACCTTGAACGTCCGCAGAGTGCAAAAGCACTCGAGGAAGCACTCAAGGCTGTGTGCGTCGCCGGCATATAGAGGCTCCGGTCTATTGTAGCTGCCTACCTCTAGTACCTCGATGCGAAGCTGCTCGCGCACCGCCATGAGGTGTGCCAGGAAGGCAGGTAGCTCGGTGCATTGAAAGAACACGAGCTTTTGAAGACTAGCAAGCTCGATTGAAGTGAGCATTGCGTCTGATACCTGGAAGAGGCAAAAGTCGCGCAAGACCAGCTCGATGAGGCGGAGAGGGTTGGTGGCGGAGTGAAGGCCGAACCCCACGAAGGGATTGGCGTATGTTCGTAGGTTGGGATTCGTACGGAAATCCTCCCAAGTGCCTACAAGCGAGAAGGAATCAATCTCATCTGGCTCGAGAGCGATGGCTTCGATGAGCTGCTTGGCCATGCTGTGGGGTGTGCCATACGTAGTGGCCGTCGAATAATCGTGCCATCCCGAAACCGTGATCTCCCGCGGCAAGGAAAACACATGGCCTTCATCTTTGATCTCATCAGACTGATACCGAAGAGAGGCTGTGCAGTCGAAGGTTTCAAGCCGAGGATCAATCGGACCGCCCGTTTGTACGAATGCGGCGACTTGTAATCGTGCGGTATCGGCCATCGGTCTCATTGGAAGTCGGATGGCACGAAGCTTTGATCTCAGCTTCGCACCTTTGCTGGGGTCTGCCAAAAGGGCAACCAAAAGTTCAGATGACTTGGCATTGAGATGGCCGACCACTCGGAACGACTCCAAAGCAAGATGTTCGACACGCTCCAGGAGTTCTTTGAAGAACCTAGTACCGCGTGCGGTGTCGAGCACACGTACTTGAAGATGTCTGGTATACTCGAGGCCTTTCAAGATGTTCTTAAACTGCACATCGGTCTTGCAGGGCGCAAGATCCGATAGTGCGATGCGAACATCGCCTCGGAACTGCGCCTCCCTGCCGAGGGGAAGGAAGCGTTTGGAGACCCTCTCGAGAGCCATCCTGTCTTCCACGTCGATCTGAAAGTGATTAGCGGAAATCGAAAGTAGAGCCTGGTTGTCTTCGAACGATTTTGATCACGCAACATTGCAGTAATTGAGCCGTGGAAGACTAGCAGGACAGTATATTAGGTAACAAAAGACACTGGATGATGCTGTGAAGGTAGACAGGCAAGGCTGATATTTGGACAATGTCCAAGACAAAGTAACTTACATAAGAGATGATCTCCCACATCAGCTCGTTGGACAGCTTCGATATAACATCCTTGGCTACTCTACGCCTGCGCTTGCCACCACGTGTGTGATCAGATGACAAGACCTGATTTGCATCTTGTGCGCTTCGAGCGCGATGCGCAATGGGCTTTGTGGGCGTGGGTTGGGCGGGCTTTCGCTGTTTATGTGTTCGATCGACTGGAGGAGAGGCTGCGCGCTTGAGCGGCTGATTCTGTGCTTTGTGTGGCGACATTTCAGAGTACTGGAGATGTGGGTAGAGTCGATGAGGAGGAGGTAATGGCGGTCTCTACGCGAGTGTGATAGGAGGACTGCAGTGACCCGACTATCGTGATGCTCGTCACTGCTGATAAGTCATCAAAAAAACCTCAATAACAACAAACAAACAAACGCTCTCGCTGACGCACAGAGACTTTCGTTAGCGCGGAAACATCAGTACTTGAGAGCGCGCCCGTAAACACGCAAACCTGACCCTCTCATCCACAGTCACCCAACCACCACTTCTCATTTCTTTTCACATCCCAATTTCTTGCCTCTTTCTATACCCTTACTCACGAGGAGAGTCGCGGCTGGCCCTGCAAAAGGTTGTGTCCTTCTTCTCCCATCGAGGCCTGATCACGCGTTGCCCGCCAGAACAGCCATGTCGCCGATCCGATTGCATAACAACCCCTAGCCTGTTTTGCAGCGCCTTCTGTTGTTAGGGTGGGGTGGGCCGAGTGTAGTTGTGAAAGTGACACTGGACGCCACGGAGCGAACTTGGGATTGTGCTGGGTCGTGGTCCCAGCTGAGCCGAGCTGAGGCAATACTCTGCACTTGGAGACCTCCCCTCCGAATCGGACGTGAGCAACGGTGCCTTTCGCGGAGATCCCATGGTCGTTTCGGTCCAGCGCATACGTGGAACATTTCCGGACAGCCTTGAAGCATCAAGCTAAGTCTCACTCCTATCCTTCTTCCTACACCACCGCATCCACCCCACTTTCCAATAACTCCAATTCGCAAACCACAAACAACACACCACCCGTCACCGCAGAGCCGTACCTACAGGCTCTGCGCGCGCTAATCTTCCCCCCAGCACACGGCGCACACAAACATACCGGAGGTCCCAAGACCTAGGCAGGAGGACGGGTTGGTGCCCCTTGCTGACGGCGACCGAACCAACAAGCTTTTTAGCTTTTTTTCTTTTTCTTTCGTTGACATGACTACCCTTGTGAGTGGCGTGTTGAAGAAGGGAAACAAAGATGCGCGCCGGCGAGGTGCTCTCAGTACATTGAAAGGGCAGGGAAGAAACTCACCGCCACACCAGCCCTTCCACACGCTCTTTCACCTCCAACCTCATATCTCCATCAACAACATACACACAGTGCACAATCCAAACTACACTACACACCGCACACGTAACATGTGATTAACTTCAATCAATACCTCTCTCTCTCTCTCTCTCTCTCTCTCTCTCTCTCTCTCTCACACACATATATCCCAAACCCCCCATCTTCCCACCTCGCAACCCATCCCTCCAAACACCCCTAATGCCCTGCCCCAAACAAACAAGCCAACCAATCAACCAGCGATGCAATACTTAAAAAAGGTAGTAGTACTATATCTCCATCAACAAGAAGAAACATCCAGAACCAAAAACGCAACGGGTATCTCTCATCTCATCTTCAACTTCCCCAACAAACAACACTCATTCCGGCGGCGGCGTAGGTAATTCCCTCCCCCCGTCCTCCCCATTTCCCCTCTCCTTCCCCTCAGGACTCGGCGGACTAATCACAACCTTGCCCTCCAACCCCTCATCCGCATCGCCCTCTTCCTCAGGTATACTCGCGGGACTCAACACGCCCTCTCCGTCTTCCGTTCTCGCACTACTAGCCTGCTGCCTCCGATTCCTTCGTCTCTGTCTTTCCGTATCCGCGCTCTCACGCCTCCGCCGAACAGATAGCGAACCGTCTTTGTTTAATGGAGTTGACGAGGACGATTGCAACCCTTCAAGCATAGCAGCCGCGCGATCCGCAACATCAGCATCGGCTTTATTCTCCCCCGCATCCTCATCCTTCTCCCCCCCATCCCCGTCATCCTTCTTCTCACCACCCCCTTCCCCATCCTCCCCACCCTCCTCATCCTCGACATTAACTCCAATCTCAGGAATCTTCTGCCCACTCGCAACGCGCACCTGGTGTTTATCCTTGAGCCGCGCGCGGCGGCGGCGGTCGCGCTGGTCCCGTGCTTCGGGCTTGGCGGCGCGCAGTTTCTGCAACAGGTCATCCATGGCGCCGGTTGAGGCGGGGGATTTGGGCGCGTCCGAGTCGGAGGAGAGGGCGGAGGGGGAGAGAGGGTTGAGAGAGGTTTGGTTTTGTTTGCGGCGCATGGAGATTTCGTTGCGGCGGTGGAGGTCTTCTAGAGTCGTGTTTTTTTCTTTGGAGCGCTGGGAAGGGGTGCGTTAGTATATATAGACTTGATTTTGGACTAAGGAAGTGAGGGGTATGGGTGAGGGGAGATGTTTACCTTCCACTCCATGACAAAGTTCGCCAACTTTGCAAAAAACTCCCTCCTCGCACTATCATCGCCCGGATCCTCGCCATAAAACGCCATGATGTCATCATAGCTCTTCTGCATATCCTCCAAAAAGACCTGAAGCTGCTCCGCCTTCCGTCTCGCCTCTTTCATAGTCCTCTGCACAATAATCGCGACCTTGTCTTCGGGATGGAAGCGGCTCGGATCCGACAGATTACCCGCATCAAGACTCATCTGCACATTCTTGATGTTGTCAATGTACTTGCGCGCGTCTTGAATAAGCTGCTCGACATTGATCTTCTGCGCGGTGATGACGCCAGAGATTTCGTCCGTGAAGCCTTCCCAGCCAGAGTACTGGTTGCGCACGATTCTCTCCACGAGGTCAGCAAAGGTTGATTCGTTCTTGTCGTCTTTGAGCATGCCGAGGCGGGACAGCGTCGAAAGCTTGAACCCGTTAGCCTGCTTGTTGGCGTCGTTCATGAAGTTGCCAATGTCCAGGATAAGACCCAGAACGCTGATGAGGCTCGTCGAGTCGCGCAGACTTTCGGAGACGCGCGATATTTCCAAGAGCTTGGTGGAAATCTCGTCGTATTCTGTCTCGTACGTGCGGGTGAGTGCAAGGGCGCGCATTCGGGACTTCCAGTAGCTGTGCAGTTCGTAGGCGGTGTAGAGGAAGATTTGGTCCTCTCTTGTCAGTTCCGTCGGATCCTGTTCGCGCTTGCTTGCCTCAGCATTCGGTCCCGTCCAGTCTTTTGAGTACGGCGCCATGAGTTTAGCGGTGTTGTCGGGTATATCGCAGAAGTCGTTCTTCTGCAAAAAGTCCATGACCACCGGGTCGTCCAAAATTCTCTTATCACAGTGGATAACCAAGTTGACAAAGTCTTCTACAGACACGGACGAAAACTTCGCCATGCTGATCTGGAAGTTGTGCATGAGATCCCGCGAGATGATCTGCTTCTTCTCGTCCTTCTTGTCTTGCTTCTTCCCAATCGCCTTGATCTCCTTGGCCAAGAAGAGCTTCTCGACTTCGTCAAGCACACCCTTCTTCGACAGCTCCTGATACAACTCTTCTTTCTTCTCAGAGGTGAGGCCACGCTGGCCCCAGACTGTGCTTTGCGGCGCGTCGACCTTCTCCCAATGAAGTGCCTTGAGCTTCTTCTTGGGACGCATCCCAGACATAGAAACAGACGGCGGGCCATGGAAGCCAGGCGCCTTGGGCATGAACCCAGGCCGTTTGCCGCCAGGCATTGGCGGCGGAGGTGGTGGGGGCATACTGCCATCTCCAGGCATCGGAGGTGGTGGAGGGATACCGGGCGGCCCTTTCATTCCGGGCATAGGAGGTGGTGGAGGAATACCAGGTGCAAAGCCAAGCATACCTGGCGGCGGTGGTGGAGGTGGAGGGATATTACCATTAGTGCCGGGCATAGGCGGCGGGGGAGGAATGTTCGCAGGGAAACCAAGTGCGCCGGGGGGCGGCGGCGGTGGTGGTGGGATAGCAGATTTGGGAGCATCCGTGTCTGCAGGCGTTTTGGGAGAGTCGGAATCGAGACTTGGATGTGAAGGACCAGTAGTAACGCCATCGCCAGCGTCGTCCGAGTCACCGTCGTACTGTCTGACCTTTGATGTGATCTCTCCAAGAAGAGCATTCTGTGTCGTTGCGCTGAGTTTGGGCTTGTGCATCTGAACCAGACGAGGTTTCTCAATGACCATCTCGTCATCCTCATTGAGATCCGACATGATTTCGTCATCGTCAGCCTCGCCAGGCAGACCAGGCAGAGGTTTCCTGCGAGGAACAACGCTTCCTTGTCGTCTGACGGAGCCGAACGAACTGGGCTCAAGACCTTCGAAGCCAGCTTCTGTCTCTTCACCCATTGCGCCCTCCATCTTCTCACGCAGCTCTCTCAGCTTTTCACTGGGTTGCATCTGCAGGCTCTTGCCTTCGAGTGTTGCTTGTGTCCTGGCCCGCTGTAGCTGGATCTCGAGTCTACCCATCAAGCGTTCGCGGTCCATGATGCCCTGCATTTGCGCAGGATCTGAAGCACCCAGACCTTCTTTGCCGCCCTTCTTAGCTGCCGAAGCTGCGACGTCTTGTGCATCTCTCAGCATGAGGTATAATTCACGAGTCTCGAGCTCGTTTCTTTGCAGCTCCTGTGCCCGTATTCTTTGCGTCTCGGCTAGCTCGGCCTTCATCTGCTCGACCTGCCGCCCACGCAACTCGATCATCCGCTGCTGTTCAGCAAGCTGTTTTTGAAGCTTCTGAACCAGACCGTCTGCACCCAGTTCAAGCTGTGCTTTCACCTCATCACGCTCTGCAATAGCCGAATCTGCGACCTGTCTCGCTTCCACCATCTCATCGCGCTGTTGTCGTGCTTCCGCATCAGTATACAGCTTGTCGAGCAGCGACTGCACGGTGAAGTTCAGGCTCTGCTTCAGGTCCATGTCTGGCAGCCGGCGGTCCATAGCCACGTAGCTCAGCATCTGGTCCACCAACTGAAACATCTTGAGCCGGTCTTCGCCCTCCGTATCTCTAATAATGAGGAGATGCTGCATAGCCGACGTGAAGTAGTCCTGCGTCCTGCTGCCAGCAATCTTCTGCATGATGGCGTCCGCAATTTGACTCGGATCGTTCAAATCCTTCATCTCGCCCTGCTCGCTGTCCACCATCGAATTGTTCTCGCGCTCCAGGAAGTCTTCGTAATCCACAGCCTCATTATTCATGTAGCGCTCAATCTGCTTGTCGATGACCTCGTACTGGAAGCCCTCCATCTTGTGGAAGATGCGCTTGATGCCGCAGCCCGTGAGCTGGGCGCGTATGTGCATCCTGAGCTGGAGGTCGCGCTCCGGGGCGTCCACGATCATGTTGATGAGGAACAGCGTCGCAATGGCGTACTCCATGAGGAGGTTCTCGACGCCGATTCCACCGCTGCGCACCTCGTCTGACGCGCCGACCATGGAGCCCATCTTGCCACGCCCATCGACGGTGACCTCCACAATGCGCATCCACGCGTCGAAGCGGCTCGTCTCGCCATACTGCGCCTTGAGGTTGTCCAGCGCCTGCAGCACTTTCTCGTGGCCGGTGCCCTCGCCCCAGTGGCAGAGGAAGGTGAGCACATCCGAGACGAGCTTCCGTGTGTTTAATCGCGATGCAGTCAATGAGCCGCACAGCGCCTGTATGATGGAGGGGTGGTTCAGCGCATTGTCGGCGCCGTATTTGTTGTTCATCAGCGCCTTGAGACACTTGATGATCTCGTACTCTCTCTCGATGTCGAACTCGGCCTTCTGCGCCATGACGCTGGGAGGGGGGGCCGGCCCTGTGCCCTTTCGGCGGTTGATCTTGGAGAGCACATTGGTGAGGGCTATTTGTCCCTGTGCCTCGATGAAGGTCCGGACCCAGGCGATGGGCTGCGTGCGCAGACTGATCTCCAGGCTGGACATCTGCTTGATACTGATGGAGTTGTCCATGACCTTCTTGACGTACCACTCGGGCGAGCCCTCCTCCTCGGCGCGAATCAGTATGTCTTCGCGAGCACCGCCACCCATGTAGGTGCTGCGGTGGGTGTGGCGCTTCTTCTCGTCGTGCTTGAACTCGGCCAGCTTGTCCTGGTAGACGAGGGTCCACTTCTTGTCGATTTTGTACGCCTCCATCTGCCGCCGCGCCTGCTCGGGGAGGCTCTTCCAGCCGCGCTTGACCATCAGGTTCATAAACTCCTTCTCGATGACATGGTCGGGCGGGCGCTGGATGCTGAACGTCTGCTGGGCGAGCGAGGGCGTGGACGACGAGGGCGACGAGGAGCCGTAGGAGAGCAGGTGGCGGTGCGAGTCGCGCGGCGTGGCGGTGGCCATGGGGAGCAGGCTGCCCGTGTCAAGGCCAATGGACGAGGAAAAGGCCGACTGCGACTGCGACTGCGACTGCGACTGTGAGGGCAGCGAGTAGACGCTGGCGTGGTCGGACGAGGCGCGCGTGTTGTACGAGTCGGCGCCCCCGCTGCGGCTGCTGTCGCGCACCCCCCATTGCTGCATCGACACGCCGCGGTCGCCGCCCTGGCTGGAGGCTATCGTCTGGGTGTGCGGCGGTGGCCTGGGCGGCGGCATGGAGGGGTTGTGGACGGGGTACTGGTGGTAGTCGGACGACGAGATCAGGTGGTGCGGCTGCATCTCGGCCTCGCGCTGGGCGTCGAGCGGGATGGTGCTGATGGGGCCTGCCCGCCCGAAGATGTGGTCCACGTTCATGCTCACGGGGCGCTCGACTGAGGCGGCCGACGTCGAGTGCCGGTGCGAGTGCGCGTGCGTGTGTCGCGACGACTGCGAGCCGTGCGACGACTGCGGGGGGCTGTAGGTGCGCTCTTTATCCCTCTCCCTCTCCTTTTCCTTGTCCTTGTCCTTCTTGCGCCCGAAGAAGGACGTCTTGCCCGCGGACGACTGCCGGCCCTTGCTGTCCATGTCTGCCGCCCGAGTCCCTCCTGGACGCTATGGCGGTCCCTCTATATTTCCCCTATATTCCTGTATCGTGGCGGTCCAACCGTGGGCTCTATCTCTGCAACGAGAGACGCTGAATGCTGAAACGAGTGCGGGGCGAGGCGTGTGGTGTTGCAGTCCACCTGCACTCTACGCGGAGATAATATTCTGGGCGTCGATGGCCGGCTTGCATGTGTGATGCACCCTGGGGAAGCTGCCGAGCGCTAGCGGCCCTGCATTCATGAATGAAATACGAATAATTAATGGTAGTATTAGGTCAGGTATCGTGTGTATAGTATAGAAGACTCCTTCACCGCCGCTCCATCGGCAAAAGGACTGCGTGAGCTGGTGTCACTGTCTATTCGCGTGGCCGCATAGTTCGCGAGGTGCATATGCCATAGCGGTGGCGGCTCCCCTGAAACGTATGTACCCTGGAGCGAACGTGGCGTAGTTACGGCCCGAGCTACCATGTCGTAGGGTGAGATGCCGACACGCGGAACCTTGGAGTGTCGTGCGTCTTCCTTCGTACTCTTGACACTGTGTAGGAGACTTCACTTCTGTGTACGATAGTGGCGCAGTCTGCATCTACGCGCTCGTCTTTTGCGCCGCAACAGCCCCCAACGCCGTAAGCCAACAAGACTACCAAAGAACAAAAGGCACTCTCCATCGTCTCGCAAGACCATCACCACACCCACACATGTCGCCTTAACCATGGCATTCTTCACACACTTCAAGGTACTTTCTCACAAACCTCACCTCACTCCACTCCCCACCAACTAACTCCCACTCCCAGGCCATACTCCTCCCCCTCCTCCTCGCCGCCCTCCTCTACACCACCCTCGCCCTCCTCCTCCTCCCCTTCATCCGCCGCCACCGCTCCCGCTACACACAATACCTGCCCCTAACAGACTTCGCACCAACATCCTGGCGCACAAAAGTAAGCGACGCGCTGTACAATCTGTTCGTGCCGTCGAGCTGGAGCAGGAATAGACAAGTGGTGGATCCGGATGAGGAGCTGTTTGATGATGAGGAGGGCGAGGGGATGGTGGGGTTTGATGTTGGGAGAAGGGAGAGGGGGTATGGGAGGGATGGGATGGAGGGGCAGAGGGTGGGGAGGGAATTGGAGGAGGGGTTTAGGGATGAGAGTGATGAGGAGGAGAGTGAGGTTGGGAGGAGCAGTTTGAGTCGGGGGCGATAGAGTGGCGTTGTGTATAGTTGTGGTTGTACTTGGTTCGAGAGGAGTGTTTATATCCAGCTTCATACGTCAATGTTGAGATACATTCAAGGATATAAAATTTACTATCTTGAAGCATACGAGACAGTTGAACTTCATAAGATATATTCTTTATACAAGACAAACACAGCCCATCCATCCTCACACGCAGCTCAACACTCTACTTCGACTGACGCGCCTCCTTACGCTGCCCATAAGCCTTCGTAGCATAATCGCCCTTGTGCACAATAAGATCCTCAGGCCTGTAATCTTCCCGTCCGCTAAAGTACGAGTCCAGAATAGCCTTTGTACCAGCCGCATACCTCTGCTGCGCATCGATCGACGTCCCCGACATATGCGGCACCATTGCATTACCTCCTCCCCACGGGTTCTGCGCATACCGCAGAGGGTGGTCCTTGGGCGCGGGCTGCGGGAACCACACATCGCCGCCATATCCACGCAGGTGTCCAGACTTGAGCGCATCAGCAACGTCCTCCTTGACGACGATAGCCCCGCGCGCAGTGTTGATGAGCCACGAGCCCTTCTTCATCTTGGAGATGAGCTCCTTGTTGAACAGGCCCTTTGTCTTCTCGTGCAGCGGGCAGTTGATAGTCACCACGTCGCACTGCGCAAGCATCTCCTCGAGGCTCTCGACGCGGCGGCACCCAATCTCCTTCTCCTTCTCCGCGCCGAGCGGCTGGTAGTCAAAGTACAGCAGCTCCTTGCAGTCGAAGGGCTTGAGGCGGCGCAGCACGCGCTCGCCGATGCGGCCCACGGCAACGGTGCCGACGACCTTGTTCTCGAGATCGTACTCGTTCTTCGCGACGGCAGCCACGTTCCACTCACCAGCGGCGATCTGCTCGTGGGCGGGCACAAAGTTGCGGACGAGAGTCAGGATGGTCATGACAACGTGCTCGGCGACGGACACGACGTTTGAGCCCGTGACTTCCGCGACCGTGATGCCGCCGTTGGTCTTATTCGCCGCATCGAGATCAACGTGATCGGATCCGATACCAGCTGTCACGGCAATCTTGAGGTTCTTGGCCTTGGCCAGGCGCTCTGCAGTGAGGTAGCCAGGGTGGAATCTGCCAATGGTCTTGTTAGCCTCGTGTCGCTTCGGACGGATGTGCTAGCGCGGCACGCCAAACGTGTTGCGGGGCGGCTCTAGCGTGCGTTGCGGGGTAGCTCTCGGCAGAACGTACGGCGTCGTGATGATGACCTCAGCGTCAACAAGGTGCTTGTCGAACTCTGAGCCCTCGCCTTCCTTGTCCGACGTGGTGACAAGCTCGTGGCCCTGCTCCTCGATCCACTTACGGATGCCGAGCTCGTTCTCTGTGGTTCCGAGCATCTTTGGCTCCTGCTCGGCGTGGATGCCGCCCTGCAACTTATCAGCATGGTCGCGTGGTTGGCAATCGCGGCCGACTTACATCGTAGAGAACGAGAAGAACTTTGCCCTGTTGTGCGGCAGTCGCCGTTAGCGTTCTGAAGGCATTGGGTTGACGTAGTGACGATGTCAATCGGGGGCCGGCGCGCGCGCTGAGGATGGACGAGGCAGGTCGCGCAAGGCGAGAGGCTGAGCGGAGAAATACCATTGTGTCTGGATGTATGAAGAACCAAGTCTTGAAGCTCCGTAGAGGAATATATACAAGCGGCTGTGAAGAGGGTACTTAGGTACGTGAGTCTGACGCACCGTCAGTCAGCCTATCGCTCAGCGTGGGATAAAAGAGGGGTGGACCCATATACCTTCTGCGGATCCGAGTGACGTACAAATTATTCGAGCAGTATTAGAGTTACTGATGCTCGCGAGAATTAGATGTTACATGAGAATTGAGGGGTCTCCGTGTCTTATATACACTTGACGTCTCCACAGTGTGAGCCTCTTGTACCCTCAAGCTTCACCATCACCGGCCATGGTAGGCAAACGAATAATTGGACTATCCCCACCTTACGATGCTGCGGCCCATGCATGTAACTGGCCGCCATGCTTGCGGGATTGACGGTCATCTTTGGAATTATTTCGCATCGCAGACGGTGCGGGGTCGCGTCCAATGACCATTCGCGTCCGTCTACGCGCCAGGACAGTATTACCATCGTCTTACCCGATTGAGCATTTTCGAAGCTCCAGCGATGCAGCCGTAGCGTAGTTCTGGGCCATTTTGTGGACTGTTTGGGACCCAATTGCATCACGGATCCACTGGCGATACGTAAATTGGCAGTCGAGTTGCGGTATAATGTCCTGGATGCTGACCGATGGATAAGTTAGTCAAAGAGCTGCATACTGTCTTTATTGAGGCCATTCTTGACTTTGCTGTTTAGTCCAGGACAACTTCATACTCTTTCTTGCAGTACTTGACTCCAACGCTGGCACGTAACACTTGGAGAGAACTGCTTGATGTGGTATATGCGAGCTGCCATGCTTTCCGGGATGCACAAGAGTTTGTAGAAATGTGGGGTTGTATGCCACACTTCTAGGCGTTGGTGTATCTTGCACGTCGGAGCTGCGAAGTGTCGCCGTGGTTCGCAGTTGATGCGGTCGAAAGCTGGAGGTTCGCAAGATGCAAGGCGCAAGCTCGGCGAAAGCGGAGTTTGATCGGAAATTGTCCGGCCGAACGAGTCCGAGAAATGCGCCCAGTCGCACGGCTGGGAGATTCATCGATGCATCCTTTCTCCCGTTACGGTCGACCGTTCCGAAGGACAACTTCCGCTGCTGCGACCATTTGAAAGGACATGTGTTCGCTGCGCAGCTTCTGCAGCGTTCGGTGGCGATTGATGAAAGTCCAGCGACCAGCCGCAAAATCGCAAACCTTTCGAAACGTCCGACCGGTCACAAGATTTTCGATTATCCAAAATCCATTCACATCTCTTCGTGTTCGGCTGACGTTTGTAGCGCAAAGTGTGGGTTGAGAAGAGCAGCAGATCCTGTGGAGCGCTGGTTGTGGTGGCATCATGTGGAGGGCTTTGCGGTCGCAGCCAACACGAGGGAATCGAAAAATTTCCACGATGATGAAGCCGCGACGCATTCCAGCACGAGGATCGCCCTCGACCCCCGTTGCGTGTTCCTCCACAGTGCGGCTGTAGACAAAAGCCACGAACTGAAGATGTGCAGCCAGACTCTTGACCCACAAGCATCGTCGAATACGCACTCAGACAGCAACCAGAGGTCTGGGCTTACTACCGCGCCACAGGCGACGACGAGAAATCTGTTGTCAACACACACGCTGAAGATTTCAATCTACTACACATCTTCAGAGTTGATGAGCCGTGAGCTGGGTAAGCACCCTACTTACGACATCCGACAAGATTGGCACCTCTCTTTCGTTTTGTCGCGTTCGCAACCTCCTTCTAGTCTGTCGCGGTGCATTTGCGCGAACCTCGACATGCATCCAAGCCCGATCACCTTGGAGATGACGCGCTCACAATGCTTTCGACGTCTCGGCCTTTGAGCGTCTTCATTTCCTCAATCTGGAAGCTCTGATCCAACCAACCACACGGATCGTCTGCCCGCCATCACTGCAACTCTGGGAGTGTTGCGAACGCATGCAAGCCACCCAAAACGTCCCGATGGTACTCGTAGGTTAATCTCTTACCTCTAGCGGTTGCGGTTCTTTGGAAATGTTACCTGTCGTCGGGATACCACCAGAAATGCGTGTATGTTCTGGACCGCAGAATTCTCGTGGCTGTTTCGTGTTCGGTTGTGAGCGTTGTGGCGGCTGGGATGCTGCAGATATGTTGCGTATGCTTTACGGCTCTCCACGGTTTCGAAACTTGCAAGTTTCCTGCCGTTGAGGTGGCTTGCCTGAAGGTTCTTGTTTTGCGCCATTGGAAACCGACCCAGAGGGCGAGATGACTTCTAGGTCCAAATGACAGGATATTGCAACGCCACACCATCCTCAGATACATCAAGTGGCGGAAGGTACATGTGTGACAGGACCAGACACAACCTATGCATACATGCAGCTACTACGCCGTGTAACAGGCGGGATGATCTGCCACATGTCATCACTTGGGCGGTACCTAGGTAATCAAAGCAGTCAATGTTGAGGGTGAGGATGCTTTCCAGTCAAGTAGACGCAACATCCTTCACTGTCAGTTCCAATTCATCAATCGGGACTTCTTTCAGACTCGGAACATCTTCAGAAAAGATGGTGTCGCATAATCAAACGCCATACTAGCCTAATCTGTAACATCGGTTATGAAATGCCCTGTAGATCCCCGCGGGAGATCAACGGGCGTGTTCGTGGCGGTTGACGTACGTGCTACGGACTTCATGCAGGATGGGAAATTGCTTGGACGTCTACGATGGAATCGCAGAGGTACGTAAACATGTGAAAGTGTTTCAGCGTCGATGTCTCTCAGCTGATTAGCCTGAGCTGCCGCACCAATAGCGCATCGAGGGCTACGATTACAGCCACCAGAACAATTTGGAAATAACGAAGACAGCATCGGAAGAGATTGGAAGCTTGGTAAAGATGTCCAGAAGCGGGCTGAAACTGTCACCCCGAAGCCGGATAGACACATTTCGTGCGGTATGACCGACACGAACCCTGATCAACGCTAGCGCTCTCGTCAACGCCTGCCCTGTCCACGTAACTCTTCGTATCCCGGACATCCTTCCTCGAGTCCGCTGACCGAGACCTGACAGACGTCAAAGAGCCCAACTGCCGGAAGAATGGGATTAAACAGCCCTCCACTCACAAAGAGCCGAGCAAGTACAACAGTACGAAAGCGTACCTTCAATATGCCTCTCTCGCGCTGATTCGACTTGTTTCTGATCCTGCATCACGGTTGCACAACGTCAGCATCCCCCATCTAACTCGCCTAAGCTGCATATGCCGCATTTCCAATCCATTCCTTACTCAACTACTGCTCCGTCGTCACGTCCAACCGTCGATATTAAACGTCAAGCCCCGCAGCTCATTCAACAAGACATTTCTCCGCCTACCAGGCTATATATCTGGAAGCGAGCGCGGATAACAGGCTGCTTCGCACAGATAAAGCGGGGATCCGGAAGCTCGGTTGCTTGCGAAGATCTGGGGTTTAATCTAAACTGTGCAGGTCTGGGGTACGATCAGGATCGTGACGAGACGCGTGACTGGAAACCTACTGTGGATAACCGTTATCACCTTGCTTGTGATACCTGGTTCTGTGGCATATACTCTACGTTGTATAAAGTCCCCAGCGGCTTGCCACTTCTTCGCCGCGATCAGACATCTCTAGCTTCGCGCCATCACACTTCACAATGCCGAGCTTCTTCTCCACCCTCTTTCTCCTCTCTACAGCGCTGCTTGCGCACGCCGGCATTCAGCAAAGAGACTTCACTGGCAGCGGCAAAATATTCGTCCTCGAGTCCGAAGACTGGTCAAAGGCAACTCCCAAGAACACAGTTGGATGTCTCAACGATGCCGGCAAATTGGTCCATGTCAAGTCATCCAAAGGATGTGGCGTCTTTTCGCGCCTAGACGACTACCCATGGACGCTCTCCAGCAGAAAAGGCAACTGCACCTTCGACGACACAACACAGCAGCGCAACTCAGACAGCAAATACGGAGGAAGCGATTTCGCGTGGAGCTGCACAGAGCGCAAGCCCGATATCTACGATGAGCTGTACACGATCGTACGCCCCAATCTCCACAGTTTTCCAGATTTGTACTAATACGCAGCAGGACGGCTTCCCATACGTCTTCCTTTGCTTCGGCGACGTAGCATGCTACTACGACGCGAAGAAAGCCCCTAAATACGACGATGTCCTCCCGCTCTGGCAGTTCCGTTGGGGCTCGCAGCAGATGGACATTACACCGGGCCACGTGCAGATGCAGCTCATGTGGGAGAAGGTAGGCGACCAGTCCAAGCGAGAGAGCGAGTCGCAAATCCCTGGTCCTAGGATCGAACTTCATGAGGGTATGCAGGTACCGTTGCAGGGAGGGAGGACCCGAGGGTAGGCGAGAATTGCCAGTGACGTGGGGATGAAATGAAGGCTTCGAGCTTGTTTGTTGTATTGAATTGCTGATGAGAGCGTTCAAGTGTTGTATATATTAAAATGCTGTGTGTGTGTGTGAGGTCACTGCATGCATACGCTGTGGCACGATATGCGCGCACAACGGCTGAAACGTTTGTTATCGCCGCTTGTGCCATCGATGAACACTGCGTATCCGACCCTTGATACTACACCAGTTTGTGGAGAGACGAGAAATCCTCACTTACAACCGTTCACGCGGAACCAGCACTTGCGGAGTGCACCGCAACAGGAACATCATTGACCTTGGATCACGCAGGAGCAAATTTGCCTTCGCAGGGATGCATAAAGAAAGCCAATGTATTAATGCCATGCCCCCAGATTCAACCCCATATAACTTCCGCTATTTAAATCCCAGACCAACAGAATCGTACGTGCAACCAACACTTTTATCTATCTTTAAGTGATACAGTCTGTAGAAGAAAGGGTCTAAGGGAAAAGTTCGCGAGAGAAGGTTCGGACCGGCCGCGGTCGCAATCGCTAATCGAGTGAATAGAGGAGATCGGGCATGTCCTATTCTCAATCAGTGACTGTTCACAGCAGAGCGACATGAATGAATGTACTCACCTATTTGCCCATGACAGCACTCTCGCCCTCGACCTTCTTGTGCTGCTGGGTGCGGATCGTGTAGTTGACGAAGCCGACCTTTCCAGCATGGCCACAGCGGTGCCAACCAAAGTAATTCCCCTTGGGCGTCTTCACCACAGGAGCGTCGCCGCAGCCGATGGCGACGGCGAAGTTGTCCTCGCTGGGGACGCAGTTCGAGCCCTGATTGTGTTAATAAACAAAAAGCGAGTCTGTAATTCAATCCGTACCGTGTAGAAGACACAAGTAATGTCTTCTTTGCAGATCTTCGCTGAGTAGAGTGGGACGCCGCTGTTACAGGTCAGACGAAGCTTGCGCGTCGATACCAT
>Ga0265780_10000600_pt1 | contig 54819 bp, 33 predicted proteins | sample P1T30metagenome_FD_192432 | JGI IMG/M metagenome (GOLD analysis project Ga0265780, IMG submission 192432) | Plant litter microbial communities from East Loma Ridge, Irvine, California - P1 T30 | ecosystem: Environmental > Terrestrial > Plant litter > Unclassified | place: USA: California... | reverse complement strand
ACATAACTTTTCTCGATCCGTAGCCGTCGCTAATCTGAGGGCATTCGGCGAACCGAAGGGCCCAACCGCAACATACACATCGTTTGATACTAATGAAACCGTACGACTACAAGTGAGTGTCGAATGGAAAGCTCGCTGTGCGTAACAAACGTGTAATCGATCGGAACTCGGAAACTAGAAACCTGAGTCTACTCCTGCTCCACCGCTGTGACAGGCCTCCAGACCTTGATGGTGTCTGCCGCAGTGACCACAGTGCCATCGGGCCAACTGAGAACTTTTTTGACTCCGACCTATGACTTCCACATCAGCCCACGCACGTCCATCCTGGCGAGACAATCTCCGACCACCTGCGCATCCCAGACCACCACTCTTTGGCGTCTCCGAATGCAAGCCTGCCATCGAAAGAAAAAGAAGTGTGCACTGAAAATCTGGTTCCTGAAGTTCAGGCAGCGATTCACCTCCGCACCCGTCGCAACATCTCAGAGTCTAATCGAGTCGCATGAGCCTAATGCAAGCATCTTGCCGTCTCTGGAGAACGCCACGGCGTTGATGGCGGTCGCCCACCATGAGCTGTGGTGGTTCAGCGTGGCGACCAGCGACATCGTGTGTGGATTCCAGATTTTGATGAGATGTGAGATGATAAAGCCGTCAGCTCCTGCTGAACGCCAACAGCTGGCCACCGGGCGAAAAAGCCACGCTGGAAACCTCACCGTGACAATGCGCTGACCTCGTGTGCAGTGAGTTTCTTTTTAAACTTCTTGGCATTCGTCGAGAAATAATGGCGACCCAGCATCGCGAGGTCAGCTACTATTCAAGCGATTATAATAGCAATTTCTTTCATGCTGGTACATACGACCATAGGTCAGTGAGAACTGGGCATCCCGTCCGAAATTTTGAAGTTTCAATTGTTTTAGTTGTTCTAGGGACGAATATCCTGAGAAGGAAGGTGTTGTGATCCCTGGATCCTGGAACGCACGTGATTTATGTTACGTGATCAAGTGAACGAATCCAGGATCCTGGAACTCAATCTTAGGAACCTGAATTTGAGCTTAGAAGGTGACGGAAACCGACTCCGTGCGAACCATGATATTTTGATTCTTTTCGTTATCCCAGGAACGAATTTCCTAGAAAAGAATGTGGTGATTCATGAAGCCTGGAATGCAAGTGACTTTTATATCACGTGATTGAGTAATTCCTGGATTCTGGAACCCAATTTCAGGAACCTGATTTATATGACGGAAAACACTCCGTCCAGAATGCCCTAATCTCCCTTCGTTAGCAATTATAGTGGTTCTCTCTCCGTGCTCGTGAGTCGGCGCCAAGGACACAACCTTTCAGAAAGGTGACAAGAAGCTAAGAACCAGGACCCAGGAATCGGAAACCAAGAGTCGGGGGTCAGAAGTCAGGAGACAGGAGTTGGGAATCAGAGATCACGTGCGCTCTGCCACAAATCAGCACTGAGCCGGGCGGCCACGCGGCTTCAGCTGAAGTAATGGCGTTAACGAGTTGTGGTGTTACATGTAACTCTCACGCTCGCCAGCGTACATACTAGGTAAGCGACTGCCCGTCAACGGTCTCGGTTGTCCTAGGAGATTAGCATTACGCCAAGATCTGTATGCGCTCGATACCCTGGTATGTTGGTGGACAGCCGCAAATAGATGTTTGACCTTGCGCAATGCTTCTAACATAAAAACGTGAATTTGATTGACTTTCGACAGTACATGGTTGGCCGGGCATAACAAACCTAGAGGGTTTCTTTAGATACAATTTGTGGTTCGATCTAACAGCTCAATGCTTCTTGTATGCATCACCGAACAACAAATGATTAATTTACGCCCCCTGCAGGACACGAAGTCGGCTTGCTGTGCCACATGCAGTCAAGCCGTGGTTCCGGTCGCGGCATCTTGATAAGAGGAGTTCGTTTTGTCGGTCAGCCGTGATAACAATTTACAAATCTCTCGAAAAGTCCAAAAGCGCGATGCCTCCGAACGCTGATTCGACCAAGTCTCCCGACGCCGACAGGTCCAAGTCATCAAAGATCAAGCCGAACATCACGGTCGACAACCTGAAAGCAAATGGCATTGAGTACGACCCGACAATCCTGCGCTTCCACGCAGCTGGAGAGGCGCAGACTGAGGATCTCCCTCCCAGCATCGACGGAGTCAGGCAATTTCTGCTTGACTTCACTGCATCGTCAATTCATGAAGATTGCAAGAGCTTCATGGAGCATCAATTGTCGGAATTCAAGAAAACATGGACTCTTGCAGAGACAGCCACACGAAATTCCTGGAGCCTTGTGCCTCCCACGACGGCTTGGTGGAATCCTACTTTCCCAGACGCGGAAGATGACATTCGCAGACAGACAATAATTGATGATATTGGCCAGTGTAGGAAGATAGCAGAGGCCGCCGGGGACTTACAGGCGGCGACCGAAGCTGGATGGACCCTTTTCCTTCGCAACAACGTGTTCCGCAATTTTAGGGGCACTTCCAGACCTCTGCGTAAATACGAGTAAGTTTACTACGTAGTCCTGTTAAGCAATCATTTGGCTAATATCGCATAGCCATGTTTTCGAGCAGTGGTGTCTGTAAGTTCGCTCAAACCCAGAGAAGCAAAATGCGTATTGACAGCTGTAGCGAAGAAGATGTGTATTGGACCAACCACGCCAGAACGCCGAAGAATGATGGCCACAGGCTTACTGGACCGAAACCTGATCTGACATATGGTTTTCCCATATACAAATCGACAGACGACCTACCGAAAGCACTCATAAACATGGATATCGCTCGGAACTTCTTAGCAGATACTATTCGACGATTCAACGATTCGCCCTGGAAGCTAAAGCTGTCGTTGACAACTAGGATACACCATGGAGATAGCGCTGAATTCCGGACTTCCGATCTCATGTGCTTTCCATGGGCTGTGGTGGAAGTGAAGCGTCGCTCTACAGACGAAGGCCTGAAGGACTTCTGCTATCAGCAAGCGGCCAACGCGTCAGCAACAGCACTTGACATCATGACTGGTTTATTCAAAACATCTGACGGCCGATTTACTAATGACTTGCCTCCAATCATCGCCTTCACATGCAACGGACCTGAACTAAGACTGTGGTTGACGTTCTGGTGCAATCGAGAAGGACGAAGTGTCAAGGTATGATTCCACGGCATGAAAAGGCAGATTTCCAAGACTGACATTTTGCAGAGGATGGCTTGCATATGGGCTACGCATTTAGAGCTCGCATGGGGTATTTTTGCAACCAGGGCTTTGGTGAATCAGATGACAAAATGGGCTATGCGAGTATTAAAGCCCAAGATCTGTCATCACCTCACTTCAATTGCACTCGGATCGCGCGCTCCACACGCAAACTATTCAGTCCCATCTCCAGACTATCGTCACGCACCACCCTACTCGCCGGCGAATTTGGCAGGGCAAACGAATAACTTAAAGAGTACCTCTGTGATCACACCACCGCGAGATGAAACTGCCGCCCCTGACATCTCAGCGAAAAGGCAGACCTCGTCAAGGGTTCAACGCCCCTCCAATCCTGGAGACACAAACTCTCCACCATCAACCGCTCCCAAAAAGTTTTCTCTGGGTGATATATCCGGTCACGTCTTCTCGTGGGATAAACGACCCTCAAACTTGAAACAGACTGCTCCTAGCTCTAAGAAGAAAGCTGGTCCACCGATGTCAACTTCTAGTGATCCCCGGTCTAAGGCTATTATCGTTCGCGGTCCTCAGTCAAGGCGTATTGTCATTCGCCTGCCCCCGTCTGTGGGTCCAACTCCGCGCAAGGCGCAAGATATTACCGATCCTAAGCTTCCGGATGGCGCCATATTCTCCTCTTCCAAGAAATCACCGCCGGGGGTAAGCCCTGCCTATGTTTTCACGTCGAAGGCATGGACTTCAAGCGACAAAGAGCATCCCTCTCACCCTCTGCACTCAAAAGAACCGACGAGCTCGGTACAGTCTCTTGCGAAAGGCCAACACCCCACCGCCACTCAACAACAGCCCAAATCGAATTCTGAGGATAACCAGCCGCTGCATCAAGAACCAGAGGTTCTGCTGGGGACACCACGCGTGGATGCTCTCCCGATTCGTCTTGGTCCGAGCACTGCTCAAAGACAAAATAGTGATATCCCAACATCAGACGCAAGCGCCGAGGACCGGGACGACTCCGAGTACTCCGGAGACACCAGTGATTCCGAATACTTGCCGAACGAGCAATCGAACAATGAGGGGGGAGATGAAATCGTGGATGGGCCTGAGGGTAAGTCTTGGGAGACGCAAGACACTGAATCCGGCAATAATTCTAACAGTGAATTCGCCGGTTTTGGACACAACGGGGTACAAGATTCGTCTGAGTGCGGATCGAGCGAGTTTTGGGACAGCGAAGACTGCTATCCGTTGTCAGATGTTTCCGAAGATGGAGTCAGCATTGAAGGTAGTTGAGGGGCCCGCGTATTAGGATGATGGAGATGGCAATCTCGCTACGAATCCAAGACGTAATGATTGCGATCTACGCCTAAACCATGGATACGAACCCAAAGGATTCGATGTAGATACCCTGAGGAGGATGGCCCTGTCGACAAGTATCGGTACGGGCTTGCGGGAACGCCGCTGATGAGACACCTAGTCGACATTCTCGTGGAGACGTGTAAGAAACGGCTGTGTCTGAGATGTCACAAAGAACGTTGTGTGCGATCGCGATACGTTTGTTGTTGATACTGCGTATTTGATCCGTGCGACCTTCGAGGCCAGTCCGTTTACTGTATACCCAGTCCATGTTCTCGTCACATTCATAAAGGCAGGGGACAGCCTAGAAAATTCGGCCATAGTTCTCGTCCTCCAGCCGCTCGAGCTCTCGAGCAAGCCTGAGATCTTCCTCAATCTGCTCTCGAACGACCCGCGAAGACTCTTCCGCTTTGCGTTGCTCATGTCGAGTATAGTAAGTAGCAATCCTCCGATCTTGTGCCAGACGCTCGCGCTCGTTATTCTCCGCCGCCAATCGAGATCCATTCTCTTCCTCTGTAAGGTCTCGAGCGTAAATTTCGTCTTCCAGTACTTGCAAGCAGTGCATCTCATCTATGAATTGTTGGGCTGATTGGGCCATTGCCTCAGCGAATTCTCTGTCCTCCTGACATTCAAGGCAAGAGCAATTGGGTCCTCCACCGTGAAGCGAGGTTTGAGACGTTGTGTGAATCGAATCATATGAAGGTGGATCCGTTTGAGCGCCTAGCATTGCCAGGTACGGAGGCGTTTCAAAGGCAGGCTCTATGAGTACTGGTACTGGCGAAGCCGGAATTTCGTTGTTCTCATGTAGCGATTGACGCGGTGACAGTCCGGGAGTTGGATAGAAATGCGGATAAACCGACACCAGGGAGGGCGAGACGGACCGTGCTTGCTGCAACGACTGACGCGAAGAAGAACCAGAAGACAAATCGGCATACGAGACTACCGGCACCAGCAGGTCTTCCTTTGGGGAGAAATGATTCACCCTGGAGAGTTCGATCAACAATTTTGCATCGCCATACACCGCGAGCCACTCATTGATCATCTGAGGTGTCCAGCCTAGCGCGTCGTTCCACTCGTTCATATGATGTGTGATCCAGGTCTTCATCTTGCCTTGCCATGGCGGCCACTCTGCCTTCGGAAAGAGTGTCCATTGTTCACGTTTACCAAGACGGCGAACCTCCTTGGTTTGGGGGTAGTCTCCCCACGTGATACTTGTCTGTACTTGAGAGCGTCCGAATGCCCCTTCCGATCCCCGACCCCGAAAGTTCTCTCGCACAAGGCGGCTTACTGCTTTGTAGGGATTCTTGGTGAGAATAGCGCAGGTCGGCACGTAGTCCTCGTTGATGGTGAAATCTGACATTTCCATCAATCAGGGTTGTTTGGTGGTGGTCAATATGGGAGGCTCTTCTTACAATATACTGAGTGCTGCCAGACTAGATTCCTCCGCTCGTGAAGGAAACGATGATAGATGGTGGATACCCTGCCATCTTTGACTCCCACTTGCAGCGAACCGAATTGAGTGTGCTTGACGAAGGGCAGACTGGCATCAGGTAAGGATGTCATGTGGCAGTGCTGCGGACACAGTATCCTCGGAAGAAAGACCGCGGTAAAGTGTTGGCAATTGTCCATTTGGATCTCGTAGTGCCTTTGCAGGTCGATGATGCCCTTTGCTGGGGGTTTCCTTAGCGTTGTTCTGTCTCGTCTTGTAATTCACCGATATAAACCAACCAATTTCCAACAAGACGTCGTCCGCCATGTGTGTCCTGCCAACGTACAGCCTCGCTGTGAGTCTCTCTCGGATCCGCGGAACGTCCCATATGGTTCGCCTACGAGCTGCTGATATAGTGTTCACCCTGTATAGCTCGTAGATCTGGCCCCTGACCTCTATCGCCCAGTGCCTGTTGACGAAACCTATCTCATGCCACTTCCGAACCATGTCTGGCATCTTCAGGAAGACGCTGTTCGTCAGTAAATGGGCTGGAGTATTCGCGCGAGGCGAAGGTCCCGATTCAAGAGCTGCTCGGCCGGAGCTGGCGGATTCATCCAGATTGGAGCAGAAGGACGGCATCTTCCTGAGGCGAGCTTCACCCACAGTGGCTTCCAACCTGGTTGCGACTTTTTCTACAACCCTATCATGCTCCTGTTTGTGATCCAGGTGCAAGATGCATAGATACACCCGCTCATCCTCGGGAGCTCGGCGCTCGTGTTCGCGCATTTCTTTAGCCCAAGTCCAGAATTCTTTGCTCTGCGGCATCTTGACTTTCCGATGTAACAGTGCAGATTGCGTCTTCGGGGCAATGATGAAAGGTTCCGGAAATCCAGTGTTGAAGACGTAATACAGGCATGCGCTCTGGAAGAAAGAACAATATGAGCAGAGGTCAGAGCCAGATAAAGCAGACTGGAATCGTACTTGACATTTCCGATAGGCTCTTGGGAACAACGAGCCAGACTCAATCGCTCTTCGCTTTGCGCCTGGGCGGTTTGCGCTATGAGCCGATATCACACGGCAAGGCGTCCGTAAGCTTCGTGCACTGCTAGTCACATAAGCCTCATGGCATGGCAGCTTGATACGGTCATCTGCGGTAGACCTACGACGCTCTTATTGGAAACGAGCGTTGTTTTCATCACGACCTTCTCATTGCAGAAGCATGGTGGCGGAGTAGCTCAAGCAATTGTGCATTAGTGGTCCTGATCTGGGAGTCAGTGGTAGAAATCCGGCGACGCCACTTCGGTACTGCGCATAGAGGAGCGGCAGGTAAGGCACGGCTGGGGCGATGCGTCAACATATCCATTGTGTCCTGGACGCTTACAAAGTGAACTGTCTAAATGCCAAAATTATACAAATGATTCCGGAGAAAAAATCCGCTCGATACAATCTCGAATTGATGGATCCTTGATGATGTTAAGAAACACATCAGCGATCTCACCGTAGGCTTGGGGAAGCGGCTTGAAGTGGGGCACAGGGCTTGTTCCAGCCCAAAGGAGCTCAATAGAGGCGTCAACAGGGCTTGTTCCAGCCCACAGGAGATCAATAGAGGCGTCGATGTCGGCAACAGGTTCCGTGATATTGTATGCATGAGAACCAGCCTATCTTATCACTGTCGTCGCGCTCGGGGGTCCTTATGGGCCTCGAGTTTTCGACATGCGAATAAACAAAATCGCTTTCCAATACAAAGCCATGTCGAAATCTAGCGATTCGTTCTTTGCAAGAGTTTGTGATGGTATCCCGCCATGGAGATCGACCTCCAAATCCGCGGACTTTCTATGTATGCAAGACGATGAGCAGCGCCAGGAGCTGATCTCGACGTGGCGGACTGACCGACTGGGAGAGCTCAATTTTGTCGGACTGGCAGTATTAACAACCTCATTCCAGTCAAAACGTGTGCATTGCCACTAACGTCAGAATAGAGCGCCCTAATTGCCGCAACAGTGACAACCTGCCTAGGCTGGAAGACACTCGAAGATCTCCCGGTCAGCACTGCAGTCTGCTGGTACAGTTCGTTACTCTACGCTCTGCTGTCCATCTGCACAGCTGTGCAGCAGAATATTGCTCTCAGTCGCGTGAATTCGTACGGAGACCGCGACGAGCGTATCTGCACTTTCATCGGCGTCAAGATCAAGTCGCTGGACGGGCGAGCGCCGCCAACCTGGAAGCCGAGCCGGCGGTTACTGCTCGTCTGGGCGATACCTGTGCTTTTGCTCGACGTCAGTATTCTCCTGCTACTGATCGGACTGGGCGTGATGATATTTGAAAATGCGATGAAGTTGGGTGTTTACCACCTGAAGGTATGTACATTGAGTGCAATTTGAACTTAGAGTTTCTGATCTAATCGTTGTGACAGGTCGCAAGTGCCTTTGGTGCTTTTGGCGCGTTAGGTTTGATCACGCATCTCTTCCATGTGAGTTATCTTTATAGTGCACTTTGAGGAGCGGGTCTAGTCTTAGTGCTGTGGCTCAGTCTAAATGAATATGAGGATCAATCTCATGAATAGTGGCTCCAACTGTGAAACGCTTTGACCGGGAGTCTTTCTCGGATGCACACGGAGTTGTCCTGTTCGTCGATGCTTTATTAGAGCGAAATAGCATCAGGGGTCGTTTTTGAATAGGTATATATTTTATTTGTGTTGATAAGTAGCACATACGACCATAGGTCAGTGAAAACTGGGCATCCCGTCCGCTCTGCCATACATAAGCACTGAACCGGGTGACTAGTACTAGAGTGGGTGACCATCTGGGAATCCCGCCTGTTGTATGTTATTGTCTGTTTGTCGTCGCTGGCCTCTTACGTTCTTTTCTTTTGGCTCAGGGTCAGCTATGAACATGGAGCATGCTGATATCTGTTGGTGGCGGCCATCCGAACAACGAGACTCAGACTAAGCTGCGTGACCAGAGAATGCTGTACAACGATCGTGATATCTAAAGATCGTAAAACCTATTGTAATGTATCAGAGTAGGGTATCGTCCTCCTCCAAGTGCGCACCTCATCCAAAACGCACAAATACACGAAATCTATCTCCAACCGCGAAAAATGCCGCTCTTCTTGCCTTTCAGAGCACCTCCCTGCCGCAGTAACCCAGAAGCCTTTGACCTCAAACTCCGTTTAGCCCGCGAATGTATCGATAAACCCGAACTCCCAGTAGTGTGTACACACGCAAGCCTGTGCTCTGCGCCTTCCTTCGCGTCATTGATCTCCAAGTCTGCAAGGTTCTAACGAGTAGCCATGTCGGTGTTGTGCGTGGCCCACCAGACCATCCGAGGGAAGTAGTGATGCGCGAAACTCTCCGAATAGTACGAGTGCTGTGGCCCATGGTCACCGACAAGGTTGTGCGCCAGCTCGTGGCAGAGCGTGATCCACCAGTACGCCATGGCCTCCACCAAGCCATCCGAGCTGCCCATGCCGTTTCTGTGCAGCTGCTCAAAGTATCTGAGGTTGCAGAAGATGCTGCCATTCCTGTTGAAAGCGATGGTGGAGCCCTGCTGGTCCGCGAAAATGTTGACGGTTGATACTGGGAGGTCGAAGATGGCGGCGCAGTTTACGAGGAGGGCGTTGAAGGATGCGATGGCGGTTTGGTGGTCTGCGTAGAAGGTTTGGGTATCGGCTGTATGGCGAGATAAGAAGAATTTCATTCCTTGGTCGAGGTCTCGGACGAAGGTGAGATCGTGGCCCGGTCTGCTGTCGCAGTAGGATGGCGACTCCTTGATCTCGTTGGTCTCAGGTCGCGAGAAGAGCGAGTTTGCAGTGTATGACCGCGAGGCTTTGATGGCGGACTGCAGATTTTGCTGGAGGTCTTGAGGGCTTGAGACCTTTCCATCTCCTGGAGCCGGGGCGCTTGGCGAGGGTCTAGGCTTCTGGGTGTAGGCTGGTGGAAGCTCGGAGCTGCTGCCACCATCGTCATGACCATTGGTCAGCATCTTGTTGCCTTGCTGATGCTGAGGCTGAGACGGCTGAGGCGAAGCCGGTGTGTTGTTGAACCCAAACTGGCGTGTCAGGTTACTGAACAGACTGCTTGGATTCTGGTTCCAAATGTCGGATTTGCTCGGTTTCTGCTCAGGCGATTCTGAGAACGAACCAGGCATGGAAGGTTGTTTCTCAGGCGTTTTACCGCCCTCAAGTTGCAGTTGCCCCATTCCATCCGTAACGCTCTTGGTTCCAGCAGAGCTCTTGGTATCAAGCTGCTTCGGTATAGGTGATTGTGCATGCGCATTAGCCTCTGCGATCTTCCTTTGCTCCTCAGCTCGTTTCTGCCTCTCGGTCTCTGCGATGCGAGACTCTTCGGCTTTCAAGCGAAGGATGCGATCGACGTTGTAGCCTTTAGTCTTCAGCCGGCGGAGATCGCTCTCCATCAAGATCTCTAGAGCAAGGAAATCCTGTTGACGAGGGCGTTTGAGCAGCAAGCTCATGATAGCACGACTGACTTCGTAGAGATCAAAGCGTCCAGTGACAAACAGGGTGGCATCGCGTTTCGACTCTCTGTGCAAGGCAGCGGTACGCGTCTCGACGAAGTGCATCCTGTAGCCTTTGAGTCTGCGTGTCACTTGCAGAAACTCCGTACCTTTGACGGTCAGGTTCTGCTCCAGCCACTTCGCATCATGACGTATCATGTCAGCGGAGTGGTCATGAAGGAACAGTCGGCAACGCTCCGAGATCAGTTTTTGCAGCTTCTGAGCGAAGGCCTGATCCCTTAGTTGTGCTCCCATACGCTGGTCGTCTTCGACAAGCTTGCTCAAGTAAGGCGTCTCGAGGGCGGCATACATGCCTTCGAGCGTTTCCTCCTGAGGCGCAGCCAGTAAATTGGACTGGAACAATCGATAAGTGTGGAAGTCGTCGACGATCACCATGCTTGCCGCGTTGGTGAGTGAGAACTCTTTGATCATCAACTCTTCCTCATCTGCATCGCGGATCTTCTCGCTATCGCGACCCGGTGCAGCCTTTGCAACTTCTTTGACGGCAAGCAAACAAGGTGAAGTCTTCAGCTGCTGCCACAGAGTCTTGTCCTTCTTGAGAGCTGCCGCATTGTCTGCGACCCGCCTCAGCAGTTGGAGATACTTGTCAGTACCAAGTGAATCCAGCAAGCGGCCCGGTTGGCGAATCAGCATGTAAGCCAATTCCCTGGCATCTGGCTCATGCTTCGAGCCAATACGCAGTAGGAATGAGTTCGCTTCGTGGCCAAAGTCCACGAAATCGAAGATGTCTCCGTAGTTCTCACTGTCGCCTAGGAAGACAGTACGTGGAGCGACGAACCGCACGCTGGACATTTTCTCGCTTTTTCTGTCGATGATCGGTACGATTGGCGCGTTGCCTAGTTTTTCGGCAAGATTTCCTCCGGGTCCAATTTCAGGCAGGCGATCGGCAAAGTATCCAAACAACGTCTTTGCTTGTCCGATGTCAAGCGGTGGGGCCTTGATCAACCGCTCTGCACAAAGATCGATGGGTGGATCCATTGAAACGCCGAAAACGAGATGATGAGCTATCAGGTCTGCACGGAGGATCCTGAACTTGAGCACAGCGGCCTTGGGGTTCGCATAACACTGTATGGGTTTGGCGATCATGTTGTTGCCTTCGCCTTGGAATGGCTGTACAGGCAGAAAAGCTTTGTCGATCGTTGGCATGGGATACCTGTTGTACCCGTTGTGGAAGTTGTTCATAACAAAGTACTTGAGAGTGGTGTTCTGCAAGTCGCTGTTCACGGGCGCCTTGCTCAGAATGTTGACCAGCATCGGTACGTCGGGGTATGGCATCAGGCCCAAGATTCGCAAGAAGCGTCCTTCCGGACTCGCAGGTTTCCACTGTCCCGGCCACTGGAGGATTGGCAGGCCAAGGCGGCGGATGTCATCATTTGGCTCGAACAGATCGGACAGGCGGTAAAGCTTGCCCTTGTCTGTCTGATCACCTGAGGTGGGCTCAGCTGTACAGATCGGAGTGTTGCGCAGCCTCTTGATGTCTTCTTCTGGGATGTCGTCCTTAACGCTGACCAGATATTTCACAAGATCGACGTGACTCCATTTGCCCTCTTCTGCAGGTTTGCCGTTCATGGACTTCGCCATAAGTCGATCAAAGACGACAGTGAGCTCGATCGTCTTGCGTACACCTAATGCGCCGAGGAATTTCTCTTTCACACCTTGCAAGCCGGTGATCGTCGGAAGATCATCGAACAGCTTGACGCTGGCAAAGTAGGACTGAGGTGGCTTGCGCATGCCAAGTTTGGTTGGAATGACTGTTCTGGCGACGAGAAGATCGCTCACAGTCTGCTTCGAGCTTGGACTCAGGCCATCCCAAGCCCGTGAGATGACTGGCAGTACTTGGGACGCGACAGCAGGCGTAGTATCCAAACTCTGACTAGCACCAAATCCCAAGCCGTTGCTTTCGATGATCCAGCGAAGCCACGGTACGATTTGTAGCTCCTCCCAACCTATCGATGAGAGTTGACTTGGTGTTAGACCCTTTGTCAAGCGGAATGGCATCGTCTGCGGCGGCGATGGGAGCTCGGCGGGGATTTTGGAAGTGTTGACAAAGCTTCGGATCTGACCAAGCTGGATTACTGGGCTTGAAGAGAGGTTGACAAATTCTTCATCGATCCCAGCAACAGTACCGTCGAACAGGCTTTGGACAACCGAAGCATCCATCTCATGCTGGCTCGTTTTCGTGCACGCCCATTTGATGAGCTCCACAACCTGCTTCTCTGTGAGAGCTTGGGCCTCGAGCTCACGCTTGATGTCGCCGGTGGTGATGTCCGACAGCAGCCCGTACTCTCTGAGCTTGGCGATGAAGTCTGGCGCCTTTGTCATCAGTTCGTCTGGCACGACTGGAATTCCATCAACGAAGCTTAGATCTTCCGTAGCAACACGGACTTGCTGACTCGGTAGGACACCGCGCGTGCTCAAAATGTCGATCGAAGCCTTTTGGTTGCACATCCAGAAAGCCTCTTCGATGTATTGTCCGACACGAGAAGACGGCGTGGACTCCTCGTAGTTGTATTGCTTGAAAGCGTGGACAGCAGATGGCATTACGGCCGCGACATCCTCTTTGGTGACCTTCTTGGTACCGTTCACGCTCAGTGTACGGTCGAGCTTGGCTTTTAGCTCAGCCATTTCGCCAGTGTATGCGACCCTGCATGCAATACCCGCCACTCGGAGCATCTCAATGTTCCAATCGCGGACATAGCGAGCGTTCAAGTCTATACTTTCGCGTTCGACAGTCGGAATGACAGACGGTGCGGAGATGTGTGCAAGCAACCCAGTTGTTTGGGCGGTAGGGAAACCGATGAAGATCTTGCCGTTCTTGGTAGGCAGAACGGACGAGAAAATGTCACTGGCCCTCTTAGAGCCCGCTCCGGATACCGTCGAAAGCGAAGCGGACGTCTCATCATAAGACGACGTGAGAATAGCAATGCGAGTGTGCTTAGGTGGCGGCTTCTTCGTTGCGCGCTCAAGCTCTTGAGCCAGGGTCTTGCCAACGAATGTTTGCACATTGACCGTGCTGATCCGAAGAAAGACTGTCGCGTTGCTGTATCCGGTGAGGTCCTCGGAAATCGCTAGCTGAAGTGCTTCCTCTTCCTTTTGTGCTTTCTTTGTAGCGGAGTTTGCAGTGTCAACACCTCCTGCTAGCTTCTTAAACCAACCTCGCAGACCACCGCCAGATTCGACTTGTGCCTGGCTCGCATCGGTAGTGGTCACGACGGGTAGCTGTTTGTTCCAACCGACCACATTCATCCACTGTGCATCGATCTGCGCGTTTTGGTACTCAACTCCGGTGATCTTCATAAGCCCGTCTCGCGTCTTAGGGTTGACGTCTTTCGGGAGACTGATCTTTGCGCCCGGTGCCATCTTCTTGGTAAGCTTCAGGATATTCCAGTCATCAAGGTACAACTCAATGCATTCAAGTCCAACGAAGGTCAAACTGGTGGCCAGGAACTGACACAGGCCCAGCAGCGGCGGCACCGGTGTTGTGGAACTTCGGTAATCCAGCAAAAATGTGGTATCCTGGGGAGTCTGGCCCTCTGGAAGCTTCCCTCGTCTAGTAAACAAGCTGTCTTTCTTCCAGTAGAACGCCATGTTCTGACTCCCCGAGCTCACAAACGGCGACTCGCAATCCGCGAACACGGAGTAGAAGCCGACGCCAAATGCACCGATCTTTGTCTCGTCTGGATTTCCCTCTGCGATTCTTTTCAATCTCTGCCAGTCCGTCTCGGCGAACGGATCGCCGTTGTTGCTGACCATGAGGGTCTTGAGTGTGTTGTGTAGAAGGACATGTTTGATGTGTTCTGACTGGTCCTGTGATTGAGGCAGAGGTACGGAGGCGGAAGGGTTGGTCTCGAAGCGGATGGTGACCTTTGTTGCCTGCGCGTCTGCAGCGTTTTGTATGAGCTCTCTTAGTGTTGTCCATTCTCCAGAGTATCGCGCGAGAACTTTGTCGATCAAGGCGCGGGTGTTGACGGTGACTGCCTCTTCGTCGAACTGCGAGCCCATAGTCTGCTCCCGCAGTCGAGCGTAGTTGCTAGAGGCCGCCATAGTGATGGCGGGTGTGTGTAGGGTGTCCAGATGACGGACCCTATTATTGATTCATAAGGAGGCGTAGGTGCCAGGCGGGCGACGGATTTGGCTGTGTCTCTAGACAGGCGAAGGAGGTGGCGGCCAGGCAAGAAGTGGACGATCGGGATCAAATGCGTAGATAGCAGTGGACTGGGAGATGCAGTCTAAGGCAAGGAATACGAAAAGGACAAAACGCCTAAAGAAATAAGTCGCTGAGTGGCGGTTGTTGTGTTGCGTAGGTAAGCGTTAGGTATGGTCTGCTGGTTCCAGCGTCACTGTTGATTGATTCACTGCCCGGTGACCCTGAGACGCGCTCCATCTTATCTTATCAATCTACCACTCTAACAAGACGCGGCTCGGCTTGCTGCCCCGCCGAGCCTCTTCACTTTGAAGTCCATGCTTTCTGTTTACCGCCGTGTCTTTCTAGAAAAGTGCTTGCTTCTATTGAGACACTCACGCAACACACTTATACCTCCTCCAACACCCATCACTCCTTCTTCTCCCTCACAACCATGGCTGCCGATCTCCAAGCTATTGCTGGCCAGCTCCAGGCCAGTCTTGACCCCCAGCAGAGCAGACAGGGTATGTTGCAAACGCATCAAATACATCGTCGATACACATCTAACATCTATTCCAGCTGAGCAAGCCCTCAAGGCGCAAGAGTCCACACCTGGCTTCTCCCTCGCACTCCTTCAAATCGTCAACACAGACAGCTTCCCGCAGGCGACGAGGCTAGCAGCCGCTCTCTTCTTCAAGAATTTCGTCCGCAGAAACTGGGTGGTATGTGACAATCGTGACAACATGGCGGAGTCTATGGATGCTGACAACGTATCAGGACGAAGATGGTAACCACAAGCTTCCCCGAAACGAAGTTGCGACGATCAAGAGCGAGCTCATCGGCCTCATGGTCAAGGTGCCTTCGGCACTTCAGGCACAACTCGGCGATGCAATCAGTGTGATCGCCGATAGCGATTTCTATCAGAACTGGGATACACTCGTCGACGACCTCGTCTCGCGTCTCACTCCCGACAACGCTGCAACAAACAACGGTGTGCTCAAGGTTGCGCACTCTGTCTTCAAGAAGTGGGAACCTCTTTACCGATCAGACGAGCTTTACACCGAGATCAACCACGTCCTGTCGAAATTCGGCGAACCTTTCCTGCAGCTCTGGGCCAACGAAGACCAGGTCATCACAGCAAACGAGGCCAACCCGGCCGTACTCAAGGAGCACTTAGGTACTCTCGACCTGATCGTCAAGCTTCTTTACGATCTTTCCGCGCAAGATCTCCCGCCACAATTCGAAGACAACATCGCCACTGTCGCGAACCTACTCCACAAATACCTTGTTTTCGACAACAAGGCCGCGCAAACCGACGATGACGACGAGGCTGGTATCCTAGAGGAAATAAGAGCAGACATTTTCAAGGTCTTGATTCTCTACACAAAGAAGTACGAGGATGCTTTTGGCGCACATTTGGGACAGTTCGTCAACACTTCCTGGACCATGTTGACAAACATCGGCCCGGAGACCAAATACGACACCGTTGTTGCCAGAGCGCTTGAGTTCTTGACGACCGTGTCCGGCATTTCTACGCATGCTCAGAACTTCAACAACGCGGATGTGCTTGGTCAGGTGACCGAGAAGGTCGTTATTCCAAACTTGTCGCTCCGTGAGTCGGACATTGAGCTTTTCGAAGATGAGCCTATTGAATTCATCCGTAGAGACTTGGAGGGCTCTGATGAGGACACAAGAAGACGCTCGGCCACCAACTTCTTGAAGAAGCTGATGGAGCAGTTTGAGCAAGAAGTCACAACTGTGGTGCTGCGCTACGTTGAGCACTTCCTGAGCGAGTACTCAAAGGACCCGAAGGGCAACTGGAAGGCCAAGGACACCGCAGTGCACCTCTTCTCGTCGATCGCAGCAAAGGGTGTTGCCACCGCTGCGAAGGGTGTGTTGAGTGTCAACCCCAATGTTGATGTTATTGACTTCTTCCAAAAGCACGTGGCTGAGGACCTCACCACCCCTGACGCACCCACCCTTCTCAAGGTGGACGCTGTCAAGTACCTCTACATCTTCCGCAGCATTCTCTCCGCACAGCAGTGGCAAGGCGCCTTCCCCTTGCTTGTGCAGCACCTCAACTCCGACAACTACGTCGTCTACACATACGCCGCTATCGCCGTCGACCGTGCGCTCTACCTTACAAACGACGCGAAGCAGCCGATTATCCCGCGCGACAACATCGTTCCTCTGGCAAAGGATCTCTTGCAGCACCTCTTTGCGCTCATCACAAAGGACACCAAGCCTGAGAAGGTTCAGGAGAACGAGTTTTTGATGAAGTGTGTGATGCGCGTCCTGATAGTCATCAGGGAGAGCGTCATCACTGTTGCCGACCTGGTCATCACCAACCTGGTCAACATCACAAAGGTCATTCGCCACAACCCTTCCAACCCTGGATTCTGCTACTACCACTTCGAGTCTCTGGGTGCATTGATTCGTTACGCTGGACCTACACACTCGGACAAGCTTGAGTCGAGTCTCTTCACACCTTTCATGGACGTCCTGCAAAGCCAGGTGGACGAGTTCACTCCGTACATCTTCCAGCTTTACGCATCCATGGCCGCGACGAACCCGGCACCTGCGCTCTCGAGCAACTTCCAAGCCCTGGTGCAGCCGGTACTCTCGCCTAGCATGTGGGATGTCAAGGGCAACGTGCCCGCACTAAAGATGCTCCTGGTCGTGATGCTCCAGAAGGGCGCCGAGCAAATTGCCGCAGCCAACCAGACTGAGGCCATTCTGGTCATTTTCCAGAAACTTGTAGCCACCAAGGCGAACGAAGGCAACGCTATGGACATCATCGAGGCCGTAGTCTCCACGTTCCCAGCCGCAGCGCTTCAACCCTACTGGCAGCCTATGCTCCAACTCATGCTCACACGCCTGTCTGCCTCACCTACAGAGAACTTCAAGCTCCGCTTCGTACGCTTCTACTACCTTGTCGCCGCTCTCCAAGACAAGGGCCTGGGTCCCGATTTCTTCATCTCGGTCGCCGACCAGGTGCAAGAGGGTGTCTTCACCCCTATCTACACTACCATCATCCTCCCTGAGACTCAGAGACTCTCGCGCGCGACAGACCGCAAGACTGCTGTCGTCGCACTGACCCGCACACTCGGCGACAGCCAGGCATTTGTCGAGCGCTACGCCAAGCGTGGCTGGACCATCACCTGCGAGGCACTTTTGAAGCTCCTCATCAACCCCCCTCTCCCTCAAACTCACGACGATGTTATCGAGGACCGCGATGTCGATGAGCTCGGCTTCGGCGCAGCTTTCACCGCCCTCAACACCTGCAAGAGACCTGCTCAAGATCCTCTGCCCGAGGTCGCAGACGTCAAGGCCTGGGTTGGCCAATACCTGCGTGAGGCGGACAAAAGGCACAGCGGGCGTGTCGGTCAGTTTGTGCAGCAGAAGCTCGACGACCAAGGTAGAGCCGCGCTCCAGAGCGTGATGGCTGCATAGATGGAATCTCTCTCTCTTAGAGGGGATTAGCATCACGGATGGACGAAAACTTTGATACCAGGGGCGTTTTGCTTTGTGTAGAGCAGGGACGTAGATATGTTTCGTGAGGTGGCGATGTTGGGCCGTATAAAGACCAAAAGTTGTTCAATTCTGCAATTATTATCGTGAAGTCGCATCAAATTATACTCTTGTACAGCGTTTCCGTCCGCGGTGAGGGGCAGTCGCGCCGGTTTTAAGATAAGGGCCCTCTTATCGCCGACCGACCGACAAAGATTCCTTCCAAAGCTCATAGTCATCGCTGCGGAAAGTGCCAAATACATTTATTACATCGACTATTTTACTTGTAACCCTACATCAAAGCTCGAGATATGCCCGCAGTAGTTGAGGACGACATGGTTGAGTCCGCCGACGGTGGTATTGCCACTCTGCCGTTCCCGCCAATCACCAAATCGCACATTATGAACTGCTCTTACCACTCGTGGCATCCGAGGTGTGTTCGACCAATCTACATGGTGACTTTGCGAAAAGCCTAACGAAAATATAGATACCGCACTATCACACCCAAGGCCCGCCTCATACCACTCACACGGCCATTCCTCGACTACCTCCGTGCCGACGGAATCATCCTCCCCGACGACGACGAGCCCAGTGCCGAGCCGGAATGGTCGGAGGACAGCGGCGTGTTCTCTGCATCAGATGACAATGGAAACGAATCCGATGACGAGCAGGAGGACGTTGCGGCCGGGTGGAGAGACATTCACACTGCGATCCAGGACACAATAGAGACACTGGGCGGCAGGGTCATGCCGAAACTCAACTGGTCTGCGCCTAAGGATGCAACTTGGATGAACGCCAATAGCATGGACTGCCGTACCGCCAACGACGTGTACCTGTTGCTCAAGAGCTCAGACTTTGTGACACACGACTTGGAGCATGCGTTCGACGAAACAGTCCCTGGAGAGGGACCTGAAGCCGAGCTCACAACCGCGACAATTCCCTACCATTTGGTGCTGCGCAAGGCCTTCGAGATGAACCCGTCCGTGGAGTTCAGGTGCTTTGTGCGAAACCGCAAGCTCGTCGGCATCACACAGCGCGACCTCAACCATTTCGACTTCCTCTTTGACTTGCAAGATCGCTTGCAATCGAAGATTCAGGAATTCTTTGACGTAAGACTTAGGGACACTTTCCCGGACGATAACTTTGTGTTTGATGTTTATGTCCCCACGCCGTACGAGCGCGTCTGGCTGGTGGATGTCAATCCATGGGCGCCGAGGACGGACCCACTACTGTTCAGCTGGCTCGAACTACTGACTATGGACGAGCCGACGGAGCCTGCGCAGGAGGAGACGGTGCGCATACCCATTAGGTTTGCAGAGGTAGATGATGGTGAGGGGAATGGAGGCCAGCGGACGATGATGATTGCACAAAACGACGACAAAACGGGTGATGAGAATGCAGGGAAGAGCGACCCGGATGACAACAGCAGTTCGGACGGCGAGTCTGAAGTTGATGAAGAGTTCTGGCGAGCCGAGTTCCGGCTGGTCAGGAAGAACGACCCGGAGGCATACAGTTTCAGCACGCCCCAATACAGCGCGCACAAGATGCCCAAGGATGTAGTAGATGCGGGCGCGAGTGGGGAGGGGCTGCGCGAGTTTGCTCGCGATTGGAAGGAGATCTTGGAGAAGAGGCAAAAGGACGATGCCGATGCCGAGAGCAGCGGAGACGAGTGATAGCGGTGCACGCGAGATTGGTCGGTCTTGGTGGTGGTGGTGCAGTGGACTTCATCAATATCGAACTGCCAGGGCGGCTGAGGCAGGAGTGGCAGGCCATTCCCATCGACGTCTAGAAGTTCAAAAACGTGCCTATGCGGCCTTGCGACACCGATGCCGTTTCGAACACGGTCGTGCTTCACACGGGCACTTCCGCCGCCAGCTATATCCGGCATTTGACTACGTGAAAGTTTGTGAAGATCCTCGCAGCAAACGCTGGGGTATACTACACAAACCATCAATACAGGGTGGGCCAAGCTTTTGCCATGTGGGCCGTCTTTGCTAATGCGAGCGGTTTTGAGCAAGTATCCACCGTCGCCGTGAACGAACTCGCGGTTACACACCCGCCGCCAAAGACGACATTTACCCACATCTCGCCTGCCATGAGTGCCATGCCTGTCCACCGTAATCTAGACAGCGCCAGCCGCTCTAACTTGCTCACTTCTACTTGGCGGAACGTACCTCTTTAACTATTACTACCGTCCTGCGGCTCCAATGCCATTCTTTTAGCATCGCGCACCGTTTGTACTACCACCTCACTTGCGTCGATCCCTCCCTCCTCCCTCCTATACATCATTGGCTGGCCCAACATGGCTCACAACATGCTTGAACCTCGCCACAGCCATGTCGACCTCCCCCCAGGCGGCTACATGGTCAAACATTGGGGCTATGGCGACGAGCCCTTGCCATGCACCAGCGATGCCGACACTTGCAAGTACCTCGATGGCGTCTACGTCATGCACGATCTCAGCATGAAATACTCCTTCATCATGTGGGGAGTCTTGCTGGGCATTGCCGTTTTCTGGGTCACCCTTCGCGGATGGCGCATGGGAGGTCCTTCAATGAAGGTCGGCGGTGTCATCGACAAGGTGTGCGATAGCGTCGAAAGGGTCAAGCGACGATGGTTGTTGAAAGACGCCCCGTTGAAGTCGATCTTCGGCCGAACCACAAGGTTGCAGGTTACGATTCTTGCAATCTTCTTGGGATATCTGCTCATCTTCTCGTAAGCGACTCTTCGACCATTTGGACGATTTGAACACTTGCTAACATATGCAAAAGATTCACCGGCTACATTTGGATGTATGCGGAACCCTTGAAGAAACCGGGCAAGACTCGTACCACCCTGGGCTGGTTTTCAAACCGCGTGGGAGTCCTCTCGTACGCGCTGACTCCCTTCACGGTTCTCCTCGCAACCCGCGAGAACGTTCTCACAATTCTGACCGGCATCCCTTACCAACACTTCAACTTCCTGCACCGCTGGTGTGGCCGGATCATCTTCGTCCAGGCCATGCTTCATACAATCGGCTGGACCGTTGTTGAGGCATACTACTACAAGCCGTCACCAGATGTCTACTACTTGTTCCTCACCAACATGTACGCCATCTTCGGCTGCCTCGCGACTTTCTTCATTTGCTTCTTGACGGTCTTCAGCATGAAATCAGTAATCCGATGGACTGGCTACGAATTCTTCAAGATCACGCATTTGATCGGAGCTGTGCTTTACATTGGCGCCTGCTGGGGTCACTGGGACAAACTCTGGTGCTGGATGGTCGCAAGCATAATCCTGATCGCCCTTGACCAGGCCGTGCGATTTGGCCGAACAGTATACTTGCACTTTGGCGGCAAGGGCAGGCTCGGTTTCCGACGCGCCATGGCAAACGTTCAGATGATCGGCGAGGGTGACGATGTGATCGTTCGCCTTGACTTTGACTTTGAACAAGAGGCTTGGGAGCCCGGTCAACACTTCTATCTATGCTTCCCTAGTCTGAGCATCTGGCAGTCTCACCCCTTCACGGTCTCGTCGATGCCTGACTTGTCAAGCAACATGCAACACCACACATATCTCCTCCGTGCCCGCAAGGGCCAGACTGCACAGCTTGCCGCTCTTGCTGGCCAGAGCGATGTCCCAGTCGTCATGACTGGACCTTACGGCCCTGGCTGGCCACAACACACCACCGACAACGTCTTGGCTGTGGCCGGCGGTACTGGAGTCACTTTCACCCTACCAATTGTGATCGCGTCTCTCCGCCAACTCATCGTCCCGCAAGCCACAGTTGATTTCGTCTGGGTCATCCGCCGCGCGCAGGATCTTCTCTGGCTCAACAAGGAATTCGTCGAGCTCAAGGAGATGTTGGCGACAAGTCCTGGTCTGCGCATCAGCATCTTCGTCACCCGCGAAGACACCCCGCACATTCCATTCTGCTGCAACCGACCCAGCAAGCAGCCGCAATTGAACCAAGATCCCGAAAAGGGCCCCAGCACCTCCGTCGCAGATTCCTCGTCATCGGAGCTGTCAAACCGCGCGACATTGCAGGAACTCCTCGCCATCGACCAGGACCGCTTCTCGGTCGAGCTTTTGGGAAGCCATCACCCTACAATGCCGACAGTTGTGACCTCGTTCATGGAGCGCGCGAACAAGAGAGGCGGCTACATTCAGGTCGTTGGCAGTGGTCCAGATTCCATGGGCAGCGATTTGAGGACAGCCATTTCGAAGGTCGAGGAGAAGGATGGTTTGGACTTTTACTGGGATTCCAGAGAGTAGATGATGATAGATGCTAGATTTGCGACTTATACCCCCCAGCAACCGCCAGTGGCGGCATGAATAAGAAATGACATATGAACCCGACATTGGCATTTGTATCATCCGTTGTGTGCATGTCGAATCGAAACTTCCGAGCAGTGAATCCGCTGTTGGTCGTTATCAAATAACTGTGTTCCCTGCTTCCGAAGAGGCTGCATGCTCACACACCCTCTTTTGCAATGAACTGGCTATTAGTATGTCCATGTGATGAAGTTGTACGCCCTCAGTGCAGCATGTATAGATAATGACCTATATCAGATAGAAATATAGACACACTGTAGCCAAGACAAAGAGCTGGTCGGCTTTCAGGTTCCGTTCAATCCCGACACATCCGAGCTCTCAGCACGCTCGTTCCGTCGACCCTTGCGAACTTCCGTCGCCTGCCTCGCTTCTCTTCCTTCCTTCCGTCAACTTCCATCTCCGATACTACTCTTCGCGATCTGGACATGGACGCCGCCCGGCCGGAGAAACGTCGACGACTCGATCGCATCTCAGCAGCATGTGATCTATGCAAAGCACGCAAGGTCAAATGCGACGGCTCACTGCCTTGCTCGTACTGCAAGCGCAAAAATCACAGTGACTCTTGCACGTTCTCGGGACCAAAGAATCGCCAGACCAAGTCTTCCACGAATACGCCAGCTCGTCGCGGGAGGGATGCTTCTAGAGAAACAACACCTCATACACCGCACGAAGCACAACACGCAGATACTGCTCCTGCCATAAACTCCGAGCCATATGTCGTCAACCCAGAACACTCGGTCTCGCCCACTTTCAGCCATACAAACCACCATGACACCGCCGTGCCATTGGAAGCCCGGCTCCTGCGAGATGCACAGGGGAAAGTCGTCTTCATCGGAGACTCCGCTCCCATATCTTTCCTGCAGACAGTACGGCATCTAGTCGCCTCCGAAGCCGACGCGCTTCCAGTCCAAATGTCGCGAGACTCCTTTGTCGAAGCTGCACAGCCCGAGACCCTCAGTGGTCTGGAACAAGGCGTCCCTGGAATACACCCAAACGCAGTCGAAGCTCTCGTTCGAGAATACCACGTCGCCACCAGCGGGCTCGTGGATCTGTTTGCGCGTGAGCAGCTGCTCGAAGACATCAAGCGGTGGGCTGCCAATGGAAGCACCCACTCCCATGACATCTCGTCGGCTGTCAAATACTTGGTGCTCGCGATTGGCGTTCAAGTAACCGACGAGGGGACAGCTGAAGCCTGGTTTGCGCACGCGAAGCAGGTGTTGGTGGCCAATTTGGTTGCTAGTATGCATATTGCCACTGTACAGGGGTTTGCGCTGGTTGCTGTTTATATGCTGAGGGGCTCTCAGCCGAATGGGGCGTTTCTTTACTTTTGTACGCAAGATACCCTTTGTGTCGGAATCGAGATCTTGGGTTTGCTGACATTTGATAGCTTTGGCTGCTCGCACCGCTTATGCCATTGGGTTGCATCGGACTGAAGTGAATGCCTCGTTCGGCGAGTCCATGCATCAGAAACGGTGTGTCAAAAGATCCGGAACGACAACATACTGTGCTCATTACTGATAACTATTTCATTAGAGATCGAATCTGGAAGAGCCTTCGAGTGGTCGACCAATTCATCAGCAATTTGCTAGGTCGTCCGCCATCCACCTCCGACGTTGATTGTACAGTCAAATACATCACTCCTCGGCATGATGTCGACATCCACATGCTAGACGCAAGCGTTCAGATCTTCATGATCATCGAACGCGTTGTCGTGGAAGTGTATTCGCGCAAACGCATCTCATTGCGAATCGCCAGCTACGTGTCTCACCAGTTGAAGGGTTGGGCCGCAAACTGGCTCTCCCCTCTGAACAATGTCATTCTCGAATCTGCTTCGAACACCAAGGCGCGGCAGACTGTCGTCGGAGCTTGTCAGACGCTTTGCTCATACTACTATGGCATCATGCTATTGACTCGGCCGTTTCTGATTTATGAACTGTACGAGTATCTCGGAGCATCGATGAGAACGTCGAGCGCCAGGAGCGATCACTTGGAGAAGGAGAAATTCGCTGACGCCGCGCTTGATGCGGCTGTGGCCTTTGTCGACACTTTAGATCGTGTCATTACCACGGACAAGTTGCCGCGAAGGTCACCGATGATAGTGTAGGTTGCGGTGCTGGTAAATTTGATCTCCTACATTCGCTGACTAATCTAGATCATGGCTTTTCACAACATCGCTTGTCCTCGCTGTTGGCGTGCTGGGACGATCAGGGCTGTCATTCGAAGAGAACTGCAAAGCTTCAATACGCTGCCTCGACTACTTCGCCACCGTTGACCCGCACGCGCGCCAATACTCATCTATCGTGAAAGCGCTTCTCCAGACCACTACAGAGCTTGTCAAGAAACGAGAGCAAAGCCTGCGTTCACAGCGCAAACAAGCTTCATCGCAATTGTTCGGTCTTCTACCTCTAGACACCGCGAGGAGTAGTTCGTCACCGCAACCCCGGCAAGCTGTACCGGCAGTGGCGAGTCTGCCTTCTGCATCCTTGGAGGAAGTGGCTCAGTCCGCGGACCAGCCACTCGACTGGACTATCTACGATGCCGACTTCTTCGCCTTGCCTTGGTCTAACGAGAACGACGAAGGGCTCCAGGACTTCCTGCAGCCTGGTCGACAGACTATTGACGGCTCCTTGGCCGATATACCCCTGTTTCCGATGTATGATCAGATAGGTTGAGAATCTGTTCAATCGTGCACCGCATGTCCATACTTTGATCCACACAGAGTCAACACAGCATTGGGGTTCGATATCCAAACACAGATGCTCATCTGACCACGGTGGCTTCCATGGTCTCGTCTCGCGATGTTTTCAAGAAGGGCATGAGCTTCGTCCCCCCTGTTCCGACCAGTTCTTGGGTCGATTGCTTCCCACAAGCCAGTTTAGTAGTCGATGTGGCCAAGTCAACGCGGCCAGATGCCAGCTTCGGAGCAGCCATCCTGCTCGGCAGGATGATGTACCTTGTGACCAGCTGGATGTGCTTGTCTCGGAAGGCGCTCAGGCTTGCGACTGCGTCGTTGTATGCTTGAGCCAGCTCTGCATTGTCCCGAGATTCATCGACATAGTCCCGGACGTTTGCGATGGCTTCGACATCATACAAGAACCGCGAGTGTGGGCCTGGCATGTACTTTCGCATCTCGGTGCTGAAACCTGCACTTCGATCATGCTTCACGCCGAGTATCGCGTCGAGGAATTGCAACAATGAGCTCTGGCCATTGCTGCCACCCCGGTACTTCCGCCATGTACCTTGGCCATTGCCTTCGTCGTAGAAGACGCCATTTGGTAGGCCGGCGGCTTCCATGTTCATGCTGCCGGCGAGGAAGGGCCGGATCTTGTGATAGAAGATCTGCGGCCTGCAGCGTTCATCCATGCGCTCGAGCAGTCGACCGATGTCGTCGATGCTCTCGCGGACGTACCTCAAAGCCTCGATGACCGTCACAGAGTCGTCCCGCGACACTGCCTCGATCGCGGCAAGGCTTCGGGCGATTATGGGACCTGCTCTTGCTTCCATGGCGTTGGAGATTGTGTAGAACCAAGACTCGTCGTCGGTGCCTGTCAACGTGTGCAGCGATTGCACGTTATCTGGTTGGCATATGTCGGCGTCAGCTGGGGACGCCTTCCAATTCCAGAGGTTCAACGCTGAGTACGTTGCGATCGGGAGGACTTCCAAAGCTCTGGCAGCTTGGGTGAACGGTACTGCGATTGCTGGGGGTAGTCGCTGCAAGTCTGTTAGCCTGCAAGTCGCAGTCTTGTCGAACCGGGAAACGTTCAACATACTTCCGACGGCTTCGGTCCTTGCCAAATGTACGCCTGGGCGATCATCGCCAACAAGGAGTAAGCTCTTTGCAATTCCTGCTCGCTTTCCAGGTGCGCGATGTCGAGGACCGGTAGCGTATCGACGACTTCCCGGACAAAGCCGCTCTCCAGGAGCTCAGGAAGCTGATCGATCAAAGTCTCCCATGGCCTGTATCGAACGTCGGGTAACCGACGAAGGGGGAGTTCTGCAGGCAGGAAGCCGTTCACTGAGATGCCATAAGATGCAAGGGCAAGCGGTGATGGTAGGAGATCGACCTTGTGTGGACTCATGATCGATGGTTTGATGATTGGTGTGAAGAGAAAGGTTGTTTGAACATGCCGTCTGAACTTTCCTGGCGGTCTGTACGGTTATATTGCATCGCCGAGAAGGATCCACTCTTGGTAGTTCGCGTGATCGCATGTTGGCAATCCTGATCGTTAGTCGTGGTATTGTGCGTCGGAAGCAACGGAAGTCGATGTACTTCCGTCAGGTCTGTGTCGGAAGAGGATCGTCGGATGCACCGAGCCTATCAAGAATAGGAAGGTGTTATCTCAACTCTGCAGGCCGCCTTGGCCTACCTAACGCACCACCCGCCAATCGTGATGCTTACTATTCCGGATACAGCGACAAGTCACGCTCCGGTATGCGCATGGCATTAGCTAACGGCAGCCGTCGAGAACCCACGGCGTCGGATGTGACTTGAGTGGATGATGTAGCACCGTCGGATGCTTGTTTGTCGGCGCGCAGCATATATTCAACGTCTCCCACATCGCCACTCTTGTCTCCTACACACATTCACACACACGTCTTCACGTATTCCAACAATCAACCATGGACGCACAACAAGCAATCAGCCAACTCCGCAACGGCGAGACCGTCGAGTGGCCGGCGAACTCACAGTCGGAGGACTTCGCCCAATTCCTCGATGACAACACAACTTCCTTCCGAGACCAGTTCATCATTCCCACAAAAGCCCAACTGAAGCGGACCACTCTGATCGACGACGCCAAAACAAAAGCAACCGCGTCATCGCCTTCGGACTCCAGCATCTACTTCTGCGGCAACTCATTAGGACTCCAGCCCAAAGCCATCTCAGAATACCTCGGAGCTTATCTGCAGACATGGGGGTCTATTGGCGTTGGAGGCCACTTCACACAGCTCGAGGATTCGCCTTTGGGACCTTACCAAGACATGGCGGCAGAGTGCGCGAAGAAGTGTGCCCCTATTGTTGGAGCTGCGCCTGAGGAGGTCGTCATCATGAACACTTTGACTGTCAATCTGCATCTTATGATGGCTGCTTTCTACAAGCCGACGGAGAAGAAGCACAAGATCATGCTCGAGTGGCGACCATTCCCTAGTGATTATGTAAGAGTGATTGGACTTGTGTGTTTCCAAATTCCTCGGACTAACATTATATGCAGTATGCGATCGAATCACAAATCGAGTTCCACGGCCTCAACCCAGCAGAATCCATGCTCAAAGTCGAGCCCGACCATGACTACATCATCTCAACCGAACGGATAACATCCCTGATCGACCAACACGCCGACGAGCTGGCTTTGATCCTTCTCCCCGGTATCCAATACTACAGCGGCCAACTGCTCGACATTCCCACAATCACCGCCCACGCCCACTCTTGCGGTGTTCTCATCGGTTGGGATCTCGCCCACGCAGCCGGAAACGTCGAGTTGAAGTTGCACGACTGGGATGTTGACTTTGCCTGCTGGTGTACTTACAAGTACATGAACGCCGGCGCCGGCTCGATCGCCGGTGCTTTCGTGCACGAGAAGCACGGCGACAGCGCGAAGAACAAGGCCCTGAAGGGCTGGTACGGCCACGACAAGAGCTCCCGCTTCCTGATGGACAACAGTAAGTATATTCTCGCCTCTTACCTTTTTTGTCGGACTCTCGAAGACATCGAACTAATATGGAGATCAGAATTCAAACCCACCCCCGGCGCCCAAGGCTTCCAACTCTCCAACCCCTCCATCGTAGACCTAACCTGCCTCTCCGCCTCCCTCTCCGTCTTCCACCAAACCTCCATGCAAGCCCTCCGCTCCAAATCCCTGCTCCTGACCGCCTACGCCGAACACCTCCTGCAGACCATCGCAGAGCGCACTTTCGACGGCTCCTACCCCTTCGAAATCATCACCCCTTCAGACCCGCTCCGCCGCGGCGCGCAGCTGAGCGTGCTGCTTCGCGAGGAGCTCATGGAGGACGTGAGCAAGTGCTTGGAGGGCGCGGGGATTATTTGCGACAAGCGCAAGCCCGGGTGTATCAGGGTGGCGCCGGCGCCGCTTTACAACACTTTCGGGGATGTTTGGAGGTTTATGCGGACTTTCGAGGAGGCGGTCAGGCCGAAGACTGTTGAGGCTGGTGCCGCCGCTGTGCCAGAGGTGGAGGCTAGGTTGTAGTGTAGAGAGAGAGGCTTTTTGTTGGTTGGTGGTGGGGTGTTTTGTTGTAGACTTTGGTGTTTGGGGGGATTATGAGTGATGAATGCTTGGTTAGGGATGGGAATGACCTTGTACCGATCGATAAATCAGTGAGTGAGGATTTGGCTTTCATGCTGCTTAGCGCGAGAAGTGGGTTGGTTCGGATCGATATTGGATAATTCCAAGAACGATCTGACCTGTCTTCCACGCTATCCATCTTCAAAACACAGACCGAACACCCGGAATGGCCGCAGCAGTCCTGCGCGCTCCCGCAGAAATCAAAGCCACATCCATCTGCGCCAGCATAAACCTCGCCCCAAGCGTATTGACCAGCCAGTCCTGAGTCTCGAAACCCTAAGCAACGCCAGCAACACCAAAGACTTTCCCATGTTTCCTGCACGCACCCGCTACTTTTTCCGTCGACGAGCGGAAACTCGGACTGTCGAATTGCCCGCCAATGCCGCAGTCGACCATTAAATCTACCGAGCCGACTAGCAGTACATCCACGCCTTCGACCGCTGTGATGTCTTCCGCTGTGATGTCTTCCGCTGCTTCGACGGCTTTCCGACTCTCTATCATCGCGAAGACCGTGGACCCGCTTTCGTTGCTGGAAGCGATCATCTCGTCTAGTGGCAGAGGCTGCATGCCAAAGAGCGGCAAAACCCCAATCATCGACCGCGTGCCCATCGGAGGGAATTTGCACATCTCGACCGCTTTCCTCGTATCCTCTGCAACTGTTCATCAGCGACACCAGCTTGTTGATTCCCTCAAGGCCTCCGGAACATGAAAGCTGGTAACATACCGACGCAATCCACATGCGGAAATACCACTCCCACGGCCCCGCCGTCCAGTACTCGCTGCATGAACCCGGTCCCGCATTCACACGGCACCCGCACGAAAGGAGGATGCTGATATTAAACTACTAATGTTCGGGGCGGGGCCCTAAAAGCCAGGTACGTCGATCTGGTCGATTCGATCACCGAGTTCTTCCCGCCTACGGCACGGTACCGTACGTCGGTAAACATTTGTGAATCGAAGTCCTTTTGCCATGGGACTTGTTATTGTCGAACTCACTCTTGTTCAAAGCTTGGAGTGCTCTCATCTTTTTTTCGGTGGAAGAATTACACATCGAGATGACAGGTCTCGTAGGTATTGCCACGAGTTGGGAATGCTGAGATAGCGAGTTGTAGACAGCCGGAGGAGTGTATCTGCGTGAGAGCTTTGAATGACTGAGACCTTATAAAGTATTCCCATCGTTACAGCCCTACAAAGTCCACCTGTAAGTTCGTTGAAAGAGGTTGATATTTGGGATCGCTGCGAGGTACTCGCAGTTTGGTAGCGCTGCAAGATAAATCCAGTAGTGAGGTCGACAAAAGTCGATATTGATGTGAAGAAGATCGGTGAGCTCAAGATTCAAGAGTATCTTGTAACTGGAAACGCCAAGTCAATGCGATAGTTAATTATCAGGCCTCTCTGTCATCCATATCAGACAGTATAGTACCCAGTAGATGAAGTCCAGATGAAAAGATGCCTGGTGTACCACGGGGCATTTTCTGCTACCAGGACACTTCTTGTCAGCGAAAGAGAATGATGGCAGCGTTGACCGGGTTCAAGGCTGAATCCATCAATAATGGCCATGCATACAAATACGCCAATATTGTTCTAGGCAATGCACAGATGACCTGAGGTCCATTGCGAGGCTGGTCGGTGTTGAGCACACGTCGAGGGCGCAGTCGAGGCTTTCGGTAATTGCAACATGTCGAAATGAGAATCCTCTTGGCCCTGGCCTTTTTAATGCTCAATAGCAGCGCCGTGGCTTATACCATCCGATGTTCCACACGAGACCCTCTGCTCAATTCGCTTATGTCAGGGGCCTCGCGGTAGACATTTGGTTGCAACAGACCTCCCCGTGGACCTCGTCCTGTCAAAGAATTGCGTGATGCGGTGTGACCCGGTCATATGCAACAAGCGGGAGGTTTGTGCGCGTGCCGAGTTAATAGCGTGATGCCTTGAACAACAATGTCTTGCATTTTTTTTCTTGCCAATTCTTCCAGTGGTCAATACGATGATGCCAAGGGGACGTTAAGCATTGTATAATGGAGGAGTGTTAGTGTATAGGACTTGGATGCTGGAAATAGAAGAGGCGACGGCCAATGGAATTTGAAGCAGGCGAGGCAAGCGCGCAATGCACTGGCCAAAACGGCAGTTACGGGCGGACCAGACTAGGAGTTATAACGGGCGTATTTTGCGGAGAGATGGACGATTCTTCAGCAGGCTGTACTTGCTCATCCGGTCCAAGATCATTATTCCATGTCAACTTCTTCTATTCTTGGCTGCAGTTACGTGCTCCGACGTACGACGTGACAGACACGTCCTCGTGGCTGTACGCCCACCAGCCCGGATCACGCGGCTACCCTTTTTTGATGTGACTTAACTCATCATTCCACGATTGGTCCAAATACGACAAACGCAAACGGTAGACTGGACGCCGCGCACACTACAATACGTGTGTGTACGTAGGTCGTCTCTTTTCTCTGGCACTGCAGGGTTATTGCCATGTGTGAGCCCTGGCCCAAACATCAAAGCCTCGTCCTCCACCGCATGCCCTGAAACACCTCCTCTTGTCCACCTCAAGTCTTCCCACTCCATCTTCTTCTCCCAAATACTTTCCTGTTTTCTCTTTCTACATTCCCTGCTATCCTTCCAGCCTCCCGTTTCACGAGGCGCCCATCACTTCCAGGTTCTTTGTTGCGCTTACCCCGCCTACGTCGTCACCGGCTGCAGCCCTACCGTATTGATAATACATTTGAATCCTTTCATCATGGCCGCAAAGAGGTTGTCCTCTCTCTTCTCCATAAACTCGGACCGCTCGGATCGACCTGCCATGCCTCGAAATAATTCCTCGCCAGCTTTATCGAGAGAGCCATCTCCTCCCGACAATCCGAGGGCTCGCTCTCGCTCTCCCGCTCCCGGCAAGCTCCAGAAGGTCCAGCCAAATCACCCACGAGCTCCCTCTGGGCCCTTCCTAGATCCCTCGCAACCTACTCTGCAAGACCTCCAACAGCAATACGCCGACGGTAACGATGCTGCTCCGCCAGTGTTGCCGCCTCCAACTTTCAGCCAAAACTTCTCAAGACCCTCCTCAAGAGATGGCTCGAGACCAAACACCTCATCCGGATCTGTGGTAGGCGGTTCCGGTGGCAGTCGACCTTCCACGCCGACAATAGTTCTGCCGGGCTCGCGAGTAGGATCAAGACCGCCTTCGCCCAATAAAACGGAAAAGAGGAAGAGCAGCTGGTTTGGTGGAAACAAGAAGAAAAGCGCCGAAGAGCCTCGCGGTCCTATGGCATGGATAGCCGGACACCCACAACGCCTGCCATTCGATGCCGAAGGTCTGCTGAGTGGACAGAAGGTGTCAGAACTGTGGGATGACATGGACGGAAATTGTTACGTCCACCTGTTCCCGAAAGATTCGGGCAAAGGACCATCTTTCAAGATTGATTCGGCCATCCTTGCTTCCTCTCCTGTGTTGACACAGATGGCATTTGGCAATGTGAGCCGGCAACCTGCCGACGACAGGCGGCAAATGCCTCTTGACTCTCGGACACAGAATCTTTCGCTCAAAGACCCCTACACCCCACCTGATACTCCTCATCGCAATCCGACCAACGGCTCTGGCTCTTCTAACGGTTCCAGAGGCAACCTATCAAACTACTCCAATCCTTCACCTGAATCGCATATTTATTTCGAGTTGAATCTGAAGGGAGCACAGGATGAGAAATCGAAGCTTGACGATTTGCAGATGTTGGTTGATTTCCGCAACTTCTTCGCCTGCCTGTGCGGTCAAGCTTTGATTGCAACAGAGAAGAGAGGATCATTCTTCCACATTTTCATGACAGTCGCTTCCCTGCTCAGAGGTAATGAATTCTCGAATGCTGACGGGTCGACTTACGGAGAAGTCGCAAGTACCAGCTTCGACGGCTACGTGGAAGAGCTTGGATTAGCGGATGTACGCGGGAGCCGGGAGAAGACCATCGAGGGGATTGTGCTTGGAGAGCGCATGAAGAGCGTATTACTCTACAACGAAGCATTCACACACGCTGCGGGCAAGCTGGAAGATCTAACCGCCCTCAAGAGCCAAAAGTTCGAGCTCATCTCTGCGATTACGAAGAACCGCCTGACACGCGCCTCGATGGATTTGGAACAACGACTCCGTTCAGTATCCATCATTTGCACAGATTTCGACTTCCCTTCGATCTTCTCGGGTATCATGAGCTCCAAGATGGCAGGTGAGCGCAAGGAGGGCGTACGCTTCGACGCGTGGAGAGATTCGTTCATGCACATGCGCAAATGGACTTTGTCAACACTCAAACAGCGATATGGTAACTGGCCGCCGAAGGCTACTAGCAAGAAGAACAATCTTGAGACAAGCGGCCTGCAAAGAGTTGTGCTACAGGATCTCTATTACGACCTTTGCGCCGTGTATGATCTACTGGTAGATCGAACACAACTCACGTCAAGAACAGTCGACGGAATCGATCAAGCTGGACCCAAAGAGGAACCCACTGTCAGCGGTCTTCGCTCAGCTCTCTCCGAATACGACCGCTCTTCGCCACCAGTCAAGCCTCCAATTCCATTCGACCTGCCGCTCTTGCCGACACTCAAGACCACCCGTTCCGACTTTGGCACCGGCGACAAGAAGAAGGACCTCAAGGCTCTGGGCAAGAAAGTCAAGGACGACGAACTGGTTCAGATCTTCCGTGCATGCTGGAATGGTGACGCCCGTGCCACTCCCTTCGTCAACGCCTTCCGCGACATGGAACGTAAAGCCGCCCACGGCTGCACCATCGGCGAACTGGTCGACCTACGCATCGGTCAATGGATCTTCCTTTACGCTGTCATTCAAGCTCTTCCCATGCTCGCATGCGATGCTCCCGGCCTCAAGCACACCCAGGGCGTCGAGTACTTCCTGTGCGAACCCCCTCGCTCGGGCGTACCGTGGGCCGACCCCGAAAAAGCAGGCGCAGTCCGCCGCAACTGGTACGCAGTAGGCGACGCCGGCGGAGTCGTCAGCCTGCCCTCGGACGTCGTCGAGCACGGCGTCGAAGGCATCTACCGCCGCAGCCACTGCTGGCAGATGGCCGAGAAGTGGACCCTCTCCAACCCCATCCTCAACTCCGCCCTGCACGAACACGAAGCCGCCAACAACGTGGCCAACGCCCAGAACGAAGGCCCCCCAGTCCTCAACGTCCCGATCTCCTCCATGGACGACAACGGCAGCAGTCGCGTCCCATCGCCCGCCAGCCACTTGCGCGCGCCGTCGCCGGGCCCGGGTCTGCGAGCTCCGGGTAGCCGTAGCGCCAGTCCGATGAGCACGGCCAACAAACGCGCTTCGTTTATTAGTGTGGGTTTGGAGGCTCTGCCTTTGCCTTCGGGGGTGAACCCCGATGGGATGGACTCGAAGGAGCGCAGGCAGAGTTCGCATAATGTCGACACGAGCAAGACGTTTGATTCTATCTTGGGCGGGTCGGGCGAGAAGAAAAAGAAGAAGGGTATGTTTGGGTGATTGGACAGGAAATCTAGGCATTGGGTTGTTATGACGGTAGTCGGGTCCTGGGAAGTAAAAGCCCAGTGGTTTCTCTCAATTTCTTCCTCATCGTCATCTCTGGAGGCCCTGAGGTTGATTTTCATTGTTAGCCTTTCTCTTTCTCTTCATCTTCTGGATCGAGTCTCCGGCTTGGAGGAACTCACACAAAAGCAAGAATCTCACGGAACCTGGGTTGATCTTTCGCATTGGGTTAGAGAGGAGGGACGAATTGCATGGTCATTGTAAAAGTTGCATTGCCTCGTCATTGCGGTTTCTATTATCATCATCTTGGACAAAACCCATCCTCTCACTGTGGTCTCGGGCTCATTCTTCTTTCTCCCGTTGCATCTGCGGCGTTTCAACTTCTGCCCTCACTATGCTGAGAAATGTCACTGCAATCGTCGTATCGGCCTCCCATTGAGCAAACATGCTCTAAGGAGAACGTTTGTAACCAGTGTCCCGCCTGAGCTATCTGGCATGGAGATCGGGTCCTCGAGCACTATCCCTCTCCCATTCATAGCATGCATAGCATCATGACACTCACGACTACGCCGAGTGACTCGCTAACACCTGTTCGCCAACGCGTGAAGCACAAGTGCAAACAAAAAGTGCAAAAATGTGGAGGTGCCTTCACGGTGTAATTGCATCGGCCGGGAATCGAACCCGGGGCTGGCCGACATACTCGCAGATCTCGTAAGGATATTTGAGATGGCAACGGCCAATTTTACCACTAAACCACCAATGCTTGTTCAAACGTTGATGAGTAAGCAAATTTGAAACGTAATAATAACCTAACAAACTATTGTCCGAAGACAGTAACCCACAGCACAGTTGCCCGTGATTTCCGTTTCCATCCAGGGATCCGTCCTTCTTCCATCCATCTTCGACAACAAATCGCAAGCCAACCCTCGTCAAGCAAGCATAGAAGGTCTGGGCCACGAGGTCTTCCTCTCGGAACATTAGCAGATTCTTGCTATGTCGGTCCCCCTATTTCGCATCTGCTAGCGAGAAGAGAAGGGTGATAAGACTGCGCTGTTATACCACCTCAGCTTACTCTTATGTCTCGCCTTATGTTGCCAGGCAGTAGGGCGGGAGATGGTAAGACATATGGAAGCTTACTAGAGTGCTTTGCATAGCGGGACTTGGTAAGCACTAACATGCCATGGACATGGGCAAGCCTCACGACTTCTTCTCGGTCTTCGGATTTGTTCACGGCGCGGCATTTTCAAGTCGCGTTTCACGACAGAAAGACACGCGCGCCCATTCACGCGGTCTGGTCTTCAGCCACTGCGTTTTCATCGTTGCGCAACATCATTATTGTTTCCGAACGTGCATGTCGAATTCCATGGCTCGACGGCGTCCACGTCGAATTGCAATGGTGCCACGTCGAGACACCCTTCAGCGCTTTGATGGGCATGGACTTGTCACTTTCCCTTCCCAACCTTCTGCTGACGCTGAGAATCTTCCTTCTTCGAACCCTCCGTACTCCATGTCATCACACGGACATTATGGACCTTTCAATAACGCAGAAGCTTCGATGATTTCATGATTTCACGAGTCCATAACACTTCATATATCCTCGAGTTCTTTCGGCTATGCTCCTCAGCCCCATCGCACAACTCCGCCAATCAAGCATCACGTCCGCCCGAGCTTGAGACATCCCCCGACAACCATCAACGCCACCTCACATCTGCCATTGGGTACGGCTGGGGCAAGAAGCTTTCCAGATGAGATAAACTCCACGGGACAACCCTTTCCGAACCGCAACGCTGCAACCCTGAACATCAGACATACTGCACAGTACCATCTCATGCCTGCCCACACACCACACATACCACCGGTTGGGAGGTTTGTACCGAACGATATTCTCCGCCCGTGCTCATCAATTGGTCCATCCTCAAAGCTCTCTGCAGGGCAGGGGGTCGGTCTTTCAGGTCTTACTGCAGTGGCAACGAGGGTATATATGTATGTGCGACCCTTCCATGACAACGGTAGGCTGAGTCTGAGGTGAGAGTATCTTTTCGCGAGCTATCATTGCTGTCGTGTAACATTGAGGAAGCTCTACTACTTATATCCCCTGCATCCCAAGTCTGCGAAGACGCTTTTCGATACCATTGAGCAGACAACAACCCTTCGAACAGATGACGACCGAAACCAAAGCTGCAATGTCGGCTGACACTACTACTGCCATCCCGCAACGGGCTGCCGATGAACTCCATGTTGAGGTCATTCCTGGCACAGAGGTCATGACTGACATTGGCAACTCACATCTTGCAAAAGCTGGCGGCAATGGATCTGTGTATGTTGACAATCGTCGGGAATCAATCATCATCGTCTAACCCACTGACTCTTTCTTCAGACTCGTTCCCCACCCATCTGCAAGCCCAGATGATCCATTGAACTGGTCAAGGATGTGGAAGCTCACAGTTGCCATTTCGCAACTCATCTACGTCTGGGTCCTGGTGTGCTCAGCTCTCAGTCTAGCACCCATGTTTCCCTTCCTAGCCCAGGAATTCCACCTCGACCAACAGCAACTTTCTCTCCTCACCGGCCTGAACGTCATCACCCTCGGGTTCGCCAACATTTTCATCGTTCCGCTTTCGAACATCTTCGGCCGCAGACCAACGAGCATCTTCTTTGGTGTGCTAGTCGTCCTCACCAACGTCTGGCAAGCTTTAGCGACCAGCCATCAGAGTCTCCTCGCAGCCCGCGCTTGCAACGGAGTGGTAGCCGCCACCAGCGAAACCATCATGGTGCAAGTCATCGCGGACATGTTCTTTCTGCACGAGCGTGGCTTCTGGGTCGGAACCTACTTCACCCTCTACTTCTCAGGTGCTTTCCTGGGCCCCATCATGGCAGGCAACATCGCCGCGCACCACGGCTGGCGCTCGTTTTTCTGGCTCTCCGTCGCCCTGACGGCTTTCAGCACCCTCCTCCTCGTCTTCACCTTCCCGGAAACAAAATACCACCGCGCCCTTGACAACACCGCCATCCCCACCGCCCAAGACGAGAAGATCTCCGCCGCCGACCGCCAAGCCAGCGCCTCCGACGACTCCGAAGCCAACAGCACCCACGCCGCCGGCGACTTCGTAGGCCGCGGCAAGCCCAGCAAGCGTCAGTTCATGCCCGTGCAAAAGCTCGAAAGCAACTGGCTCTCCTTCATCATCCGCGACCTCACAACCCCCTTGATCGTCTTCTTCAACCCCATCATCTTCTGGTCCGCCCTCATGCTCGCCGGCCCCGCCGACCTCCTCCTCCTCTTCAACCTAACCGAGTCCGGCCTCCTAGGCTCCCCCGCCTACGGCTGGTCCCCGTCAGCAGTGGGCTACTCGAACTTCGCCTTCTTCGTCGGCGGCCTCGTCGGAGTCGCCACCGCCGGGCCCCTGTCAGACTACCTCGCGCGCCGCGCCACGCTCAAAAACAACGGCATCCGCGAAGCCGAAATGCGCCTCCCCGCCCTGATCCCGTACGTCTGCTTCTTCATCATCAGCCACGTCGTCGGCGCCGTCGGCTACCAGCGCCTGTGGCCCTGGCAAGCGATCCTAGTCTGCGGCTTTGGCTTCTCCGGCCTGGCCGTCACGTCCATCCCCACGATCTCGATCGCGTACGCTGTGGATTGCTACAAGCCGATCTCGGGCGAGATCATGATTGTGGGGACTGTGTTGAAGAATGTTCTGGGCTTTTGCTTGAGCTATTGGGTGTTTGATGTGCACGCTATGGCTGGGTGGGTGTCGGTTTATATGGTGCAGTTTGCGGTTTCGATGGTGCCGGTTGTGGCGGCTGTGCCGTTGTATTACTACGGCAAGGCGCTGAGGAGGTGGACGAAGGATTCGGCGCTGCATAGGATGGAGGCGTTGATTTAGAGGTGGAGTGGTTGTGTTGGAGTCTTGTTTCTTTGTGGTTTGTGAGTGGTGGGGGGTTTCGAAGTGGATTTTCCTATGTGATTCGTTTTTTTCTATGTTTGTCTGAGATACCTAGCTTCGCATGTCTTTAATCCTATTCTGTTCCCTGACGATTTCGGAAGATATTTGTAGTAAAAGGCACGCTCAATCTAATATCCATCCCCAAACACTACTTCTCCACCTTGATCATCTTGGATTTCTGCGCGAACAAAAGAAAACGACTACTCAAACACCAACGACTGCACCCCCTGAGCTCACAATTACGTACCCCATCATCTCCCACTCCCCTCTATCGGAAGATCTCGCCTCGCCAACCGCATCCACCCTCAAACCAAACACCTCCCCGCCCTCACAAGCCTAAACCACATCTCCAACTCCCCCGCCAACACAGCCGCAGCCCTCGGACATCAGCCAGAACCTCGTGCTCCAATCCCGTCCCCGACCGACCCATCTCAAACCCCGCGACCCTCCTCCTCCTCCCCAAACCCATCACCCCACCTCCCAGCGCGACCCTCCAGAGCTCCTTCCAAACGGGTTGCACCCTCTGCCTAGCATGACTCAGACGACGTTGGAAGATGCTGTACTCGGGGTGGAGCAGTGGCGAGATTTGCGGGTGGAGTCTGTGGACTAGGTTTGTGAGTTGGGCGGAGAGCGCGCGGAGGGCGCGGCGGAGGGAGATGTGGGTTAGGGCTCGGTTGCGGGTTGGGATGCTGCTGTTGGTGTACATGGCGAAGAGGAGGGTTTGGAGGTTGCGGACGGCGGTGTGGGAGCGTTGGAGGGCGAGCTCGAGGCGGCGGCTGGGTTGGGAGGGGGATTGAGGACGGGGGGGTTGTCGTAGTGGTTCTTTAGGTGACGTGGAAGTTGTTGGGGATGGTGGGGACGGCCAAGGCGAAGCCGGCGCCGCCTTGGTCTGGATCTTCGGGTTTCCTGTCCTTGGGGTCTTTCGGACCTGGTCTTGAGGGTGGTGGTGGCGGAGACATGGGAGGCTTCTTCGTGCTGAGGGTGCGTAGGATGAGGGTGATCAAACGGGCTTTTTCGTCTGGGCTGAGGGAAGCGCGTCGGGCTTTGGTGGCGAGGTTCTCCTTTCTGAAGCCGGTGTACTCGATGAGGGTGAGCCTTTCCTTCTCGAACACGTCGATGATGCGGACTGGACTCGGCTTCATGAAGCGTCTGCGTTTTGTCTGTTTTGTCCGGGCATGCGGATCTGGGCCAAGCCCGCGTGTTGGACGCTTTCGTGGATTGTACTCTCCTATGAAAGGGCCGATGTTGTAATAAGATCTCGAACTTCTGCATCGGCAGCATTGGCAGCGCCAGTCTCCGCAGACTGGGCATGCCAGCCTGCACCTCGGTGAGCATTTGTTGTCATTCCTAGGATTGTCGCTAGCGCAGTTTTCACATTTATTGCAGTCGTTGCAGTTGACGTTGTCCTTGCATTGATCGCAGCTTCTGCAGATCTTGCATCGTTCACAGTTGGCATTTCGACTGTTCGTGTTGTTGTTGCCTTTGCCGCTGCCGTTGTTGCTGTTGGTGGAAGACATGTCTCGTTTGACTGTGTGAGAAGATCGACCGGCGGTCTTGTGCTGTACTGTTTGATGGTGAAGACTGGACTTGGAAGGATGTTTGATTGTTAGCTGCTGAGGAGAATACTCCGGTACCACGGGCTCCCACTTGTAGAGCTCTCTCTCGTCCAGCGCGGTCCACCATCCTGTGGTCAAAGTCGCAGGCGTACAAAGCGATTCTATGATTATCGATCGAAGTGAGACGGGCGTCGAAGAAGTTTCGTCTCAGGAGGTGTTCCGGGCGTGAACTTGAGATATTTCGAGAGAAGTGATGTCTTGTTTCAACAGACAAGGAAGTGAGAAGATATATGATACCGAAGACAAAGGCTGATGTACCTTGAGGGAATGAACAATTCACTTGTGCAATATGCGACGAAGGTTGAAACGGTTTCGAACTTGCAGTCCGTGACGGACAGACGATGATCCTAGAGGGGACGAAACAAAGACCTGGAATGTCTGAGCAAGAGCCTATACTCAAGCAGACAGGCGCCTTTCAAGACATCAATGCTCTGCGGGATTGATGGAAAAGATGTCGCTTACAATGCAATACTTGCAACATTTGGAGAAAACTCCCAGTATAGACCGACGTCTGCAATGATCAAAAACACTACTCCGCTTCACTATCGGTATCGGTGTCCGTTTCGCTGTCGCTCTCCTCGTCCTCGTCGGTGCCAGATTCGTAGTCGCTCTCTTCGTCGTGGGCCGCCCTCCTAGCAGCTCTGCGCTTGGCTCTCTCCTCCTTCGCTGCAGGATCACTAGTGGTCTGACCCTTGAGCGCAGCCATTTGGCCGGCGATGGTGTCTGTATTTTATTAGCGCAAGTCATAGTCTCAAGAGAGAATTTACACATACCCTCATCAGGTTCTGAGATGTCATCATCGCTGTCAACTTCCTGTGCCTTACTCGCGTCGTCGATGATCAGAGAGATGTCTTGCTTGTAGTCGAAGCCAACGTAAGAGTCGCAGACGATGTGCATGGTGAACTTGAACTCGCCGGCCTGGGGAGGAGCTTGGAACTGCATCTTCATCGTCACCACCTCAAAGGTCGGGGTGCCATCCTCGTTGAATGCGGGCTTGTCGAAGGTAGAGAAACGGAATGGTGGCACAGCGATCTTGCCTTGCCTCGAGTCTGCGAGAAAGATGTGCCACTTGGGCTCTCTATCTCGGGGAAGATAAGGTGCGTGTGCGAGAGGGATGTGGTGCTGCTCAGTCTCCTTGTTTTGAGCCTTGAGGTCGCCCTCAGCGGGATCAGGGTCTTCGAGATCTGCTGCGGCGACTGGTGGGATTTTGGTAGTTCCAGGAGGAATGAAGCGGGCCTTGACAGCCAGCTGAACGAGAGATGAAGGGATGATGTACTTTTCACCCTGAACCTTGAAGAAAGCCTTCTCGATTCGAAGGTAAGGCAGTTGACGGGCAACCTGCTCAGCTTGCTTGAGACGATCGTTAGTCAGACCAGCAGCTTGTGCGAGTGCTTGACGCTGTTCGGAGGGAAGGCCCATAAAAGACTGGATGGTGAGGTGCTCCTTCGACGTGGAAGCGGTCTTGGATTCAATTTCCTGGATGATGTCGGGAGTGAAGTGCGGTAGCTGTAGAAGTGGAAGGCTGAGACTGGTCGGAGGAATGGCTTGCGTGAGACCTTGGGCCATTTGGAAACAAGAGAGTACTGGCTGGGTGAAGCCATAAGCCAATCCGATGCTTGAAAGAGCTTCGGTCAATCTCAGAGCGGTGGGTGCGACTTCGAACTTCTCGGATTCCAGTGTGCGGTCATCAAGATCGATACGGCCAAGGTAAGCCCAGATCAGAGCAAGAGTCTTGCGGCGGGTCGCGTCGTCAAGCTCACTAAGAAGCTTCTTGTCCTTTGCCAACATGCCCAGGGAGAGGTCGTTTGCTTGTACTTTCTTCTCCAGCTTTCCGAGCCCAGCATCGGCCTTTCCGCCGGGCAGAATTTCCTGGTATTCCATAGCGCTGCTAAGAGCATTGGCGATGTCACCGCCATCCATGCGATCCTTGAATTCTTTGAACATGTTTCCGGCGCTTGAAACGAGAATGCGCTCCTTTGTCATCTTTTGCATGCCGTACCACCACTTTCCGACCAACCAAGGAAGACCGATACCGAGAAGGATGCCGTAGAAGATCAGGACGTACTTTCCGCTGCCTTCAGCAATCAGGAAGTGTGGCAGAGCGATGCCGAAGCTCGTGCTTTGCTTGCCGTCAGGGTTGCCGTACTGGATGAAGTTGTTGCGGATCTCTTCGTCTGTGAGAGCTTTGTACGCCTTGACGATTTCCACCCATTCGTCGTTGATGGCTTCGCTAGTCAAGTTGTTGTTGACGCCCGGTTGCCGCTTGTCCGGGTGCATAGTCACTGAGAGTCTGCGATAGCGCGAGTTGATCTGCTTCTCGGTCGCAGACATTCCCACGTCCAAGATGTCGTAAGGGTTCCAGATCGTTGGCGCTTGGCGTGCTGTCACGGACATGAGGTAAATCATGTACGCGATAACAACCCAGCCAGTGACAGCTGTGATTATGCGTTTCATGCGAAGCTCTTTGCGCTTTTGCTTCGCGCGCTGTGTGTCGATAATGTCGGCATTGTTGGGTGGTGCGGGGGACTCGATCTTGGGCGCTTTGCTCGCAGTGGCACTGTCTGAAGGTGCGCGGAGCAGTGAATAGGTGAGAGGGACAGTGACGAGCGATGTGACTGTCAGGAAGAAGAAGGGAAAGAACTGTGCATCGTTGTCGTAGTTGTATTCGTTCGACATGGTGGGCGAGGGTCCGCTGGGCGGTTAATTGAGCGCAGTCGCTTTAGTGTCGCGTGAGGGAGTGCCAGGAATTAATCAGAGTCGTGAGAACAGTAATACCATGGCCAGCACGGAACGGCAATACTTCGAGGGTGAAGTGAGGTTGTCGAGTGTGTCGGTGGTGTGTCGTAGTTGGGTGTTGGAAAGCTGAAAGTCGCAACCAGAATGACAAGTGTGGTTTCCCGATCCGGCGAGGGGCAAGCCGCTGACAACGTTGCCTAAAGACACGGTTTCCTCCTTTCTGTCTTTAACAATGAAACTTTTACCTCCCCTTTTTTGTCGTATCTACGCTTTGGTGATCGACCGGCGATTAATTGAGAACGGGCTCTGAGGCATAATCTTGTCAAAGTCGAACAGTCTCCATCACAGAGGGCCTAAGTCATTCGATGATTGCGATTTCACTTGCGTCTTCAGCATTCCTCGAAAGCGCTGAAAATGCAGTGATAGAGAATGGAAAGTCGGTACTGCGGAGAGGATCAAGCAGTGTAGCAGAAGGTCTAGATAAATCTAACATCAACATCAAGGTGATCGTAAATTCATGACTTTCGTTGTATTACACATCTATACTGTTGGTACTGTAGGTTCCCAATCCCACGCCGTCACGATAGACCGACATTACCATCTCTTCCCTACCGGATCATCTCCCACGGGTGCCTGCCCCTACCGTCGCGCCGAGGATACTGCTCGATCAACTCCACGCCGTCGCCGCTCGCCTGGTTCGGCAGGTTGTACATCGAAGTCACAGAGGTCAACGTCGTCCTCTCAATCCCTCCGAGCTTTTTCGCATGCCCGCCCACCTCCAAATCCCGATTACTTGCGTTGCTCGACAACCTCTCAACGGCCCTATCGGCTAGGACGCGCGACGCTCTTTTCGACTTGCTGCTGGACCCAGACTTGGTGAAACTCGTGATCCTGCCCCCGACCTTCTCGCGGAAGAAGTAAATGACAGGGCCGATGATGGTCGGCAAGCAGGCGCAGATGACGCCGACGGTGCCTTCGAGACTGCTCCAGAGCGAGAGTTCGTTGTAGTGGTAGGTTGCGTCGGAGTACGCTCCGAGGAGCGATATGTACTGCAGGCGCACCATGCTGCAGACTGTGACGAAAAGGCCCACGAAGAAAATCATGGCGACGGCGACCTTGGGCCTGGAGTCTTGAACGGAAAGTCCGAGTAGTTTGGGCACCGGCAGGATGAAGACGAGGAAGTCGAAGGAGATGTTGATTGCGCTGTTGACGTAGAGCCCGATTTGAATTTGACTTGGGGCACAGCTGCCTTTGTGCTCGCCGTCCCAGGAGTCCCAGAATAAATTTATCGGTCTGCATTGGAAGCAGAAGGCGATGAGGAAGCTGGCGCAGTAAACAAGTAGGGCGACAATAATGGCGTGACAGATGTGTACGAATCTTGCCGAGACCTCTTTGGGAAAAATGCGAACTTTTGAGAAGACTGTCAGCAAAGATTACGACGAGCCACGGAGAGAGGGCCCAACGGATGCATCACATACGGTATAGCAGGACTATCGAGACCTTCGTGAGCACGATGGTCAGCTGATAGAGGAACTGTTCGATCCAGAAGTACTGCGATTCTTGGTCAGCGACTGAGTACTATACCACGGTATCGCTGTCCGGCCCATACCTTCAGTATCGCTGTTATATCATCGAATGGTACGGTCCAAATATCTCTTCCCATGCCCTTGTAGGTCACTATTGATGCAAAGTCAGCATGATTGTCACAGCTAGACTGCACCGGCTAGACGAACTGATGTGGAATATGACCGTAGAAGGAATCAGAGGGGCCCACGCCATAAGGATGACCCAGTCATCACGTCCGATGCTGCTGGCCTGGAGTTGGTATCGCGCTAGGAAACGAAGTGCAATACAGACTCCTCCAGCAGTGACCAAGCCTGTGCTGATGCGCCGAGTCGAGATTCCGGTATCTCGATAAGGAGCCTTACAAGCTTTCTTCTGCCACGTCTGCGTAGCTGGGATGGACCGTTAGCAGGAACCGAAGGGTTTGGAACATTGCACCGACTCACCTAAGGCTTCCTTGACCGTACAGGCTCCTAGAACACAGCCCTCCGTCCACTGTTGGTACTCCTTGTCCGCACAGAGACAGTTAAGGTCTGTCGGACCGCATCGAGACTGAGGTAGCGTGGCTGTCAAGCAGTTGCCCTATGTGAAATGACAGCTTCTAATCAGCTTCTGTATGCAAGTCAGGAGATTCAGGTGATGTACGTACGGCGCACGTTGGGAGTTTTGTGAGCCCTTGCAGCAACTCGGTGGTCCAGCCGAAAGCGTCGCCTTCGGATGTCTGGGCGAAGACAGACACTGCTGAAACGAAGATGCTTGCAATGGTCGAGAAACGCATGATACACGTTCGCGACCGAGGTTCGAATGCTGCTGGCCACGCCCAGGTGTCTGCGAGATAGATTCGTGAAACCGGGGGTTACTTCGGGTCTGTACTTTGATGCGTTATGTATGCCAGGCACTTGTGATCACCATGCTCATGATCGGCATTGAGCAAATGGATCCACCGGATGCACTTCCAGCCCAATCGTTCCGGCATGTCTTTTCCTGTGAGGGAACTAGGGGAGAACCTCACAACTCTAGGGTTCGTTGATGTGGTCACGATGTGCGGAGCGTTGGCTGTAGTGTATCATTAAGTTTTCCTATGGAGGGAAGGCTACTGGTCCATTGAGAGGTCGGGCATCTAGGGTAGGGTATCGACGACAGTGTGACCGGCGACTGGGACAGAACTGAGGGAGTAGGATACGTAGGCATGATGCTGGAGATTGGGTTGAGGTTGTCGCGATCGAACTCCGCTTAGGTTGTGATTTTGAATTGGTTGACTCTGTGACTGACATGGTCGATACCTGTCAACCTGGCTGCCGGGAACGTATGGAGTGGCGTCCAGGCGTGTAAGTGGCGGGTGGATGAGCTGCTGTAACGGCGCCCAAGATCGACACAATACTTACCTTTTCTTGCAAACCTACACATTTCGGCTGTGTTTCATCTTTGGAAATTCGTATTCTCTCACATGCTTATTGGCATGGTTTGTCGTTGCTATCGCGAACGAAGATCCTGTGGGAAAAATCCAAGAGCGTCTTCAGTTCGAGACCGTCTAACATAAGCCGAGAAGGATGTTCGTATTCGCAGTACGCCGTAAGATCTCCTCAAATCGAATTGAAGATGTCAATGCCAAAACAGGGCGCCCACAGCTTGCATTACAGTAAGTCATCTAGGACTCACCACCCAAGGGGAACAGATGAAATAACCATCGGCAAACATTTCTCCAGCCACCAGGGAAAGCATTCTGAGCGGCGAGCGGGACGCCTGGGATGAAGTTGATCGGTTTGAGTTTAACAGGCTCCGCAAATTAGCGTGGAGTTTGTCGCGATTTTCCCTCTTGATGCCCAGCTATCAAACTCTGGATAAGCATGACTGCCTTACTTTGGATAAAGCCGTTGTGGTAACTCTTTGAAGGCGCTCCGAACTAGGTCTGGCCCGGTTGCGACTCATGGGCGACCTGACTGTATGAATGGGATTAAGTATGCGATGGCTGCCAGGCCCAATTGTGTTCATCCAAGAAGAACAGAGAGAGAGAGATCTTGGACATGCGGTCTGTGAGCAGCAGTCCGCTGCCAAGAACTCTATCAGACAAGGTATGAATCTCGTCTCGACATCAGTGTTTGAGGTTCTTTCCTTCCATGAGACTTGTTCCGGTCAAAGCAGCTTCCTCGACAAGCCGGTTGAGAGTCTCCTTTCGGTTTCGTCAACGGAGTGTCGCCATATCGCAGTATCTTCCGGAGACGAGCCAGTAACTTCATTGTCGCCCATCACGCAAGCATCGCGTATCGCCTAGAAGTCTGAGATCTCTCTCCTTGGTGAGTTGTGGGGTGAATTGGCGTCATTCTAGTGTTCTGCCCTGTTTGGCAGATGTTGTTATTGATCTGTGCTCTCCCCCGAGAGAAGTTCAGACCCGATCACCCGCACGACCCGATTTCGGTGACAAAATTGCTCCACACAACAAGAAGCTACCAAGTCCGTAACGTCATGAGATTCGCCTACAAACACGATCGCCAACAACACTGGATGCCGAACGCCGCAATGGACTCTCGGCAAGGCTGGCAAGGCTAGCCCTACGGCCTTGGTACGCATGGATGGAATTCAGCCATTGGATGACATACCAGCCCAGAATGGGCCCGTTGTCTCGACTGTGATTGTGGTTGTCACAAGGAGCATCACGATTCACAAGGAGCAACGTAAACCAGTCGACGATGACGTTGCGGAGCCTGTCGTTGCTTTCACCTATATAGATAGGCATTGAAGCCTTCCAGGTTCAATCCTCTTTAGCTCATCGACAAAGACAAATCACAAATCAACTCAACACCCCAACCCTCCAACCAATCCATCAACTGATTTCGCAATGTCTGGACTCATGGACAAGGCCAAGGACGCTCTCAAGGGCAACGACAAGGCCCAGGGCTTCGCCGACAAGCAGGTCGACTCCCGTACGATGTCCCCACCAACACGATCCTATTGGGATGCGAGAAAGCTAATAATCATCTACAGAGGTTGACAAAGCCACCGACAAGTATGGCATGGGAGACAAGTACGACAAGAAGATCTCCGACGGCATCAACAAGCAGACCAACGACCAGATCTTCCACCCCAAATAGATTGGAAAAGGTCAAGCTAGGACATGAGTGGGATTGGCAATATTCTAAATCATGACGATGTTACGAAAATACCTAATTGAGATTTGTATCAACTTCGATTTTTCATCTAGGCGAGTGTGTTGCATAAGCCTCTAGACACCAGGATGTGTGTGAGACTCTCGGTCACACCTCCATGTTTGATGCGATGTTTGCGTCAAATTAGCCTGCGTTTTGCGGATTAGATTGTGCAACAAGCTTGAGTCTGCTATAGACTGACTGAGAACTGGTCCGCTTGACCACCGAAACGCATAGCCGATGACTGTACTTGATGAGATAGTCGAATGATCTTGGAAACTAAGTGCATGCTTACCCCAACCCTTACCCTAGATTTTTAGACCAATGAGAGAGCAGACGCTCGCCTCCCAATCTAGGTAATCCACCGCGTTTCGACACGCGTCTGAGTTGCTCATTGGCCGGCACCAACCTTGGGAACAAACAAACAGCATCATTAATACGCCGCCGTGAGCCCACAGACTCGTTAAAGCAAGCGAACATCAGTTGGATAGTTCTCGAGACTGATGGCCACGCCCTCACTGACACGTAGAATATCTCATCAACTCAGGCTTTTGTTGACGCAGTCGGCCGTCAGTCAGTTACGAGAGCAGATCGCATCAGCTTAACCTTCTACCAACTGGCTCCAGACTGTTGCGATCTCAAGATGAGATCGCGGCGGGTATTATTACAGTACTCTGGGAATCTGTCGGACCTCCAGCGCGACTTGCTGTGTCAAAAGAGCATCGGTCTACCGCATTGGAAAGCGAATCACCACCAGAAGCGAGAGAGACATTTACGTGTTGCCTTGGGATTCCGGTGATTTCGAGTCTGGACTCAGTGCAGACTCAGTCGCAGGCCCCACAGCAGTCGAGCTCGGCTTGATTGATGACCCGAGTTCTTCAGCGAACGCCGGCTTCCTGGATCTTGGCCGATGTCGATTTCGACGATACCGACCTCTCAACCGGACGCTTCCGAATGGCATTGCTTCGACATCACTATACATACGCCGCTAGTCAGACATAACCCTCGAACTCTGTTGCCTGTAGAGTGTATTCCGCGGCTGACACTATTATTGGCTTCACTCTAAATCCTTCGGCCATGTACGACTAATGCAACTCCACCTTCGCCTGGGTCTTGGCCTCCTCGCCTGTGCTCGTCAAGCTGTGTAACCTGTAAACAGTAACTAGTGGACTGCCTACAGTTGAACGTTGTACTGGCTGGAGGCAAGATCTCGTCACATTCATCGACCGTGGGTAGACGTCGTCCAGACTTGCACCGAGTTGAAGGAAGGAACATATCGTGACGACACGGCATCAAAGTGCGTTGGGACCTCGCCTATCAACACGGCCGTATATGCACTATAACTATTCAGTATTTGTGCTACATCCATCGGCTGGTTTTCGTATTCCGCTTGCCATCAGGGCTTTCGCGCTCTGCACGCCGTGCACGGCATGACATTGATCCACACTGGTTGTTGAAAAGCGACAAAAATAAACACTCGCAGACCTCATCGTCAGTAAGTACGCTATCTAAGCAGTCTACAAATATATATACTACTGTTCTAGGTCTTAAGGTGCTCATTCTCATCAACCATCACCGCACCTCAGCTACCACTCGCATCCAATACAGTCTTCAATACCTTCGTTCAGCCATAACCGCCTCCATTCAAAATGTACACCGCAGCTCTGCTCGCCTTGGCCCCCATCGCCGCTCAGGCTGCCGCTCAGTCAACTCGTTGGCCCGTCTTCAACCTCCGTGCCAACATCACGGAGCAGTACGATGGTGCTGTTACCGACAGCCGCGGATACTGGCACAATGCTCCCATTGGAGAGTCTAACACGGGCGATGTTGGGGGACCTCTGTTCGACAACTCCGAGTGCTCCCCTGTGCGTGCCGGCTTGAACGACCACGGTAAGTACCTTTGTCCTCCAATCTGGACATTTCAGAATGTGACGCTGATTTCATCCAGGCCCGTACTTCAGGCCTTACATCTTCTACCCGAGATCCACCACTACTGGCACGTACGCACCATCGGAGATGATGGCCGGTAGCAACTACAAGATGAAGATCGCGCAGAAAAATCAGGCCGATGCCAACGGCCGTCGCGCCGTGGCCATGACCAGCTGCGGATCCGGCTCTAGCAGCATCTACATCAGCGCAGAGGAGCCCTACCACCTTACCTACGACAACAAGGAAGCCCAGAACGAGAAGTTCGGCAGCTTCTACCTCTGTGGTCACAACAAGAACAAGGGGGATTCCTACGCTTACGGCGACGGCCTATTCTACCGTTCTGCCGACGAGACCACGCCCGAAGAGTGTGGCGAGGTCGTCTTCTACCCCGAGTGGTAAGTATAACAAGCTTCATCCATACGAATGGTCCCCCGTACTGACTTTACAAACTTCTAGCCAGCCGCTCTCCTACAAGGTCACGACCACCCAGGGCACTTCCGTCAACGAAATCTACGACGGCCGCGACCAAGTTGGCCACTACAACGCCACCTGCTACGTCGACGTGAAGGATGTCGCCGGTGCTCCCAACACAGATATCGCAGAATGGTTTAACGCCCCTCGTACTCAGTACTACCCCCAGGGCAAGATTGATGTGTAAATCCAGCCCGGCTGTTATCACGATGGACACTTTGTCGATAGAGGGAGGCCAAAGGTCTGAGGGATCGGGCTGAATGGAGGACAAAAGTCTTTTGCGATGCATGACAGAAAGGTTTCACTTCTTGACACTCCTTATGTAGATTCCGAGTACACGAACTTTCACGGCCTAAGCGGCAATGTCTTCTGGTAATAATCGTACATACTTGATCCTCTGTCTCCAGAACGTAAAGGCAATGTGCACGACACCATCCGGTGACAAGACCATACTAGGATACGACAGTTCACGATTTAGCTTTTGCTCGCTGTTATTTGTCATGCAGTAACCGTCGCCCTCTTCCAGCACTCTGCTATTCCACGTTCCACCATCATCGTCACTCCACGCCAGACACAGGGGCGCACGAGGAGCGCCCCAAAACGCTTGTCGTCCGCCATGCATGCTTCGCTGGTTCTGTCGATCGTCGCCTTCTGCCTTCACATCATCATACAAGCCCTCACGTTGTCCAATCGCATCCGCTCTAGATGAATCGTTGTAGACCACCAGCACTCTACCCGATGGAAGCACATCAAAACAGATGCTAGCATTGGGGTTTGGAAGACTGGTCGGGCGCGGCTCCGTCCAATCGAGAGCGTTGGGTGAGGTAGCGAGGTAAATATAGTCTGCCCAACGACTTCGGAACAAAGCCAAGTAGCTCCCGTCCTTCAGACGCTGGACTTGCATATGAACAGCACCAAAGCTGTTGGGTACCTCTCTTTCGGTCCAAGTCCTACCTTGATCAGAAGTTACACGTACTGCAGAGATGTCATCGTTTCCGATCCATCGTGTGCCTGGTTCCGTGCGGCATCTGAAGATGGGAAGCAACCAGTCGCCGTTGTCAAGAACGATCATTGGTTGTCTGATGAAAGTGCCAGGATCGGAGAAGAGTACAGTAGACGAAGACCAAGTTCGCCCTTCGTCTCGCGAGATTTGTCGTTTGACAACAGCAGAGTCTTGGTCGCCGGCATTTTGTGAAGTGTACAGCAGCCAGATTTCACCCGTTGGAGTCTTGAACAGTACAGGGTTCTGTTCACTTTTTTTGCCGTCGAAGGTGACTTGTTGGGCTCCTGAACATCGTGTCGATGCCGAGGAGAGTCGAGACGTGTAGATGCTGATGTCTTTCCTGCCTTCTTGGCTTCCACCGAACCATGCACAAAGCACGTCGCCGCCGTCTAGGAGTAGAAGACTGGACGCATGGCATTGGGCTGTTGTTGATGGGATAAAGCTGATGCTATGGCGGAATGGATGTTGGGTCGAAGTCAGAAGATGTTCGTTGTCTGCAACAATCACGTCGTCGCCGTAGCTGCCCATATCGGAAGTCGGGAGGTTGGGGTGGTGCTTGGCAACGACTTGGCTGTGCAATTGTGGGAGCTTTTTGGTGCGCTTTGAAGAGCGGATGGCGTTTTTCTTGTGAGAGAGAAAGAGGAAATCGGCTGAACTTGGATCATCTTGACCTGTTGTTTTGTTTCTCCTACTCTTCTTTGTAGTACGCATCGGATGTAGAAACACTTTTCCGCCGTAGGAGTTCGCCGACTGCCGGAAAAGCCGGATTTCAGAGGCACTCTTCGCAATCCTCCCTACAGAACATGGCATCGGAGACACTCTACACCGTCATGTCTGGGTGAACTCACTCCCTAACTCTCGTAGCCTTCTCGCCCCCTCGCACACTACCCCAATTCCCCAGGCGCCACCCCGCGGCGACGATGGCACGTGGTGGAGGAGGCTTCACATGGTGAGCTGCGCAGCTGCGTAGTTGAAGCCGCCGACATGAGATTGTCAGACTCGAGGATCTGTCAAGAGGGCTAAGCAAAACAAGCTAACATTACAATTCACTCGCCCGGGATTAGCATCCTCCACACAAGCTTTGCCACCATGGCCGGCGGAACTTCGATATGGGCTAGCAAGGATGCAAAGACGGACCCCAGAGAGATTTTCAACGGACGCCTTGTCTATCTGATGGTTACTGTCGCATGGGCAGGCTGCTTCTATGGCTTCGATGCAGGCAACATCGGAGGCATCCTGACACTGCCGTCTTTTGAGAATGCCTTCGGTCTCACTGGCCTTTCCCAAAAGGAAATGGACCATCACAAGGGAACCATTGCCGCCATGCTTCCTGCAGGCGGTTCGCTCGGAGCTCTACTTGCTGCTCCCACTTCCGATTATCTCGGCCGCAAGTGGTCTGTCTTCATGTGGGGTGTTGTTTTCCTCATCGGTGCTGTCATGCAGATGATTGCAGACTACGACATGCTTCTGGCTGGCCGTTTCGTCGGAGGTATGGGTGTTGGCGCCAGCAGCATGCTCTCACCACAGTTTCTTGCGGAGAACAGTCCAAAGTCAGTCCGTGGAATGGCGACGGCAAGCTACAATCTGATGATCATTACTTCCCTCATGCTGGCGTTCTGGGTTAATTATGGGGTCAGTCTCTGGGCCCATCCTGGTATCGAGCACGATGATTCGCAGTGGAGAACTTCGATGGGTAAGACGCATTATCAAGGGTAGCTGTGTCCATCATTGACCATCGACAGGGATTCAAATCATTCCTGGTGCCTTGATATGCATCATGATTCCCTTCATCCCGGAGACACCCCGTTACCTCGTCAATCGTGGAAAATCAGAGCAAGGCTTGAAGAATCTGACCCGACTCAGGAGACTCCCGGCAACTCACTCATATGTGCAAATCGAATTTCGAGAGATCGAAGCACAGTATCATCAGGAGCAAGAAGCACGCAAGGGCCACAACTACTGGACAGTGCTCCAAGACGTCTTCACGGATAAAAGTAATTCTCGACGCTTCTTCCTTGTGAGCTGCATATCCCGATACACCTATGATACCGCTGATATAGCTTAGGCCGTAATGTTGTTCCTGTTCCACAAGCTGACTGGTACTGACTCTCTCAACTATTTTGCGCCGAAAATCTTTCAGCTTATCGGAGTGAAGAGTGGGTCTTCAAGTCTGTTGACAACAGTTTGTCTCCTCAGAACCGGGAGAGTTGCCAAATCTGACAATCTCATAGGGAGTCTACGGAGTTGTAAAGGTCGTCACGACTATCTTCTACATTGGCTTCCTTATTGAGTAAATCATGTGCCATTCCATCAGAGTCGAGCAGACTGCTAATCTCGAACAGCCGCATCGGTCGACGCCTGCCTTTACTGATCGGAGCAACAATTCAGGGTACATCCATGCTCTACCTCGCCGTCTACATCCGCTTCGGGTCACCGACCGCACCCGACAATGAAGGCAGTACTCCCGTCGGGGGCATCATTGGTATCGTGTTCATCTACTTGTACGCGTTCGGATGGTCGTTTGGTCATTCCGTAGCATGTTATGTTGTGGCAGCTGAGATCTTCCCGACAAGAATCCGTTCGTTCTGCATGAGGTTGGTTCCCTGTTCCCCGTTTTCATTGCGTGGGCAATACTTACTTTCCACCAATAGCCTCTGCTTCTTCGTCAACTGGATTGTCGACTACGCTATCACGCGAGCCACTCCCGCCATGATCACAGGAATGGGGTATGGCACTTTCCTTCTATACTCGATCTTGACGTACACCGGGGTGATCTTCATCTACTTTGTTCTCCCAGAGATGAAAGGCAGATCGATCGAATCGATGGATGACCTTTTCCAACGCCCGCTTTGGACAATGTACAAGCATGCATATCCGACCGAAGAAGAGAAGGTCAGAAGCGATGTGCAAGCGGCTAGGCGGATGGAAAAGTCGGATTCTGCAGAGTGTCAAGGGAAAAATAGCACTTCTTTGCGCGTGGAAGTAGCCTAACAACCTGTACCTTTTTGTCTTCACCTCTGGTCAAGCCTGCTCTATGTAAATCAGGTTGAGGCTCGCAGTCCAACGCAGTAGAGTCGAGGTTAGCCTTGCTTGCGGAGTGTTCAGTTGAATCCGCGTCGAAGACCATGCCTCGTGAAGCTTCGTCATCCACTCTTCTATTTAATCTTGATCATAGTCAATCGCTCAGTTCCATTGGTAGTCGGTTCGCGTTTAATGATATAATAAAACCTCGATCAAGCATCTATTCAACAGAGCCTTGTATCACCTCGTTGTCAAATTCGCCTCAATATGCTCGACTATCACAAAGTTCGAGAGAACAACGTATGTGCCCATAGAGAATTCGACAATAGATCGACTTGAAGGGGTACCTGCCTGGTATTTCTCTGTTCGGGTCGCTCCAACGGATTCTTAACGAACCACATTGGCACCGTGTTCTATCAAACATCACAAATCTTACGGCTGGAGCCAAAAGGAGTAATCACTCTGAATAAACTTTGATTCGAAATCATGCAAACAGTAAACTTGGACGATCCCGGGGAATGCGTCATGGCTCAAAGTATCGAAGTCAAAGAAAAACATGTGTGGCTTCAGAACCCGAAAAAAGCTCAGGACCGCGTCGACAAGACGGAGGCTGTGCTGCGAAAACTGATAGCGAGTGCTCAGTGTATCATCATCATCATCATCAAAATCTACGTTCTGGGCCACGTTCTACGACACCGACATTCCGTAACAAGAACTATTCGTCAGTGCATCAGAGAGAGTCGTATCCGGACGAGGAGCGCAGTACATCCCAGTCGTACCGAGACTGTGCAGTGCGTAGCGACAGAGACAATCTGAAGATCTATCCGAACACATTGGCGAGGAGGGTGCTGTTCAGTGCGAACTTGACTGCCACAGGTGTCGAGCTTGAGGCGTCTGTTTTCGGGAACAGCAAATTGTTCCATCTGAATGCCTCGAAGGAAACGATCATCGCGGTCGGCGCTTTCCAGTCACCCCAGCTGTTGATGGTCTCTGGAATCGGCCCTCGTCAGCAGCTGGAGCTTCACGGCATTAAAGTTCTTGCAGACCGACCAAGCGTGGGAGCAAACATGGAAGACCATCTCGACCTAGCTACCACTTGGGAGATCACCATCCCCAGCGACGGCGTGACGTTGTTAAGAAAACATGACAGAGCCGTACCGTAGCAAGCTAAGTGTGGGCT
>Ga0265780_10000599_pt1 | contig 54837 bp, 40 predicted proteins | sample P1T30metagenome_FD_192432 | JGI IMG/M metagenome (GOLD analysis project Ga0265780, IMG submission 192432) | Plant litter microbial communities from East Loma Ridge, Irvine, California - P1 T30 | ecosystem: Environmental > Terrestrial > Plant litter > Unclassified | place: USA: California... | reverse complement strand
GCGGCGGCCTCCAATGTGAGAATCAATCAGACAACTTAGCTGCTGTTCCCAGCGTTTTCGGCAATCGAATGCTTTCCGGAGGAAACTTTCTAGCAGCGCTCATCGGTAAACGCGGAGCTAAACTCCAAGCCAATCGGTCGTGATCTCGCCTCTATGCCCCTCCGGCGCCAGCACGGCGCGCAGGGCTTCCAGCAGAGGCGGCAGTGCTTGCGTGAAAGCGTAGGGCGGGTTGACGATAAAGAGGCCTGCGCCATTATAAATGTCGGGCTGATCTGCATCGTACAACCAATGCTCCACGCACAGAAATTTCGGGATGCCGAGCGTGCGTAGCTGCTCCTTCCACCGCAAATGTGTGGCGCGGTCTTTCAGCGGATACCAGATCACCGTCACGCCGTGCGCCCATTTGCGGTAAGCGGCGGCGAGGGTGGCTGTGATCCGTGCGCGGTCGTCGAGCTGCTCGTACGGCGGATCGACCACCACCACGCCGCGCGCGGTTCGGGGCGGCAGCATCGCCAGCCAAAACTCGTAGGCGTCGCGCTCATGCACGGCAGCGGATGTGTCTCGCATCACCCCGCGCAGGGTATAGGCCTCCTCGGGATGTTTTTCGTTCAGGATCAGAAAATCCTGCGGGCGCAGAAGCTGCGCCAGAATTCGCGGCGAGCCGGGGTAGAAGTGCGGCTCGGCTGCGACATTCACCGCCTGTACGGCGGCGCGGTAGTCGTTGAGCAAGGGGTTCGGGTCGGCAAAGGCCCGCAGCACGCCCTGCATGGACTCGCCGGTGCGTTGAGCCTCCTCGCCGCCAAGGTCGTACAGCCCGCAGCCGGCGTGGGTGTCGATCAGGGTCAGCGCACCCGGTTTTTGCTGAAGGGCCTGCACGAGGGCGATCAGTAGGCTGTGCTTCACGACATCGGCACTGTTGCCGGCATGGAAGGAATGGCGATAATTCATTGCGACTGAAAATCCTGACGATCTATCTTTATACGTGCTGCTGGGCGCGGTTGCCGGCGCGAGGGGATCGAAGCAATCAATCTGGTGCCAGTATTAAAGTCGAGCAAAAACCTTCAACGCACTTCGGTGCAAGGGCTCAAGCCGGCGGTAGCGAATCCAGGCGCACGGGATATTCGATCGTCAAAGAGCTGGACGCGACTGGCATAGCCGCGAAGCGCCCGTACGCCCGATGCCGACAGAAAACTCGTTTAACATTAAATTAGAATACTTGATTTGGTCGATGGCTGCTGCCCGCTTTCTGGAGAAAGCAGCCCAATTCCAGACGCTTGCAGGTTCTGGGCCGCTGCCCAACTTCGGTCGCTTCAATTGCCTTCGGCATCGACTGTGAACACCACCGGCTTGCCACGCGACATCGGCTCCCAACCGGCCGAGATAGCGGCGCGCACGCACCGCGAAATCGTCGCGTCATCGAGTTGAAGACGACCGCGTGGCAAGCCCTTCAAGAGCCGCTTAGGCGGCGGGAATTCCACCCATGCTTCGCGTTTGGCATCGCGCTGGAGAAGGGCAATGGTCATTCCCTTCCACCCTTCGTCATCGGACTGATGCGGTTCACGCTGGAGGTGCCAATCATATATGGCGCCATCGACATCGACGGTGCCGCCGTTGCTTTGGGATTTTGACATATCGGCGGTTCTAGCATGCCAGCGGACAAAGGACAGGTTCGGAGCTGCGTAGGCTCGCGGCTTAGGCGGGCGCGCGTTCAAGACGGACTGCGTTTACGCCGCACCACCTCCAGACAGAGAGGTGGCTCGGCAAATCTGAACACGCTGCTAAGTGAAGTTTCTGCCTGAAGGTCGCCAGCATGGCTGGCGAATAGGAGATGAGATGACGTAGCGAACACGCCGGAGCCACAGCCCGGCCTTCAAGGCGAAGAGCCTGCCCCCGCGCACGCGGGGGTGGCCTGGCGGCCGTGAAGGGCGGGAAGACGCTGGCCGGGCTGGCGCAGCAGTTCGACGTTTACCCGAACTGGATCACAACGTCGGGCGGCCGGTTGCTGGAGGGGGCAGCGGGGGGGTCGGAGAGCCCTAACGAGCCGACCAAGCCGACCGAGCTGGCGATCAACGTGAAGGTGCTGCATGCAAAGATCGGCGAGTTGACGCTGGTGACCATTTTTGTCCGGGGCGCTCGGGAAGGCAGGACTGTTGCCGAGCGCAAAACGATGATCGATCGTTCGAACGCGTTGCCAGTGACCCGGCTACCGCGCGAGTTGAGGGGCAGCCGCGGCAGTGTCTATTATCTGCCTCGGCCGATCTCGGCCGCCGACCTCGCGATCATGCTGCGGATCGACGCGTTGCACCTGGATTCTCGTTTGCGGGCAGCAGGATGCTGCGCGACCTGCTCCCGGCCGAAGTCATCAAGGTCGGCTGCCTGCACGTCTCGACGCTGATGAAGATGGCAATTGGGGCGATCTACCGGCGGCCGAACACACCGAAGCCGCCACCGGGGCACGGGATCTAACCCGTATCTGCTGCGTAAGCTGGCGGTGACGCAGCCCAACCGGGTGTGGGCGACCGACATATCCTACATCCCGATGGACAGCGGCTTCGTCTACCCGATCGCCATGTCGATTGGTTCAGCCGGCGGGTGCTCCGTTGGCGGCTGCCGATCACGGTGGAGACCGACTTCTGCATCAAGGCTTTGGAGGAAGCGCTGACGCGCTTCGGGGCGCCGGAGATTTTCAACACCGATCAGGGGAGCCAATTCACCAGCGTGGTGTTCATCGCGATCAGCATGGATGCCCGCTGCGCCTGGCGAGACACTGTGTTCGTCTGCCACGACCCTTGCGAACCCAGTTGGATAGATTTGCGCTGAAGAAGCGGCTTAGCCGCGCGCGCTCCCCCTTCTTCAGATAGGGTCGGCCGGTCGCCCCAGCTTGGCTCCTTCAGAGTTTTACGATCCCAAACGCGTCGCTGAACTACGCGGCCAGATCTTGGCGGCTGCCAACAACGCACTCAGCTTGCGCACCTCACGCAAACGATTGCAAAAAGCGATTGCAAACGATTGCGGATCGAAATACTGCCTCCGTCAAGAACATCGGAGGGGAACCATGTGGAGTACGTCAGTCAGCCGTCAGCAATGGTGACACTGGTCGACTTGCGCTTGGTCGGCGGACACGCACTGGCGCGTTCTTCGGCAACGCCTAAAAAGGATAAGAGCGAGGCACCCCCCTCGCGGACTCCGCATCTGGTGGAGGTTCGGGCATGATTTCTCATGGGCACTGGGACCGGAAAGATGTAGAGCGCATCGATCTCGAAAGGGCGCCCGCTTCGCCGATAATCGCCCGATCCTGTCCATTGCTATCAGGCGTAGACTTATGGGATTACTGGCCGGTGCAATTCAGCGACGGCCACCCCGCCCATATCTCTGGCGGTACGCTATTTATTGCCCTTTCGGCGCCTTTCCATCCTGATCCAGACGGTCGCCATTCGGTAGCGCGGCTTCGTCTGCTGTTGCGCAAAGGCGAGCATTGGCAGGATCTGGGACTTCTGCTGCCAAGCGACTTTTCGCCGGGGAGCCGAGAATGGTCCGGGTCGGCGATCTTGTCCTCGGATCGCAAATCGATCACGCTCTATTACACGGCAGCAGGCGTCCGGGGCGAAGCCACGGTCGGCTTTCTCCAGACTATTCATGGAACGCGCGCTTCGCTGGACGATGATGGCGCGTCTCCGTCCCTGTCCGCCTGGTCGGAGCCAACGAGAATTCTCGTACCGGACGGCGACTGGTACGCTACCGATATGATTGGCGGTGGGGCCGTCGGTACAATCAAGGCGTTCCGGGACCCGGGCTATTTCAGAGACCCCGCCGACGGCAAAGAGTATCTGCTCTTCGCCGCGTCGCTCGCCCGCTCGACATCGCCATGGAACGGCGCTGTCGGCATAGCGCAGCGGACGGCAGACGAACGCTGGGAACTGCTACCTCCGTTGTTCGACGCCGATGGCGTAAACAACGAACTCGAGCGGCCGCACATCGTTGCACGCGAAGGCCTCTATTACCTGTTCTGGTCGACGCAAGGCAAGGTTTTCGCAGACGGGCTGGTCGCACCCACTGGCCTATACGGCATGGTGGCGGATACTCTGTTTGGGCCTTGGCGACCGATCAACGGCTCAGGACTGGTGTTCGGCAATCCGCCGGGCGCACCATTTCAGGCGTACAGCTGGCTGGTCCTGCCCACGCTATGCGTGCAGAGTTTTGCGGACCTGGTGGGACTGGCCGGGCCGCCCGCCGACGTGTCGCAGGCAAGAGCACATTTTGCCGGCACGCCGGCGCCGGAGTTGCAGCTCGCCCTTGACGGCGACCGGGCCTGGCTCGTCCGATGAACGCGGAGCCTTTCATCGCGGGCGTGGAGCTGGGCGGTACGAAGTGTATCGCCACGATCGCTCGGGGGCGCACGATCGTCCGCCAAGCCCGGTGGGCAACCGCCGGGCCAGATACGCTCGATCGCATAGCAGACGCGCTCCAAGACTGGCGGAGCGACTGTTCGTTCGCGGCGATCGGCGTCGCCAGCTTCGGGCCGATCGGCCTCAATGCCAACCGCCCCTCCTTCGGCAAAATCGGCAACACGCCCAAACCCGGTTGGGCAGGTGTCGATGTGCATGGATATTTCGAGACGCGATTTTCGATGCCGATCGGCCTCGATACGGACGTCGGCGGCGCGGCGCTCGCCGAATGGCGCTGGGGTGCCTCGGTCGGCTGCGCCGTCCACGGTTACGCGACGATCGGCACCGGCGTCGGTCTGGGGCTTGTCGTCGATGGCAAGGCGCTCCACGGTCACCTGCATCCGGAAGCCGGTCACATGCGAATCCGGCGCTCCTCCATCGAGGATTACGCCGGCGCCTGCCCCACACATGGCGATTGTTTAGAGGGCCTCGTCGGAGGTCCCGCGCTAGCGAACCGTGCCGGACGGCCATTGGCCGATGTGCCCGACGACGATCCTTTGTGGACCTGCGTCAGCAACGAATTGGCCGAATGGAGCGCTATGCTGATCCTCAGCCTTTCGCTCGAACGGCTTGTGATGGGCGGCGGTCTGCTCGACGCCCGCCCTGCCCTCCTCGCAGGGATCCGCTCGCGCACGAGCGAGCTTCTCAACGGGTATCTCGACGACCTCGATGCCGATGAACTCGCCGCGCTCATCGTGCCGCCGGCGCTCGGGCGGGACGCAGGGCCACTCGGATCGATCTACCTGGGCGAACGTGCCCTGACCATCGGAAAGGCGTAAGGTATGGCTCGCTTCAGATCAGATACGTTCGCACGTATGTTGCTCGTCGCGACATCGATCGGAACGCTTGGTGCAGCGCTGTCCACTGGCGCGAGCGCTGCCAGGGCGCAACCCGAGGTAGAGGCTTCCGGGTATGGAAACCGTTGCGCCGCATTCCGTACACAAATGCAAGGGCATTGGCCTGATCACACGACGCGCATCACAGCGCTCAGCTATGTTCCTTTGGGGAAGGCGCCTGCTCCGGACCCGCGCCAGTTCCACTACGATGCCAACGCAATATTGAAGGCACATTGCGACCTCCAAGCGGTCATGGCCGAGCGTACCGGCGTCGATGGCCAGCATTACGCGATCAAGTTCCATCTTCGCCTGCCGTTGGATTGGAACGGCCGTTTCCTCTTTCAGGGCGGCGGCGGCACCAACGGCGATGTTGGCAATGCGATCGGCGCAACGGCGGGCGTTGGCCTGTCAGTGCCTGCACTAACGCAAGGTTATGCGGTGGTCAGCCAGGATTCGGGCCACGACAATGCGGTCAACACAGATCCCGCCAAGGGCGGTGCAGCCGCGTTCGGGCACGACCCCGAAGCACGGCGTAATTACGCTTATGCTTCGCTCAAGGCCGTCACCGACGCGGCCAAAGCGGCGATCGGGGTCTTCTACGCGCGCGCCCCGCTCTACTCCTATTTCGCCGGCTGCTCCAAGGGCGGCCAGGAAGGGATGGCGATCGCGCATCGCTATCCACACGAGTTCAACGGCATCGTCGCCGCCGCGCCGGGTATGTCGCTACCGCGCGCCGCACTCGCCCAGACGTGGGACGCCAGGGCGTTCGGCCGGCTGCTGCCGACCTCGGCCACCGGGATGCCGGCGTTCGACACGTTCCCGGGCGTTTTTTCCCGCTCAGATTTCGATCTGGTCCGCACCGTCGTGCTGAAGGCATGCGACGCGGCCGATGGCCTCGCCGACGGGATTGTTTCGCGTTACGGCACCTGCACCGACGCGGTTGTGCTGCCGGTTTTGCGCGCCGCGACTTGCACCGGTGCAAAGACCGCGCAGTGCCTCTCGCGCGAGCAAGTCGATACCTTGCGGCAGTCGCTCGCCGGCCCGCGGCATCGCAACGGCGCGCCGATCTACGCCAGCTTCCCGTGGGATGGCGGCATCGGCCAGCCCGGTTGGGCGGTGTGGAAGGTCGGGCTCGCGGAGGGTGTTCCACCCCTTAGCGTGGTGGTGGGCGGACCAGCGCTGGCGACGATTTTCCAAACGCCGCCGGAGCCGCTCTCGCCGGACCCGCGAGATATCCTTCGTTGGCAGATGGCATTTGATTTCGACGGCAATGCCGATGCGATCTACCGCCATGCGCCGCCCTTCCAGGAGTCCGGTTGGGAGACGATGTCGGCCCGGTCGGACGATATCGATGGGTTCCGCGCGGCGGGCGGTAAGCTGATCGTCCCGCAAGGCGCAGCCGATCCGGTGTTCTCGCTCAATGACACGCTGCAATGGTATCGCGATGTCGATCGACGCTTCCATGGCGGCGCCGCGACCACGGTTCGCGTCTTCCCTGTCCCCGGGATGAACCACTGCGAGGGTGGACCCGCGACCGATCAGACAAATGCCTTCGCGGCGCTGGTGGCCTGGGTCGAACACGGCCGTGCGCCGGACCAGTTGGATGGCAGCGCGTCGCAGTCCAGCCCGTGGCCAGGCCGCAAGCGCCCTATCTGCCGCTTTCCTAAATATGCCCGTTACGACCGGCATGGCGATATCGAAAAAGAGGGTAGCTTCACATGCGCCATATAAACTTGAACGGTTTCGGTGCCGCGATGTTCGCGGCGATCGCCCTGGCCACCGCAGGGGCGCCGTCTGCCGCGTCAGCGCAAGACGGTCGCTGGGTCGCCAGTTGGGCGTCGAGCCCGTCGCTGCCGACGGCCAAGCTGCCCTTCGATTTCTGGCAGCCCGCGCCCCAGGTGCAGGGAACGCTACGATATCGCATCCGCCTCAGCGCAGGAGGGGACAGCTTGCAGGTGCGTCTTTCCGGCGAGACACAGCAGGGCGATACCATGATCGGGAGCGCGACGGTTGCCTTTGCCGATGAAGATGGCCGAATTGATCCGTCCTCGCTCCGTCCGCTGACGTTCGCTGGCGCCCGTTCCGCGCGCATTCCCGCTGGCGCGCCGGTGCTTTCGGACGCGGTGCGGATGCCGGTTAAGCCGGGTTCGATATTGGTGCTAAGCTTCTTCCTGCCAGCGACGACGACGCTGCCGCAGGCTGACCCCAATCATGTGGCGGACTGGTCTCAGGGGACGGACCAGACAGCATCGCTTCAGCTTGGTGGCACCAGCGTCGTGATGGGCCGCGAACTCATGTCGCAAGTTCTGGTCCATGCCGACACAAAGGCGCGCACTATCGTCGCGTTCGGGGATTCGATTACGGACGGGTTCGCGGCGAAGAACCCGCTTCTGCGCGGCTGGCCGGGCCAACTCGCCGGAATGATCGGGGCGGCGGGCGTCACGGACATCGGCATCTCCAACGCCGGCATCGGCGGCAACCGTGTGTTGCGCGACGAAGTCGGGCCAAGCGCGCTCGCCCGCTTCGACCGCGATGCGCTGACGGTGCCGGGCGTGACCGACATCGTGCTACTGGAAGGCGTCAACGACCTTGGCCTGAGCGGCTTGCAAAACCCGCGCGCTGCCGGCTTCTTTCCGACCGTTTCCGCCGAGAACCTGATCGCCGCCTACCGCCAGTTGATCGACCGTGCGCATACGCGCGGCGTGCGGATACACGGCGCAACGATCACTCCGTTCCTGGGGTCGACCTTCCCCGGCTATGCGACCGAGGCAAAAGAGAAGATCCGGTTGGCGATAAACCAGTGGGTCCGCGCCTCGGGCGCGTTCGACAGCGTGGTCGATTTCGACGCGGCGGTGCGCGATCCGGCCAAGCCCGATCGTCTCCTGCCCGCGTACAACAGCGGCGACAATCTTCATCCGTCAGACGCGGGCTATGCCGCGATGGCGCGGGCCGCAGGCAAGGTACTGCATCTGCCGGTGCGGTAACGCACCTCAGGATCTTATCAAAAGAAAACACAAAAACACAAAATAGGGGAGGATACACATGAAGGTTTTCCACACGTTCCTGATCACGACAGCGTTGTCGTCATTACCCTGCGCCGCGTTTGCACAGGCCGCTCAATCGACTCCTGCACCAATACCCGCACCAGCGCCTGAACAAGGCGTGCAGGCGCAAGGCGACACGACGACAGCGGAGAATGTCGGCGACATCATCGTCACGGCCCAGAAAACGTCCGAGCGCCTGTCGAAAGCACCCGTCGCGATCAGCGTCGTTTCGCAGGACACGCTGACCCGTCAGGGCATCGACTCCGCCGCGGCGCTCACCACCACCGTGCCTAATCTCCAGGCCAGCCAGAACGGCTTTGCCATTCGTGGTATCGGCAGCAATAACAGCTTCAGCGGCTACTCCACGGTTGCGACTCAGATCGACGGCATTTACGATCCGTCGTCGGCGGTTCTCACGCTCGGTTTGTTCGACATCAGTTCGATCGAAGTGTTGCGCGGGCCGCAGGGCACGGTTTATGGCCGCAACGCCACTGCCGGCGTGGTCAACATCAACACGGCGGACCCGCGTCGCGAACTCGGCTTCACCGGCGATTTGCAGTACGGCAGCTTCAATGAAGTCCGCGCGCGTGTCGCGGTCGATCTGCCGGTGAGCGATGCGCTGTTGCTGCGCTTTTCCGCCTATCATCAGGTCGACGACGGGTATGGCGGGCACTACGCCGCCCAGCAGAACTACAACAAGACCGACCAGTCCGGTTTGCGCCTGAACGCTTTGCTCCACATAACGCCTCGGCTGAGCTGGCGCGTGTCGTTGAACTACGGGAAGAATGAGGGGACCGTCCCGCTTTCGTATGTCAGCAGCATCAACACCTATCCGGGCGCAAACATTCAGGCCGGTACTTTCGGGCCAATGCAAACCCTTTATGGGATCACCATCAATCCGGGCCAGGATCAGGTCACCGACAATCGGACGGACCTGACCTATTACGCGGCCCGCTCCCGCCTGACGTGGCAGGCAACGGACTCGCTCTTCCTCACCTATCTCGCCGGGTATTCCGTGCTCAAGGACAACGGCATCGACGCCGCCACCGGGGTCTTCACCCAGCAGAGCATCAACCGCCGTACCGAAACACAGTCGCATGAGGTCGATGCCAACTTCAAATCGGGTGCGTTCGAACTCATTCTCGGTGGATTCCTGTATCAGGACAAGCAACCCTCGGGCACGCGGCTTCTACATGCCGGCGATACGGCACCCTCCCCCTTCAACAGCGTGTTCAACACGCTCGGCGTCGCCAAGGTCGCCGGCATTGGCACCGGAATTTCGACCATCAGCGGTGTCGATGTAGTGACGTCCTATCGCGGCCAAGGCACCAAATCGCAGGCCGTATTTGGGCAAGGCACCTTCGAACTCGCACCTGGCCTTAAGATTCTCGGCGGCATCCGTTCGACTTGGGAGCAGGTCAACCAGCGCGAACTCGAACTGGTCTGCCCCGGCGACACCGTGACACTGGCCAACATTTCGCCCACCGTCTGCCCCGGTATCCCCTACGTCTATGCACTATCGGACGATACCAATCGGCCCGATGCGAAATTTTCCAACGTGAGCTGGAAGGCGGGCGTCAACTATGAGCTGACCGCGCAGACGCTGGTGTACGCCAGCGTCGGCACCGGCTTCCGTGGTGGCGGGTTGCAAGCCAGCGGCAATGCCCCCCAATACCGCCAATATGCCCCGGAGACGGTGACCAATTACGAAGCCGGTGTTCGCAGCACCTTGCTGGGCGGCAAACTCTACATCGCCGCGACGGCCTTCAACATGGACTACAAGAACCTTCAGGTCTCGAGCATCGTGCTCAATCCGACGACCAATCAGGTCTCGGCCGTCACCACCAACGCAGCTACGGCGAGGCTGCGCGGGATCGAGCTGGAGGCGACGATCCGGCCGACCAAGCATGACCGCATCAGCGGCTATGTGTCCTATCTCGACGCAAAGATCCGGTCCTTCACCAACGCATCGGACAATCTCCGTACCGGCAGTGGCAACTACAATGCGTTGACGCAGGTCCTCGGCAACGCCCCCCTTCCGGCGAACGTCATCCTCGATGTGTCAGGCAATGAGCTGCCCAATGCACCCAAATGGAGCGGGCGGATCAGCTACGCGCATATCGTCGATCTCGGCGATCATGGCACGCTGACGCCAAGCGTCGACTTCTATGCCCAGTCCCGCACCTACAGCGACATTCAGAACTACAGCCAAAGCCGGCGCGTCGCCTACACCAAGACCGATCTCAATCTTCGATATGACTTGAAGGGCGACAAGGTATCGGTCACCGGCTTCGTCAACAATTTGGAAGATCGGCGTGTGTCCAACAACCTCGTGACGGTGTGGAGTTCGACTGTCGCGAACTATGATCCACCGCGTACCTACGGTGTTCGCCTGGGGATGAATTTCTGAAACGCATGTCGGCACGCCACTTTTTAGGAAATGAAGATGGTCCAGACACACACGCGCGTCGAAAGCCCTAGTCGGAGGGGGCTGTTAGTCGCCGCCGCCGGCCTGACGGTTGCGCCTGCCACCGCGATGGCCGCCGTCACGGATGTGACGCCTGACCAGCCGCTGAACGACATCCCTCGTGCGGAGTTCGTCTATGAGGCGATCATAACCCTGGGCCCCCCGGAGACGATCGGCCAGACGCCGTATGGCAAGCGGGTCCGTATTCCGATTACGGGCGGAACATTCAAAGGCCCGCGGATCAGCGGGACGGTTTTTCCGGGAGGAATGGACTGGCAGCTCATCCGCGCTGACGGCATGACCGTGGTCGACGCCTCCTATCTCATGCGCGAATCCGATGGCACAGTCCTTCACATCCGCAACAAGGGTGTGGCGGGCAAGGGCTATGCGAGGACAACCACGGAGTTCGAAGTGCCAAACGGTCCGCATGCCTGGCTCAACGAAGCCGTGTTCACGGGGACGTTCGGCCCAGTACCGGAACTAAAGACGCCGGCCGTCCGCATCCGCATCTACAAGCTGGTCTGACGAACCTTCATGGCTCGGACCCGGTGGCTCACCTTTCTCATGTTCCTGATGTTCGCGATGACGTCCGAGTCCGTCGGCGTCATCATCCCTGCCGTCATCCGCGAGTTCGGCCTGGGTATGACCTCGGGAGGCGCTTTCCACTATGCGACGATGAGCGGAATCGCGCTTGGCGGTGTCCTGCTTGGCGCCGTCGGAGACCGGCTGGGCCGAAAACCCACCATCTTGACAGGGCTTGCGGTGTTTGGTGCGAGCGCTTCGCTTTTCGCATGGGCAAATAGTTTCGAGGGCTTCCTGGTGCTCTTGTTCATCGGCGGATTGGCCGTGGGTCTGTTCAAGACCGGGGCGCTGGCTCTGATCGGCGACATTTCGACGTCGACGCGGATGCACACGGCGACGATGAATATGGTCGAGGGCTTCTTTGGCATCGGAGCGATCATCGGACCCGGGATCGTCGCGTATCTGCTGGCGAACAACGCTTCGTGGAAGTGGCTGTACCTCATAGCCGCCTTGCTCTGTGGCGTCCTATTCATTCTTGCCTGTTGCGTCCCGTATCCGCCCGCGCGGCCGCAGACCAAAAGCACTCGGGCGCTCGACATGCTTGGTCTGCTCGGGAATCGTTACGTGCTTGCGTTCGGCTTGTGCATGACGCTGTATGTCGGGGTCGAAACTGCTATCTACGTCTGGATGCCAACGCTTCTTCAAGGCTATTCCGGCCCCGGTTGGCAGTTGGCCGGCTATGCTCTCTCCATCTTCTTCGTGCTTCGCGTAATCGGGCGATTCGGAGGCTTCTGGTTGATTGAACGCTTTTCCTGGACGACGATTCTGGCGGTGTGCGGCGTAGCCATCCTCGCCTGTTTTGGCCTATCCGCGATCGGGGGCCGGTCGTTAGCGGTATTCTGCTTGCCAGCCTCCGGGCTGTTCATGTCGGTGATCTACCCGACGCTTAACTCGAAAGGTATCAGTTGCTTTCCAAAAGCACAGCACGGTACGGTGTCCGGAATATTACTCTTCTTCACCTGTATAAGCGCCGTTGCAGCGCCGTTTGCGATGGGGCTGATCGGCGACCATTTCGGTGACGCGATCTACGGCTTTTTCCTCGCAACAGGGATGGCTGCCGTTCTGGCGCTGACGCTCTTCCTCAATGTTATTTTCGACCCCACACAAGGTCGGCTGGCACTACGCGAAGACGACGACTATTGACCTACGCTGCCGAACCGGGACGCCTGATAGCAGGCGACTTGAAACGGTGGTGAGGCAGTCGCGATCAGGCACGTGGACACCCTTGGAAGAGTTTCGCATACCGTCCGACATGGCTCCCGGTAAGATCAACAATTTAATCGAGCTCGCGCGTATCGCGGGAGTATCGACCTCGACCGTCTCACGGGCGCTGAGCGGCAAGGGGGCGCTGAACGACACAACTCGGCAGCGCATTCGCGCAATCGCGGAGAGACACGGATTTCAAGTCGACGCCAAGGCGCAGAACCTGCGTCTGGGGCGAACCGGGACGATCGGGATCATTCTACCGCTCGGGCATGAAAAGGAGCAACATGTTTCAGACCCGTTCTTCATGGCGATCCTGGCTCTGCTCGCCGACGAGATCTCGGACCGTGGATACGATCTGCTGTTCAGGCGCATCGATCCAGAGGGAAGCGAGTGGCTCAACCGCATCTTGGAAACAAAACGTGTCGATGGCCTGCTGATCATCGGCCAATCGGATCAGGGCGAGGTGCTCGAACGGGTCGGCAAGGGCTATAAGCCCCTGGCCGTTTGGGGTCAGGGCGAACCGAACCAAAGCTACACCACAGTCGGCGTGGACAATGTCGCCGGCGGCCGCTTGGCGGCGAAACATCTGCTCGAGCGCGGTCGGACACGCCTGGCCTATTTTGGCAATGTCGGGTTGCCGGAATTTCGGGCCAGATATGACGGGTTCCTGTCGGCTCTCCCTGCGCATGTAAAGGGCATGACCGAACTGGTCTCGATTCATATGACTTCGCACGCGAGCCATGCCGCAGCGCTCGACTTTCTACGTGACCATCCCGATACAGACGGAATCTTTGCGGCATCCGACGTCACTGCTCTGAGCGTCATCCGCGGGGCTGTGGAAAGCGGCAGGCGTGTGCCGGAGGACATCTCCGTCATCGGATTTGATGACGTTCCCTTAGCGGGGTATTCCAATCCTCCGCTGACCACCATCCGACAGGATCTGGAACGTGGCGCGCGTGCGATGTGCGACATCGTCTTCGCGCGCCTCGACGGCGAAACCAGAAACTCCGTGCGGCTCTCGCCAGAACTGATCGTGCGCGCGTCATCCTAACCAAGCTGCCTACGCCAGGGATGGATTGGCCCTGCCGCTCGTCCACCACTGCGCCGAGATCCACGCTTCGCCGGGCGTACGGTGTATTCAAGAAATTCGCTGCGAATGGCTTCTACGCTGTTTCCAGATCTACCGCGTTGAATGGCATACGCACCTGTTTCGGACGTTCCGGATGCGACCGGTGCTTCTCGGACGCGGACTTATCGTTCCTAGGCCCAAGGGCGCGCAGCTAGGCTCCTGCGCCACTGACAGGAGCGAGTATACTGTCAAGTGATGCCGCCCGCGCGGAAGGGCGGTGAAGAAAATCTATCTCGTCCGAGGGCTGCTACCTGTTTAGCTAATTCCCATCAAACGAGGGGAATAATCATTCGCACTTTGGTACCTGTTGGGCTGCTTCTTGTGAGCGTCGCTGCACCCGCTCTCGGCCAATCTGCAGCCAACGATACGACCGGTACGCCTGGGGCCGATATCGTCGTCACAGCCCAAAAGCGAACCGAGCGCCTTCAGGACGTTCCACTCGCTGTAAGCGCGTTGAGTGCAGCCGCGCTGGCCAACCGCCAGATCAATGACACGACCAATCTCGTGCAGGCCGTTCCTTCGCTGAGCTTCCAGCAAGGCAACAACCCCACCAACACGACCTTCCGCATACGCGGGATCGGTACATCGCTTTTCAGCCAGGGCGTTGAATCATCGGTATCTGTGGTCGTGGACGGTGTCGTCGCCGCACGACAGGCGCAAAACTTCACGGATTTCGCCGATATCGAGCGGGTCGAGGTCTTGCGAGGACCACAAGGTACGTTGTTCGGCAAGAACGCGACTGCGGGCGTCATCAGCGTCATCACAGCGCGTCCGAGCAGCCAGTTCGAAGCGCAAGCCAATGCAACCATAGCAGAGGAAGGCGAATATCGGGTGAGCGGAACGGCGTCAGGGCCGCTCACTCAGAACCTGAGGGCGCGGCTGACCGGCTACTACAACGATGTAGGCGGGTATGCCCATAACACGAAGACCGGCACTAGCGCGAACGGATTCGAAAGTTGGGGTGTGCGCGGCAAGTTGGAATGGAACGTCGCCAACAACTTGAATCTGCTATTGGCGGCCGACTACCGTAAGAGCAATGCCGAATGCTGCAACGGCATTCTGGTCAAAGCCAATAACCCACAGCGCGCCGTGCTTGCCGGACCGGTGCTCATCGCACCAGACAGCAATCAGGTTTGGAACAATGACCAGACCTTCGCCGACAGCACCCAGAAAATGATCTCGCTCCAAGGCGATCTCGATCTCGGTTCAGCAGCCCTGGCGTCGATCACCGCCTATCAGGACTTCAACCTACGCAACAACTTTGAGGTCGATCGTGTTGGCTATGACACGCCGGTGTTCATCAGCCCGACTGCGACCGCGCAGCAGAACTATAATTATGGTGAGACGCATGTTCGCCAGTTCTCACAGGAGCTGCGGGTCTCGTCGAAAGGCGGTAGCCGCCTGAGTTATGTTGGCGGCGTCTACTATTCAAATCTGGATCTTGATCGATCTTTCTCCCGCCGCCGTGCGCTATGCGCGACTGGTACGTTCGCACAGGCATGTACGGCCACCAGCTTCCAGTCCCTCGCGTCACGGGCCAACAATCGATCCTCGAGCATCGCCGGATTCGGGCAGCTGGAATACGAGTTGCTGGCTCACTTCAAGCTGATCGGCGGCGCGCGCCTGCAGCATGAGACCAACAATGTCGCTGGCGAACGACTGGGTGTCATCGTACCCGGCGACGGAACATTCGGCGGCACGGCATCAGTGAGGGCAAAACAATCGGCCTCCGACACGGCGCTCACCGGCAAAGTGGGCGCACAATACGAGTTTAGTCGCCGTGCCCAAATCTATGCAACCTATACGCGGGGCTACAAAGGGTTGGGTTTCGACACGGAGATCACAGCAGACTTCGCCAACCAGAAGCCTGTGCTACCCGAATATGTGAATGCGTATGAGGTTGGCTTCAAAGGGCAAACCAGCAATGGCCGCCTTACAATCGCGGCCGCGGCCTTCCTCGCCGACTACACCAACCTCCAGATCCAAGCGAACCGATCCGATCCGACTACCAACATCGTCACCTACATCCAAACCAACGCTGGCTCCTCGCAAACGAAAGGCTTCGAACTGGAGACGACGTGGCGGCCGTTTACGGGCTTTAGTGTGAACGCGGCCGCGACATACGCCCGAGCGAGGTTAGACGCGGACGGTCTCAATTGCCCCACCCAGTTTCAGGCAGCAGCATCGACGTACGGACTTGGAGCCGTCCACCCCGCCAACCTATGTTACAAATATCAATATGTCACGGCATCGGGTACGACCGCGCTTAGCGCCGCCACGCAGGATGTTCGCAATGGCGTGCTCCCGGCTTCCCCGGCTTGGCGCGTCAATGTCAGTCCGCGCTTTGAACGTGCCCTCGGACAAACTCTGCAAGGGTTTCTGCAAGTCGACTACAGCTATCAAAGCAAGCAAGGCTTTGCGGTGGAGCAAGACCCGTTACTGGTTCAAAAAGCCTATTCTCTGGTGGATCTCAGCATCGGCGTTCATCGACCGGATAGCCGCTACACGCTGACGTTCTTCGTGAAGAACCTGTTCGATCAAAATTTCTACACTTCGATGGGCTCAGCGACATTGTTTCCAGCCAATACCACCACGTTGGACATCTATGCGAATCGGCCGAAGAACGCGGACAGGTATGTGGGTGGGACGCTTAGCGTGAGAATATAGATATCGTTGTGACGCCGGCGGCGGTCCCGACGCGCTATGATCACGATCAGGAGGAAATAAGATGAGGCGGCGCGAATTTCTGAACTTGGCAGCAGCAGGCGGAGCCGGTCTGATGCTTGACGCGGTTGCCGGCGCGCAAGCGGCGTCGGCCGGTACGCGACCGAACCTCGTCTTCTTCTTCCCCGACGAGATGCGGGCTGACAGCATCGCGAGCTACGGCAATCCCGTCACCAAGACGCCGAACATCAACGCCTTCGCCGCCCAAGGCGCTCTGTTCAAGGAAGCGCACGTCCAGAACCCGGTCTGCGCGCAGTCGCGGTGCAGCATGCTCACTGGTTGGCCGACCAGCGTGCGTGGTCATCGTAGTCTGTTCTACCTGTTGCGGCAAAACGAGCCCAACATGTTCCGCTACCTCAAACAGGCCGGATACGACGTCTACTGGTTTGGCAAGAACGATGCGTTAGCGCCCGAAAGCTTTCGTGACAGCGTCACGGCGTGGCGCGGGCCGCAGGCGGTAGGCGCCGGAGTCATGACCGGCACGCACACTGGCCCGACGACGATGCTCATGCCAGGCGGCGGCGATCGCCGCGAGACGTCCGATTATACGATGCTGAAAGCCGCTTTCGACGTTCTGGAGCGGCGCGAGCAAAACCGGCCATTCTGCATTTTCCTTCCCACCATTCAGCCTCACCCGCCCTACCGTGCGCCGGATGGCTTCGCTGGCATGTATGACAAAATCGATTTGCCCAAGCTACCCAAGCACGGACTCGCCCGCAAACCTGCGTTCCACGAGGCCATTCGTAAAAGCTACGGTCTGATCGACCTGCCAGACAGCGAGTTCATCAAGGTCCGTAGAACCTACTATGAACAGGTCAGCTATACAGACTGGCTGCTTGGCGAACTGCTCGAGGCGATCGACCGTACCGGCCACACGTCCGATACGGCGGTGCTCATGTCGTCGGACCATGGTGACTATGCGGGAGACTATGGCTTGGTCGAGAAATGGCCCGCCGGACTGGAGAGTTGCCTGACCCATGTGCCGCTGATCGCACGCGTGCCCGGCGGAAAGAGTGGCGTCGTCTCGAGCGAGATGGTCGAACTGTTCGACGTCATGCCGACGATGCTCCAGTTGGCAGGTACCCGTGCAACGCACACCAATTTCGCCCGGAGCTTGCTGCCGCAAGTGCACGGTCAGGCGGGCGACCCGCACCGCGCGGCGTTTTCGGAAGGCGGATACAATGTTTACGAGCCCCAAGCCTTTGAGCCCCATCTTGGGGGGCTCTATGGACCAAAGACGCAGTTGCAAAACGATCAGCCTAATCTGATCGAACGTGTTGCTTCAATCAAGACGTCGCTATTCAACTTCATCGCGCGGCCAAATGGGCAAAGCGAGCTTTACGACCGCCACAACGATCCGGCCGAGACGAATAACCTATTCGGCAATCGCGCTCACGCTTCTATCGTGGGAGAGATGGAGCAACGCCTGATGAATTGGTACATCAACACCTCTGGCGTACCAGACGAAAAGCGGGATGCGCGTGATATGCCAACCTTTGATCCGGTAACACCATTCAACGATGCCGCGTCACGTACCACTGCATTACTTGACGGGGATTAAACCTTCATCTGCATCAGAATCGTACGATTAACACTGATCGAACGCGGCCCAGATGACGACACGCACGCTGCCTTCCCCGCCGGCCAACTTCTGACGCTCATTCATCTCGGCGTTGCGGAAGTTTGATGGTGAGGTCAGCAATTCAGCAGTCGCGACCCGTGCCGCTAGCGACGCGACGGTCGCGAACCTGTACGCCGTCTGGCAGCCTCACCATCGCTCCGCTACACCTGCCGCATGCCGCCATCGACGCAAAGCTCGGCCCCTGTCACGAAGCTGGCGGCATCGCTGAGGAGAAACACCGCAGCAGCCGCGACCTCATCGGCGCGCGCCATGCGACCAAGTGGAATGGGAGCGATCAGCATCTGCCGCATCTCGTCGGATACGGCGGCCATCATGTCCGTATCCGTCGGTCCGGGCGCGACGACGTTGACCCGGATACGACGAGGCGCGAGTTCAGCCGCCCAGCTGCGCGCATAGGAGCGCAGCGCCGCCTTAGTCGCGGCATAGGTGCTAAATGGCGTCACCCCCATAGTATCGGCGATCGAGCCGACCAGCACCACCGATGCGCCCTCGCTAAGTACGGGTAGCGCCGCCTGAATGCCGAACAGCGCACCACGCACATTGACGGCGAAGTGGCGGTCGAAATGTTCGGTCGTTTCCTCGAGAAGCGTTGCGGGCTCCGACAATCCGGCGTTCAGCACGAGCGCGTCGATGCGGCCGTGCAGTCGCTGGGCCTCACGCACGACCCGCTCCAGATCGTCTTGGGAGGCCGCATCGGCCTTGATGCCGTGCGCCGACGGACCGATACTTTCAGCCGCAGCGGTGACCTCATTCTGCCTACGCCCGGTCAGGATCACGGAAGCGCCATCCTCCGCGAGCGCGCGGGCGGTCGCAAGGCCGATCCCCCTCGCTCCGCCGACCACCACTGCCACCTTGCCTGTCATTCTTGCCACCGTTCGTCCTTCCATCCGAGATGGCTAACCAGATATACAATGCATATCTGCTATCAAGAACGCACCTGGAGTAGAGTAGATATGGCCAGCGATACCGACCTAGAGGCGCTGTCGTGCAAAGCGATGATGGACGTGCCCCGCATCCGCCCGGTGCTGGACAAGATCGCGGACAAATGGACGATCATGATTCTGACGGTGCTATGTTCTCAGCCGGCGCGCTTCAACGAGATCAAGCGTCGGCTGGATGGCATCACCCACAAGTCGCTTGCCGACGCGTTGAAGCGCCTGGAACGCAACGGACTGATCACCCGCACCGTACTTCCGACTAGCCCGATCGGCGTCGAATACACGATCACGTCGCTCGGCCACTCGCTTCGCGAACCATTCGAGGCGCTCTGCTCGTGGGCGCTGGATCACGAGCAAGCATTCGCGGCCGCCACTGTCGCCTACGACCGGTCGCGCGAGTGATCGCTATGGTTGACCTAGTATTTATAGTTCAGCGTGAATTGGACGGTTCTCCGAAACGGTCGTTCATTCACCCGGTTTAAATCGGGATGACGTTTGGCTGGTTCAGGCAAGATTCCCTTTGGTCTGAATTTCTGATTCAAGATGCCGGCTGGGATCGGAGACCGGCGAGCATGGCGAAACCCTATTCGATGGACTGCGCGAGCGGTTGGTGGCCGCGGTGATCGAGGAAGGGATGTCCTGCCATGCGGCAGCGGCACGCTTTGCGGTCGCGGCGAGTTCGGCGATCAAATGGGTGCGGCGCGTCCGAGAGACAGGAAGCGTAGCTCCGGGTCGGTTGGGCGGGCACAAGTTCAACAGTTTGTCCGGTGCCAATCGCGACTGGCTGCTGGAACGTGCCGCTACGGACTTCACGCTACGCGGGCTGGTGACCGAGTTGGCCGAACGCGGGGTGAAGGTCGATTATGTTCAGGTCTGGCGCTTCGTCCATGCCTGGGGTTGAGCTTAAAAAAACGTGCTGCCCGTCGAACAGCTCCGACCACAGGTTGCCCGGCGGCGCGAGCAGCGGAGAAGTACCAAGACCGGCTTGATCCGGCGCGCCTGGTCTTCATCGACGAGAGCCGAACGTGATCGAATGATCCTGGGGGATCATTCGATAGGGAGGCGGCGAAGACCAACATGGCGCCGTTGCGCGGCTGGGCACCGGTTGGTGAGCGGCTGCATGCCAAAGTGCCTATGGCCATTGGCGCACCATGACCTTTCTGGCGGCGCTTCGCTACGACCGGATCGACGCCCCGTGCGTGCTCGACCAGCCGTCAACGGCCAGAGCTTCACCGACTATGCCGAGCAGTTTCTCGTGCCGACGCTCTCGCCAGGCGACGTGGGCATCATGGACAATCTGAGCAGTCACAAACGCCCCGGCATCCGCAAGGCGATCCGTGGCGCTGGCGCCAGACTGGTGTTCCTGCCGCCATACAGCCCCGACCTCAACCCGATCGATCAGGTCTTTGCCAAACTCAAGCATCCGATGCGCAACGCCGCCGAGCGCACCCACGAGGCAACATGGCGGCGCACCGGCTCCTTGCTCGATGCCTTCAGTCCCGATGAATGCCGTAATTACCTACGCAACTCTAGATATGGTTCAACCTGATGTCATCCGACTCTAAAGGCCTTGAATGTCCGCATGTGGGCGGCTGACGACTGGCAGCTTTGCCGCGCGCGGACGGCAGGTTCCGTCGGGTTCAGACGTGCGCGCCAGAGTCAGCGAACGGCGAAATTTGGTCGAATGAGGACCATCATCTCGGAGGCGTCACAACATACCCGGTATTGTGTAGCCACTGTTTGACCTGTCGGGGCATTCGCGCGTGATCGGATCGGTCGTTGGCCGCATTCCGAAGGCATGGCCGCCCTTGCGTAGAGCCGCAAGTCGACTGGAACGCCCACATCACTGAGATCCAGCGCATAGGCCATCGGCTGGCGGATCGCGTCCATGGGATCGTTCATCGCGCGAAAGATTAACGTCGGCGGTGCCTTGGGACTGATTGTCACATGCAGCCTGAGTTCGAGACTGTTCCTGCCCTTGCTGCTGTTTAGCAGGCGCCGTGTAGGCAATGATCGCGAAGTCAGGTCGTGGCGATTGCCAGCCCGTCGCGTCCGCAAGCGGATAGGTGCGCTCTTCGGTGTTGCTCATATTGGCCGCGAGATAGGCACCCGCCGAAAAGCAGATGACGCCGATCTTGTGCGGATCGATCCCATAGGACGACGCCTGCTGCCGCAGCAGCCTCATCCCACGCTGCGCGTCTTCCACCCCAGTAGCACTGCGGCCGTTGTCCCAAAGTCACGCTTTCGGTACTCGATATTCAGCACCGCACAGGTCATCCCCTGCTGCACCACTCCATCGCAGATTTCGGTGTCATCCAATCGTTCGCGATAACTTCGAACTTCCACGAGCGACGAGCGGAGATAGGATAGCTGCGCTCACCGCCGGCGATTTGCACCCAGGATCTGATTGGAACGGCGTCTCAGATCAAAGAGATGCTTGGCGTTATCACGATGCCGACGTCGGCGTAAGCGAGGTCGCCCAGTCGCAAGCGCAACCTTCGCGTGACGAGCAGATCGCCGGCAGCCTCTCCGCTGTCAGCGCATGGACAACCAGATTGACAGCTCCCCGTCCCGGCAGATCATGATCGAATCCGCGCCGGCCCCAGACGCGGGCTTAGCAAGTGTACGGCGAGCAGTGCGACGAGATAGGCGCTGGCGCAAATCGCGAACAGCACTTTGTAGCTGTGGGTCGCATCGAGAATGTAGCCGGCGAACAGCGCCATCCCCATCCCGCCGACCGCACCGATGGTCCCGCCGATACCGACGACCGACCCCACTGCGCCGCGCGGAAACATGTCAGAGGGCAGCGTGTACAGGTTCGCCGAAAACGCTTGGTGTGCCGCGGTGGCAAGGCCGATGATGAGCACCGCTGTCCACATATCGTCGACGCCCTGCACGAACCAGATCGGCAAGACGCAGATCGCCGCGAGCAGCATCGTTACCTTGCGCGCGAAATTGGGGGTGTAGCCCGTCTTGATGAGCCTTGACGACATCCAGCCGCCGGCGATGCTGCCCACATCGGAAATCAGGTAGATCGCGGCAAGCGGCAGGCCGAAGCTTTTGAGATCGAGATCATAGCGTTCGAACAAATAGCCGGGCAACCAGAACAGGAAGAACCACCAGATCGGGTCGATCAGGAATTTGCCCAAGGCATATGCCCAGGTTTCCCTGACCGTCAGCAAGCGGCCCCAGCCGATCTTTTCGACAGGATCAGCCGGGTCCTGCTTGATCCAGGCCAGTTCACCAGACGTAACCCGCCCGTTTTCCTCGGGATGGCGATAGACCATCCACCATATGACCAGCCATACGATACCGAACAGGCCGGTGACGAAAAAGGCCATGCGCCAGTCGAACCACAGCACCAGCAGCGGCACCAGCAGCGGAGTGATGATCGCCCCGACATTCGCACCGGCGTTGAACACGCCGATGGCCAGCGCGCGCTCCTTTTGCGGGAACCAATCGGTGACGGCGCGGATGCCGGCCGGGAAATTACCGGACTCGCCGACGCCGAGGCCGAAGCGCGCCGCGGCGAACGAAACGACGCCGGTGGCAAAGCCATGTGCCATGTGGCTGATCGTCCAGATCACGATGGCGATCGTATAGCCGAGCCTGGCACCCAGCACGTCGACAACCTTGCCGAACGAAAGATACCCGATCGCATAGGCCATCTGGAACCAGAAGACGATCCGGGCGAAATCGGATTCGGACCAGTGAAACTCGGTCGCCAGCGTCGGCTTGAGCACGCCGATCATCTGGCGATCGACGTAATTGATCGCCGTCGCCGCGAACAGGAGTGACACGACCACCCAGCGTTGGCGACTCATCGCTCCGCTTGCATCACCTCGCGCATCGATCCCTGCATCCATCGTCCCTGCTCCCATCGCGGACGCTTCATCGTCGTGCCGCTGCTTGTGAATTTATCCGTCTAATGCTGTCAGTCGGACGCAGCGGCGACGATACGGCAGGACACCGTGCCATGATCGGCGAACAACGCCACGACCTGCTGGCCCGGCCGCACCGGGTGAACCCCGGTCACCGCGCCGGTGGAAATCCAGATGCCGGCGCTGCAATCGATTTCGCGTGCGGCCAAATTGCCCAGCAGGAAACGCACGGCACCCAGCGGGCCATCAAGCATCGTTGCGGTGGTCGCTTCCCCAGCCAGATCGCCGCCGATCTCAAGCCGCACGGTGATCGCGTCGAAGTCGATCGTGCGCCAGCCGGCGAGCGGCGGGCCGATCACCAGTCCGTAATTGTTGCCGTAATCGGAAATCGTCACCAATGGGCCGTCGGCGTTGATCCCCGGATAGGGGGAACTGGCCACTTCGATACCGATGTGAACCGCATCGAGTATAGCGCGCGTGCCCGCATCGTCGCCCGGCACAACGCCGTCCCAGCCTGGCGCGACGTGTAGGAGGAACTCCGCCTCAGCCGCAGCGAAACCGTCGGCGAAAACCGGCATCTCCGGCACGTCGCCATCAGCAACGGCCACGACGCTATCGGCAAAGATCGGTCCGGCGAGCCGGTCCGACGCAAGCTCGATATCGAGCGGCGGATTGATCCTACCCACCTTCCAGCCCACGATCTCGCGCCTGTCGATATCAATCGCTATGTCCTGGATCGTATAGGCATCGGTCAGGCTTTGCGGCGCCTCACCGGGGAACGACACCAATGCGCGTTTTTCGCGCCGTGCCGCCACGAACGCTTCGGCGATTGCCATTGCCATTTTTGTCAAAATACTTCCCACCCGAAACGCCATGCGTTGAGCGGCAATTCGACCGCATCAACTATGGTAACCGGTGTCATATTGCCTTTCGCTCCTCGCGAGCGCAAGTCGGAAAATCCGGCGGGATGATGACGAGGCACAAGGAAGCTGCATGGCGGACGCGCAAAAACCGACGATTAACGATGTTGCACGCCTCTCCGGGGTGTCCAAGAAAACGGTTAGCCGCGTCATCAACAAGTCGCCCCTGCTCGGCCAGGCCACCCGCGAAAAGGTCGAAGCGGTCATCGCCGAATTGGGCTTCACCCCAAACCTGCAGGCACGCGCGCTGGCGATGGGGCGTAATTTCCTGATTGGCTTGATCCACGACAACCCGAATGCGCAGATGGTTCTGGGCGTGCAGGAAGGCATCCTTGACACCATCCGCAGCACCGAATTCGCTCTCGTCGTGCGGCCGGTGGACCGCCATTCCCCCACCTTGTTCGACGACATTCGCCGCTTCATCGAACAACAGCGGCTTTACGGCGTCATGTTGCTGCCCCCGCTTTCTGAACGGGACGATATCGCAGAATTATGCCGCGATCTGGGCTGCACGGTGGTGCGCATGGGGTCCGCTCGGCTGGATGACGACGAACACCTCGTCGCCTCGAACGATCGGCAAGCGGTGAGTGAAGCAGTGGCCTGGCTCGTCGAACTCGGCCACCGCCGGATCGGCTTCGTCGCTGGCCCCGAAGGCTTCCGCTCCGCGCAAGAACGCGAACTTGGGTTCATGGACGGGCTGGCCAATGCAGGACTGACGCCCGATCCCGCGATCATGACGCGCGGCACCTACCGTTTCGAATCGGGCCGCGCCGCAGGTGCGCAATTGCTCGAAGCCGTGCAGCCTCCCACTGCGGTTTTCTCCAGCAATGATGAGATGGCGGCAGGCGTCCTCCACGCCGCGCGCGAGCGTGATCTCAACGTGCCGGACGATCTTTCGATTATCGGCTTCGACGATACCGCCACTGCCGCACACATCTGGCCGCCCCTCACCACGGTACGCTGGCCGATCCGCGCAATGGCGCGCTCCGCCGCGGCCAAGCTCATCAGGCCAGCTACCGCGGCCTCCGAACCGTCGTTCTTCCTGTCCGATCTGGTACGGCGCGCGTCAGCCACCGCGTATCCTCCGAAGCGGCGTTGACACCGGTTACCTTGAGCGGATAAGTGTCTTGCCAAGAGAGTTGAACGGGAGAGTTCACGGTGTTCTGCAAGACATATCACGCCACCCATCCGGACATGATGGAGTGCGTCTCCAACGAAGAACTGCGTGCCCGCTATCTCGTCACCGGCATGTTCGAGACAGGCAAGATCAACCTCAACTATTCACATAACGAGCGTTTCGTAATCGGTGGTGCGGTTCCAGATGCCGAGCCGCTACACCTGCCCACCCAAGTCGTCCCCAAGAGCGCCGAGGGCCACCCTTTTCTCGAGCGGCGCGAAGCCGCTTTCGTCAACATCGGCGGCCCCGGCGCGATTACGGTCGATGGTCAGCGTTTCGAGATGCAGAACAAGGAATGTCTTTACGTGCCGATGGGCACCGCCGAGGTGATCTTCGAAGGTCGAGGCGCGCGGTTCTACATCGCGTCGGTTCCGGCGCACAAGACGTTGCCGATCAAGCACATCACGCTCGACCAGGCGAACCCGCTCGCGCGCGGCGACCTCGCCAATTCGAACCAGCGCACGATCTACCAATTGGTGATCCCCGGCGTGTGCGAAAGCGCGCAATTGCTGTTGGGCCTTACCGTGCTCGAGGAGGGCTCGGTATGGAACACCATGCCCCCACACCTCCACGACCGTCGCTCGGAGATCTATTTGTATTTCGAGCTGCCCGAAGAGAACGACCGCATCTTCCACTATATGGGCGAGCCGGATCAGATGCGTCACATCGTCATCGCCAACGAAGAGGCGGTCATCAGCCCACCGTGGTCGATCCACATGGGGGCTGGCACCAAGAAATATGCGTTCATCTGGGCGATGAGCGGGGAAAATCTCGACTATACCGACATGAACGTCCTCGACATCTGCCAGCTACAATAACGCGATGGCGATTTCGTTCAGCCTCGAAGGCAAGTCCGCACTGGTCACGGGCGCCAACACCGGGATCGGCCAGGCGATTGCGATAGCGCTCGCGCAAGCGGGCGCAGACGTGGCCGTGGCCGGTCGCTCCGAACCGACCGAAACGCTCGACCTCCTTGCGGCCACGGGCCGCACGGCGATCAACATCAAGGCTGACCTTTCCAGCATCGAGCCGGTCGGCCGCGTGATCGACGAGGCTGTCGCTGGTCTCGGCAAGGTTGATATCCTGGTCAACAACGCGGGCATCATCCGGCGTGACGACCTTTTACAATTCTCGGAAGAGGATTGGGACGCGGTGATCGACACCAATCTCAAGACCCTGTTCTTCCTGAGCCAGGCCGCAGCCAGGGGAATGGGCGAGCGTGGGGCCGGCAAGATCGTCAACATCGCCTCGTTGCTGACCTTCCAGGGCGGCATTCGCGTACCCAGCTATGCGGCGGCCAAGTCGGGCGTCAGCGGTGTGACCAAGGCAATGGCGAACGAGCTCGCGCCAAAAGGCGTACAGGTCAACGCTATCGCGCCGGGTTACATCACCACCAACAACACCGCAGCTCTGCAAAGCGATGAAACGCGCAACCGCCAGATCCTCGAGCGCATCCCGACCGGCCGCTGGGGCAGGCCCGAGGATATCGCCGGCGCCGCCGTGTTCCTTGCGTCTCCCGCGTCCGATTACGTCACCGGGCACGTGCTGGCGGTAGACGGCGGTTGGCTGGCGCGCTGATCGGATGAGCGGGCATGTCCTGTGCTTCGGCGAAGTCCTGCTGCGCTTCGCGACTCCCGACCAACGGTTGATGGTGCAGTCGGACGCGCTCGACATGGTCGTGGGTGGCGCGGAAGCAAACGTTGCGGCGGGGCTCGCCTCGCTCGGCCACACCGTCAAGATGCTGACCCGCCTGCCGTCCAGCCCCCTCGGCGACAAAGCACGCGCGGCGCTCGGCGCAGCCGGTGTCGATACCGCATTGGTATCACGCGGACCGGGGCGGATGGGTTTGTATTTCGTCGAAAGCGGTGCGGGACTCAGACCCTCGTCGATCACCTACGATCGCGCCGGCAGCGCATTCGCATGCTCCGGCGCGGACACGTTCGACTTCGCGAGCGCTCTCGATGGCGCCCGGCTGTTGCATCTGTCCGGGATCACCCCCGCGCTCGGCCCGGGCGGCGTAGCATTGGCGCAAGCTGCCGTGGCAGCGGCAGACGCAGCAGGCGTGCCGATCTGCTTCGACGGCAATTATCGCGCGCTGCTGTGGAATGCGTGGGACAGCGATCCGCGCAGCATCCTGACCAGCCTGATGCAATCCGCCACGATAATGATCGGCAATCATCGCGATATCTCGCTGCTGCTCGGCGAGACGTTCTCCGGTGATGGCTCCAAACGCCGCCGCGAGGCCGCATTGGCGGCCTTCGCGGCGTTTCCTCGTCTGCAACTGATCGCGTCCACCGCGCGCCACGTTGTCAACGCAGGCCATCACCGCATCGCCGCGCGCCTCGATGCGCGTGATGGCGCGCACCAGACCGACGAAATCGATGTGATCGGCATCGTCGATCGTATCGGCACCGGCGACGCCTTCGCGGCCGGCGTGCTTCACACATGGCTGGATGGCGCAGACCTCGTCGCAACCGCGCAGGCTGGACTGAAATACACCATCCTCAAGCATACCCAGCCGGGCGATATGTGTCTGGTCGGGCTTGAGGAACTGGCGGCATTCTCCGCCAGCGGCGGGGACGTGCGACGGTAAACGCGAGAATAGATGAAGGACGGGAGGAGGCTTAGGAGTGACCGACTTCGGTTTAGCGGCCACGCGTCGCGCGTTCGTGAAATCTGCCGCGCTTCTCGCCGTAACGCCGATGCCGCTTATCGCCCGTGCCACGGGAGCGGCCCGCGCCGGTCGCTACGCCGGCTTGACGGAAAACGGCGTGCAGGCCTTCAAGGGCATTCGCTATGCCCGCGCCGAGCGTTTCGGCAGGCCGGTCGCCGAACCTTCGGATGGCCCAGTTCTGACGGCAACGACGTTTGCCTCGATCTGCCCGCAACGTGGCACGACCAGCGAACTCCAATCGGAAGATTGCCTGTTCCTCAACGTCTGGACTCCCGATGCTGACCCGCGTGCCAAGCGGGCAGTCATGGTCTACTTTCACGGTGGTGCGTACACGACCGGGTCGGTCACCGATCCGCTCACGCACGGCGCAAAGCTTGCGGGCGATGGCGATGTCGTGGTGGTCACCGTCAACCATCGCCTCAATGCGCTCGGCTATGCGTGGCTGAAGCCATTCGGGCCGCGGTATGCCGACAGCGGCAATCTCGGCCAGCTCGACCTGATTGTGGCGTTGCAATGGGTGCGAGATCATATCGCGGCATTCGGCGGTGATCCGGCCCGGATCATGGTGTTCGGACAGTCCGGCGGCGGCGCAAAGATTGCCACCTTGATGGCGATGCCAGCGGCCAAGGGCCTGTTCCACAGTGCTGCGACCATGAGCGGACAGCAGGTGCAGGCAAGCGGTCCGGCGCATGCCTGGGCGCGCACGCAGGCCTTCATGGCCGCGCTGAAGCTCGCTCCCGGCGATGTGGAAGGTCTGCGCACCTTGCCCGTCGAGCGGCTCGTCGCTGGTCTGGACGCGACCGATCCGGTCATGGGCGGGAGCGTCTATTTCGGGCCGGTGCTCGACATGACCAACCTGCCGCGCCACCCGTTCTGGCCCGATGCCGCGCCGCAGTCGCTGGGCGTGCCGATGATCCTGGGCAACGCACGCGAGGAGACCCGCGCCTTCCTCGATCCGCGTGGCAAGAAGGTGCAAGGGCTTGACTGGGACAACCTCCCCGCACGTATCCTGCCTGAAGTGAAGATCGATCTCGATCCGGTCTGGGTCGTGGCGGAATACCGTCGCCGCCAGCCCGACTGGACACCCGAGCAGGTCTATTACGCTGCCACCACGGCGGGGCGGTCTTGGCCGGGGCAGGTGATCGAGGCGGATGCCCGCGCGGCGGCGGGAGCGCAAGCGACATGGGTGTATCAACTGGATCGTCCCTCGCCGATCGATCCTCTGCGCGGCGCGGCGCATACCGACGACATTCCCTATGTGTTCGGAACGGTCGGGGCGCCCGGCAGCTTTTCCGGCATCGATGCGGGTGCCCGCACGCTGAGCGCAGCGATGATGCGGGCGTTCACGGGCCTGGCGAAAACTGGAAGACCGGGCTTACCGGAATGGTCATCGTATCGGTTGCCGAACCGGGAAACGATGATGTTCGACGATTCGCCGCATGTCGAGAACGATCCACGCCGCTGGCAGCGCGAGTTGTGGGCAACGGCGCCCTACGTGCAGCCAGGAACATAGCGCTGCACCGCGTCACTTAGGCTTGTTGGGGTATGCAATCACCAGCGACAGCGGTCGCTTGCCGCGCTGCCAGATCCCGACCACCGCGCCGTCGTACAGATATGCCGCCATGCCCGGTTTCAAGACCGCACGTTGGCCGTCAGACCTCACTTCACCCTCGCCTGAGAGAACGTAATACACCTCGTCATGCGCGATCGGATGTTCGCCGATCGCCGCGCCCTTGTGAAGGACGCGGCGGCGGAACTCCATCGCGCGCGGTGCGGGCGCGGCGTCTGAAATGCGATAGGCGGTACTCATGCCGATCGCGCCGTGCGGAGGGGCTTCCTCCCGCACGGTCGTGCGCTCGTCGATAACCGCCATCGGCTGCACGGCACTGAGCAGGAGGACAAAGCCGATCAATGCGTCCCACCTTCACGCATGGCCTTGTCGCGCGCGGACAGTTTTTCCTGCGCACCCGCTTTTTGTCCCGGATAACGTCCGGACAGCGGCTCCAATCTCTTGAGATTCCATTCCCGTTCGACGAACGGAGCCGCCGTGGGCGACGGATGCGGATAGCCACCGACGACCTTCTCGTCGTCGATGATGGCGCCGCGCCCTTCGGCAACGAAGAACAGCACTCGGATGTCATCGGGCGCACGATCCCACGGGCGCGCACCAACCGAGGCGAGCAAGCTCGTTTCCAACGCGTCGGCCGGCATCACATCGAGCCCGTCGAGGTTTTCCATCGGCGCGGTCTTCTCGATGAGCTTCGCCTTGGTCACGCCGTAGCGACCGAACATCGGCGCGGGGTTGCCCCAGCGATCGACGGCGATGTTGTCCTTGGCGAACCAGGCGAGATCGCCATCGCCGCCCAAAGTCAGGAACGGTAGCCCCGCCGCAGTCGAGTTTCCGCCGCGCATGACGTTGCCGACTGCGGTGATTTCGCCGGTCTGATAGTCATGGCCAGCCCATTCAAGCGCCATCAGATTGTAATGCACCGCTCGGTAGCCCGGATCATAGATCATGTTGTTGACCATCAGCACCTGGGCACCGCCCTTTACCAGCGGCGACCGTTCGACGTTGTGCGCCCACAGGTTGCGGTAGAACGTGATCTTGGTCGCATTATCATGCACCAGCGTCCCCTTGGAATGCTCACCCTTCGGGTGGCTGGCATCGGCCAACCCCTCGGCCGCGAGGTTTTCGCGGAAGACGATGTCGTGGCTGGTGGCGGCGCGCCAGTCCTGCACCGTCTTGCCCTGAAAGCGCGGGCCGGACGTCGACATGTTTTCGTCGATCGCCCAAAAGAAACTGCAATGCTCGATGATGACATTGTGCGCAGCGACGGTGGAAAAAGCGTCTGCCTCCCAGCCGGAAAGCTTGGCGTTGCCATCCACGCCCGTCATCACGCGAATGTGGCTGATTTTTACGTCATGGCCTTTCAGGTCGATCCCGCCACGCACAAGGGTGATGCCGGGCGACGGGGCAGTCTGGCCGGCGATCGTCAGATACGGCTCGGCAATGTCGAGCACCGACAATCCGAGATCGATCACGCCGCCGACTTCGAACACGACGATGCGCTTTCCGCGCGCTTCGACAGCGGCTTTGAGCGAGCCGGGACCATCCTTTGCCAGCGTCGTGACGCGGATGATACGTCCGCCCTCTCCGCCCCGCGTCGGCTCGATCGATGCTGCGTAAGACAAGCCAGGAACGGTGACGAGTATCATGAAGGGAGCGGCAATCTGGCTCACGAACCTGAACATCTTCACACCGCATCTCCTATTGGCAGAGGTTCTTGACAGGACGACCTCGCTACGGCAAACATCAATGACACCGGTTACCAAAGCTCGCAAGAACGAACTTGGGACCGGGTGGGCGATTTGAAATCGCTTGCGATGCCCCATTGGGGCGGAAGTAGAGGTGTCTGATCGACGCGCGCCCTGCGCCTTAATTTGACACCGGTATCAATTGGCCTGAAAACAGGCGTAGGGGAGGACATCATGCATCGGCATGCTACCGGAATTTCGCTTCTGAAGGCCGCTTTGTTCGCTGGCAGCGCGCTCGTGCTGCCGCCCGCCGCGTTCGCGCAAAACGCGCCCGCCACAGCCGGCACGACCGACGCGGCCCCAAAGCCCACCACTGCCGAGGACGGTGTGGATCAGGCTATTGCCGAAGATATCGTCGTCACCGGCTATCGCCAGTCGCTTCAGGCCGCGCTCAATGTGAAGCGCGAGTCGGTCGCAGCGGTCGATGCGGTCGTGGCGGAGGACATGGCCAAGTTCCCCGACCAGAACCTCGCCGAATCGCTGCAGCGCATTCCGGGCATCTCGATCCAGAAGGACGGCGGCGAAGGCCGGGCGATCACGGTTCGCGGCCTTGGTGCGCAGTTTACCCGCGTTCGAGTCAATGGTCTGGAGACGATCGCCACCAGTTCCGACGGTGCCTCGGCCAACCGCGACCGCGCGTTCGATTTTAACGTCTTCGCCTCCGAGCTGTTCAGCAGCCTCGTCGTCCACAAAACCGCCGAGGCGAGTCTCGACGAAGGGTCGCTTGGCGCGGTGGTCGATCTCAACACCGGCAATCCGCTCAAGGGCAAAGCGGGGCTGACCGCAGTGCTCAACGTGCAGGGTTCCTACAACGATTTGTCGAAGAACGTCGGCCCGCGCGTTGCCGGACTGCTGTCGTGGCGGAACGCGGCAGGCACGTTCGGCGCGAACCTGTCGGCGGCCTACTCGCACACCGACACGCTGGAAACTGGCAACAACTCGGTTCGCTGGGCGCAAGCCTATTTCAATTCGGTCGGCGGCACGCCCTGTTTCTATTCGACGCCCGGCGCGACGGGCGGTTCGCCCGTAGGCACCGGCGGCAGCTATCGCCCATCGGCTGCGTGCGATCAGGCCTCGCTTTCTTTCCATCCGCGCATCCCGCGTTACGGCGTGATCGAGCACGACCGCCGTCGTCTCGGCCTGACCGGCTCGCTCCAGTTCGAACCCAGCGACAAGACAAAAATCTCGGTCGACGGACTGTTCTCCTCGTTCAAGGAAGATCGCGCCGAGCAGTGGCTGGAGGTTCTCGCCCGCTCGAACGAACGCCGGTTCGATGTGGTCAATCCGAAGTACGACAGCAACGGCAACATGATCAGCGGCACGTTCAACAATGCCTATGTCCGCACCGAAAGCTATCTGCGAAAGTCGGAGACCAAATTCTATCAGGTCGGCGCGACCTGGGATCAGGAAGTCGGCGACAAAGTCCGTTTCACCCTGCTGGGCGGCTTTTCGCAGTCCAAGGCGGACATCCCGGTCGAGACCACGATCGCCTATGACAACCGCAATGCCAACGGCTTTTCGTACGATTATTCGGACATGAAATCGCCGGTGCTCAGTTATGGTTTGGATGTCACGAATCCTGCCAACTTCCAGTTGGCGGAAATTCGCGATCGGCCGTCTTATGTACGGAATCGTTTCAAGACCGGCCAGTTGCGCACCGAATGGGACGTGACGGAAGGCTTCACCCTCAAGGCCGGCGCGGTCTGGCGACAGTATGACTTCCGCACTCAGTTGTTCCAGCGCGACACCGCGGCCTGCGCCACCAACGGCCGCCCCGATCTTATCCTCGGTACTACCACCTGTTCGGCCACCACATATGGGTTGCCGGTGACTTCGGCTATCTCCGACCTCGTGACACTGGGCGACGCGGGCCAGTCGGGAGGAACCACCAGTTCGTGGCTCGTCGGCAACATTCCCGCCGCAGCACAATATACCAACCTCTATGGGCGCACCGCGATCGAGGATTTCGGCAACAACCGTCAGGTCCGTGAGACGACTACGGGCGGCTATTTGCAGGTTGACGTCAAGAGCAACATCTTCGGCCTCGAATATGCGGGCAATGCCGGAATGCGCTACGCGCACACCAAGCAGAGTTCGACAGGCTATACTGCCGGCGTCGCCGCCACGGTCGAGCGTACCTATGATGACTGGCTACCTTCGATGAATCTGGCGTTTTATCCGCACCACGACGTCATCGTGCGCGGCGCGATCGCCAAGGTCATCACCCGGCCTTCGCTCGGCAACCTCAACCCAGGCGGCTCGGTCGACGGGTTCAACTATCGCGTGACGTTCGGCAACCCGTTCCTGGAGCCGTTCCGCGCGACCAACTTCGACGCAGCGGTCGAATGGTATTTCGCTCCGCAAGCGCTGTTCTCGGTGGCGGGCTTCATCAAGAAGATCGAGAGCTTCCCGGTTTCCGGCACCTACGTCGCGACGCTGCCGCAATTGGGGCTGGATCGCTCGGTGCTGGGCCAGAGCACGCCAGCGTACATCAACTATGATCCCGACCAGCAATATGTCGTATCCTCGCAGGTCAACGGCCAAGGGGCGACGCTGAAGGGCGTGGAAGTGGCGCTTCAGTTGCCGTTCTCGTTCCTGCCGGGTCCGTTGAGCAAGACCGGGTTTCAGGGCAACGCCACCTTCATCAAGAGCAACGCCGATTACACCATCGTCGGCCCGGCAGTCTCTGCCTGCACCCGCGCGATGCCGACATCGGCCTGTACCCTGTCGGGGGTTTCGGCGGTGTACAGCGAAACCCTGCTGAACGTATCCAAGAAGGCCTGGAACGCGACGCTTTACTACGACGACGGCAAGTTCAGCGTCCGCGGATCGGTCAGCTATCGCGGGCCGTTCCTCGACGCCACCAGCGCTACGGGCAACGTCTTCGAAGGATATGGGTCTTACACCAGCGTCGATGCGGCGATCCGCTACAAGGCGACCGAATGGCTGGAACTGTCGATCGACGGCAACAATCTGACCGACGCTTATCGCTATCGCTACAATGATCGCGATGCACAGCGAAACTACGAAAACAACCACTTCGGGCGCACGATCCTGTTCGGCGCGCGCGCGAAGATCTGATGGACGCTGCCGTGGGATAGAGGCACTTTATTCCACGGCCATCAGGCACACGTCGTCCCTCTCCTTTGCGAGAGCTGTTGCGGAGTGATCCAGATGTGCCTTGAGTGGCAAGGGAGACGGCAGTGGATTTCGATCGCAGAACCCTGCTGGCCGGCTCACTCGCCGCAACGCTCGCAACGCAATCCCGTGCGCAGACTGCGCCTCCAGCCGCAGCCACGCCGCTGCCCTCGGGCCTGCCAGAGCCTACGGAAACCATCGATCTGTGGCCCAAGGGGCCTCCCGCCAAACTGGCGAAGCCTTTGGCCGAAACCGTAAACGAACGCGCCACCGATACTCTCGTCGCTGATCGCGCGGTCTACGGCGTAACCCGACCGCGCCTCGTGGTGTTCCGCCCTGATCGCCCCAATGGCGCGGCGGTGATGATCACGCCGGGCGGCGGCTACAAATGGATCGTGCTCGACAAGGAAGGCTATGAGATCGCCCGCTGGCTGGCCGCGCGCGGCTTCACCGCGTTTGTGCTGTTCTACCGCCTACCCGGAGAAGGGTGGTCGAGCGGCCCGGACACAGCGCTGGCCGACGCCCAGCGCGCAATGCGGCTGATCCGCCACCGCGCACGCGATTTTGCAATAGACGGCGAGCGCGTTGCCGCGATGGGTTTTTCGGCCGGTGGCCATGTCTGCGCCGATCTATCCACCCGCTTCGCGGCCCGCGTACATGATCCGGTGGACGCGGCGGACCGGCTTTCCGCTCGCCCGTTCTGCGCCGCGCCGATCTATCCGGTGGTCAGCATGGACCCTGCGATCGCGCACGCCGGCTCGCGGACTCTGCTGCTCGGCCCCTCCCCCACCTCCGCGCTTGAGGCAGCGCACTCGCCCGAGCGCATCGTGCCTGCCGACGCTCCGCCCCATTTCCTGTGTCATGCCGAAGATGATGCGACAGTGCCGGTAGAAAACACTGTGCGCCTGCGCGCCGCACTCAAAGCGCGCGGCATACCGCTGGAGACGCATCTGTTCGCCAACGGTGGTCACGGCTTCGGGTTGCGCCGCGCGATCGGCAAACCGGTCGAAGTATGGCCCGACCTGTGGCGGGCCTGGGCACGCACCGTCGGCCTGGGGTGAGAACTCGGCTGAAGCTCAAAGCGCCCTGAACCGGAAATCTCTGAACCGCGCCTCGCCCTGCCCCGCCGCATACAAGCCGGGCCGCAGCATCAGGAACCCGCCGCGCACGTTGTGGTGATAGCCTGACACCTCCATCCCGCGATCAAACCGCCGCCACGTCACTCCGCCATCGGCGCTGATGTGATAGGAGACGATATGCTGGTCATTCCGCACCCGCATGAGCATTCGCCGCCCGTGCGGATTGGTGGGACGCCCCCGCTCCTGCCCGTATTGGTGAGTCACGAAACGCGTCTCGTCGAACCCCAAACCGGCATAGAGTTGGTGATCGTAGAATAGCAGCAGCCCGGCAGTGACCCCGGAATCTATTTCGATCTCGCACTGAAACTCATAGGCCCGATCGCCCGCAATCAGCAGCAGCGGCGATGAAGTTACCGGCGCGGTGCCGCTGGCGGTGACGTGCAACTGCCGGTCAGCAACGCGGACACGCTTTGCTTCGTCAGGGCCGGGCTTGAAGAAATTCCAGCGTCGGCCCAATTCCAGTGTCGAGAAATCGTCCGACAGTCGCATGCCGTGCGGTCCCGCTTTGGTGCCGCCCCTCGGAGCCGCGATCGGCTGTGATAAATCGCCGCCACCCATGCGAAACCAGCCGTCGTCGGTCCAGATGACAGGATCGAGCAAGGTTTGCCGCCCCAACGTCCAGTAATCCCGCTCATAGCCGTGGTAGACCGACCACCAGCCGCCGTCCGGTCCTTCGAACACGGTCGCGTGCCCGCGCGACCACCAGGCTTCGGCCTTGTTTACGGTGCGCACGATCGGATTGTGCGGGCAATTCTCCCAGGGTCCGTGGATCGACTTCGATCGCGCGGCGATCACCATATGCCCGGTCGGCGGGCCGGCGGTGCCGCCGACCGCAGTGACGAGGTAAAAATATGCCTCGTGGCGAACGATCTTGGGGCCTTCCGGCGAGAAGCCCTCGACGTCCCAATCCTCCGGATAATGCCAGGGATCATAGACGTGCTCGACCTTGCCGATGGTGGACAGGCCGTCCTCGGCGAGACGGATGCGATCCCCGCCCGAGAGGAACAGCCAGCGCGAGCCGTCCTCGCCAACCGCATGCCCAGGGTCGATATGATCGGGCAGGCCGAGGTCGATCGGAGCGCTCCACGGCCCCTCTATCCGGTCCGCCCAGATCACGTAATTAGCGTTGGGAGTGGCTTTGGCCGGGAAATAGATGAAGTAGCGCCCGCCGTGCTTGCAGATGTCCGGCGCCCAAACTGCTCCCACGTTCTTCTGCAAGGTCGCGGTGACAGGCCGCCAGTTCACCAGATCGCGAGAATGCCAGACGACCAGCCCCGGATAGGAGTCGAAGGTCGAGAAGGTCATATAATAATCCTTGCCGTCCTTAAGGATCGAAGGATCGGGGTGGTCCCCGGCGAAAAGCGGATTGAGGAACGTGCCCTCGCCCAGATCGGGGATGCGCTGGCCGTCGAACCCGCGCCGCCAAGTCGCGTGGTCGGTAAGGCTCATCTCGGTATCGACTGCGGTGCCCGGCGTTCCCCGGGAGGTGCGAGGCGCGCCCAGCGCGTTGGAAGCGGCTCCCAACGATGCCGCACCGATTGCTGCAACCAGTGCCTCGCGACGATCAACCTTCATGCTGCTCTCCGCATCCTCGCTCCGGTCGCTTTTATGGAAACCGGTGTCATTGATTGTATTGGCACGTCCGGACACCTGCGAAAAGAGTAAGTCAGCCAAATTGCCGACGATCGTGTCCTGGGCAAGTGGCGCGATCGGCTGGCCAGCGCTCCAGCCGATCACGCTCAGACCATGGCCGAGGAGCGCGCCGCTCAAGCTCCCGCCGATCTTTAGCGTCAGCAACAGGAGCGCAACTGGGAGCCCTTCACACCGGATGCCGGTTCGCCGCTCGCCGTGATCGACCGCGTCGGCGAGCAGCACCCAGATCATCATCTGCAAACCCGCATTGCCGACGCCGAACAGCGCGATCCCCGTCATCGCGACGGTCGGCTAGACCGCCAACACCGCGAGCCCGGAGGCGATGGCGGTCAGCGCCAAGCTCAGCGCGTCGCGCCGTTCGAAGCGCTTGGCAATCGCCACCCACATCGGCAGCGCAACCAGTTGCGCGACGAGCCGGCTATCATTGCGAGATCAACCGCTTGCGGGCCTGGCAAGCAGGCGATTTCAGCCTAGTTGCGCGTTGATCGTCTCTCAAAGAGCATCGCGTCATTCTCCAGAGCCTGTTCATTCCGACGAGCCCTCCAGGCACGACGCGAAGTGGCTTCGCGATGAGCCCAAATGGCGTATGCCCCGCAAAGAGTTGCCAAAGCGACAACAGCTACTCCAGCGAAGATCATCAATTACCCCCATATATTTTCATGCACGCTTCAAGTCTTCATCGGCGACTTTTCGACGTCTGCGAAAGAACATCCGACCCGGCTCGAGTGGAGAACTCGAGCCGCAATCGTTACAGCAGCCTTCAGCGGATTCGTTGCTCGCAACGCTGGCAGCACCCGACATAGCTCAGCCCCTCTCACCTCAGCTTCGATCCAGGCGGGAGCTGTCGGTCGAGAGATCCCTTTGAGGATCGCGCCGCGAATGAAATGCTAGCAATACAACGCGTCACTCCTCCTGACTCAGTGCTGCGGTGTCATGTCGTGACAGATGGATCTTGTATGTGGCCCGACCCGGCCACATTGGTGAAATTGCTTCCAGACCAAGCGGCAGCGCTGTGCGCAAACCGACGTGTGGGACCGGCAACGGATATGCTGCGCATGGTGCCCGCCGCGAACATTGACGGAAGGCTACGCTCGGTTATCGCCCTCCACCACGCCGCACTATGCCGGTTCGCCTCGGTGCCGCCGGAGCGCAGTCAAGTGCATACCGATCGCGTAAATACTTTATGGCGAAAAATTCACGATCCACCTTGTTGCCACTATCGGGCGATAAAGGCGTAACGTACCCCCGGCCGAGCTCCACGGGGCATCATGACCTATCGACGACACGATTGAATCAGGACGGCATGCAGTCACGTATAAAGAGCACCGATCTCGAGCGTGATGCCGCCGCCGATTTTTATAGTGATGTGTTCGCCTTGCCTGGTGTCGGGGCATGGGCGTGTGACCTCCGAACCGAATCCCTGTCATGGTCTCCGTCGGTTTTCGACATGTTCGGATTGCCGTCGAACAAACCCGTCGAACGACACGACACAATTGCCATGTATGCCGAACCGTCCCGGCTGCTGCTGGAGCGTTTACGCTCGGCAGCGATCGCCAGCGGCGGGACGTTTTCGCTGGAAGCGCGGATCATTCGGTACGACGCCGAGGAGCGATGGATTCGCATCAAAGCTGCGACCAGGGTACGTGAAGGTCATCCCCTCGCCCTGTACGGGCTGAAGGAGGATATCACCGCGGAGCGGGCGCGTTGGGAAGAGCAACGTCACCTAAGCAAATATGATACGCTGACGGGTCTCGCAAACCGTGCGCAATACCATGCCCATTTTCTGGATAGCATCCAGGGCGTGGACGGATCAGCGCCCGTAGGCGCGCTGGCGCTGCACCGTCTGGACAATCTCAGGGAGATCAACAGCCGTTGGGGAATGGCTGCCGGCGATGCCTGCCTGGTGGCGTTCGCCAGACGCATACGGACCGCATATCCGGCGGACGCCTTTGCGGCGCGCCTGGGTGGCCGGAAATTCGCTGTTCTTCTCAATCGCGACCGCTCGGTTCGCGTATCCCCCGCCGCCGTGCCGCCCGATCTGGCAGACGCGGTTTTATGGCGGGGTTCGGCCATCCCCCTGCACGTTTCGGTCGGAATGGCCTTCCTTCCCCGACCAAGGGCGTTTGAACCCGAAGCCCTGCACGCCCGCGCGGTTTCGGCAACGGAAATGGCCAGACGGAAGCCTGCGGACAAACTTCGCGTCGAGGCCCTGCCTCTCGATGCCAAGGATCTTCGAGAGACCTATTATTCCGATGTGAGACAGAACCTTGCGAGGCTCGAGCGCGCCCCGCTGTCGCCGCGCGAGATAGAAGCCCTCAGACTGATCGCGCGTGGATGCACCAGCGCCCAGATCGCGCAAGCCATGACGGTCTCCGAGCATACCGTGCGCAATTTCATCAGGCGCATTTATCTGAAGATGGGCGTCGCCACCCGAGCCGAGGCTGTGCGTCTGGGGCTGCTGCAAGGTTTGCTCTGATTGTCGGAACGGAAAAGATGCCACCTTCAGCGGTGATCGACGAACACGCCGCCACGCTATCGCGGCCTCCTCAATCCGCATAACCACGCCTGCCGTCGGAACGCGGCATTCGAAAGATCGACCTGGCGACTCACGACGCTACAAGGGCCTGCCGATGTTGTGAGGTCTTGATGTCCGATCGCCTGAAGATCTTGCTCCAGCACGTGCTGCCCAAGCAGCGCCTGACCACTTTCGCCGGCCGCATCGCCGGGGCACGGGGAGGGGTGATGACGACCCGGCTTATCCGCTGGTTCGTCGGCAGATATGCCGTCGATATGCGCGAAGCCGCGGATGCCGACATCAGCAGCTACAAGACGTTCAACGATTTCTTCACCCGCCCGCTCAAGCCCGGCGTGCGCCCGATCGCGACCGCAGATTTCGTGTGTCCGGTCGATGGCGCGATCAGCCAGTTCGGCTCGATCGACGACCACCACATCCTGCAGGCCAAGGGGCATCGCTTCACCACGACGGAGCTGGTCGGCGGCGATGGCGCACTGGCCGCTCAGTTCCGTCACGGCAGCTTCGCCAACCTGTATTTGTCCCCCAGGGACTACCACCGCCTGCACATGCCCTGCGATGGCAAGCTCATGCGCATGATCTACGTGCCGGGAACGCTGTTCTCGGTGAATCCGACCACCGCGCGCGGCGTGCCGAACCTGTTCGCGCGCAACGAACGGGTGGTATGCGTCTTCGCGTCGCCCGAACACGGTCCTTTCGTGAGGGTGCTGGTCGGCGCGACCATCGTGGGAAGCATGGCAACCGTCTGGCACGGCGTGGTCAATCCCAGGCGCACCAACACGCCATCCGAATGGACGTATACTGATCAGGACATCGTGCTGAAAAAGGGCGAGGAGATGGGTCGCTTCCTTCTCGGTTCGACGATTGTGATGCTCTTCAGGCAAGGCGCCATCACGTTCAACGAAGATTGGGCGCCCGAACGGCCAGTGCGCCTCGGCGAGTCGATGGGCAGCACCACGGGCTGAGGGATGCTGCCGGCGCACGCGTGGAAGAGTAACGCGAGCATTGTCGCCGCCGCGCATCAGGCTCATCCTGTCGCGGCACCGCCTGGCTTCCTCAAAGTCCAACCAGCGCAGCAGCTTCTATCTTCTGTTGGAGGCTTTCGATCGTATCCGTCTTCCCGCCGAACGCACGACCATCACGTTAGGCAGTAAAACCGCGTCGAGACACGTGAAGCGGTTTTGGCGCATTTGAGATGCCCACACCGCATGACAAAGCACGAAACGGTGGCCGCGAGCGTAAGGCAATCCCTCGCGTACCCGATCGTTCTATCAAATAGAACGATATGACCGCAACTTCGACATGGATTGAACAGCGGCACGATCTCATATCCTGTCCAACGAAGGAAAGGACATGCTCATGCCAGTGCAAACCATCCGCGACATCGTCGTCATCGGCGGGGGTGCCAGTGCCGCGCTGATCGTGTGGAACCTCGCGCATCATCACCAGCGGACCTGTACGATCATCGCTCCGACTGACCGGCCCGGCTTTGGCCTCGCCTATGCGACGCCGTCGCTCAAGAACCTGCTGAACGTCGCGGCGGGCGGCATGAGCGCAGACCCGCATGATGCCACCCACTTCGTCGAGTGGATGCGCGAGAACGTGTCCCTCGACACGACATCGGGCACCTTCGTTCCCCGCGCTGTCTATGGGCTGTATCTGCGCCAACTCTATTGCGTGGCCGCGCCGGAGCATATCCGCGACACCGCTACCGCGTGCAGCAAGACGGACGGTCTTTACACGATCACGCTGGCCGGCGGCGGTGACGTGCAGGCGCGGGACGTCGTACTCGCGTGCGGCCATTTCGATCCGGCGCGGCTGCCGGGCATCCCGCTCGCCCTCGACGCGGCGGGCCGTTACCATCACGATGCCTGGGCCGACGGCGTACTCGCCGGGATCGGCAGGGACGAGGAGGTCGTGCTGATCGGCACCGGCCTGACGACGGTCGATGTCATCATGCGTCTGCGTGAGAACGGGCATCGCGGCCGGATCACCGCGGTCTCGCGGCGTGGCCTTTTCCCCGAACGCCACGCACCGCACGAGACTCTGGCCGCGCCCGTCTTCGCGCCGGGGACCGTCCAGCCCACCGCACGCGCCTATCTCCACGCCTTCCGCACCGCGCCGCGTGGTGGAACCGATTGGCGCTCGGCAGTGGACAGCATGCGACCGGTACTCAACCCGTTATGGCTGGCATTGCCCGATGCCGAGAAGCGGCGGTTCCGCCGGCATCTGCAACGGCGTTGGGAGATCCTGCGCCATCGCATGGCGCCGGACATCGCCGACATCATCGCTGCCGAACGCGACGCCGGCACGCTCCGCGTGCTCGATGGCCGCGTCGATGCGGTCGCCGCGATTGGCAATCTGCTGCGGGTGACGGCGCGCGGCACCGGCAGCAATGTCGATATCGAGGCCGGGCACGTCATCAACTGCACGGGACCGAGCCTCGACTATCGCAAGGCGGCGTCGCCACTGTTACGATCCATGCTCGACGCAGGAACCATCGTACCGGGGTTTGCGGGCGCGGGCTTGCGGTGTACGCTTGCCGGGGCTCTGATCGACCGCGCCGGCGATCCTGCCAGCGACCTCTACGCGATCGGGCCGGCGCGCCTCGGCGTGCTGTTCGAATCGATCGCCATCCCCGAAATCCGCCAGCAGGCGCGCGATCTGGCAATGCTACTGGCCGACCGGTCGGACATGCGCGAGATCGCCGCGCTGGCGAGAGTGAAAGCGGCATGACGCTCGAACAGTTGCGGATCTTCGTCGCCGTCGCGGAGCGCGAACATATCCGGCGCGCGGCGGAACACGTCCACCTGTCCCAGTCCGCGGTCAGCCATGCGGTGGTGCAGCTCGAACGCGAGTTCGGGATCAGCTTCTTCAGCCGGATCGGCCGCCGGATCGAACTAACCGACATTGGCCGCGTGTTCCTGGAAGATGCGCGCGCGACGTTGGGGCGGGCGGACGCGACGCGCCAGCGCTTGCTCGATCTGGGTGGGCTACGCCGCGGCGTCCTGCACATCCATGCCAGCCACACGATCGCGAGTTACTGGCTCCCCGCCCGACTGAACGACTTCCAGGCGATGCACCCCGGCATCCAGCTTAGCATCACGATCGCCAACACGGCGGAGGTCTGCCGGAAGCTCCGTTCCGGCGAGGCGTCGCTCGGGCTGGTCGAGGGCGATCTGCCTGCGCCGGACTTGGTGAGCGACGTGGTCGCGCGCGATCAACTCGTCCTGGTAGTCGCGCCCGATCACCCCTGGGCAGACGCCCCGCCGCGTCCCGAGGATCTGTACGACAGCGCCTGGGTGTTACGCGAACAGGGTTCGGGCACCCGGCTGGAGTTCGAAAACGATCTCAAGCGGCTCGGCGTGCAGCCCGAAAAGCTGAAGATCATGATGGAGGTCGCCTCGAATGAGGCGATGGCGAGCGCCGTCGAGACCGGACGTGCGGCGACGGTTCTGTCCGCCAGCGTCGTAGCCGGGCGGATCGAAGCCGGGCTGCTGCATCAGGTGCCGCTCGATCTACCCGAACGCCAGTTCCGCATAATCCGCCACCCCGAGCGCGGCCTGTCTCCGACCGAGGACGCATTCTTTTCGATGCTGCGGGCGAGCGGCCATCAGCCGCCGTCGCAGACGTGATCGATAGAACGGCGTCTCATCGATCATGCTTTTCCGTACGGATCGTTCACATCCTCCGCGCCGCCGCGATCTGCGCGACGAACGCGTGCAGGTCGGCGCTCAGCAACGCTGACCCTGTGTCGTCCTCGCCGATCGAATGGCCGGTCGGATAGACATGGCTGCTGCGGCGATCGACCGGCACGCCCGCCTGGTTCAACGCGAAGATGCCCGCCTCCGCCGGCGTGGTGAGGTCGAAATAGCCGCCGCCGGTGAAGACCCGCAACGTCGGCTTGGCCGCCATCGCGGTTGCGAGAAAGGGTGCGAACGATCCACCTGAATAGGCCCCGCCCCGCCCGGCTTCGTAATTCCATTTGAAATTGATGCCGAGATTGAGGCTGCGATACGGACTCGGCACGACGTAGCCGAGTTCGTCCTTGAGATAGCTCTCGATCGTCGCTGTCGTTTCCGAACCGAGTGACATCGAGGGATCATCGAACGGCGGATGAAAGTTGGAATCGGCAATGGCCCGCGTCACGCGTGCATCGAGCTGGCCGGTACGCAGGCCCTTGGCGGCGAGCAGACCGAGCATGAAATTGTCCTTGTCGATCGCGATGCCATCCTTGGCGATCGTCGCGGCGGGCAAGCCGATCAGCGGCGCCATCCGTGTCGCCAGCGCTTGGCGCTCAGCGTCCGGCAGCGCCGATCCCTGCACCGTCGCAGTGATATACGCGCTTTCGGCGAAGGCACGGGCCGTTTCGAACTGCTGCGCGACGGTGCGGCCGCCGCGGTCGATCGCATCATGATACCAGGCGATCGCGGACAGCGTCGGCAATTGCACCATCGCCTCGGTCGCGGGCGAGCCTCCGCCGCCCAGCGCCAGCGCGAGCAGCACGATGCCGTCGGGAAGCGCCTGTTTCGCCTTCATCGCCTCGTTGAGCATCGCGAGCGTGCGCATGGTGCCGTAACTCTCGCCGACGAGGATGGTAGGCGCGGTGGTTCGGCCGTTGGCCTTCTTCCAGCAGTCGATCACTTGCGCGATCGCGCGCGCGTCGCCGCCGACGCTGAAGAAGGGCGTCGCGTCCTTGCCGGCGATCGGCATGCTCGCGCCGGTGCCGACGGGATCGACGAAGACGAGATCGGCGGCGTCGAGCAAGCTGTGCGGGTTGTCCTCGATATGCGCGCCGTCGATCCGGCGCGGGCCGATCCCCTTCATATGCAGTGGCGAGGACGAAGCACCCGGGCCGCCGTTGAAGATGAACAACACCGGCCGGTTCGCCGGATTAGCCGGCGCCTCGGCGACATAGGCGTAGGTCACGACAACCGCCGCCGGCGTGCCGTCCGCCCCCGCCATCGGCGTTTCTGTGACGATCGCGCGATAGGCGATTCGCTTGCCGGCCAGCGTAATCGTGTGGCGGGTCGTCACCACTTTGGCGCTGGCCGCCGCGCGCGGCACCATCGGGTCCATCGCGCGCTGGAACGCGGGCGATACCTGCCACGCCGGCTCTTTGTCCTGAGCCACGGCTCGCGCTGCAAAGATCAGGCTGGCGGCGGCAAGCAGGCGAAAGCGGTGGCGCATGGCAGATCCTTGAATGCGGCGAGACGGGTCAGGCAGTGGGCAGCGCGGCGAGCGCGCGGTCGATATCGTTCATGTCGTTGAACACCGACGGGCAAAAGCGGAAGCGGTTACGCGACAATGTGATCTGCACGCCGGCCTTCGCGAGCGGTGCGGCAAGCTTGTCGTGCGCGCCTTCAAGGATGCAGGTGACGAGCGGGGTGCGGCTGTCCGGCGGGGTCACCACACGGTAGCCCTTGCGCGGCAATTCGGCCTGGAGCCGCGCCAGCATCGGGCGGCGGTGCGCGGTGATGCGCTCCACCCCCAGATCGAGCAGATGCGCCAGCGACCAATCGAGCAAGGCGATGCCGGTATGCGCGCGCGTGCCGGTCGCGAACAGCCCCTCCGCGTCAGGGCGCGGCGTCACATCGGCGATGGTATCGCCGGGCGGATCGAACGGATAGACGTGCGGTTGGAAGCCGGCGAGCTGGTAATAGCCGTAGGTCGACCGCTTGATGCGGTCGTGCAGGTCGGCGCGGGCGTAGAGGAAGCCCAAGCCGAAATCTCCCATCAGCCATTTGTAGCTGGCACACGCGGCGAAATCGACACCGCTGGCACGCACGTCGATGGGGATCGTGCCGGCGGCATGAATGATATCGGCATAGACCAACGCGCCCTTGGCATGGGCGATCTCACAGACGCGCGTCAGGTCGTGCTCAAAGCCGTTGTACGTCGAGACCAGCGACAGCGCGACCAGCCGCGTACCGGGCGTGATCGCGCGCTCGATATCGTCAACCTCGATTCTGCCGTCGCGCGGTCGCAGCCAGGCGACATCGACGCCCTGCTTGGCGAGTTGCTCGTAGAGATAGAAAGAGCCGAAGAAATGCAACGTATCGGTGACGACGCGCCCGCCGCCGCGCGGCAGATCGAGCGCGGCGATGACGAGTTGCTCGCCAGCGGTGGTGCTTTGCACGAAGGCGAGTTCGGCTGGATCGCAGTTGATGAGCCGGGCGAAATTGGCTTTGACGCGCGCTTCGGCCTCGTCGGTCGGGTAGCGGCCGCCGGTGCCGTCGCGGGCCCGCAGATAGGCATCGGCCGATTGCCGTGCGCCGATCGCGATCGGGTGCATCGTGCCCGAATCGAGGTAGGTGTTGCGCATCGGCGCGAACGACGCTTTGTCGGGCAATAGCGCAGGCGTCGGCACGGCGCGCGCGCCGCTCACCGCCAGCGGCAAGGTGGCGCTTGCGCCGAGTATCGTGCGCCGTGTGACGTTCATGCCCGATCCGCTCCCATCGCGTTCTCCGCAGGGTAGCGGAGGATAGCGGCATAGTTTTCGCGAAGATGGGCGTCGAGGCGGCACGGTTCGCGCGCTCAGACCGGAAAAATGGCGTGGCCCCGCCGCTCAACGCATAAAAATCATCGTGCAGCGCGATTAGACGGGTTCCGTGGCATGACGCGGGAGGTGGCGATGCGGGCGATCTTGAACTTTGCGACGATCGCCTTGATCGCCGCAGGACCAGCGCCGGTTGCCGCCGCCCCGCGCCCGCCTGTCCGGGTGGGATGCCCGGCGGATGCGGTGTCGCGCGTGGAAAGTGCGGTGATCGGCCGGCTGATACGACGCTACACGGTCTGCGCGGGCACGCTGCCGATCCGCGATCCGGCGGGAACGGTGCGCGCGTCGATCTTCTATACCGCATACCTGCTTGACGGCGCGGCGCGGAACCGACCGCTGAGCTTCGTCTGGAACGGCGGCCCCGGTGCGGATTCGCGGCTTCTTCAATTCCACGCGCTTGCACCCAAGACGCTCCAACATGGAGCGCTCGCCGACAATGCCGCCAGCGCGCTGCCGGCGAGTGATCTGGTGTTCGTGGATCCGGTCGGCACCGGCTTCAGCCGTCCCAAGACGCCTGCCGACGGAGCCTCCTTTTACCGAACCACCGGCGATATCGCCGCGATGGCGCAGTTCGTGCGCAACTTTCGCGATGTCTATCGACGGGGCGGAGCGCCGACCTATCTAGTCGGCGAAAGCTTCGGCACATGGCGCGCGGCGGGGGTGGCCGAGGCGCTGATCGACGCCGGCGAACCGCTGGCGGGCATCGCCCTGATCTCGGGCGGCATTCCGCTCGGGGACGGCGAGGATCGCGCGCTGATGCGCGCGCTGTCGCTGCCCAATCGTACCGCCACCGCGCTCGCGCTCGGCACGCTCGCCCCCGCATTGCAGGCCAACCCGCAAGCGGCGCTGGCAGAGGCCGAGAATTGGGCACGCAGCGTCTATCGTGGCGCACTCACCGATCCGGCGGCGCTCGGAGCCGCCGCGCGTGCCGAAGTGATCCAGCGGCTCGCCCGCTACCAGGGACTGTCGCCAACGACGATCGACGCGAAGACCTTGTGGGTCTCGCCGCGCCAGTTCCGCATGGGTCTGATTCCGGCGGAACCGCGCGACATCTTCGACATGCGCAAGCCGGTCGCTCACCTGGAGACCGCCGCCGACGACAAGGCGGTGCTGGCGTTCTACCGCCAAACGCTCGGCTATCGCGACGGTCGCTATGCAGGCATCGAGGAGGCAGGCCCCGATGTCGGCGGTCAGTGGGAGTACGATCAGACGCCGGTGACGCCCGAGTCGCTCGCCCGCGCGCTGGCCGGCGAAGGCCCGCCGAGCGCGTCGCAACCCTGGACGTTGCGCGCGATGCAAAAGGCACCCCGGCTGCGCGCATGGGTGGCGGAGGGCCGGTACGATTCGCTCAACAGTTGCGCGGGCAATGCGGCCACCGTCGCCGCCCTGCCGCCCGGCGTGGCCGCGCGCTTCACGCTGCGCTGCTATGCCGGCGGGCACATGATGTATGAGGACGCGGCGGTGAAAACGCGCTTCGGGCGCGATCTCGCCGATTTTCTAGCGCGCTGACCGCCGCCACGACAGCCGGGCGGATGGCGTCGGCGCCACCCTGGCGACGTATTGAAACGGCAGTTTCGACGATCCAGCCGATCATGATGCGGACAGCCGCGCACTGCGCGCATAATTTATCCGCGACACCCATCGGCCTTTCGAACTGCGACGAACATTTTGCGCAGCCGGGCGGTATCCTCGCAGGCATCGAACACGGCCAGTCCGGGGAATGGCCGAACCGCAAAAGCGGACACACAGGGGGAAACATGGGCAAGCACACGGCATCATCGGTTCGCAGGTATCTTGAAACCACCGCACTGATCGCGGCGCTGGGTGCCGTCGCACCGGCCTATGCACAGGTCGCACCAGCCGCAGCCGAACTTGCGCCCTCCGCCGACGCGACACCCGAAGACGCAGCCGCCGACGTCGTCGTCACGGGGTCGCGCATCCGCCGGTCCGGCTCGGACCAGATGGCGCCGGTCGTCACGGTCGATAAACAGTGGATCATCGATCGCGGCTACACCAGTGCCGCCGATGCGCTCAATGACGTCACCTCGATAACGCCGGCGATCAATCAGGCAGACGGCACCGGCAATTCGAGCGGCACCGGCCAGCAATATCCCAACCTGTTCGGCCTCGGCGCCGGTCGCACGCTGACGCTCATCAATGGTCGCCGGATGGTCACATCCTCCTCCGCGCTGGGCGATGCGCAAGTCGATGCCAACATCATTCCCATCGGCCTGCTCGACCGTGTCGATGTGGTGCAGGCCGGCGGCGCCGCCGTGTACGGCTCGGATGCGATCGCCGGTGTCGTCAACTACGTGCTCAAGAAGGACTTCACCGGTCTCGACGTCGATGCGCAGACCGGCATCTCCAGCCGCGGCGATTACCCGACCTACAGCGCACGCGCGACCGCTGGCACCAATTTCACCGACGGGCGCGGCAATGTCGCCGTCGATGTCAGTTGGGCGACCTCGCCGGTGCTGCGCTTCGGCGACCGGCCGTTGTCCAACCTCTCGCGCGTCGCCGTCACCAACGCCGCCGATACCGGACCGAGCGACGGCGTGCCTTCGGTCAAGGAACTGCTCGACGCGCATTTCTGGGAATTCAACGGCAACGGCGTGCTGTTCAACACGCCCGCACCGCTCACGCGCTTCCTGACCGGCGGCGGCCTGCAATTCGCGCCCGATGGCAGCGTGACGCGCTACAACCCCGGCACCAGCGTCGGTATTCCCTTCTCGAGTGGCGGCGATGGCTTGCGCTATTCGGATCTTGCCGGGCTGCGCACTGGCGTCGACCGGCTGACCGCGAACATGATCGGCCACTACGACGTCTCCGATCATCTGACGATCTCGACCGAGCTGCTCTACGCGCGCACCAAGGGCACCGAGATTCCGCAGGGCAACAGCTATACCATCCTGAACGCCGGCACCTATGCCGGGCCGATCGCGTTTACGATCGACAATCCATATCTCACCGCCGCCAGCAAGGCGACGCTGAGCGCGGCGCGGCCGGGCTTCGCACAGGGCGCGCCGATCTTTCTATCGAAATATTTCTACGATCTAGTGCCGAACGACCAGCAGACCACCACCACCAACACCTATCGCGCGCTGCTTTCGGCGAACGGCGATTTCGATGTCGGTACGCGCAATTTCTACTGGTCGGTGTCGGGCAGCTATGCGCGCGTCGAAGGCCATCAGCGTAGCTGGCAGGTGGTCAACAGCAAGTTCGAGAACGCGATCGACGCCACGCTCAACGGCGCGGGCAAGATCGTCTGCGCGATCAACGCCGATAGCGACAGCAGCAACGACGATCCCAATTGCGCGCCGATCAACCCGTTCGGAAACGGCAATGTCAGCGCCGCCGCGCGCAACTACGTCAGCACGCGCGCGGGCATGGATTATACCAATGAGCAGGTCGATATTCTCGCGACGCTCGGTGGCACGGTGGTCAGCCTGCCGACCGGCGACGTGAAGTTCAGCCTCGCCTACGAACACCGCGACGAACGGGCGCGCTTCGATCCGCTTGCCGCCAATCAGGCCGGCAGCTTCGGCGGCGGGACATTGGAAGTGCCGCAATCGGGCCGCTACAACACCAACGAACTCTCGGCGGAAATCGATATCCCGCTGGTCGGCAAGGATTTCACCTTGCCGCTGGTCAAGGAACTCGAAGCGACCGGCGCCTACCGCTATGTCGATAATTCGATCGCGGGCAGCGAAAGCGTGTGGCAAGCCGGGCTGCGCTGGCTCGTCACAGACGGCGTCACCCTGCGCGGCACGCGCAGCCGCAACTTCCGCGCGCCGACGCTGACTCAGCTCTTCCAGCCGAGCAGCACCGCACTCGGCTCGGTCGGGTTCGATCCCTGCGATGCCGACCGCATCAATTCCGGCCCGAACCCGTCCGTGCGCCGCACCAATTGCCTCGCGGCCTTCGCGGCAAATCCGGGCTATGGCGTCGGCGCCGATGGTAGCGGCGCGGGGCTGAGTGCCGCGCAAAGGCTCGCACTGTTCCAGGACCCCGCCGAGAATTTCGAAGTGGCGTCGGTCACGACGGGCGGCAATGCGGGGCTGAAGAACGAGATTTCGAACACGCTGTCCTACGGCATCACGCTACAGCCGAAATTCGCGCGTGGGCTAACGATCACGGTCGATCGCATTCAGGTCGATCTGCGCGATGGTCTGTCGGCCTTCACCACCGAGGATTTCACCGCCGCCTGTTACGACAACGTCAATCCGAACCCGGCGGTGTGCAACGCCTTCAGCCGCCTCGCGGTGAGCGATGGCATCAACACCGGCGGCACGATCGTGAAGGGCACCACGACCACCTTCAACGCGGGCGTGGTGAAGTATCGCGGCGAGACCTACGCCGTCGATTATCGCTTCGCACCAGGCGACCTGTTCGCGGGCGGGCGCGATCTCGGTCGGCTCCAGCTCAACGCGTCGGCAACGCACAACGAACTTCTCACCCAGTCGGTGACCGGCGAGACGTTCGACCGTACCGACGACACCATCACCGAGCCGAGCTGGGTCGGGCGGTTCAACGCCACCTATGTGAAAGGCCCGGTCCGCTTGTCGTACCAGATGTTCTATCTGCCCGGCGCGCGACGGACGTACACCTCGACAATCGAGAATGATCCGAATCCAGAGGTCGCCAGCAACATGACGCACAGCCTGTCCGCCCAGATCGACGCAGGCCGGCTCACCTATCGGCTCGGCGTCGAAAATCTCACTGACGAGCAGCCGTCCTACCCGAGCATCGCCTATGGCGACATTCTCGGCCGGCGCTTCTTCGCCGGCGTCAACGTGCGACTGCCCTGACGGCGGCGGTTCGGCCCCCTTTCACCACATCCGGCACCGGCGACGCGCGGGCGTGGCCCGCGCCGGTGTCTCGACGGCGCGCGCCCGGTGGGCGTGAGGAGTAGGAAGCAATGGCTCATCACGGCGAGACTGCGCCGCCACGATCCTACGCGCAGTGGATTCGCCGGACGCTGCGCCGCGTGCGGGCCGAACGCACCCTGCTGGTCAGCCTGTTCGAAAGCTCCGTGCCCGAACCGCGCGAGATGCTGCGCGAGCTGGTGGCGGAGGGGTTCGGCAAGACGATCACCTCGCGTTACGCCAGCGCGTTCGCGGGCGGCAACCCGTTCGTGGTCGAACAACTGGCCAAGCGTTACCGCGTCGATGCCGATCGGTTGCTCTGCACGACCGGCGCGACCGGCGCGCTATCGCTGATCTATCGCGCGCTGCTAAAACCTGGCGACCGCGTCCTGATCGAAACGCCGGCGTTCGATCTGTTCGACACGATCGCGCGCTCCTACGGTCACGGCGTCGATCATTTCGAACGCGGCGGCGCGCGCTTCGTGATCGATCCCGAAGAGGTGGCGGCCCGGATCGGCCTGGATACCAAGCTGATCGTGATGTCGGATTTGCACAACCCGTCGGGGATGCGTACCGACCCCGCCGTGATCGCCGAGATCGGCCGGATCGCGACGGCGCGCGGCGTCACCGTGGTCGTCGATGAAGTGTACCGGGATTATGCAGACGGCGCCGCGGAGGCCACCCCGTCGGTACATCTGTCGCCGAGCATCGTCACGATCAGCAGCCTGACGAAGATCTACGGGCTCAGCACCTTGCGCTGCGGCTGGATCGTTGCCGCACCCGAGGTGATGCGGACGATCCGCGCGCTCAACGACGAGGTCGAGTTCGGCGTCTCCAATCTCGCGCATGCGGTGGCGGCGATGGTGCTGGAACGGCGTAATCGCTTCGATGCGTATTCCGCCGGCATCGTGCGGCGGGGTCGACCGGTGATCGAGGCGTATCACGCGCATTGGCGGGCGAACGGCCTGGTTGAGGGCGAGCTTCCCGAATTCGGCTGCATCGCTTTTCCCCGGCTTGTCGGCATCGACGATACCGATGCTTTTTCCGACTGGATCGCCGCGCGCGGCGCGGTCGTGGTGGCGCCGGGCAGCTATTTTGGGGCGCCCGGCCATGTACGGATCGGTTTCGGGCTGGAACCGACCGCGCTGGAATACGGCCTGCAAGCGCTGACCGACGGCATGAAGACCTATCGCGACCGCTCGGCCAGGCCAGCGCCGGTCGCGGTGCATGATTGATGTTCCGAGCAGGCGGCGGATGCTAGGGCGATGACGAAAGGGGCTGGAATGGCGTCGATGACAATCGCAAGTTGGCTGCTGCTGGCTACCGCCGTGGCGAGCGCACCGGCGACCGCGCAAACCCTCGCGCACAGCGACCGCACCGTCACCATCGATCGCCAGCGGACCCGGATCTCCACCGAAATCGGCACGGTGCCCGTTGCCAGCGCGGCCGGGCATGATGACGCGACCACCGGCTATATCTCCCACGTGCGCGCGGGCGGCGCTGCGGAACGGCCCGTGCTGGTCGCCTTCAACGGTGGCCCCGGCGCGTCCTCGACCTATCTGCAACTGGGTGCGCTCGGGCTCGATCATGTCGCGGTGCCACAGGTGCCGGGTGCCCCCCTCCCCGCCACGCCAACGCTGGCGCCGAACGACGACAGCCTACTCGACACCGCCGACCTGCTATTCATCGATCCGCCCGGCACCGGCTTCTCGTCGCTGTCGCCCAGTGCCGATCTCGATTTCTACCATTCCGCCCGGGGCGACGCGCTCGCCGCCGCCCAAGCCGTCCGCGCATGGCTCGTCGGGCATGGCCGCACGCATGCGCCGATCTACATCCTCGGCGAAAGCTACGGCACGATCCGGGCGGCAGCGATGGTCGATACCTTGCGCGAAGTCGATCCCGCAGTGCGCGTCGCGGGGGTGCTGCTGCTCGGGCAGGCGCTCAACATGATCGAAACGGCGCAGCGGCCCGACAATATCGTCAGCTATGTGGTCTCGCTGCCGACGCTGGCGGCGATCGCCTGCTATCACGGCAAGATCGCCAAACCCTGCGACCCCGCGCGTGCCGCCGATGCCGCGCAGGCGTTCGCCGGTACGAGCTACCTCCACGCGCTGTACGAGGGGCGAAACATCGCCCCAGCCGAGAAGCAGCGCGTGGCGGCACACCTCGCGGCGCTGAGCGGCATATCCGCCGCGTATTACCGCGCCCACGACCTCCGCATCTCGAAGGAGCAATTCCGCGTCGAACTGCTGCGCGCCGAGGGCAAGGTGATCGGCCGCTATGATGCGCGCTACACCGCGCCGCGCGCCCCCGACGCCGGGCCGGTCGTCGGCTCCGACGCCTTCTCGGCGGTGAGCCGCCAATACGAACGGGCGATGCCGGCCTATCTGCGCGCGCTGGGTGTTGCGGACCCGTCCGGCTACGCCGTGCTGGCGCCGCCCAAGGGGAGCTGGAACTATGGCGGCGACACCTCGCCCTTCACCGACTGGCCGTTCCTCGACCCGATCGAAAAAGCCGCCGCCGCGGACCCGCGTTTCCGGCTGTTCGTGTCGAGCGGCCTCTACGATCTCACCACCACGATCGGCGCCGCCGATTATCTGATCGCGCAATCGAACGTGCCGGCGGCGCAGTATCAGGTCGAGCGCTTCCCGGCCGGACATGTCAGCTATTCGGATGAAGCGAGCCGCCACCGGCTGATCGCCGATATCCGCGCCTTCGTCGCCGCCGGGACGGCGCGTTGAGCGACGCGACCGGCCTCGTCAAAGGGATCGACCTCGGCGGCGTGATCGCGCTGGGGCTCGGCACTGCGGTCGGCGTGTCGATCTTCTCGGCGATCGCCCCCGCGACCGCGCTCGCCGGGTCAGGAATGTTGATCTCGGTGCTCATCGCGGCACTGCCGATGTATCTGATCGCGATCAGCTATGCGTTCCTCGGCTCGGCGGTGCCGGTATCGGGCGCGTCCTATGTCTGGCCGGCGCGGTTCCTGCACCCGGCCTGGGGCTTCATCGTCGCGTGGCTGCGGATCGTCGCCAACATGGGCGCGATCGTCGTGCTCGCGCTGGTGATGGTGCGCTATCTGTCGATGGTGCTGCCGCTGCCGCTCAAGCCGACGATGTTCGCGGTCATGCTGCTCGCGTTGCTCGCCAATCTGTTCGGCATCCGCACTGCGACACGCGTGCAGAAAGTGCTGATGGTGGCGATGCTCGCCGTGTTCGCGCTGTTCGTCGCGTGGGGCGGCGTGACCACGGTCGATCCGGCGCGACTGTCGCCGCTGTTGCCGAAGGGCTGGGCCGGCGTGATCGCGGCGGCACCACTGCTGCTCGGCCTGTTCTTCGGCATCGAGGCCGCGACCGAGGCGGGGGCCGAGGTCCGCGATAGCGCGCGGACGATCCCGCGCGGCATCGCGCTGTCGATCGGCTCGGCGACCTTGCTGTATCTCGCGGTCGGCTTCGTCGCGCTCGGCGTGCTTGGGAGTGATGCACTCGGTAGCAGCCAGGCGCCGATCCTCGATGCGGCGAAGCGGTTCATGGGACCGGTGGCGACGCCGCTCGTCGTGCTGGCGGCGGTACTGTCGATCGGCAAGTCGCTCAACGCCTTGTTCGCGATGTTCAGCCGCAGCCTGTATGCGATGGGCGTGGCGGGCGCGCTGCCGCGCGCCTTCGGCTCTATCCATCCGCGCTGGCAGACGCCGCACGTCGCGCTGATCGCGGTGTTCGCGCTCGGCTGCCTCGGCCTGTTGCTGCCGATGGAGCTGACCTTCCTGTTCCTCGCAGTCAACGTCCCCAATCTGCTCAAATATGCGAGCGTCTGCCTGGCGGCCGCGCAAGTGACGCGCCGGCACCCCGAGATCTACGCGGTCGCAGGGTTCAAGCTGCCGGCGCGCCGGCTGTTGGCGTGCAGCTACGGCGGCGTCGCCTGTTCGCTGGCGCTGGTGGTCATCGGCATCGGGACGGACTGGCGGCCCTATGCG